>FWWM01000340.1_pt1 | contig 157517 bp, 168 predicted proteins | sample 2228351 | NCBI WGS metagenome assembly FWWM01 (sample SAMEA103939774, study PRJEB20133) | metagenome | reverse complement strand
GTGCGCGGCATCAGATCGGAATCCCGCGCGGGATCAGATCGGAACGATGCGCGTGATCATGTCGGTATCCCTGCGCGGGATCGTCGGAATCCGCAAGGCCGAAACAAGTTCTAATATTTCAATTCTGTGACCCGGCTTGTCATGCGAATGCGTTCGACTTCCCCGCAGGCTTTTTGGGACGGACTGCGTGACGAAAGCGGTGCCCAAGGCGTTTCAGGAACAGCGCCGGCGTGGCCCACCTTCGGCCTTTCAAGAAGTACGTGTGACGGCAAATTGCGCCGCCTGAGCGAGAGCATGTTTGGCTTCGCTATGACAAAGGTCGAAAGTTGTTCGACCGCAAACAGTCTATGCTGAGACGAGCCCCGAACAGGCTGCCGAATGGAAGGCACCGCTCCTCCCATCCTTGGTCGCGATATCCTTCCGGACAGTAGGCTCGACAGGCGTCTCTCCCGCGCATTTTCAACATGCGCGCCTCTTCATTTACACTGTCTGATTTTCTTTCCGGACTCGGTCAGGGTGATCCCGCTTGTGTCTACCGTCATGGTCACTCCACCGCCCTGGAACGGTCCGCCTGTTTCATTCGCCTTGAGCTGGGCAAGATTGCCATCGGTCCGGAGCGTGGCCGTAAGACCATCATTCAGGAAATCCACAGAGACTATGCCGTTGTCCTGGCAGCGATAGGTCACACTTTTCTCGATTGCCGGTGGCAGCTCTGCGGGAGCGACCGGTTTCGCGACGTTGGTTGAGTTGCTCGCGCTTGTCGTGCCGCTATCGCAGGCTGACAGGAGAACGGTAGACGCGAGCGCCATTCCGCCGAGCATCCACACGATTGAAGACGATAGGTTGCCCATGTGCTTCCTTTTATTCTTCCGAACATACAATTCGGTTGCGGTTGTTTGATCTGCTTTTTTTCAGGCGTAGCCGAGGGGGGCCCGCGCTTATGCTCTCCGAGGTCCGCTCGTTTTCCCCGTTCGGCTCGTCCTGCCAGCCCCGGACCCGAAGGATGGGTCGCCGACCGCCACTCGTTGGTGTTTCCAAGGTCATCATACCAGCCTTTCGCGGCGCTCGCCTCGACGGACGATGCTTTCATTGGTCCTGCCAGCCGGCGCGACGCGACCCGAAGGGCTTCGACCAGTGGACAATGGTAGCCGGTTCAGGGAACACCGGCTGGCAGGTGGCGGGACCCGGCGCCTAGGGTAGGGAGAAATAGCGCAAACGGGCCCGTCAAACCGAACGGGAAAAACAATGCTGCCGAGAACCCCATGATCGCGAGTGACCGTGCCGGCTTCCACAGGGGAATGAATGCGCTGGTTCCCATTATCTCTCCGGAGCACGTTATGAAATGAGCGCTCACTCCTATTTCAATTAGGCAATCCCGATTCTCCGGTCAAGCGGTAATTCAATCCTGGTACAGCGTCTGTGGCTGCGGACCACACGCCTCGCGCTTCCGGTCTTTAAAGCGCCGATCCCAGCGGGCACGGTGCAATCACCTCCGATGCCGCTGCCGGCTAAATTCGGCGGCATCATCGATTACCCGTCGCCCGCCAGGGTAGCGGCCCCAGAGCTGCACAGTCGCCGATGTCATGATGGGTCCTCCCCCGCTTACGGCCGTGCGCGCATTTCGGAATCGTCACGGCTGGGTTTGCACGCGACCACTTTCCAGTTCCGCCAGACCAAGCGCGCGCATCATCAGGCAAGCTGTGCTGTGGCTTGTCGCTTCGGGATCGACGGGTGGTGACATCGCCGTGCGGTGGCCGAGCCCGATGAAACAGGCCATCATGACATCGCCATAGGCTTCGAGCTCGGCCGCAGGCACATCGGGCCGTGCAAGCGCAGCGAGGCGGCGTATGCCATCGCGGTAAAAGGCGGTCTGCTTCTCGAACCGCTCTGCGACTGTAGGATTTCGGCAAGCCTCCGCCAAAATCTCATAGAACAGGCTGCCATCCTCATTGTGCAGCGAATTGGCAGCGATTGCCTTGATCGCCTCGAACATCGCAAGCTCGCGCCGTTCCACGGCGTCGAAAATCGAGTGCATCTCGGCCAGACGAACGCGCACATTTTCCTCCACTATTGCGAGGATGACGTCGTCCTTGTCGGTAAAGAGTCGGTATATCTGGCCGACGCTGACCGACGCTTCTTCCGCCAATTCAGCCGTTGTTGTCGCATAAAAGCCCTTCGAACCGAACAATCTGCGAGCGGTATTGACTATTCTCTCGCGCGGAGACTCTCCCTCGGCATAATTTCTTGAAGAACGTTTCATTCGAGACTTTCCCTGCGTCCTCTGTTTGACGATCTTCGGACGCGACACATGCCGATCCGCTCCATCCGGGTCTATCCCGCAAGCTTACATTTCATATGGATGAGGGGGAAGCACTAACAATTTGCTGAAACGGGCTTCATCGCGCGGTCGACAGGATTCCATTCCCGTCATTGGATTAGACGGGCCGGTTGTGATCCGCGGTTCGGATGTGAGGTTGGGGAAGCTGTTTTGCTATGTGGGTCCCATGCGGCCGTTCCGCCGGATTGATCATGAACAAGGCCAGCTCGGTGTTCGGCCGCATCGCTGTCGCCCCGGAGAGCGCATGCCTGAGATCACGCAGGATTATCTGGCGGCGCGGCGATCCGGACGGTTGTGCAGCGCCTTACGATGCCCCCCCGCCCGCCCCGCAAGATCCTGGAACCGGAGGTGCAATTGAGCCGATGATTGCAAGGCGGCATCGGTATTGCCCGCCGCAGATCGAGCCTGGCGCGTTCGTACATTTGGCATTTGACGAGCTTCAAATCGGTGATCTCAATCTCGGTTTGTCCATTGGACCAGATCTGATGGCTGCGGACCGACCGAACCAATATCCCTGTTCGCCTTCGGCAGAGCAAGGATCGCGCAAAGTCTTCGGAATGCGCTACGTTCATCTCCATAGGCCCGGCTTTGTGGATCACCGCCTGCCATTCTCGCGGGTCTGGGGCGACGGCACCACGTCCAGCTGCGATGGACAATTTTTCAGGGGCGCGAAGCGAGGCGCATCCGGCGGCGACATCAACGCCCGCTACGGCGTCGATCATGGCTTCAGCTTCTACACGCACAATTCCGATCAGCGCGCGCCCTACCACGTCAACGTGATCTCGGCGGCGACGCACGAGGCGCCCTATGTCCTTGATGGCCTCACCAGCCATGGCACCGATCTTAGGATCGTAGAGCATTACACCGACACCGGCGGGGCGACCGACCATGTATTCGCCCTGTGCGCCATGCTGGGCTTTCGCTTCTGTCCGCGCCTGCGGGACTTTCCCGACAGGCGTCTCCCGTCAATCGCCCCGGTGGCCGCCTATCCATTTATTGCCCCGCTGCTGGGCAAGCGCATCCGGACCGATATTATCCGTGAACAATGGGGCGATGTGCTACGGCTTGTCGGTTCGATCAAGGCCGGTCATGTTGCGAAAGCTCGCCGCCTATGAGCGGCAGAACCAGCTCGACGTGGCGCTACAGAAAATCGGCAAGGTCGAGCGAACCCTGTTCATGCTCGACTGGCTTGAAAACCCCAACCTGCGCCGGCGTTGCCATGCCGGCCTCAACAACAGCGAGCAACGCCATGCATTGACGCAGGCGATCTACACATTCCGGCAAGGGCGCATCATTGATCGCAGCCATGAAGCCCAGCAATATCGCGCATCGGGCCTCAACCTGGTCATCGCCGCCATCGTCTATTGGAACAAGACCTACATGGGCGCTGCTGTCCAGCATCTACGATCGGAATCGGTCGCTGCGCCAGACCACCTCCTTGCCCATACATCCCCGGTAGGCTGAGAACATATCGCCTTTTCCGGAGACTTTCTCTGGGATAGAGTTGCCGCTTCCGCTGGCCGCAAGGCCCTGAACCTGCCGCAAAATGCCCGCGTCGCCTAAGCGTTCACTGATTGTTCGCCCACAGCGTTGTTTGGCGTACTCTTCACGCTATGCCCTCAACTTCGACTTCGCCACAGGTTTGGTCCGCGTGTAGCCCGGCGGCAGCGAGAACCGGCACATCTTCGATATCGTCTCGCGGCTCAGTCCAAAGACCTTCGCGGCCTCGCGCTGACTATTACCTTCAATAAAAACAAAGTGCCGAACGGCGGCGTAGCTCTCCACGGCAAACATCCTCGGCCACCCCCCTTAAAAGGAGCAACCTATCCAATGGCTGGTTTTTAAACCGCCACGCTCAACAAATCGCTGGCGTTCCATTGGCCCGGTTTCTCACCGCCCTCCACAATGTGACAGTGGTGGTCAATTAAACGAAGCATGGCTGTCACTGATTGGTCACAGAATTGTCGCTGCCCAGCTCTAGGTGCGCCGCAACAATCAGGGGAACTCATATGCGAAACAAGCTTTGCCTCGCCGGTGTCAGCGCTCTTGCACTGCTCACATCCACGCCGGTTCTCGCCCAGGATTTGGCGCCTGCCGACGAAGGCGAAGCGATCGTCGTCACGGGGCAGCGCGCGCAGCAGGAACGTGCGATCGAGATCAAGCGCAATGCCGTCGGTATTATGGATGTCGTCGCGGCCGACGAGATCGGCCAGCTTCCCGACCGCAACGTCGCCGAGGTGATCGAGCGGCTGCCCGGCGTCGGCGTCCAGTACGACCAGGGTGAGGGACGCTATGTCGCGATCCGCGGCATCCCGTCGGACCTCAACAACTATACCGTCAACGGCATCGAACTCGGCAATCCCGACGGCAACACCCGCCGCTTGCCGCTCGACATCGTCTCGGGGCAATTGCTCAATCGCGTCGAGGTGACCAAGGCGAAGACCGCCGACCTCGACGCGCAGGGCATCGGCGGCATGATCAACCTCGTGACCCAGACCGCGTTCGACTTCGCCGAGCCTTTCGTTCTTTCGGCGAACGCGCAGGTTGGATACCAGACGCTCAATGAGAAATATCCGATCCGCGGTGACGCGAGCGCCGGCGGCCGTTTCGGCGGCGACGAGCAATTCGGTATCCTGATTGGCGGCAGCTATTCGAAACGCGATTTCCAGAGCTTCGGCATCTTTCCGGACGATTGGGCGGCGTTCCCCGGCGCGGCGCGCGAAGGGATGCCGACCAATATAAAATATACCGACTATCAGCTCGAGCGCGAACGCATCGGAGGCATCGCCTCGCTCGACTGGCGCCCGAGCGACACCACCCATCTGTGGGCTCGGGGCCTCTACAGCAAGTTCACCGAGAATGAATATCGCCAGCGGTTTCGGCTCGATTTCGCGACTCAGGCGCAACGGGACAATGGGACGGTAACATTGACCCCCGATGGCTTGACCGGCGTATCGACGGTGACCGAGCAGCGATCGGACCTGCGGCTTGAATATAAGGAGAAGTCCGTTCTCGTTGGCATGATCGGCGGTAAGACCGAGGCGAACGACTGGGCCTTTGACTATGGCCTGGCACGTTCACACAACGAGGTGGTCGAGCCGAACCAGCTGTGGCAGTTCCGCGGCAATCCCGGAACAGTCGATTTCGACTTCACCGACAAGTTATTCAGCGCGGTTCCGCGTACCCCGCTGTCACCCAGCAACCTGGGTTTCCGCCAATATACGGTTCAGGATGAAAGCGGCGACGAATATATCTGGACGGGCCGGCTCGATGTAACGCGAAAGCTCGGCTTTGGCGACGACAGCTGGTTGAAGGTCGGCGGCAAATATCGCGCGACCGACAAGGTTTTCGATTCGAATAACAGCATCTTTTCGCGTGGCGGAAATGCCGCGACGCGCTTTACGTTAGGCCAGTTCGGGTTGCAGGGCGCCGACGTGATTTCGCGTGTCGGCGGCGGCCATGATTATCTGATTACGCCGGTGATCGACGCCGGCCTGATCGATACCTTCACCGCCGACCCGGCCAATGCCGCTTATTTCGTTCTCGACGAGACATCGACGCTTGCCAATGCGACGCTGGGTGATCTCGATCTTGGCGAGGATATCGCCTCGGGATATGCGATGGCGAACCTCGATTTCGGGTCGATCACCGTGACACCGGGCATTCGCGTCGAACGCACCGACCTGACGATCCGGGGGTTCCAGCTCGAGAATGAAACCGACGTCGTCGCCGTTAACGCGAAGCGCAACTACACCAACTGGCTGCCCAGCCTGATCGTGCGCATCGAGCCCAGTGACGAGGTAATCGTCCGCCTTGCCTATACGCGCAGCGTCGGCCGTCCCAACTATTCGGACCTGACCCCTGGCGGCGAGATCAGTTATGAACAGAATGACGACGGGACGTTTGACGGGTCGGTGTCGCTCGGCAATCCGAACCTCGAACCCTATATCGCCGACGCGCTCGACGCCTCGGCCGAATGGTATTTCGCAAAGGGCGGGCTGTTTTCGGTGGGCGTGTTTGCGAAATTCATCAAGAACCCGGTCTATACGCAAAGCTTCACTCTGCTCGACACCAGCTATGGCGGTCGCGACTATGCGGTGCTCGGCTTTTCGCAAAAGGCGAACGGGACCAGTGCCGACATCATCGGGCTGGAGGTCGCCTATCGTCAGCAGTTCGACTTCCTTCCCGGCTTCCTCTCGGGCTTCGGGGTCGAGGCGAACATGACGCTGATCGATTCGAAGCTGAAGGTGCCGGGCCGCGCCGACCCCGCGGCGTTCCCCGAGCAGTCTAACCTGCTCTATGGCGCACAGCTCTTCTACCAGAATGGGCCGATCGAGGCGTCGATCGCCTATCACAACACGGGCAGCGCGCTGATTTCGCTCGGCGCCGACATGCTCGGCGATCAATATAATGACGACCTGCGTCGGCTCGACGCAAAGGCGTCGTTCGCTGTGACGGATAACGTCAGCCTGTTCGTCGAAGGGCAGAATCTGACTGACGAGCCGACGCGCCAGTATCAGGGCGAACGCCGCGACTGGATCATCCAGAACGAACGCTATGGCCGGACGTTCTACGCCGGCGCATCGGTGCGCTTCTGATGCTCTCCACCGCGCTCTTGACGCTTTCTATTATCGCGGCGCCCGAGGCCGATCAGGGCGTCGCGGCGGACCGGAGCCATGTCTATGCCATCGATAACTATGCGATCGGCAAATATGACAAAGCGAGCGGCAAGCGGGTTGCGGGGTGGGAGGGCGATCCGAAGCTGTTTCCGCATCTCAACAGCTGCGCAGTCGTCAAGGCCGAGCTTGTTTGCGCCTCGTCCAACTATCCGAAAGTGCCGATGGCGAGCAGCGTCGAGATTTTCGACGCGAAGACCCTCCGCCATATCCGCACGGTCAGCCTCGGCCGGATGTACGGATCGCTGACCGCGATGGACTGGCATGAAGGGAACTGGTGGGCCGTCTTCGCCAATTACGACGACCGCGGCGGCGAGCCGGGGCGCGACCATCGTTCCACGACGTTAGTCCGCATGGATGCTTCCTTCCGTCCGCTCGAATCCTGGCTTTTTCCCGATACCCTGCTGGAGCGCTTCGCGCCTAAAAGCTGTTCGGGTTTCGCATGGGGGGCCGACGGATTGATGTATGCGAGCGGGCACGACCGACCCGAAGTCTATGCGCTGCGGCTGCCGAAGGCGGGCGCGACGCTCGAACTGGTCGCGACGCTTCCCGTGCCGACCGAGGGGCAGGCGATCGACTGGGACCCGGCCGAACCACGCCTGCTTTGGTCGATCGACCGGCGCGCCAAGCAGTTGCATTCGACCCGCATGCCGCCGCTCTGAGGTCGTGCGCGAAAGCGGCGCGGTTTTGCTCAAATCTGGCCGCTGCACGAACATGACGTAATCGCGGGTGCGCCGGCGATGGTCCAGAAGCACGAGATGGCTGGAAGGTTGGTTGCCCCCCGATAAAATGAAGTACGGGCTCACGATTGTTGACCGGGCCAGCATCAAAGGAGGACAACCGTGGCTCAGTATATAGGACTCGACGTTTCCTTAAAAGATGGGGTGGTTGCCGCCCTCCCCAGACGGCATCGAAATGTGCCAAGACGGTGGTGTTTACGGCCACTGAGCGGAAAGGACGGCAACCATGACAGAAGTTACGATGATCGGAGTAGATCTGGCAAAGAATGTTTTCCAGGTGCACGGCGCTTCTATGACGGGGGAGCTGAAGTTCCGTAAGAAGCTGTCGCGGCTGTGTTTTGGCAAGTTCATGACTGAGCAGTCACCGGCGGTGGTCGTGATGGAAGCCTGTGGCAGCGCGCATTATTGGGCACGCGAGATGATCAGGCTCGGCCATGAGGTGAAGCTGATTGCGCCGCATTACGTAAAACCGTTTGTGAAGCGGCAGAAGAACGATGCGGCAGATGCCGAGGCCATCGTGATCGCAGCTCAGCGGCCGGAAATGCGTTTCGTCGATCCGAAATCGGCAGAGCAGCAAAGCCATGCGATTTCGCCTGCGGCGCACCAGTCCCGCACGGTCTCATTCATAAATACGCTGTCATTGTCCGTGTCGAAGCCCAGCATGGTCATCGGAAGATGTCGGCGCAGTTCATCCAGCACGCTCGTAAGCAGGTTTTGCTCGCGGAACAGCAAGGGAGCGCACTCCGTCCATCCCCTCGCAATGTCGGTCAGAACCAACGTCTGGGCGAAGCTGCCCCTCGCCACTGGTCCGCTGTGCGATACCAGATCTGCTTCGAAGTGACCGGGCGCAGGATCGTCCCAGTCATCGAACGTCCGGTGTCGATAGGCGTACAATCCGGAACCCCACCGTTCTTTCAGACAGGTTGCTGAGAATGTGTTCTTTTTCGTTCACCTGAGGGGTCCCGATGGACGCCGACCCCAGGCCGCGCCAGCTGTAGGTCTAGCGCAATTTCAGTGTGATAATTCAAATTGGCCGATCCCGCTTTGGGTGCCGATTCACACCTCTGGGGATGAAATCGCCATGCGTGCCGCCATCCGCGCGCTCGCCCCGCTCTTGGCCGCAAGTTGCGCCCCATATCGCAGTACAGTCCTGGGATCGCGCCAGCGATAGGCCTGCATGATCGCCGGCAGCCCCTCCCCCGCGGCAAAATTGTCCTGCGCCACCCCGACCCGGATCGAGTGCGACGACACCGCCTGCACCCAGTGATCGAGTTCGGTGTCGCTCATCTCACCCAGCAGCTTCTTCGCGTGAGCGGCGCGAATGAGCGCTTGTAGATCAGCGTGATGCTGTTGGGATGGAGTGCGACGCGTCCGATCGCGGCGACCGACCCGTCAAAATGGGTCTCGACCCGCCGGAACAGGGGACCTTTCCGGATATCGGCCTTGTCACGCCAGCGCGCGATCGCCGCCATCGTCACCGGCGACAGATAGGCCCAGGCCCCCTCCCCCGCCTGATCGGTCTTGGACGACGGTAGGAAGAGCGTCCCCGCCCCTTGCGCATCCTTCTCGATATGCTGCACAAGGATCGCCACCAGTTCCGACCGCCGGCAGCCGGCGTCATAGGCGACCCGCAGCAGCGCCGCGTCGCGCAGGCCAAGCTCGTCGCGGCGGCAGGCCTTGAGCAGATGCGCGAGACACACGCCCGAAGCCGGGCTATCAAAATCGGTGATGTCGCCCTTGAACCGGATCGCGCGCGCCTGGCGCTGGCGCACGCCAAGGCTCTTGCGCGCCGCCTTCTTCTCGAGCTTGACGAGCGGCGCGGCGGTCGGATCGGCCAGGCCCGCCATGCGATAGGCCCAGCCGACATGGACCAGATAACGTTCGATCGTCGCCATCGCGCGCGGCGTCTCGTCCGACGGATCGATGCCGGCCAGCGCCCGCACCCAGGCCGCGACCAGCGCGGGCGTTGCCTCGGCCGCCGCCACGCGCCGCTTGCGGCACCACTCCCCCCAGAGCGTCAGGTCCGAGCGGAACGCGCGGCGCGTGTTGGCCGACCAGCCCCGCAGCGCCGCGTCGAGGAGGGCTTCGTCGATCGGGGTCGCGGTGCCAACCAAGGCGCGCACCTCGCCGACCAGATCGGCGGAATCGGCCGAGAAACGGGCCAGCGCGTGCCCCCCGGTGACGGCCCCGCTGGTCATGGTGCGAAGCGAAGAGCCATGTGGACCGCGACCATCCCTCCACTATGATCCGCTTCCCGCTCCTCCGTGTAGCCGAGGCGCTCGTAGTGGACGATATTCGTCGCCATGAGCTTGTTGGTAGTGAGCCGCGTTCCCTGAAGGCCCGCAGCGCGGGCGACCGCTTCGGCATGACGCATCAGACGGATCCCCAGCCCCTCGCGCTGCCGGGCGAGGTCGACAGCGACATTGACGATCAGGAGCTCGGCGCCCTCGGCCACGGTCTCGATGAAGGCGACAAGCTTACCGCCCTCAACGAGCAAATCGAAGCGGTGGTCGCGAAAGGCGCGATCATAATCGGCGGTGACGGGCCGCGGCGGCCGCGGCGTGACGCCGACCCACTTCGCATAGGCGGCAAACGTCAGCGCCCGAATCTGGCCCAGTGACCTCATAGGTCGATAAACGGCCAACTCGGGGAACGGATACGGAACGGATTGGGCGATCATTCGACTGTGGCGGCTGCGTTGCTCACAATCCGGGAGATGGTCGCGCGGTGAACGTTGAACAATCGGGCGACGTCGGCGGCGGACCGGCCGACCGCCAGCATGGCAATGACCTCGGCTTGCTGCTGGCGGGTGAGCTTGGGCTGACGTCCGCCGCGGCGTCCCTGGGCACGGGCTGAACGAAGGCCCGCCTGGGTTCGCTCACGCACCATCGCGCGTTCGAATTCGGCAAACGACCCCAGCATTTGCATCATCATGCGACCAGAAGCCGTTGTGCTGTCGATATTTTCGGTCAGCGAGCGGAACCCGGCGCCGGCTTTTTCAACGCGGTCGAGGATAAGCAGCAGGTCTTTCAGCGACCGCGACAGCCGGTCTAGCTTCCAGACGGCGAGAACATCGCCGGGCTCGAGACGGTCGAGCAGTCGGTGGAGTTCCGGCCGATCCCAGCGGCCGCCCGAGGCGTGTTCCTCGTAGACCCGGGTGCAGCCTGCGGCTTCGAGTGCTTCGATCTGCGGGGCGGCATCCTGGTCTTCGGCCTTGGACACGCGGGCATAGCCGAGCAGCTTGGCTGATGCTGCATTTGTCTGTTGCTTTTGCATGTCGTTTGGCAACAGCTTTGTGCGACGAGTAGCGTGTTGTTTTTGCTGAGCCGGTCTGGATGCTGCGCAAACGACCGTTTGCGCGCAGGGCTCTCTCATCATGATTTGCGTCCGCGATGGTGTGGCTTCAACGCGGCCGTGCGTTCCACCAGCCATTCGACGGCACCCGGGACAGCGCGCCAGGCGGCGCCGTTCTCCTCGACATAAGCCGTCGCCTCATCCTCGCCGCCCATACTGATATAGCCGTCGCGGGAAGGAGTGAGGCGTTTGAGGCCGGCCAGCATGGCGGGCACATGCGGGTTGCTGTCCCATGCCTCCTGGACAATCGCAGAACCATGCGGATCCTGTTCGCGATAAGCGATCAGCGCCAGCGTGTAGACCCAGGCGGCACTCCCATCTTCTTCATACTGGTTCAACAGCACCTTCAGTCCAGCGATGTCGTCACGCGCAAGCAAGGCGGTCGCCAGCAGATAGCGGATGCCTTGATTGTCGTTGGGATTGAGGATCAGCATCGCACAATAGTGATCGATCGCGGCCTGCTGCTCGCCCAGGCGCCACAACGTGATCGCAAGCCCTGCTCGCGCCCGCATATAGGGCCTGGTCTGGAGAAACCCCCAGAAGTGACCGGACAGCTCCTCGAACTCGTCGCCGAGCGCGCGTTCGCCTGCCTCCACACCTTGACGGTACAACGCCAGCGCGTCCTGTTGGGAGCCCGCTTCTTCCTCCGCGAGCAGAACATAGGCATCCGCGCATAGCGGGGAGATGTCGAGGGCGGCTCTGGCGAGGGCGACGCGCTCGGCTCCGCTCGCTTCCCAGGCATCGTACATCATCTCCTGCGCATCATCGACGGCGCCGTTCGCATTGGCCGCTACGCGACCGAACAGTCCAGCCATGAAGCCTTCCATGGCCCGCCGGTCGGGCAACACCTCGGCAGGCCGCTTGGCGGGCGCTGCCGCGGGCTTGGTCCGTGTCTTCCTGGCCTTGGGACGTCGGGGAGGTGGTGTCGCTTTCTTCATCGCAGATCCCTTTGCGGATTACGCCGCCAGCGGCAGTTCGAAGTCGATGCGCCGATCCAGATTCGCCTCGAAACGGCCATAAGGATTGATATGGGCGTGGATGGCGGGCGTCAGGCCGCGATGATCTTCGGCGGTCATCCGATTCAGCCAGGCGGGCTCGGTCAGGACCCGCTGCAGCATCCGCGTGTTCACATAGACCAGGCAGTTCTGCAGCAAATGGAGCGCCAGCACTGACAACTCCTGATCCTCCAGGCGGTTGGTGGCGATCTCACCGCCCTTGCCGAAGAAGATAAAGCTGTGCCCGCCGTTCCAGTTCTCGACGACGTTGAGCCCGGCATGGATGTCGCGGCGCAGATCCTCCGAGCCGATATAGCCGCACAGGAAGATCGTCTTGATGACCTTGCCGAGTTCGGCGAGTGCCGCATAGGTCGGGTGCTGGACAGCCGCGCTGGCGAAGCGCCGCAGGATCGCTTCGGGGTCGGCGGTGCGATGTTTGAGCGCTGCGGTATATTTGATCATCTCGTCATACTGCCGCTCGATCAGGGGCCAGTTGATCTCGCGCGCCAGGATCGGCGTGAGATTGCCGAGCGCTCCGCGCATCGTGGCTTCGGGCACATAGAGCTTCTGGCGCGCGATCGCCTTCAGGCGCGGTGCCAGCTCGAACCCGAGCAGGTGGCAAAAGGCAAACCCCACCTCGCTCTGACCATGGCTGTCGACATAATGACGCTGAATCTCCTGGTCGGTACAATGGCGCAGCACGCCTTCGATCATCGCGCTGACCTCGGAGGACGAACAGCGTTTGAGCTGCGAGTAGATGCAGGTCGCCTGGCGCTCCATGTGCCAGTAAATCATGACGCCCCGGCCGCGGTAGCGGACATGCCATTCCGCCATCAGATTCTGGTCCCAGGCCCCCACCTTCGTCGAATCAGACGCGCAGGCAGTTCCTGCCTCGCCCCAGATGCGCTGGTCGCGCGTCGCGAGGATCGCGTTGGTGACCAACGCGGTTGCGCTGCGTAGCGCCTCTTTGTGGATGAAGCGGCGCCGGACATGCAACAGCTCGGTATAGCTCGCGGTCTCGGTTCCCGCGCTGACCCGCTTCAGACCGGCATTGGTGCCCAAGCCATAGAGGCACAGGACGAGACGCTGGCGCAGCGTATCAGGATCAAGGACGACCCGGTCGCCCGACGTCGTGAATTCCTCGAGAAACCCGGTTTGCCGAGCGGTCTCCATCAGTACGTTGATCAAATCCGTCATTGGCCAGCGCCGCTCGAGTTCTGTCTTGATCGCCTCCAGATTGGGGGCTGCCGGCAGCGGCTCGAAGGGCGTGATCGAAATTCGGTTCTTGCCCTGCTGGCGAAGCCGCACCTTGGCATTGCGCGGCATCTTCCGGTTCAACGCGCCGAGCGCCTCGGTCATCTGTGCACGAAGTCCGCCGACAAACGCTCCGGCATCCTCGCTGCGGCCGAGCTCGCGGTAATAGTCGGCGCGGCGTGTTTCGAAATCCCGTGGCAAATCGTCGTCAGAATTGCGGTAGCGGTCCGCGCCCACCACCCAGATTTCCTTGCAGCGCAGACGCTCGCGTAACGCGGTCAGTACGCAGATCTCATAGTTGATGCGGTTGATCCGCGGACGCCCGTCGTCGTCCTTTTCCACGACCAGGTCCCGCCATTTGGGGGGCACGACACCGTCCAGCGGCACGCCGTCCTCAGGCCGGATGACGCGCCGGCCGCCGCTCGTCCGGCGCAGCCAGTCGACCGCATCGAGCACCGGGCGATGCACCAGGTTATTCGAACGGAATTCCAGCACACCCAATACGGCCGGAAGCATGCGCCGATAATGACGCAGATACGAGACGCGCAGCACCCGGTGAACGCGCCGCTCGAAACCGTCCGACGCCTTATGCTCTCGCACGATCGCCGCCAGCACATTGGCGCCGCCCGCTGCCGGAAACACGACATCGCGCACCATGCCTTCGGGCTGAAGACAGGCCGCCTCGGCAATCCGGACCAGCAGTCCCTCTTTGCCGTGAACCCGCTCGACTTCGGTCACAAACGCCTTGAGCACCCGGTTGCGGGCTCGGCTGCCGACCTTGTGGACAATTTCGATCAGCAGGTCGATCAGGCCGTCTGTGAGTTCGCGCTCCCGGTGCGCCAGGAAAAGCCCGAACAGCGCGTGGCGTCGCCCATCAGGGTGCCGGCGCATCGTCCAGGCGGTCTCGTTGATCACTCTGCGGCGCAGAATCCGCGCAATGGGGTCCCCCAAATCGGGCAAGGCCTCGCAGGGCAACACATGCTGCTTCACAAAGGCAAGCCGCCGTGCCGCCACCAGTATGTTGTCGATATTGGGCTGCCCGGGATCCGCTTTCAGTCCCGAAAAACCTGTGACGCCGTCCTCATCGGCGAGCGAAGCATCAAGCCGTTCCCCGTGCTCGGGCGATACGAACGAGGCAATCTTCTCCAGCACCTGATCCTCGAACGCGCGACGGGCCGTGGTGATCAGCGCCGTCAACGCCTCTTCCTCAGGCGCCGCAATCCGGTGCGCGACGAACCAGCCAAGAAGACGGTCCATCATCCCGGAAGCGGGCAAGCCCAACTGGCAAAGCTCGGAGCCAGTCCACGCGGCCGCCGCCCGCATCTCTTGCCGGCGCGCCCGGCGAAATCCCAAATGGTCGAGAATCTCGGCACGATGCCGTCGCCCGGAACGGCCAAGCCAGTCATAGACTTCGAGCTCTGCAGGCGATGCTCCGATCTGCTCGGCGAGATACGCAACGACGGTATCCGGAAACTCATCGGCACCGCGACCAAAGCGTCCCGCCGTACGGTACAGGAGCAGTTGCGCGGTAAAGCCGAGCCGCGTCGCCGCAGGCTTTGCATTCAAAAGTGCAAAATCTTCGAAAACCAGACTCCAGCGTCCGGCCAGATCCTCGTCCGTCTCCAAGATACTCACCACCGACATTGTCGTCTCCGGCCCGCTTGCTCACATCATTCGGATACCGGAACGCAACAGTCAACCGCGCAGTCCGTTTCCGATCCGTTCTGCCAGTTGGCCGTTTCTCAACCTATGAGGTCACTGGGCCAATCTCGGGAACATCCTCCTTTACCGCGCGGCGAAGTATCGGTTCGATGCCCTGCCCTGCGCGAGGCGTCTTCTGCCCACCCCATGGGGCTGATGCTAAGCGCTCAGCGGACATGCCGCTGCACCCAGGAAATCAGCCCGAACGATTGCGATGATCTCACCACGAACGGCTTGCCTCATGGAGGATGACATCCGTCGCCGCGAAATCCTTGCCGGTGCACAGCAACGGCTCGCCCCGCTCCTTGGCCACCGCATAGACCATGAGGTCGAGCAGGTTGAGCGGGCCACCATTGCCGTTCCCTGAGCCGTAACGCGGCTCGGCCTCGATCGCGATTTGTGCGTGGTCTGCCGTGAATGCCAGCGTGGCGCAACCACCACGCTCGAAACTCGCGAGCATCTCTTTGGCCTTTTCCCGCAAGCCAAAGCGCTGATTGCCGGCGACCCGCAGGAACTCCACGCGGGCTGGCGCCGGTATTCCACCTCGCTCGGCGATGATCGCATCCAAAAAGGCGTCCCTGCCCTCCTCGTCGGTCAGCACGGCGATCAACGCCGACGTGTCGATGATCATCGCGGCAACCCATCCTCATCCCACAATTCCGCATCAATCTCGGCCATCGTCGGATATGAGCGTTTGGGCACTCCTGCGAGAATGGCCTCGACTTCCGCGCGAAAGGTTGCACCGTCGCTCGCAGGTGGAAGCGGCATGCGGTCGAGCGCCTCTTCGATGATGTCGACCTGGCTGCGCCCGTCGCGGGCGAGCAGCTCCAAGCGCTTCAACGCATGATCGGAGCGGATGGTGATTGCCCGCTGCTTGCGGCGCGGTGGTTGATGGGCGGCGGTGGCCACGACGATGCTCCTCTGGTCGCTAATTTCGACGATTTTGCATCATAGCGCATTGTGCTGCTACAGTGCAAGCACATTTGGCTAATGGTGATAAACATCCATTATCAACACTGTGTGTTCGAGCATACTTTACTGAGAAGCCATTTCGGTTCATAATTACGTATGAGCAACACCCCCTCTCCTGCCCGTTTCGGCCCCGAATATACCCCAAAAATAGTCGCGGCGATAGCGTCCTGTACCGCGGCGATCGCACGTCTCGACGCCCGGATTATGGTGAGTTCGGTGGCTTCCGCGTGGCGGCGACGCGCCGCCTGGATGGGCTACACGGGGGCGCTTCAGCTCCAGGCGATCGAAATTGATGAAATCGACGTATTTTCATGGGGCTGCGAGCTTAAAATCACTGGCCGCGCACTGCGCGCCTCCACGGTCGACATTTTCGAGGAATTTGCCCCGTGGCAAGCCGCACTTCGCAATCCCGACCCTTTTGCCTGGCGGATGGCGCGGCCACTCGCGTTGGCCGAGACCGATTCCGCCACTGCCCATCCTCTTCTGGTGCGAGCGCTTGATATGCTCCGGCGCGATAGCCGAACGGATCGCTCGATCGCGGCGTGGCTCGGGCTCCCCTTCGCGCTTCGCGATCTCAGTCTATGCGCCGCCCCCCTCCCCTGCCTGACCGGGGGTGCGAAGGCCTTCCGCCTTCGAAAGACCGTCGACCAGCAGGATTGGCTTTCCGCCCTGCGCGCTTTAGAGGCGAGCGCACGATCTGGGCTCGCACACCTCGACGACCTCGATCGCCATTATCGCCTCGCTCAGCGCGCCATCGCGGAGGAATATCGCCCTGGCGCCCTGCCCCGGCTCCTCGCCCTCACCAGCTATCGGCCGCTGCTCGGGCCGCAATCGGTTGCCACCTTGCTCGACATGAGCGTGGCGGGAGCGAGCAAGCTTCTTGAGCGCGCCACTGAGGCGGGGCTGCTTGTGGAGATAAGCGGCCGCCGCAGCTGGCGCCAGTACCTCACACCGGATCTCGCCACCGCATTTGGTTTTATCGAGCCTCGACGGGGTCGGCCCCGGAAGGACCCCCCTCCCCTGCCCGCCAACCCGAAGATCGCCGAAGCCTTCGACGCTTTCGACCGCGAGATGGCAGAGATCGATGCCATGCTGGATGCTAGCGCGCTTAACAGAGATAATTCACGAGCCTAGCTGGCGCCCAGGATCTCGCCGATCGCCTTCAGCAGCTCATCCTTCGTGGCCCCGGTTTTCGGCGGGACCTTCAGAGTCAGCGCGCCGCGAGTGTTTCGTGAATAGCGCAGAATGGCCTTGCCGCCTCGCCCCTTCACTTCGACCTCCCCTTCCCCCGCTTTGCTTGGAGCCATGGTCGCGCGCGCGAGCCGCTTGGCGACTTCGGGACCGGTGAAGCGAACGCCGAGATCGTTGCGCTCGCCGGCGATGCGCGCCGCCTCTTCGACCATCAGCTTCTTCGAGCGCGGATCGCCGACCAAAGGCTTGACGTCGCGAGCCACCCGAACCGTGATGTCGTGACGGTCGGAAAAAGCGCTCACGATTTCATCCGGCAGACGCACAACATCAAGCAGGCGGCTCAGCCAGGAGCGCGAGATTCTAAGATGTTCGGCCATCTCGTTTTGCGAATTGTTGTAGAACTCCGCGAGCGCGCGGGAATATTCGATTCCCCGCTCCCAATCGCTGATGTCCTTGCGGGAGCGATTTTCGACATCAGAAACGCGGAACGCTTCTTCGTCGGTGACATTCTGGATGGTGACAAGATAGTCATACTCCGGGTGATGATGCTCGCGTAGCCACTGCGCCGTCCACCAACGCCTGACGCCGGCAATAATTTCGAAATCATGGTCAGGGTCATTTTGGAGCCGCCGCACGATCGCCGGGATGCGCTGTTTCTTCGCCGACAGAAATGCATCGATGAGGTCACGGCAACTTTCTTCGGTAAGATGATCGAGGTCGCGGTTATGAAGTCGCCATGGCCGGCACCGCGCCGGGTCCACCCACTCCGTTCGATCGGTTACCATCTTCCCCGATGCGATGCGCGCAAGGGTCTGGCTGCGACTGGCCATGATGCTTTCGGATGGCGCCTCGTTGCCGACATCTTCGGCTTCATCGAGGCCCTCCGTGAGGCTGCTGCCAAATCCGCGATTGCCTTGTGCCATGGTCGCTCTTTCCGATTATTGCCTGTTACGTCACCCTAGTTGCCACGTGGCAACCCGTCACTCAACTGCCGATGTCCCTACCCGCTTGCGTCTCAGTTGCCACGTGGCAACTGACTTAGCCTACGCCACTTTATCCGGATGTACACGCTGAAAACTTCTGTCATGTCGCATAGTTAGCTCTTTGAATTTCAACGTTTTCTTGTCCAGTTGCCACGTGGCAACGCGTTAGCGATGGGCCTTGGCTTTGCTGTCCCAGCTGCGCAACACTTCCATCTCGATATCGTGGCAAACCTCTGTCAGTAGCCGCACACTGCGGTTGTGAACTTCGTGCGACGTTACCGGGCGTTCGAGCTCGAAAACCGTCTTCATACGCGAACTTGCGTTGTCGATTTCGGCGCTTGTCCGCAGTACCGAATTGATCATTGATCCGCCGAAGACCTGCCGCATCATCGAGAGGATTTCGCGATGCATCGACTTGCTTTCGTCGACGCGGCTCGCGACGATCTTGATGAAATTATAGGCGGGCTTCGCCCTCCCCCCAAGCTTCTCCAATTGCGCCATGGTCGTCCGCGCCATGTCGATGAAGGACACCGTCGATGCAAAGTCGATCACGCTCGGCGGCATGGGTATCACCATCGCGTTGGCCGCCTGCAGAACGGCCATCGACACCATCCCCAAGGCGGGCGGCGGATCCATGATGACCACGTCATAATCATCGACGACGTCGTCGATCGCGTGGGAAATCATGTCGATAATGTCGAAGTTCTGGTTCTGCGCGAGATAGCCCGCGATCTCATACTCGAGATTATAAAGTTTCAGGTTCGCCGGGATCAGCTCGAGTCCATGAAAATGCGTCTTGCGGACGATTTTGCGGACACCCAGCAGCTCCGGGTTGTGGAAATGCCCGTAGAGCGTGTCGTCCTCGCTGAGATCGACATCTGGCCGATAGCCGAACATCATCGTCGTGCTCGCCTGACTGTCGCAATCGATCAGGAGGACCCGGTAGCCCCGGATCGCAAAATGCTGGGCCGCGTGAAGGGCGATAGTGGTCTTCGCGACACCGCCCTTGAAGTTCGAGATCGAGATAATCGCCGGAGTATCGCTGGCAGCCCGCCACGGGCGTGTGCCGAACACCTCCCGCATCTGGTCCAGCTCTTCGAGCGTATATTGCAGCCGATGGCCCGATGCCGTGCGACCGCGCCCGGGAAGCCGGCCGTCCCGTTCTGCCTCACGGATCGCCGAGGCTGTCCGCCCCACGAGGGCCGCCGCCTTGGAGATGGGGAAGGTGGGTCCCTTCTTGGTTCCCGTCTCGGGATCGAGAGCGCCATCGCGAATCCGCTTCAGGATCGTCAGCGCCTTGCGATGGAGGGTACCGAGATCATCGCTGAAGAGCTCATCAGCCTGGCTGTCTTGAGTAGGTTCTGTTGCCATGTCCGCCACATCTTGTGAAGTTGAAGGCCTCGCTTAGCCCTCTTGGCAGTTTCGAGCAAGAATTGACCACCAAGCTTCCAACTTGACCGATGATCTCCGAGCAGTTTACTCGTCCGGCCGGTAGAAGTCCGTCCAGCCACGACACATCATACCGATGATCTGGGAGCCGTTCGACTGTTAGCGATCGCATTGAACCGCTCGTCCAAACCGCCCATTTTCAATGGCTGTCGGCGGACCGATGATCTCGGTGCAAACCGATGATATTGGTGCGTTTTTCCGATGATCTCGGTGCGAATGGACCGATGATCTCGGAGCCCATACCTATAGCTACAGAATCCCTATAAAAATCCGATTCGCGAATCGCTTTTGAACAATTTTTGGAGAAGGGGAGGGCGAGGGCAAGGAACGGCTCCGACATCATCGGTGGTTTTGGAGGTTTCACCCCGGGAATACCGGCAAAACTGCCAAAACCCTTGCGCTGAGTACCCAAACCTGTTGATACATCGGGCCGTGGAGCGACTCCGGGAGTCGGATAAGGGCAAAACCATGAGTGGGGATACATCGAGGCCGATCGGACACCAATATGCGCTGGCCATGCTCGATGGCGGCCCGGAAAAGGTCCGTTCGGTTGCCTTGGCTGCCGGATCGCAGTTGACGATGGATGCCTTTCTTCGCGTCCATGATGAAGAACCCGTTCCTGCATTTCTCCACTCCGCACTCTGCGCCATGTCGCTTCCCACCAAGCGACCCAAGGACGATACGCTCCCGATCGTGCGCGAGGATGGCCGCTACGCGCTCGCCATCAATCCGCGGCCTGTCCTTCAGGTGGTCGATGGCAAGTCGGTCATGAAGAGCTTGGGGGTCCCCTATGGGGCTTATCCACGGGTCGCGCTGATTTATCTCCTCTCGCAGGCCGTCTCGAAGCAATCCCGGGATGTATATCTGGGACGGAACTTCACCGAGTGGATGCGCCGCCTTGGCTACCAGAGCATTTCGTACGGACCCCGAGGCACAGCCAATTTGATGCGCGAACAGGTCGATCGCCTGCTGGCGTGCGAATGGCAGATTCGCTGGGATGGGCATGAGACGGGCGACAATGCATTCGCCGTTCGCGACGTGAAGATTTCAAACGAATATGCGGGATCGCTCGACAAGAACGGCGCTTTTGCGCGCGAGATACGCATGTCGGAGGCGTTTTACAGCCATCTCGTCGATCATGCCGTACCATTGAACGAAGTCGCGATCCGCGAACTCAAGGGCACGCCGACCGCTCTCGATCTTTATACCTATCTTGCTTACCGCTTGCCGCGGATCACGAGCGACAGGGGGCAGATCATCTCCTGGGATCAGCTTGCAAAGCATCTCGGCAACGAAGCGGACAGCAAGCGATTCCGGCAGACGGTCCGGGAAACGATGCAAATCGTGTCCGCGGTGTACCCGAACGCCAATGTGGATCTTTCGGGACGGAAGGTCGTGCTTCATCCCTCGCATGCGCCGCTCGAGAGAAAGCTTGTCGGCCCGCACCTGCGACTCGTTGGATCCGATACCGCTCAAACGGCACCGAGATCATCGGTCGCGAAACAGGCGCGAAAGTCAGCAGAAAATACGAAGTCCAGGGAGCCGCTGTTCGAGTTCCCGTCGGGCTCATTGAACTATGGCACCCGGGAAGCCGAATTCAGAGCGATCGGCCTCGACAAGGGAAGACCTTGGGCGGTCGATACGATGGCTGATGCATTTCGCGCCGGCTTTCCGGATATCAAGCGGCACCGGACCCAAGCTGAATGGCTTCGCGTGTGGGAAGCTTTTGTAATTCGCTATGCCGAGCGACGACAGGCGAATGGTAACGATTGACCGATGATGTCCGAGCCGATGCGCTGCTTGAACCCGATTGGCGGCGGCGCGGCGCGTCATAGCGACGCCAGACAAGAGCTTCTGCCGCGCTCCTCCCGAACGACCCTTCATACGCCAATGCTGTTCCCCCAATCGGACAGGATGAACGAGCGACGCTCGCAAGGCGACAAAGTGCCAGACGTTCCTCGCGAGGTATCTTCAACCAGCACCCTCATAACCTGGCGACGGAATTCCCGGCAAATCGGTCTCGCTTCCGGCCTGCGGCTGCCCGCCACACGTCACGGTAAATGGCCTGCTCATATCGCCCCCAAAAGGACAGGATAGGGACGGCGGATAGCACTGCGCCCCAAAAGGGAACACGGGCAACTGGGGAAGGAAAGGGGAGAGGGATCGCAAAGGCAGAAAGGACCGTATCATGGCTCTCACTGCTCACCCTCCCACTCAGGACCTCATCAACCTCGTCGGCACCCTCGGAGGAACCTGGCACGGCCGAACGGCGATGTGCCTGTGCCCTGCCCATGCCGACAAGAACCCGAGCCTTGCGTTGCGGCAGGGCGACCGGGGCATTCTCGTCACCTGCTTCGCCGGTTGTGAACGCTCGGACGTCCTCCGTGAACTCGCCCGCGTTCCGGTGGGTGCCCAATATCGCTATGAGGACAAGCCCTCGACAGGCACGGGCAACGCAGAGCGCCTCTGGACCGAGGCGCGGCCGGTCGACGAGACTCTCGCAGCCCGCTATCTGGCCTCGCGTCACCTGCTGCCCGTTCCTCACGACGTGCGCTTCCATCCCAGATGCCCATATCGTCCCCGGCCGTGGACGCTCTTCCTGCCGGCATTGCTCGTCGCAGTCCGTGAAGGACCAAGACTGACAGCCATTCAGCGCATCTTCCTCGACACGCAAACCACGTCGTACCGCATGAAGCTAATGCTCGGCAGGCCCGCGCGCGGCGCATGGCAGGGGGAGGGGGGCGGGCAGGGGACACTCGCGCTTGCCGAGGGCTTCGAAACGGCGCGGGCCTTCACGATCCTCAACGAGATACCCTGCTGGGCCACGATGGGCGCGCGCCGCTTCGACCAGATCCAGTTGCCATCATCGATCGAGCGCCTGATCCTCGCGATCGACAATGATGCGGAGGGGCGGCGCGGGGCTACCAAAGCGGAAGAGCGCTATGCGCGTCCAGGGCTTTCGATCGAGCGCATGCTCCCCCGAGATGGTTTTAAGGATTGGGCGAAGGTCCTGGAAACTGGCGAGCGGCGGTTTATGAAGCCGTCGCTCTGAAGCTCCAGTGTCTCATTCGGCGAAGCCGACTGATCGCATATCGCGACTGTAGCGGAAGCGTCCCGCTACTCACGGTTCGTCGGGAGGGCTGGCAAAGTTTGGCGCGGCCCTTCGATCGTCTTGAAGCGCGACAGTGCTCGCAGCAAACCCATTGCCTAGCGCCGCACCCTCATGCAGGTAGCAGCGTCATGCGTTCCGACATATCCCATCTTCCCGCGAAGAATCAGCGCGAACTCGAACAGATTGTCCGCGCGATTTTCGAGGAGTTCGAAGACGCGCACAAGCTCGCCAGTGGCGATCGCAAGGCGGGCCGGATCCTGAAGGTCATTCTCTACGGGTCGATCGCGCGCGGCGAAGGCATCTATGAGCCGCAGACGGCCAAGGGCTATGTGTCCGACTACGACATCCTCGTCATCGTCAACCAGGACGAGCTCGCCGAGACGGAGCACTGGACCCATCTCGAGGACAGATTCAGCCGCGACCATGTCATCCTCGGCCGGCTGCGCCACCCGGTCAGCCTGATCGTCCACACGCTTCAGCAGGTGAACAACAATCTGGCGGAAGGGCGTTTCTTCTTTCTCGACGTCGTCAAGGACGGTATCGCGCTCTACCAGGCCGACGACGGCGAGCTTGCGACGCCGAAGCCGAAACGGCCCGCCGACGCGTTCAAGCTGGCGCGCGAATATTATGAGGAATGGTTCCCGAGTGCGGGCGCTTTTTACAAGATGTTTGAGCTCGCGCTTGCCGAGGGCACAAGTCAGGTCTTTCTCAAGAATGCGGCGTTCCAACTCCATCAAACGACCGAGCGACTCTACCACACGCTACTGCTGACCTGTACGTTCTACACTTCGCACAGCCATAATATCGAGAACCTCCGCAAGCAGGGGCGGAGGATCGATGCGCGTTTGGTCTTTGTCTGGCCCGATGACACGAAAGATGCCCGTCGGCGCTTCAGCCTCCTCAAGGAGGCCTATGTGAAGGCGCGTTATTCCAAGCACTACCGGATCGAGGCCGACGATCTCGCCTGGCTTGGCGAACGCGTCCAGGAACTCAGCGCGATCGTTCAGCAGGTGTGCGCCGAACATCTGGCCGCGCTGGAGCGCGCGGTCTCCGGCGAGAAAGAAAAGCCCACACCATCGGCTCCGTAGGGACGAGACATGGAACGCAGATTTGGCGGCGCCTGGATCTCGCCATGACCTGCGGCTTGGCCCATATGGATGAGCAAATTGGTCCTTGAGGATCGCAAGGCATTTCGAGCCTTGCCGATTATACCGCGTGGACCTATATTTAGTCTAAATTCAGTCCGGAGATCAATATGGGCCTTGAAACACGCATCAAGCCTATCAGCTATTTGAAGGCCCATAGCGCCGAAGTGATCCGCGATTTGGGCGAAGGCGCCCCGCCGCTCATCATCACACAGAATGGCGAAGCCAAAGCGGTCATTCAGGATGTCGCCAGCTATGCTGCAACCCAGGAGTTGCTCGCTCTCCTCAAGCTGCTGGCGATGGCGCGCGACGATATGACGGCTGGTCGCGTTCAACCGCTATTGGGCTTGAAGGAGCGCATTCGTAAACGCGCTGCGCAATGAGCCGCCAACAGCCGGTACAGATTATACTCGCCGCGGAGGCCGAAGGCGACCTGCAAGCAATTTACAATCAACGTCTTGCACAGCGCGGAGCGGAAGGGCTTGATGGCGCCGAAGCTTTGCTCGATCGTCTTTTTGACGCGATTGCAAGCTTGGCTGATTTCCCGCTGAAGGGGCCGATTCCGCCCGAACTGCTAGCCATCGGAATTGCAGATTGGCGGCAGCTCTCGTTGCCGCCGTATCGCATCATCTATACCGTAGCGGCCGATGTAGTTACCATCGCGATTGTCGCAGATGGTCGCAGGGATTTCGCAAGCCTCTTGGAGCGGCGTCTATTGCAAAAGACCTAGCAACGGAGTCTATTTGACTGGCTCGGGCGCCATGAGTAGCCGTTTTGAGGACGGCGTTCGCGATGATGACGAGCCTGCGTGCAACAGCAATGATGACGAGTTTGTGCGGCTTTCCACGTTTTTTGAGACGTTTGGCGATAGGCATCAGCATCTGATTGTGAGAGGCTGCGGCGAGCGCAGCCTGGAACAGCACCTGTCGCAGCGCCCGCCGCCCTCCGACGATTGTTCTTCTACCACGCCTTGTTCCGCTATCGTGCGGCACCGGAGCAAGGCCGGCCATGGACGCTCTTCCTGCCCGCAATGCTCGTAGCGGTTCGGGAAGGTCGGCGGCTGACTGCCATTCAGCGCATCTTCCTCGACGCACAAACCGCGTCGTACCGCATGAAACTTATGCTCGGCAGGCGCGCGCGCGGCGCATGGCAGGGGGAGGGGGGCGGGCAGGGGACACTCGCGATTGCCGAGGGCTTCGAAACGGCGCGGGCCTTCACGATCTTGAACGATATCCCGTGTTGGGCCACGCTCGGCGCGCGCCGCTTCGACCAGATCCAGCGGTCGTCATCGATCGAGCGCCTCATCCTCGCGATTGGCAATGATGCTGCAGGGCGGCGCGGCGCGACCAAGGCCGAAGAGCGCTACGCACGCCCAGGGCTTTCAATCGAGCGCATGCCCCCGAAGGAGAGCCTCAAGGATTGGGCGAAGGTTCTGGAAACTGGCGAGCGGCGTAATCTCAAGCCGACGCTCTGAAGCTCCAGCGCCTCGTTCGCCGTAGCTGACCAGCAGGAAATATACAGCAACGCCTGAAGCAATCACGAGACAAGGGGGTCCAATCGCCTTCTATCCGGCTCCACCCGCCGGAAAGGGCTATTGCGCGATAAGGGCTTCCACGTCGGCGACCGGTAGAAACATTCGCAGGGCGTTTGCCGGGAGCGAATTGAAGCCATAGCCCATATAGAGTCGCCTCCGCCGCTCGACGAGCTCTGCATCACCGCAGTCGAGCACATCGAGCAGAAGCATGCGAATGCCGACTGCGCGCGCCGCAAGTGCAATGCGTTTGAGGCAATCAACTAACAGATCGCCGCCGAAACCTTGGCCTTGCGATTGCTTGTCAACACCGATCATGGAAATATAGGCCGCCGGAATTTGACCATGGCTCGGCCGGTTACGCGCAAAACGATCCGGGAGCTTCGAAAAGTGAACCGAATGGGCGTTGATTGCGGTGAATCCGATCACCTGGCCGGACGAGCCAACCATGCAATGAACCCTCACATTGTCGCTCTTCGCCAGTTTGTTGGCTGTCTTCCTGAAATAATTGTCGACCTGCTCGATGCCGCAGGAAAATGCCCCTCGATCATGCTTTGATGGATCGAGGGGCTCTATGATGTACTTCGTACCCGCCGGCTCTACGGTCACCTGCTGACGATCGCCTCTTCGTGCCGGGTGAAGGCGGCGCGCAGCTTCTCCGTCGGCGCAGGGTCGCGATCTAACGCAGCAAAGAATGCCTCATGATCGGCAGGCTCAAGGAGTGTATGCTCGTGAGCCGCAATCGTCAGCATCGCAGCCTGATAGGCGGCGTTCATCGTGAAGACGGAATCGTCCACGCCAGAAAGCGCCGCCGCCTTCTGAATCGTTTCCTTTATGCGCGGCTTGGTCCGGAACGACATGCGTTCGGTACTGCGCTCATCCACCTTGCCGATCTCGTCATGGTAGGCCTGCATGGCTACCTCCTATCTATGTGAGCTATCTTGTACGCCTCAACGGCGTACAATGCAACATAGTGTACGCCGCCTAGGCGCCGATGCTTCCCCAGTCATGGACTGCTGAAAACCGTCCGCGCCGCGTCCGCCACGTCCTGGCGACGATCCAGCTTCAACAGATCGATCGGCCGCTTCTCGCCGAGCAAAGGGCTCTGTTGAACGAGCCAAAGCCACGCGCGCCTCGGATTGCCCGCGATTTCCAGCACATCGCTGATCCCTTGCACGGGCCGTCCGTCAACGAACTGCTCGAGCGGGAACGCATGTTTGCGCGCGCCCGACAGAAGCGCGATGACTTCGCCTCGCTTCTGCCAGTCGTGCAGGGTCGATCGGGCGATACCCTGTTCATGCAGCATGGTTGATCCGGCCACCGGACCAGCCCAATCCTCGAGCGATCCCTCGGTCACATAGCCCGCGAGCCGGCGGCGTCCTTCATCGAGGTCGACAAGCTCACCAAAGCCCGAACCCTTTCGAGCTTCCGTCTGAGCAGGCGCCGGTATCCGGATTGCTGTCGCCGGTCTCTCTTCGCGCGCGAACGCGGCGATCATGGTCGCAACATCTGCACTCTTGCCCTTGAGGCGCTTTTGCTGGGCCGCGGGCAGCCCGATGACCGCAGCGGCAACGGCGGCGACGATCTGCGCGGTGTTCGCGACGGCTTCCTTGGCGAGCCCGGACTGGCGACCAAGCACCTCGGTCACTTCGCTCGCCACCAATCGACGAACACCCGCATCTGCATTTCGGACCTGCGCTACCATCGCGATCACTCCTTCCCGGTCCATATAGGCCGTTGTGCCTACATTGTCCAGATTGTCCGATATATCCGGAATGTGCGGGCCGCTATATGCTGACCAGGTCCTCGCTTCAACGCAAGCGAACCCGCCCGACGGACAAACGAGCCTGAAGCAGGAGAGGGAAGGGGGATCTGGGCTGAGGCTGCCGACAGGGCAGCCAGTCCGGAGACCCCCATCATGTCCGATCTATTCGACGCGCCGATCGCTGCCGAAATCCGTGCAGCCGCCCTCATCGCCGCCCGCCTGAAATCCGGTGGCCCGATTTCCCGGGCCGACCTTAATACGGCGATGACCGAAGCCTTCCATGGCACCGACGCCGATGGCCTGTGGACCCAGCGCCAGAGTTTCGAGCTCCTCGAACTCGCGCTCGTTCACCACCTCCAGGCCGCACCCTATCCGCTGCGCGTTCTCGACGATGCGCATGCCGCTTGCGATCTGCTCGACCGCTTGCCGACGCAGACCGTCCGCAGCGAGAGCCAGATCGAATGGCAGCAATTCTCGACGCCGGTCGATCTTGCGGCCATCGCGGTCCTCCTCGCGAACATCCAGGACGACGACGTCATCCTCGAGCCGAGTGCCGGCAACGGCCTTCTGGTCGCCCAGTGCGGCGCCCACGCGGACCTCCAGCTCAACGAATATGCGCTCGAACGCCGCGCCCGACTGGTCCACGCGTTTCCCGGCGCCCAGGTAACGGGACACGACGGTGCCACGATCAATTCCACGCTGGCCAATGCGGCGAGGCCGACATTGATCCTGATGAACCCGCCATTTTCGCGGTCCGTCGGCCTGGGCGCGGACGCGCATGCAGCCGTCCGCCACCTCCAGGCAGCTCTTCGGCGCCTCAGCCCGGGCGGCCGCCTCGTCGCGATCATGCCCGACTGGTTCGGCCCCAACGCACGCATGCGCGACCTCTTCGAGACCAGCTTGCGCGAGGTCCAGGTCCGCACCTCGGTCCGTCTCGAAAAATGCTATCTGAAACATGGCACCTCGATCGCCGTCCGCCTCTACGTCATCGACAAGGTGCCCGGCGGTGCGATCCCGGCCACAATCCAGCGGTCTTCCATCCGGGAGCTGATCGGTGCCCTGGCGATACCCGCGCGCGCCGCGCTGGTGATGGCGCCGGCGGCACCCCCGCGCCGGTCGGCAAACCCTTCGCTGTTCCGCGCCATGAAGAGCCGCCCGCCAAGGCCACGGCCCTTTCATGCGCCCATACGCAACAATGTCCTGCCGGTCGCTTATTCGGCGCTCGCGACGCCCGCCCCGCTGCTCGAACAGGTTGGTGTCTATCTCCCCTATCGACCGAGCCGCATCGTATTCGACGCCGCTGGCGAGCATCCGACCGCGCTCGTCGAATCCGTCGCGATGGGCTCGATCGCCGCGCCGGTCCCCGACTATGTGCCGCACCTGCCCGAGCGGACGGTCAGCGAGCGCTTGCTCTCCGCGTCACAGCTCGAAACGGTCGTCTATGCGGGCCACGCCTGGTCGCATTACCTTCCGGGCACATTCAGTCCCAGCAAGGAAGGCGTCGGCCTCGAGGCGGCTGAAGACGGGCGCGCTTATCGAAAGGGCTATTTCCTCGGCGACGGTACCGGTGCGGGCAAGGGCCGCCAGATCGCCGCCTGCATCCTCGACAGCTGGCTCCAGGGACGCCGCCGCAACATCTGGATCTCGAAGAACGAGGCGCTACTCGAAGACGCGCGGCGCGACTGGACCGCGCTCGGGGGCCTTGCGGCCGACATCCAGCCCCTGGCGAACTGGACGATCGACAAACCCATCCCCCTCGAACAGGGCGTCCTGTTCGTCACCTATCCAACGCTCCGATCCGTCCGCGGCGACCATAGCCGGCTCCAACAAATCCTCGACTGGGCCGGCCCGGACTTCGAAGGGATCATCGCCTTCGACGAAGCCCATGAGATGGGCGGGGCCGCCGGCGGCGAAGGAGCGCTCGGCCGGAAGGAGGGATCGCAACAAGGCGTTTGCGGTGTCCTCCTCCAGAACCATCTGCCGGGCGCGCGCGTCCTCTATGCCTCGGCCACTGGCGCATCGGACGTCAACAATCTCGCTTACGCGGTCCGGCTTGGCCTTTGGGGGCCGGGAACGGCCTTTGACGATCGCGAACAGTTCATCGCGGGCATTCGCAAGGGCGGCATCGCGGCCATGGAACTCGTCGCCCGCGACCTGAAGGCGCTCGGCCTCTACACCTCTCGGGCGCTCAGCTTCGCCGGCGTCGAATATGAGATCCTGCTCCACGCGCTGACCACCGAGCAGATTGCGATCTACGATAGCTATGCTGACGCCTGGTCGATCATCCACCGCAACATGGAACGGGCGCTCGAACTGACCGCCATTGTCGATGGCCTCGAGAACGCCACGCTCAACAGCGGCGCCAAGGCCGCGGCGCGCTCCCGCTTCGAATCCGCAAAGCAGCGCTTCTTCGGCCAGCTTCTTCTCAGCATGAAGCTGCCGACAGTGATCGCGGCGGTCCGTCACCACCTCGGCGAGGGCAAATCGGTCGTTCTCCAGCTCGTCACGACCGCGGAATCGATCCTCAATCGCCGGCTCGCCGAACTGAGCCCCGAGGAACGGGCTGACCTCGAAATCGATCTCTCGCCGCGGGAATATGTGATCGACTATCTGGAGCGCGCCTTTCCCACGCGCCAGATGCGGTTCTTTACCGACGACACGGGTACGCCGCGCTCGGTCCCCATGCTCGACGATGACGGACAGCCCGTCTACAATCCCGAAGCGGAAACCGCCCGCGCCGAACTCATCGAGCGGCTTTGCGCGCTGCCGCCGATCATGTCGGCGCTCGACGCACTCCTCGGACATTTCGGGCACGACAATGTCGCCGAGGTGACGGGGCGCACCAAGCGGCTCGTCACCGCGGGCGATGGCCGCCAGAAGCTCGAATCCCGCTCGGCGCGCACCAGCCAGGCCGAGGCCGCCGCCTTTATGGCCGGGCGCAAGCGCGTCCTGATCTTCTCGGACGCGGGCGGCACGGGACGGAGCTACCACGCCTCGCTCGACGCGGTGAACCAGGAGCAACGTGTCCATCTGCTGCTCGAGCCGGGCTGGCGTGCCGATCGCGCGATCCAGGGACTGGGTCGGACACACCGGACGCACCAGGCGTCGACCCCGCTGTTCCGGCCCGTCACGACCGATTGCAAGGGCGAGCTCCGCTTCACCAGCACGATCGCGCGGCGCCTAGACACCCTTGGGGCGCTGACGCGGGGTCAGCGCCAGACCGGAGGGCAGGGGCTTTTCGATCCCGCCGATAATCTCGAGAGCGAATATGCGTGCAGCGCTCTTCTGAGCTGGTTCCACCTCCTCGCCGCCGGAAAGCTCGCGAGTACCAATTTGGACGACTTCCAGAATCGGACCGGCCTCGAACTCGTCGACAAGGACGGCGTCATGAAGGACGAGATGCCGCCGATCCAGCGCTGGCTGAACCGGATCCTGGCGCTACCGATCGCGTTGCAGAATAGCATCTTCGAGGAATTCCTCTCGCTCACCGAAACCCGTGTGGCGGCGGCGCGGGACGCGGGTCGCCTCGATGTCGGCGTGGAAACCATCCTTGTCGATACGGCGCGGCTGGTCGACGATGTCGTTCTGCGCACCGATCCCGGGACGGGGGCAACCTCGCACCTCCTGACGATCGAGATCGAGCGCCGCCGCAATCCCGTCTCGCTTGAGCGGCTCATGCGGATTGCCGAGGGCGACCAGAGCGCGGCGTTCATGATCAACCGGAAGTCGGGCAAGGCGGCGCTCCGGACGCAGGCCCGCTCGCTCATGGAGGAGAAGGAAGGCACGCCGATCCCGCGGGTCGAACTCATGCGGCCCTCGCGCAACGACTATATGCGCTCGGCCGACCTGTTCGAGTCCTCATGGGAGGAGATCGACCGGGCAACCTTTGGCGCCCTCTGGACCCAGGAGGCGGAGGTTTTGCGGCAAAAGGTCGACACCGAGACGCTGCGCCTCGCGACCGGGCTGCTCCTTCCGATATGGTCCGCCCTTCCGAGCGACCATCTCGCGGTCAACCGGATCGTCGATGGTGAAGGGCGATCCTGGCTCGGGCGCCTCGTCTTCGACGATCATGTGCTTAGGCTTTTCTCGGCGCTCGGAATCGATCGCAAGGAGACCCTGCCTGCTTCCGCGATCGCTAAGGCGGTTGCTGCCGGGCGCAGTATCGACGTCACCCATCCGTTTCCGCTCACAATCAGGAGGAGCATCGTCAACGGCTCCCAGCGTATCGAGCTCGTCGGCTTTCCAGCCGACCGGCTTGCATGGCTGAAGGCGGCGGGGTGTTTCACCGAAGTGATCCAGTATCGCACGCGGGTCTTCGTCCCCGTAGCGGTGGCCGAGGCTATTCTGGCGACTGTCCTGGAGGCGACTACATGACCGCCGCGGAGGTGCGCTAGGCTTCGTCCATCTCGGAGAGCCAATCCTCGCGCGCATGACGGACGCGCAATATCAGCACGTTGTCGTTCGGCCCAGTTCGTAGACGACGGGATGAGCTTTGTAGGGATAGATGCGGACGGGCGACCGGATTTCCTCACGCTCGCGCGCCGCGCGGGGATATTCTCCAAGAAAATTGAAGGTCGCCTCTAGCCCATCGTGATATCCGTCGGCCTGTGCCGGCCCGAACCTTTCGAGCCCGTATAAGTAAATCGCGACTAGATCATCGCTGGCAGCACGCGTCAGCTGATACGATGGCACGCCTATGACTGCGCGCGTGCTTGTTCGAGCGCTCGAGTGCGGATGTCCGCCATGGATTCAGTGCTGACTCCGCTGCTCCGCGCCTCGTCAACCAAACGCTGCATATTGGCAATCTTTCCCGCCCGTTCCTGATCGCGACGGATAAGATCTCGCACATAATCGCTAGCATTGCTGTAGCGCCCCGTGTCGGCTTGGCCTTCGACCCAACGCTTCATCGGATCCGGCAAAGAGATGTTCATTGTCGCCATGGGCGCTTCGCTCCTTTTGGCAATCTTTATAAGAAAATTGGCAAAGATTGTTAAGTTGCGCACCGCCCGGAATTACCGGATCAGTTCTGATCGGGCTAGCGAGGTCTCATCACTCTGAGACCTCAAACGGCTGACTGAATTCGTGACCCGCAGCGGCGGGCTTAGTTCGCAGGCGCAAATTGCCGATCGAGGAGATCCTGAGCCGCCCGCTCTCCGGCGCTGGGCGGCATCATTGCTGGAAGTGCCACGGTGACGATCCAGAAGGCCATCAATCCGAGGAACACGCCGACCGCGATCTTCAATACATCCTGCATGATACCGACATCCTTCCCGACCCCGACCAGATAATCTCTCAGGCCCGGCGGCATGGCGGCCGGGACAAAACACGGTCAGCCTAATCGCCGGGCGCGGCATGATCGAGCCCATATCCGGTCCAGAATGGCAGTCGGGCAAGCTGCGACCCCGAGCGGAGACGATGCTGCCATGGGCGATCCCGACGGCGGCATCAGGCGTCGCGGGCGCCACAAAAAGGGGAGGGGGAGGGGAGCCGGTGTCCGGGCTGTTCCGGACGCCAGAAGGACTTCATCCGATGACCATTACGGTAAAGCTTTCAAAGCTTGCGCTTTCTCCAATCAACGTACGCTCTCGACCCGAAGAGCTCCTCGAAATTCCCCAGCTTGCGGCTGATATCGAAGCGCGCGGCATCCTCCAGAACCTGCTCGTCAATCCGGTCAAGAAGCCGCGCGGCTCGTTCGAAGTGTTCGACGGCGGTCGCCGTCTCCGCGCCCTGATGAAGCTCGTTCAGGACGGTGTCATCGTTGCCGAGAGCTATGACGTCCCCGTCAAGGTTCTGACCGGCGACGTAGCGACGCTCTCTGAGACGTCGACCGCGGCGAACTTCCATCAATTGAAGATGACGCCTGCGGAGGAATGCCGGGCGTTCCAATATTTCATCGGTCTCAAGGGCGATATCGACGGAGTCGCCAAGCGCTTCGGCGTGACCCGCCGTTTCGTGGAAGGGCGCCTGCGCCTCGCCACCCTGGCCGAACCGATCTTCGATGCTCTGAGCGAGGGCGGGATCACGCTCGATATCGCCAAGGCCTATGCGTCCACCGAGAATCAGGCGAAGCAGCTGCACGTCTGGGAAGCCTATGGCGGGAACTACAGCAATGCCGATACGATCCGCCGGGTTATCGCCAGCGAGACGATGAAATCGACCGACTCGGTCGCCATTCTCGTCGGCGAGGACCGCTATGTTGCGGCCGGCGGCAAAATCGATCCCGACCTGTTCAGCGAGGATGGCGACAAATGGGTCGATCCGGAAATCGCGCAGCGGCTCGCGGCCGAGATCATGCAGGCCGAGGCCAAGCGCGTGGGTGAAGAGCTCGGGCTTGGCTGGATCAGGCCGATCGCATCGAACTATACCCACAACGCCGCGGCCGGCCTTTATCGCGTCATCTTGCCGCAGCCCGAGCCGACCACCGAGCAGGTCGCGCGGCTCGAGGAGATCGATGCGCGCCAATCCGAAATCTCGATCGAGATGGACGACGAAAGCCTGACGGACGATGCCTATCAGGCGCTCGATCGCGAGCATGACGCGCTCAGCGACGAGATCCGCGCGATCCACGACACGACGCCTGTGCTTCCGGAGGTACTCAAGCCCCAGGTCGGTCTGTTCCTCAAACTGACGATTAAGGGTGAGATGCAGCTCGACACGGCCTACTATAGCGAGCAGCCTGTGAAGGTCCCCGGGGATCGCGAGGACGAGGACGGTGCGGACGGCGATCGGGAGGGCGACGATCGGTCGACCGGCGGGACGAGCGGCAAACCCGCAGCGCCTCCCGCTCCGGAAACGGTGGCGCCAGGCGGCAAGCCGCTCAGCGCGCGCCTCTTCGACGAACTCTCGATGCAGCGGCGCGATGTCCTTGCGGCGACGCTTCTTGGCCACCCGGGTCTGGCGCTCGACTATGCCTTGTTCGTGATGATCGACGATCGTCACAGCTCGTTCAGCGCCTATGGCTCGACGATCCGCGCCCGCTCGCCGCAGGATCCCGTCTCCGGTCAGCAGCCCGAGACACGTGCGCGGGTGTATCTCGCCGAAGCGCATGAGGGCTTGGATGCGGCCTGGACCGAGCACAAGTCGGAGGTCGACCGCTTCGAGGCCTTCCGGGCGCTCGACGATGACAGCAAGGCCAACTGGCTCGCCTATATCGTCGCGCGATCCTTTGAGGCGAAGCCCAGCTACCGCGCCGAGCATTGCGCGCTCCACAACCGTCTCGCGACGATCATGGAGGTCGACGTGGCAAGCTGGTGGCGGCCGACGTCCGAGAACTACTTCGACCGCATCAGCAAGGGCTCGATCTTGGCGCTCCTTGCCGATGTCGGCGGCGCGGCGCTCACGGCGCGGCACGCCACGATGAAGAAGTCGGAGATTTCGAGCTCCTGCGAGAAGCTGTTCGCCGGCGAGGCGATCGTCGAGCCGGAGGCCAGGGACGCGGCGATCGCCTGGATCCCAGACACGATGCGGTTCCTCGATACCGTCACGGCGGATGACGCCGAAGCAGACGTCGATGACCAGAGCGGCGTGATCGAGCCGGCGGACACCGAGGCCGATGAAGCGGCCAATGACGACGAGGCCGTCGACGAACCTGCCGGAGACGAGGCCCTCGAGGAGGATCGGGGCGAACTCGCCGCCTGACGCGGAGCTCTCTCCTGGATGCCTGGCCGTCGGCGCACACAGCGCCGGCGGCATTTTTATGATACCACTGCTTTATGGCTGGCCTGCGCGGCGAGTGGCTTGCGCCGGAAGCTGGCGCATACTATGTCTTACCTTTGTCTTACATAGGAGGTTCCTGCAATGGCGGCGGCCGAAAAATTGACGACAACCGTTTCGACGAAGGGGCAGGTGATTCTTCCAAAGGCGATTCGGCAACAGTGGCATTGGGACGCGGGCACCAAGCTCGTCGTTGAAAACACGAAAGATGGTGTCCTGCTAAAGGCCGCGCCTTGTTTTGCCACCACCAATATCGACTCCGTGTTCGGATCGCTTCCCTTCGCGGGGAAATCGAAATCGATAGCGGAGATGGATGCAGCCATTGTCGCTGAGGCTCGCCGTCGTGCGCGCGATTGACACGAATATCATCGTCCGATTTCTGACGCGCGACGACAAGGATCAAGCGAAAAAGGCCCATGCCATCATTGGTGATGGAGATTTGTTCATCGCAACCTCTGTCATGCTTGAGAGCGAATGGGTTCTACGAAGTGCCTACGGTTTTTCGTCTTCTGAGATAACGAGTGCGCTTCGCTCCGTCGCTGGCCTTCCAGGAATCATTCTGGAAGACGCGCTGCTTCTTGCGCAAGCGCTTGAATGGACGGACCTGGGGATGGACTTTGCAGACGCCTTGCATCTGGCTCGCGCCAGGGATTGCGACGCTTTCTTCACCTTTGACAAGCGATTGGCAAAGGCGGCGGGTTTGGTCAGCGATACGAAAGTGATTGTGCCCTAAAGGCCTCCCGAAGAATTTCAGTATTGGTTTCGAATACCGTCATTCCCGCGTTCGCGGAGCCACCGATGTTATAACTTGCTGGCGGTGCTTATATAAACTCAACATAAACACGATTTTTAGACAGTTATGATGTTGAGCCAGTTATGGGCGGGCGCCCCGAGCTCCTCTCCAAAAAATGGGAGCGTCAGGTACATTACACGCGTCTCCTTCACGTCATTATGCTTGCGCCATCGCAGCTGCGAGAGCTGCGGTGGTAGCTGCCCAACCGGCGTAAATACTGAGCTTGAATCGAGCATAAGTCATTCTTCGAACTCCTCTTTGGTCATGCAATAGGCCCATTCGGTCTACGCCTACGTACTTGGTCGGCTGCGTTAGCCTGCCGACCGTGCTCTGGATTTGCGCAATCGACGTTTATTCTGGCGTCTACCCAAAGGGAGGCGGCGCCGCGCGAGTCCTCCATAGTGACCAACCGACTCCAGCCGCCAAGATAACAAATGTGATAGACAGCGACGCAACCGGCGGGATTTTAGCAAGGCCAAGTGCATCGGCCACGAATATCTTTGATCCAATGAACACGAGCAGCATTGCCAGCGCATATTTGAGATAGTGGAACCGGTGCACCATTGCCGCGAGCGCGAAATAAAGGGCTCGCAGCCCGAGGATCGCAAAGATATTCGAGGTGTAAACAATGAACGGATCGGTGGTGATCGCGAAGATCGCGGGTACGCTGTCGACCGCGAATACGACGTCGACGATTTCCACCATCGCGAGGGCAAGAAACAGAGGCGTCACCCAAAGCTTCGGCTTGCCAGTCACCCCGTCGGGCTGGCGTACAAAAAAGCGCTCGCCGTGCAGCTTTTCGGTCACGGGGAGATGCTTCTGAATGAAGCGAAGTGCCCCGCTTGAGCCAACATCATAGTCCTTGCCCGCGGTCATCCACATCTTGACGCCGGTCAGGATCAGGAATGCCGCAAACACATAGAGAACCCAGCTGAACTGTTCGACCAACGTTGAGCCAACGCCAATCATGATCGCGCGCAGAACGATCACGCCGAGGATCCCCCAGAATAGCACGCGGTGCTGATATTGCCTCGGAATTGCGAAATAGGTGAAGATCATCGCGATCACGAAGACATTGTCCATCGCAAGACTTTTCTCGATGACAAAGCCGGTGACATACTGAAGCCCGGCGGTTTCGCCCATATACCACCAGACCCATGCGCCGAAGAGCAGACCAAGGCCAATATAGACCGCTGACAGCACCAGGCTCTCGCTCACCCCGATCTCGCGCTGCTGCTTGTGCAAGACCCCGAGGTCGAGCGCCAACAGGGTAACGACGATGGCAAGGAAGGCGAGCCACATCCAAAGCGGCTTACCGAGCCAGATATATTCAAGAAATTCCATGGGTTCGATCCGATCCGGGTCAGCCTAGCGTCAGGCGGTTGGTGATTGTCCGACATCGCAACCCAGGTCGAGGTCGCCAGAGGGACCCGGAATTATTGCGCAAGAAACCCGCCGCCGACGGCAGTCGGCGGCGGGAAGGATCAATCGAACAGGTCCGACAAAAAGGACTTTTTGCGCTTGCCCGGCCGGTAGTGGCGATCATCGTCGCCGCGATAGCCATCCGACCGATAGTCTTGACGCGGCTGATCGTCTTGGCGGGATGCTGACGTCGCGTCACGGGCGCTGCGTTCGATGATTTTGTCGAGCTCACCGCGATCGAGCCAAACGCCGCGACAAGTCGGGCAATAATCGATTTCTACGCCCGAACGGTCGGACAAGGTCAGTCCCGTCCTGCAATTCGGGCACGGCATGGCGGCTACCGCATCGGCGCTGCGCATGGCTTAAGCCGTCCCTTGTAGGCGCGACCCGATCAGCCTGTGCATGCGATCCTTGATCGCGAGCCGCAGCTTTTTGAGCCGCAGCAAGCGCCAACTATCCGGTATGCGGCGCTTCTGTTCGCGGCTTATCTCCGCGTCAAGCTTGCTATGCGCGAGCGCCATTCGATATGTAATTGAATTCATAGTCTCTCTCCACTCGATGTTTGGTCGACCGGAAAAGTGCGGTGCTACTTGACGGGCGTCAGGAGCCGATCACCAATCCGATGCGGTCCGACATCGCAGCTGCCTAAACGGCAGTCGCCAGAGGGGCCCGGGCCGCACAACAATCGATAGATTATTTGCTGATAGATGGCTAATTCGATTATGCGGGCAAAGCAATAGAAAAAATCTATTACTCGCGAAACAGTCCCCCGTTCGCACCGGTCAATGCGCTTGCTTCGGTTCCGATACGTTCGGCGATCATTCGATAAGCGTCGCCATAAGCTGCGCCCGAGCGCCACGCTGCTGCAATGCTGCGCGTGAAGTGCCACCCCTCTGGTTGGAGGACGGCGACCCCAGTCCGGCCCGCGACATCAGAGCGGATGTATAGTTCCGGGAGGATCGCTAAGCCTATCCCTGAGGCAGACATTTGATGGATACTGTCTAAGCTGGTGCCTTCATAATCGCGCAGCAGCTCCATACCGAACGCGGTGCAGATCGTGGCGACCTCACGATGAAGATGATGACGTCTGTCGAGGCTAAGTACGTGCGCCCCTTGAAGATGTTCGCAGCGCAGGTTTTGGAGTTTCGTAAGCGGATGGTCGGAGGCAGCAACAACGAACAATCGCTCGCGAAATAGAGGCTGAACATTAAGATCGCTGCCCGCGATCGGCAACGGCCCCAGCAGCATGTCGAGAGCCCCGCGTGACAGCGCAAGCGCTTGGTCGTCGGGAATCCCTTCTTTGATATGCAGTCGCAGATCTGGTTGCTCACGGTGAAGTGCCGCCACGATCGGCGGCATCAAATAAGGCCCCAAAGTTGGTGTAACACCAAGTCTTAGGGTTCCAGCTAAGCGGTCGCCTGCGCGCCGAGCAACATCACGAATGTCCTGCGCTTCGACCAAGAGCCGTCGTGCTCGCGCGGTGATATCGCGGCCAATCGGAGTCAGATCGGCACCCGTTGTGTTCCGCTCGATTAGGATTACGCCAAGACTATCCTCAAGCGAACGCAACTGCTGACTGAGGGTGGGTTGCGAAACATTGCAAGCCTGCGCCGCGCGGCCGAAGTTGCGCAGATCCGCGATCGCGACGAGATATTCAAGTTGGCGTAGTGTCGACATCGAACACTTCTTCATATGCTAAGGCAGCGTTGAAACTGATCATCGATCGGGTTCCGTGCAAGCGGATCCCTCGCCGACGGACGAGTACCTTCGTCAATTCGGCGAAAGAGAGATGGTAGTCCAGCATTTTGCGCAAGCCCTGATCGGCGATCTATTTCCAGATATCGCTGGCGACTCACGTCGAGTTCGACAAGACCGGCGTGATCACTTGTCTTTAGCTGCGCACGCGAGCAGGTCCGCGAGTAGGGGATTCGGGAAGCGGCGTTTCTGCGTTATCGCGTAGAAAGTTTCGCTTAGGTTCGGAATGGGACAGACCTCTACGAGAAGACCTGCCGCCAGCTCGTCCCGCACCACTATCGGTGGCACCAATGCTAGCCCTTCGCCGTCGCGGGCGAGAAGCCGTAACATAGCCATATCGTCCACCTCGGCAATGATGAGCGGGCGCACGCCAGCGAGTTCGACGATTCGATCGAACCCAACCCGGATCTCGCTATCCAAGCTTGGGAGTAAGATCGGTTGGGATTGTAGGTCTTCAGGAAAGCGAAATGTAAAGGATTGGGCACTCGGCCGCCTAACAATCGCAACCGGTTGCTGAGCCAGTAAATGGCTGCGAAGATCAGACCGGGCATCAAGCTGTGGGGCGCTGTTCGCGAGCACGACATCGACCGTATGCGCCTCCAACTGGGCGAGGAGATCGCGCATGTTGCCTGAACGGATGATGAGTTCAACGTCAGCTCTGCCAATCAGTGGGCTCAGGAACTCCAGCTGGAAGTTGCGGGAGAGCGTGGTCAACGCGCCAACCCGAAATGCCTGCCGCCGATCCACTGGGCGCCCCTTCATCGTGCTTACAAGCTCGTCTCCGGCCTGGAAGACGGTATCTGCATAATCGAGGGCGATGCGTCCGGCCTCGGTAAGGACAAGCCGCTTGCCGGCTCGGTCGAACAGCGGATGGCCGAGCTGCAGTTCGAGCTTGCCGAGCTGCACCGAGAGCGCCGATTGCGACAGATTAAGCCGTTCGGCGGCGCGCGTGAGGCTCCCCTCATGGGCGATGGCCCAGAAATAGCGCAGATGGTGATAGTTGAGAGTTGGCATTAATTGCGTTTACAAAAACGAACGATGTTGCGCAATCTTTGTATTATCTAGAACCCGTTCCCACCGTTAATGAATAGGTCGCTTCGCGCTGGAGACGACCATGATGCCGAACATAACCTGGTGCCTCGCTCTCGGACCGCTCGCGCTCGCAATCGCCGGATTGGCGGCCGGCCGCGTCCAGCCGGGTCAGGGCCGCGTCGGAGGGGGTGCCGCGTTGATCGCAGGCTTCGCGCTGGCGCTCGCTGTGGCCACGGGCATTGGCATCGCGGTCAAGGGCACCTTGGCGACTGGCACGATCGGCGTCGCAGGTGTCGGCGTTGGATTCTATGTCGATACCCTGGCCGCGATCATGTTCGCGCTGGTCGCCTTCGTCGGCTTGATCGTCGTCCTTTATAGCCGCAACTATCTCGACGGTGACCGTGGGCAGGCCCGTTTTACCAAGTGGCTGTGCCTGACGCTCGCGGCGGTGCTGCTGCTGATTGTATCGGGCAATCTGTTCCAATTCGCGCTGGCCTGGATCGCGACCAGCCTCGGGCTCAACAAGCTGCTGCTGTTTTATCCCGAGCGACAGTCGGCGGTGCTCGCGGCGCGGAAGAAATTCCTCGTCAGCCGCCTCGGCGATCTCTGTCTGATCGCGGCGATGGTGCTGCTCCATCAAGCCTTCGGCAGCCTCGACTATGCGGTCCTCTTCGCCGGCGCCGAAGCGATGCGCCTCGGCGGTGATATTCCAGCCGTGATCCACGCGGTCGCGCTACTCCTGGTCGTGGCAGCGCTGCTCAAGTCCGCCCAGTTCCCGTTGCATGGCTGGCTCACGGAGGTGATGGAGACACCGACGCCGGTGTCAGCGCTGCTCCATGCTGGCGTCATCAACGCCGGCGGCTTTCTAGTGCTGCGCTTAGCCGACGTCATCTCGCTCTCGGCGCCATCGATGGAAGTGCTCGTCATCGTCGGCGGCGTGACCGCGCTGTTCGGCTCGGTCGTCATGTTGACCCAGACCAGCGTCAAGGTTTCGCTTGCCTATTCTACGATCGCCCAGATGGGCTTCATGATGCTGCAATGTGGCCTCGGGGCTTTCGCCGCCGCGCTGCTGCACATCGTTGCCCACTCACTCTACAAGGCGCACGCCTTCCTCGCGTCGGGCAGCGTCATCGACCTCGCGCGGGCGTCTTGGTCGCCGAGCCCCGGCGGCCAGCCGCACCCAGCGCGCATGGCGATGATCGTTGGTCTGGTGCTGGCGGCGGCGCTGGTCGTGGGGACGCTGTTCGGCGCTACCATTACCGCGCAACCGGGGGTGTTCGCGCTCGGCGCGGTCGTGATGCTCGGTCTCTCGCACCTCATCACCCAGGCCTTCGATGAGCGGCCGAGCCTCTATGTGGTCGCCCGCACTGTGGCGCTCGCAGTCGCGGTGTCGCTCGCCTATTTCGGGCTGCAATGGGCGGTGGAGCATTTGCTCGCCGGGTCGCTGCCCCCGGTGCAGGCACTGCGCGGCCCGCTCGATCTCGTCATCGTCGCCCTGGTCGTGCTCGCCTTTGCGGCGGTGACAGTCTTTCAGAGCGTCTTGCCTGGCAAGGCGGACGCGCCGCGCTGGCAGGCCATCTACGTCCACCTCGCCAACGGGCTCTACGTCAACACGGTCGCCAACCGGCTGGTGCTGCGGTTCTGGCCCAGCCCGCCGCCGCCCAATGCGATCGTTCCCTCGACCCCTGTCAGCGGAGTTCCTTCATGAGCCATGCCGTAGCCGTCGCGATCGATCCGCTGAGCCCGTCACAGGATGTCGAGCCATCCAGCTCCCTGCAACGGTCGGCGATTGACGCCGCCATCGACCGAGCGTGCAACAAGATCGCGCCGCTTTGGCCGCTCAAGCACTTCGTAGCGGTCAATCCATTCCTCGGTTTCAGCGACCAGAGCTTCGCGGCGACATGCGCGACGCTGCGCCGTGTCGCCGGCGTCGACATGCTGATGCCGCGCACATTCTACCGTGAAGCGCTGGCGGCCGGACGGATCGAAGATCGCGATCTGGAGGTGGCGATCGCCGGCACGTCCGGTCATGCGACGCTGGCGAGCGATGCCGCTGCGCTGTGCCGGTCAGCTGCGCGAGATCCGGTGACGAAGAGGCCGAAGGCGGTCGTCGCGACCGTCGCCGAAGTTCTCGATGCGTTGGCGGCTGGCGACCGTCAGGCCTCGCGCACGGCGTTCATGATCGACGAGATCTCGAAATGGTGCGCGGCCTATTTCGACGAAGGCCAGGCAGCCTGGAAGCTGCCGTCGCGGGCGTTGCCTCCTTACGCCGCCTGGCGCGCGGCGATGCGATTTGACCGCAACCCCGAGACGATGGGGATCAAGGGCTTCCGCGAAGCCGTCGCTGCCCTGGCCGACGATCCGCTCGAGGCGATCGCCGCGGTCGTCGGCGCGCTCGGTATCCCCGATCGCGCGGTCGAGGATTATCTGCACCGCGCGCTGGTCGATATCGGCGGCTGGGCCGCCTATGCGCGCTACCGTGTCTGGGACAACGCGCTTTACGGGCGTGACGACGACACCCTGGTGCAGCTGCTCGCGATCCGGGTGGTGTGGGGCTATGCGCTGTTCCTCGAACGCGCGGACCCTGACTTCAGGACGGCGTGGTCGAATGCGATGGCTGAGGCCGCGGCGCTGCCGGAAGACGAGCGCCTTGGCAACGATCCCGAGCTGGCCGTCGATCTGATGCTCCACGAGGCCTATGAGGCCGCCTACCAGCGCCAATTGCTCGCGCGGCTGGGGCAGCACCTCGCATCTCCCGCGCCTGCAAAGGGCGCGCGCAAGCCTTTCCAGGCGGCGTTCTGCATCGACGTGCGCTCCGAAGTCTACCGGCGGGCGTTCGAAACCGTCTGTCCCGATGCCGAGACTATCGGCTTCGCTGGCTTCTTCGGCTTCCCGATCGAATATGTACCGATCGGCCGCGACACCGGCGGCGCGCAGTGCCCGGTGCTGCTCAAACCTGCCTTCGTCGTCTGCGAGGCGGTCACCGGCGCTTCTGAGCCCGAGGAGACCAATATCCTCAGGCGCCGTCTGATGCGTCGCCGGGTGGCCAAGGCGTGGAAGGCGTTCAAGCTCTCGGCGGTGTCGTCGTTCACCTATGTCGAGACGGCGGGGTTGCTGTTCGCCGGCAAACTCGTCGGCGACAGCGCGCGCCTCACGCGGACGGTCAGCGATCCCAACACCGATGGTCTCGACGAGAACGTCATCGGTAGGATCGGTCCAAGTCTGGAATTGCGTCCGGTGGGTGGCCGGCTGACCGGCTTCGACGACGCGCAGCGCGTCGCGATGGCCGAGGCTGTCTTGCGCGCGATGTCGATGACGCAAGACTTCGCACGGCTGGTGCTGCTCGCTGGGCACGGCAGCACGACGGTCAACAATCCCCATGCCTCGGGCCTCGATTGCGGCGCGTGCGGCGGCCACACCGGCGAGGCGAACGCCCGCGTCGCGGCGGCTATCCTCAACGACCCTGGCGTGCGCACCGGCCTCGCCCGCAAGGGGATCGATATCCCCGAGGACACCTGGTTCCTGGGCTGCCTGCACGACACCACGACCGACGAGGTTCGCATCTTCGACGCTGATGACCTCCCTGCAACCCACGCGGCCGATTTGTCGGCGCTGAGCACGGCACTGGCCACCGCTTCTTCGATGGCGCGCGCCGAACGCGCGCTGGGACTCGGGATCGACAAGACGACGGACGTTGATCGCGCGGTGAAGGCGCGCAGCCGTGACTGGGCGCAGGTCCGTCCTGAATGGGGGCTCGCTGGCAACGCCGCCTTCATCGCCGCGCCGCGTGCGCGGACGCGCGGGCTCGATCTCGGGGGCCGCGCTTTCCTCCACGACTATGACTGGCGCAAGGATGATGGGTTCGGCGTCCTCGAATTGATCATGACCGCGCCGATGGTCGTCGCAAGCTGGATCAACCTGCAATATTACGGCTCCACCGTGAACAACCGCGCCTTCGGCAGCGGCAATAAGGTGCTTCACAATGTGGTCGGGCAATTGGGGGTGCTGGAGGGTAATTCCGGCGACCTCAAGGTCGGGCTGCCCTGGCAGTCGGTGCATGACGGCGAGCGCTTCGTCCACGAGCCGCTACGGCTAAACGTCTTCATCGAAGCGCCCGAGGAGGTGCTCAGCCAGACGATAGCCGCTCATGCGAGCGTGCTCGAGCTCGTAGACAATGGCTGGGTGCATCTGTTCCGGATCGATGAGGACGGCCGCACGATCCGACGCTATGCTGGGGGACTGGCCTGGGCGGCGGTCGAATGACGGCAACACTCTCGCATCTGTCACGGCTAGAATCCGAGGCGATCTACATCCTGCGCGAGGCGGTTGCCGAAGCCCGCAAGCCGGTGATGCTATTCTCGGCGGGCAAGGATTCGACCGTGCTGGCGCATCTGGCGCTGCGCGCCTTCTTTCCAGGCCGCCCGCCGTTTCCGTTGTTGCATATTGATTCGACTTGGGAATTCCGATCGCTGCTCCGCTTCCGTGACGCCTTTGCCCGCGAACACGGATTCAAACTGATCGTCCACGTTAACGAGGAAGGGCGCGCCGCTGGCCTGAACCCGTTTGATCATGGTGACCGCTATACGCTGGAAATGCGCACTGAGCCGCTCAAAGCTGCTCTCGACCTGGGCGGCTTTGACATCGTCTTCGGCGGAGCGCGCCGCGATGAAGAAAAGTCGCGGGCGAAGGAGCGCTTTTTTTCGGTCCGCGCCAAGGGGCATATTTGGGAGCCTCGCCAGCAACGTCCTGAGCTTTGGAATCTCTACAATACTCGGCTGGTAAGCAATCAGTCGGCACGCGTGTTCCCGCTATCGAATTGGACCGAAGCCGATATTTGGATTTATGCGCTGGCGAATGATATTTCGCTGGCGCCGCTCTACTTCGCAGCAGAAAGGCGCGTCGTCCTGCGCGACGGAGGGCTGATTGCTATAGACGACGCCGCCCGAATGCCACTTCGCGCGGGCGAAACTGCCGAAATCAAAACCGTGCGTTTTCGAACGCTTGGTTGCTGGCCGGTGACCGCGGCGGTTGAATCCGAGGCGACGGATCTTCGCTCCGTCGTGCAGGAGACGTTGGCCGCGTCGGCGTCTGAGCGGCAGGGGCGAATCAGCGACGGCGACGAGGGAGGGTCGCTCGAACAAAAGAAGCGTGAGGGGTATTTCTAGCAATGCGCCCCGCTGTCCGACCCTACGATGACGAACTGGCGGTGCTGGCAACGATGCACGGCAAGGAGCGGGTTATCCATCCGCTGCTAAAGCGCGCGCTCGGCCTGCACGTAGCGGTGAGCCGCGATATCGATACCGACTGGTTCGGCACATTTAGCCGTGACGTGGAGCGGACTGGCACGCAGATCGACGCGGCGCGCGCCAAAATCTCGGCGGCATTCGCCGCCACACCCGAGGCGACCGTCGCCATTGCGAGCGAGGGCAGTTTCGGTCCGCACCCCTATATACCCTTTGTGCCGCTGGCGCGTGAGATCGTCATGCTCGCTGATCGGACCCGAGGTATAGAAGTTATCGGATACCATGCTTGCTTGGAAACCAACTTTAGCCATGCGGTGGTCTCGAACGTGGAATCGGCGCTGGAATTTGCGTCGCGGCTCCAATTCCCGAAACACGGTCTTCTTGTTATTGGTTGCCGGGACGGACAGCCGGCACCTGAACGAGTTCTGCTCAAAGATATCGCGGATGCGAACGATCTAACCGACGCTGTCGAACGCGTAGTCAGTATATGCGGCACCGCCTTTATCGAAACCGACATGCGGGCCCACCGCAATCCGACGCGAATGCGCGGGATCAAACGCGCGACCCTGGACTTGGTGCGGCGTTATCGCAGTTCGTGCCCGGTATGCGCTGCACCTGGGTTCGCGGTCACGAGGCGGCTAACCGGGCTACCGTGTTCTTGGTGCCACGGCCCGACAGACGCCATCCGAGCGGAAGTGATGTCCTGCGTCCTATGCGACCACCGTGTCGAGCGACCAATGGCAGCTGTCAGCGCTGACCCTGGCAGCTGCGGCCAATGCAATCCTTAACGCGCTTAGTAACGGAGCAAAAAAATCATGATTCCAGAGCCTTCCAAGAAATATCCGCTGAAATCAGACGAACAGATAGCATGGATTCTTGCTCACCCCGCGATGAGTCCTTGGCTCAAGCAGGCGTTGCGGACGGCTCGAGAACGGGATCCCAATGCCGTTTTGAACGATCTTGAAGTGCTGCGGCACGTCATGAACTCGAAAATCTCGGACTGCCTGCGCTGATTATGGGAGGATAACGCGCAGTAGGTCAATTGGCCTCGTCCGTGACCCTAGTCCAGAACGCCTGCCGCCCAAGTGGGGCGTAAATTTCGGCCTTGAATGTGATAGAAAGCGCGGCCCGACCTCCAGCTTTATTACGCGATACAACCTATTCAGATTCCTGTTTCATACGAATTTTCCTTAATCTGTATAGTGCAGCGCACCGACTTTTTGGACCTCTCTGCACTCTTTTCGCAGGCGGCAATCTTGTCCTTATTGTCGTGGCGCATCACCGCCGCGGCGGAAATTGCCCGATAAGCTTCCGGACTGCCAGCCTGCATAAGCCGCACGCCGCCTTCCCATATCGTCGGCGCACCGACGATATGCGCCGCCATTCTCTCGGGCAGCTGCCACCGATCCGGCAGCGCCCTGGCAAAAGCGCCCGGCAGGATCGACCAGAGCAGGCACCCGGCGACAATGCCGCCGCCCACTGCCCAAATGAGGTGAAGGCGCTGCTCATGCGCTGCCCGCAGCGTCGATATCGTACCGCGCAGTTCATATGCGGCATTGTCGAACCGCACCTGCGCCCGCTGCATTTCGCTTGCCGTGGCGTCACGCGCCTGCCGGGCCGCCCGGTCAATCTGACGCGCCATTTCTTCCGGGGTCAGCTCCATCGCAGGCTTGGCAACGATGGTTCTCAGCGTTCGCTCCGCGGCACCGAGATGTTTCGATAGTTCGCCAAGCGTATCAGTGTAGTCCGGGATGTGGATATCGGCCCTCTCTGCCGCGAGTTGCTCCACCGCGCGGCGCATGAGCGCGACTTCGCCTTCGAGCCGGGCGAACGCCGTGGTTGCGGGATCCTGATACTCCATTTCCTGTTCACGCATGTGTCTTCTCCTACATACCAATACCGATGCCGCGCGACCGCACGTGACCGAGCCCGGCGATGTCGGCGAGTTCCTGTCCGATGGGGCGAACCGCTCGCGCGTCGATGCCGAGCGCCGCCTTGCGGGCGCTGAGAATCGATTCGACCTGCGCGTCGCGCTCAAGGCTTTGCGCCATCGCGCCCATCTCGCCCGAAAGACGGCTGGCGGTGCGTTGCTGGCCTTTGGTGAGCGAACGCTCGCGCTGCTGCTGGAGCTTCTGCCAGCCCTCGACGAAGCGATCGGCGCGGCGCGCCGGATCGGTGCGGACTTCGGCTTCGAGCTGCATGGCGCGGATCGCGGCCTGACTGTTGCCTTGGGCGGCTTGCGCAACCAGCTCGGGCTGGCGCTCGAACGCCGACGCCAGATCGCGCCGCGCGTGGGGTCCGATTGCGCCGAGCGCATCGCCAGCGCGTGCGAGCGCATCGTGCTGGTGCCGCAGTACCGGCAGCTCCTTCTCGCGCATCCGGTTGATGTCGGCCTGCGCGCGGGCATAGCGTTCGACCGCACGGCGCTGGTCGGTCGTTCGCGAGGTATCGCGGGGTTCAACGCTGGCGCGCCTCACGACCGGCTTAAATCCCGCAAAGATGCTGCGAGCCTTCTCGGGGACTTGCTTTGCAATCCCGAGGCCCGCCCGAGACAGGGTCTCGGGAAGCTTTTTCGCGGCTTCAACGATTCGCTCGCGCATTACTATCCCGCGCCGCTCGGCAAATGCCCGCGCGGGGTCCGCCTTGGCATAGTCCGCCGCCATGTCCTTGGCGCGCTCGCGGCTCAGGGTGCGAACGAGCTTGCCCTGATCCTTGAAGTCGTCGCGGCCGTAGTGGAGGCTCACACCGTCGCGGTGGCGGCTCAGCCCGACATAGGCGCTGTGACTATCCATCCCCGGCGTTGCCAGCACATGGGTGCGGTCCACCGTCATGCCCTGCGCCTTGTGGATGGTCGCCGCATAGCCATGATCGATATGGGCATAATCCTTGAGGTCGAACGCCACCGACCGTCCGTCACCGGTGTTCACCGTCATGCCGCGTTCGCTGACCTGCTCGATCGTCCCGAGCGTCCCGTTCTTAACGGCCAAGCTACGCTCGTTGCGCAGGAAGATGACGCGGTCGCCGGGTGCAAACACCCGGTCGCCGCGCTCGACCTTCACCGCGACGTCGGCGCCAAGATCGCCCGACGAGCGCATCCGTTCCCGCGCTTCCTCGTTGAGCGCGCGCACCTCGTCATTAGTGTGGGTGAGGATGATGCGGCTAGCGTTTGGATCGCACTTCCGGTCGCGATCCCAATTCTCTACGAGGTCAGCGCGCGCCGCTCCCCGCGTCTCGGCGGCGCGCACCATACCCGCCTCGTCATAGGCGCGGATCGCATCGCCGGTGTGGCCCGTGGCCAGCTCGCGGGTCGCCTCGCGTTGCCAGCCTTCATGCTGGCGCCGCACTTCGGTGATTTCAACACCGCCATGCCGTTCGTGGAGCGCGTGGAACGCTGCGCCAGCCTCGATCGATTGCAGCTGCTGCGGATCGCCGACCAGCACGACTTTGGCGCCGGCATCGGCAGCGTGCGACAACACGCGCTCCATCTGGCGCGTGCCCACCATGCCGGCCTCGTCGATGACAAGCACATCGCGAGTGGTGAGAAGATCGCGGCCCTGCGCCCAACCATGTTCAAGGCTGGCAATCGTGCGCGAGGCGATGCCCGAGCCGTTCTCAAGACCCTCGGCCGCGATGCCTGACAGCGCGGCACCGCGCACCTCCAGCCCGGCGTTCTCCCATGCCCCGCGTGCCTGGCCCAACATCGCGCTTTTGCCCGTTCCGGCATAGCCGATGACGATTGCAAGATCCTGCCCTCTCGTTATATGCTTCAGCGCGGCCTGCTGCTCGCGACCAAGCACCAGGCCAACACTCCCGGCTGCGTCAGCGGCTCTCTGCAAAGACGCGGCCGGGAGACCATGACGCGACCGCCCCGCGAGCCGTTCCGCCGCGAGTTCAAGTCGCTGCTCGGCCTCAATCATTTTGCGCGAGGTGAACCTATCCTCGCCGCGTCCGTCCCGACCGAGCGCAATCAGGTCGGGCGATGATCGCACCGCGCCGATGACCGCATCAAATTGTTCGCGCCCGTCGCTGTGGCGGTGCGCAAACATGGCAAGGTCGCGTGTCGTGAACGTCGCCTGCCCGTGCGTGATCGCGTCGAGCGCCACGCGGGGATTGGTGATGATCCGCTCGCCATTGCGCTGCGCGATCTCGCGGTGTTCAGCAAGTCGTTGGGCCTCAAGTCCGCGATCGCCCATGCGCGATGCGGCGGGTCCGATCTTGTCCTGCGGTTCAAGCGCGATCCCCTGCGCCGCAAGGCTGCGGTGGTCGATACGCGCGTCGATGTCGAGGTCGGCGAGGCGCTCATTGACATGATCGGCCCAGCGCTCGCGCCATTGCTCGACGAATTCGGTACGATTCCAATCGCGGACCTTGGCGCCGAACCCGGCTTCGCCATCCTCGCCGACGACGATCTCGCGCATCGTCAGCATCACATGCGCGTGGGGTTTGGCCTGTCCGTCGGCGCCGATGTCCCAATGCACATTGAGGTCGGCGACCATGCCCTGATCGACAAACTCGCGTTGCACAAAGTCGCGGGCGAGTTCAATGCCCTGCGCCTGGTTCATTTCGCGCGGGATCGCGAACTCCACCTCGCGGGCAAGCTGCGCGTCCTTGCGCTTCTCGATGGCCTCGATATGATTCCAGAGCTGCTCGCGATCGCGATATTGTTGCGGCGCGTTCGTGGGCAGCATCACGTCCGAATGCACGACGCCCGATTTGTTGGTGAAGTCATGCGCCCGGTCGAGCCGTTCATCGTACAGCCGTTCGGCCGAACGATAGGCCGCTGCTGCGACGGCGCTCCGTCCGGCGGCGCGGCTGATGACTTTGACCGAGAGATGGAAGATTGCCATTGCGGCAATCCATCTACACTTCAAAAGCCACGTCGGCACGACGTATAAGCGCGCCCTCACACGGAAAATTCCGCGGAGGGACTAGGCGGTGCCAGACGGTCCCGACGACCTTGCTGCGCACGGACAAGCGCATCCCTATGATGGGCGCATCACCCCATCATGGAGATGCGACATGCGCAAACCACGCGATATCGATTCGGAACTGAAGGCGCTCGAAGCCAAAGCGAAGATCCTCAAGGAACGCCGCGTTCGCCAGCTCGGCGAACTCGTCATCGCCACGGGCGCTGACGCGCTCGATGCCGAACTGCTGACCGGCGCGTTGCTCGGTGCGGTCGCGACGAAAGACACAAACGCGAAGGAGGGCTGGCGCAAGGCGGGCGCGGGTTTCTTTCAGCGCGGCGTACGCAAAGCTACGGCGCGACGTGATCGCGATGCAGCGAATGACGCGGCGCACGACAGCCATGCGGCATCGGCTTGAACTGGCGCAGGCGCGCACCGGCATGCGCGAATGGCAGATCAAGCGACGCGAACGCACGCGCCAGCTGATCGAACTCGGCGGCCTAGTTGCAAAGGCGGGGCTGGTTGATCTCGCCGACGATGACCGCGCGATGCTCTATGGCGCGTTTATGTGGATGGCTGACAAATTGCGCGGCGAAGACGGCGCACATGCTGCCGCGCTCTGGCGCAAGCGCGGCGCTCGCGCTTTCGAGAGCGAAGCCGCCGCAGCGGCGCCGCGCGATGCGCCGCGCCGCTAATCCAGGTCTTTCAGCGCGCAGCGCACTGCGATCAGCGTTGCCGCGATATGGCCCTCGACCTCTTTGACGTCGATGCCTTGCCGCCGCGCAATGCGCTCGTAGCTCAAATCGTCGAAGCGGTGCATGAAGAAAACCTCGCGCGTGAGTTCCGGTAACCCGGCGATGGCGGCCTCGGCGCGCGCGATGCGCACATCGCCGGGTGCCGCCAATGGACGACGCCGCGGTTCGCGCCGTCGCCAAATGGTCCAGCGCATCACCGTTGCTCCGCAATCGCGGCGCGGCACAGCGCCAGCGCGCGCATCATGTGATATTCCACCGTCGCCACGCTGATGCCGACCTGCTCTGCGATCTGTTTGTATGTCATGCGGCGTAGCCGGTGCATCACGAAGACACGCCGCGTTTTGGGCGGCATGGCGCGGACCGTTTGCCGGTACAGTCGCAGCAGGTCCGCTGCCTCGATCCGCCACGTCTGTTCGGCTCGCGACGCGGCATCGCGGCCTTCGTCGAATGGAAAGACGATCGTGCAGTCGCGCTTCTTTTGGCGCGCGCGGTCGATCAACAGGTTGCGCGCGATCCTAGTCAGATAGGCGGGCGGATTGTCGATCCGGTCCAACGTCCCGCTGCCGAACACGCGTGCGAACACCTCCTGCACCAGATCAGGAGCCGCGTCGCGGCCAACGCGTCGGTTGAAATAGCGCAGCAGTCGCGCATGTTCGGCGGGGAGCATGGCCTGGAACGTCGCCACGGGTGCGTGGAGCGTCATGTCCCCGCCCTCCCGCCGTCGCGCGCAGCAAGGGGCGCATCACGCGACGCGCGGTAGAGAGTGATGCCCGCCTCGATCCGGTCGAGGATGAAGGTGTCGCGTTCGGCCTTGGCTACGCGGATGTCACACTTGGAATAGAATTCGAGATCGACCGCGCAGCGATCGCCAAGTTCGCTGCCGATGACATCGCGGGCGCGGCGCCAGCAGCGCTCGTCGGTGAATAGCGGATGGTTGACGACGATCCAGAACTCGTAATCGGAAAAGTCGATCGTCCGACTGTCTTCGTGCCAGGATCGCCGCGCGTAGGGACCGATCAGGATGATGCGTTTGATCTGGCCCGGCTCGGGTGCTTGCACCTGACTTGGATCGAAGAAACTTCGCAGGATGCGCGTGATCCGTTCGATCTCGCGCTGCTTGCGGCGGACAAGATGGCCGACGCGCGCCATTACGACTTCGCGCGCGTAAACGTCGTTCGTTGGGGTGGTCATGGTAAGCTCGCACAGCGGCGGTCCGCGCGTTGTCGCGCGGATGTGCAAGCGGTGTCCGCTGGGCCGCTATTGCGGCGATCAGCAACTGCCCGACCGTGATGGCCGAACCTACATGATGCCTGGCAGGGTTATCCTCGGGATGACCGCCAGTCACTCCATCCCGTGGGCGACGTTATGCCAGAATCTCGGAGTCTCGACAAGTCTGGGGGCGCAATCCTATCCGCGCGCGGATGCTTCCAGTTCGGCAATGCGTTCCGAACAGACCTGATGAACAACGCGGCCCAATTCCTCGACGCGAGCGCCGAGCCAGGTCAGCTCCTCTTCGCTTATCCGGTAATGTTTTGAGTACCTCGCCTTCGTGTAGGCTTCCTTCAACTTCTGGAACATCGCCCGCTCGCCGCGATTGGTCTCGGGCCAAACGCCGTAAAGACGATGATCGAGACCTTCGGCAAGCGAGCGGAGAAAAGCGATATTGTGGTTATACGGCGTGTAGAATGTCAGCGTCAGGAGTAGACCTTGATAAAGGCTTTCTGTCGCTTGATGCAGAAGGAACGCAGCTCGCTTCCAGTCACCTTCGGCCATGCAGAAGCGAAAAACCTTTTGGAAGCCCGCGGCATTGGGCAGCCATTCCTCAAAGTAATCTTTCGCAGTTTCCAACGCCTGCTCAGGTGTTTTCGGCTTTGGCGCGTGTAGTTCGCTCCCGTCAGCCTGATATATTGCGATACCATCCTTAGCGACTTCCATGAAGAAGACGCGACCATGCGCCAGCCCGTCGTTCACCTCATGCAGCGAATGAACGATGAAATTCACCGGCGTGCGCAGCGTCTTCTCGATCGTATAGGCGCGGATCAGCCGTTCCTCGGCTTTCGCCCAATACGCGGCGCGGTCGGTCAACTCCTTCTGGCTGACGATGACGAGGATGTCGTAGTCGGATTTATATTGGTTCGCCGACAACGGCGCATCGACCCAATCGCCGCGCGCGTGCGATCCGAACAGGATGATCTTGAGGATGCGGGCGCCCTTGCGGCGCCCGGTCGCATTTTCGGTCGCCTGACCGAACTCGTCGAATAAAATCTCGACGATGCGCTCAAGCTCGCGCTGCTTCGCGGCAGGAAGATGATCGATGTCGGTGCGCATATTGGGGAGAATCTTCGGGAAGTTCGCCCACTTTGGCAAGAACAGATTACCGGGCGCAATACGGTGGGCATAATTTCCGTGGTGATCCATCATGAAAAGCTGACGTTGCCCGGTCGGCGGGCCGGATCGACCGCAAAAGAGCAGTTGCGGTCCTATTGCAATGCATACAGAGTCAGCCGATGTCGCGTATTAATGATCAACTGCTCACCAGGCTATCTCTCCCGGCTATCGATCGCGTAACCTTCTACAAGCGCGATGAAGTGGCATGCCATTGGTGACACCGATGAACTGGGGGCCGGGCACGCCGGTGCGTATCAATGTCGAGCTGCGCATCGCGAACGACTGCATCATCCAGGCCCCGTCGCTCGATTTCGGCGGCGCGCCGCTCGCCGGCAGCTTCAACCCCGTGGCGCGCACGATCCAGATCCGCTGCAGCGCCGGGGCGGCCAATTCGGTCGGGCTCGACAATGGCGGCCATGCGAGCGGCAATGCCCGGAGCATGGCGAGCGGCTCCAACCATCTCCGTTGCGAGATTTACAAGTCGGCGACCTCGCCCGACCGCTGGTGCATGGCCGGCACCGAACGACGGGCAAGCGCGACGGCCGATACCGGCGCCACAATGCTCAACCCCCTGACCAACCAGGGGTTCACCTACCGCGCCGTCATCGATCCCTCGCAATCGACGCCGCCCGGCGGCAGCCATAGCGACACGGCGCGGATCGATGTCGAATTTTGACCCCTCGCCGGGGCGGATTAGCCCGATCTTAAGCGCCGGGCGGCAGAGAAGCAGCGATGAGCAATGACAGTCAATGTTCGGCGGTAGCTCCGCACGGCGGGAGCTGGGACGCGATCTTCGCCGAGTTCAATGGCTGGCGCGGGGCGTGCCTGCACCATATCTCGGCGGTCGAGATGGCGGTTACTGAGACGCTTCTGGCGCTGAGCGCAGCAGCACCCCAAGGGGAGACCGTCCGGCTGCGCCAGCTGATCGGGCAACGTTTTGAAGATCTTTCGGCGGCGATCGCCGCGGGCGGCCCCTTCGCGCGCGACGGGGAGCCGGCTTTGGCCGCGCTCCAGCGCTATCGCGACAATCAGGAGGAATTCCGGGCCTTGCTGTGTCATGGCGCGATCAAGGTCATGATCGACCATAGCGGAGACTGGACCCTGGTGATCCGCAGTCTTTCGATCCGCGCACGGCAGGCCGAGCGCGGACTCGTGGTCATCGACAGACCCGAGGCCCGTTCGCGCCTCGACGCACTGAAAAGCGAAGGCCAGAAGCTCGCATCGGTCCTGGGCCAGCTGCGCAAGATCGTCGTATCTTGACCCACTGAAAGCGGGACAAGACTGCGAATTCTGATATTTTTCCGTGCTGGTCACACCAAAAAAGCTACTCTCCTCCCTTCTGTTCCATTGCAGGATTGGCGAAAGAACGGGCATCGTGGGTCGGATATCCCTGAGCGCTACGCGTCCCCGCGCTGTTCGACTTTATCGCCGCGGAGCGGGATGCTATCCCCGCGATATTCGGTAAGTCTGCGTGTCGCCAGGGGCTGGACCTCCTACCGGTCGCGGCGCGTTCGCAATGCCCAGACGCGGCAGAGTTTTTCACACCTCCACGCGTTTCGGGCTGCGTTCGGCAACAGGCGCCGCTGCCGCAGTTCTTGCCCGAAGAAGTCTGCATCCCGCCGAGCTCAGCGGGGCCGCGCCCTTCAATTTCGTCCACATCGGAGACAGTTTCATTGGATTCGCAGGGCGCGACATGGCCAATTATGCAGCGAGTCTTTTGCGAGGGCATGAAGGGGGGAAGCCATGTCGAGGCAGTGGAAACGATATGCGTTGATGTCTACGGCCGCCGGCGCGGCATTGCTCGCGCTCAGCCCCCGACCGGCGCTCGCCGACGCGCTCGCGACTTTGCGGGCGCAGGTCAAGAAGGCCGAATTTCAGCCGCTCTACCCCATTCGCGACGATTTCGCCCCGGGTCAGGTCTATACGGAGAAAAAGGGCAAATCGGGCGCGATCGTCCGGAATGTCATCTGCGAGAATCTTTTCTCCAATCACAAACCTCGGATTTCGAACGTCGTTCTGGCCGATATTGCGGTCGATGACGCGAAGGACGCAAAGGCATCGCTTTCGCTTTCGCCCGGCCTTTTTAAGGCGGAAGCCAGTGCGGCCGCCAAGCTCGGCGCGGCGGGCGTGGAGAAGGGCACGCTGCGTTTCGAAGATCCGAAAATTGCCGGACTGCAGGCCGCCGTCTCCAGCAGCGGCGAGCGACGTGCGATTTCTGCCCCCTGTATGGACCAGCTGGGCACATATTTTCGGGCCGATGGGACTACGAAGCACAAGATCATACTTGTCTCCAACACACTCAGCGTTGGCGGCCTCGCCTATGACATGCATGTCAAGAAAGAAAAGTCGGGGGGTTTCGAGGCCGCGCTTAAGGATATTATCGGACTGAATTTCGGCTTCAACAAGGTCGACGATACGACGGCGCGCCTTTCCTTCCAGGCGTCCAACCCCGCCGATCGGATGATCGTCGGCTACGCCGCGACTAGGATCAAGCAGCTGCGGGGCGATACGCAGATTTCGGGCGACGAAATTCAGGCCTATATCGCGGCGGATCCGATTCCCATTGGCCCAAAGGCCGTCAGTTTCACCGCGACGCCGTCGTTCTGACGGCGCGGTGCGTCAGCGAAGCCGTCTCGCTTCGGCCATCCTCGCCGCCGCCACCTGCCTTCAGCCGCTGACTGCGGGGGCGTGCGGCGACGGAAACCGGAATGTCGTCGACACGATGGACGATCTGCGAAGTATGTCGCTCTTCGCCGTTGCCGCCGAGACCGATGACGGTAGCGATGTCGCGCGCGACGCGGCCGGGCGGCCGCTGCAATTCATCGGCAACGCGTTCCTCATCGAAAAGGTCGAGGAGAGGTTGGATGCAATTGCCTTTTTCGCCACCGCGCGTCACAATGTCACCGCCGCATGCAAGCGGGTAGCCGAAGGCGAGGCGCCGCGCATCCGTCTGGTGACGATGGCCCGCGGCTCCTATGCGGTCGACAATATTTCGGCAGCGCGCTGCGCCGAGCTGCGGGCGACCGCTGCCCATGCGGGTGCGGTGGATGTTCTTCATGTACCCGACGTCGAGATTCTGCGCGCGCATCTACCGGCCGGGGTTGGCAAGCCTGTGATGGTAGGCTCCCAGTCGGCGGGCGTTGCGGCAGCGAACGGAACGGTCGAGCAGATGAGCAAGAGCTTCCTGCCGCTCTCGAAGGCCTCGGTCGGTCTGCCGGTGACGCCTTGGCAGAATCCGAAACACCGGGAGTTCAACAATCTGCTGGCGATCGACGGCAGTAATCTCGCCGGTGCCAGCGGCAGTCCCTTTGTCGTGTTCGACGGCAGAAAGCCGGTCGTCCTCGGGATCGTTACCCACAGTATTCCTCCAACGGGCACGATGCTTCGGGTCGGTGACGAGATATATGACGCGGAGCAGACCCAGCGGCTGATAGTGCTGCAATTTCCGGCGTTGGTCGCGCAATCCTATTCGCTGGTATTCAAGCCCGAAAGTCTGCTCGAAACCTATGACCAGGTACCGGTCGACGACAGGCTGTCTTCCCGCTTTTCGTCGGCCAGGGCGCAAGCCTTCGGCGATCCCGTTCGGCTGGCCGACGATCTGGCGGGACAGATTGCCAAATCGGGCTTGTCGGCTGCCATCTATATTCGTCGGCAGTGCGAACAGCGCCCCGAATCCTTCGAAGACCGGGTTGCGCTGGCTTTTTTCTGCATGGAAGTCATACGGCGCAGCGTCGACTCCCAATGTTTCGTGGGCAGCGCTTCCTATGCGGCGCAGATAACCGACTGGATGCGTCGGCTGCCCGACAAAAGCGTACCTCATATCGCCACTGCCGCCGCCAATATCCGCATCGTTAACGACGCGCGCACGCTCATCGGCCAAATCGCACAGGATGATGGAGCGACTGAGATCGCTGGCGTCGTTAAGGATGTGCTCAGCGTCGCGATCGACGCGCTGGCCGAGACCGGCGTCCAGCGCAGTCAGGAGTGGAAGAGCAAGGTCCTCTTCGATCTTGCGCTGGCCGAGCGAAAAGCGGGCAATGATGACGACGTCTATCTGTCGCGGCTTCGGGATGCGATCGATACCGATCCGTCGAACATCAACGCGCGCAAGGCCTTTGTGGACGCGACGGTGCAGGCCGGATCAAGCGAGAACGCCGAGCGCAGCATTGCGCTGCTGAGCGGCCTCCGGGCCGAAAGGGCCATTCCTGCTCTCGAGGCCGACCGCACGCTGACATTGCTGCGTCAGATAGAATGAGGGGTCGGGCATTCGCTCGCGCTTCGGTAAGCCCTGTCCTGACAAAATAATCACTCTTGGCTTACAGGCGATCAACGCTGCCAACCCTGCCTCACTTCATCGCGCTCGTTCCGTATCGGACCAGAAATGGGTCCGGATAAGGCTAAAAAACCGACATATTTGTGCCGTCACCTCCGGGTGAGAAAGGCATGGTTTATGGGATAGATGAAATAGATCAGGAGCGCGGCGGACGAACTTAAGTTCGGGCGTCCGGAAGCTTTCGACTGCCATATCGCATCGCTTATCACGCGGCTCGAAGATCTGCTCAACGAACGCTCTCGGCTCAACCGGGATGGGAATCGCCCCCCCTTTGCGGCTCCCGCGACACGGTTCACCGCGCCTTACAGGGATTAAAGCGACCGCCAATCATCCGCGCCCGCACGCTTTCCCGAGGGCCGCGCGGCTCTTGCGCGTGAGATCATCCGGCGGCGGCGCCAGCGCTCGGAATATTCGCCCGCGGCATTGTTTGCCGCACCCACCTGGTACATGCTGCTCGACCTTTATGCAGCGTATCATGAGGGCAAGACGGTCTGCGTCTCCAGCCTCTGCATCGCCGTCAATGTTCCGTCGACGAACGCGCTGCGGAGCATAGAGCTGATGACCGAACAGGGCTGCCTCGTGCGCGCGCGCGATCCGCACAACGGCCGCCGCATTTTCATCGAGCTGAGTGAGGAATCCCGCTCCGGCCTCGACGCTTGGTTCGACGCCGCCGCACACTGAACCTCCCGAAATTCCTCACCCTTCCCCGGCCCTTCCCGGCTTGCCGCTTTGCCTTCCATCTGGCGGAGCGGCCTCCTTTTACTGCGCGCAGGGAGGAATCGGCATGTGCGCGCCTTGTAGAGAAGGGCAACAACATTTTCGCGGGAGCCGCAGAATAACCCATTCCGCCTAGCCGCGTCCGGCTGGATCGAAAATCGGTACCAGAATGGCAACATTCTGGCAGCGATTGTGATGAAGTGTCTGTAAGGCTACCGATCGTCGCTATCGTTTTTGCCGATTGCGCGGCCGCCGCGCCTAATGCGAACGATCGCGCTGATATCGTGCAAGAGTATCCTGTGCGCGCTTTATCGACACTGCTGTCAGCATCGACAGACTTCACGGAAAATTTGAGAAACAGGCGTGGAATATGTTATTCCATGTTAGCGAATATTGCGCGGGGCCATTTTGTGGGAGCCGGAAAAGTGACTAACGAAGGGGGATGAACGTCATGGCGTCGCACAGCCCTTCTGCTGGAGAGTTCAGCTTCCTCACCGACAAGCAGATCGCCGTGCTCGACCTGCTTGCAAACAATCGCACCAGCAAGGAGATCGCCTGGGCGCTTGGCGTCTCGGAGACGGCGATCAATCGCCGCATCGAGGCGGTGCGGTTGCGCCTCGGCGGCGTCACGCGGCACGAGCTTGCCCGGCGATACCGTGAATGGGCCGCCGCCCACCGGTCCCCTCCGCGCTCCGAACCCTCCGGCAAGCCCCTGGAAAGCGGCGATACCCTATGTGTAGAAACTGGAAACCGGAATCTACAACTGGCCGGAGACGAGCCGAGCGATCCAGAGAGGCCGCGGGACAGTGAGGCTTCGGCTACTGCTTTCGAGGACCCGGTCGCGATGTCGATCGATGCGCCCTGGAGGGAGTGGAAGGAACCCCGCATCGTCCCCAGGGTGCTCGACGGCGACAATGCCACCTTCACCCGCGGTGCCGCGATCGCGATCGGACTGATCATGATCCTGGCCATCCTGATCCTGGCGATCACGATGGCGCAAGCACTGGCGGAGGCGGTCAGCTAGCCGGCCCTGGTCGATAGATAGCGAAGGGGCTGCACGAGCGCTGCCGCCGAGGGGAATGACATGACCGTTGAAGCCATTAAGCCGGCGCCCGCATATATGGCCCGGATCCGCAAGCAAATCCGCGACGCCGAGGCGAAAGCCGACGAGAGCCTGATTGCCAAGCTCGAACTGATGACCTCGCTCTTGCGCGCACGCCAGGTCGAGGCGATGCCCGCTCCGCACGTAGGCCAGGATGCCATCATCCGTATCGGCCGCGCGGTCCAGTCGGACATCAGCTCGGCGAGCGACATTTTTCGCTCGCATAACGCGCTCAACGAGGCGCAGGTGCAGATCACCGGTGGCCCCGGCCACGACATCACGCTGACCTTTGCCGAGGAAGGCTCGCCGATCCAGGCAGCAGCCTGATCCTTGACGGCGCCGCGCGCGAGGTCCAACCCTCGCGGCGTGGACATACTCATGTACGTGAACTTCCTGTGTGTTGGCCTTCTCGGCGCGGCGGCGCTGCGCTGGGGGGCCGCTCCGGAGCGTATTTGTGTCGCGGCGCTAGTCACGGTGACCCTTGTCGATCCCGTGTACCATCTGCTGGTCCGCTATCCCGTCTTCGGGACGGTCGACGTCGGTCACCTTGTCATGGACCTCGGGGTCGCGCTGGCGTTCATCGCCGTCGCGCTCCGATCGAACAGGGTTTACCCGTTATGGCTCGCGGCTTTCCAGCTGGTCTCGGTCTTGTCGCACTTCGCACGCGAGGTGACCGACTTCTTTCCCATGCTCGCCTACGGGCTGATGAGCTATGGTCCTTATTATATCATCCTGCTGATCATGGTCGCGGGGATAGCGGCGCATGCGCGGAGGAGCCGATTCGTCGGGCGGTACCGGTCTTGGCGAACCTCCTCCAACCATTTGCCGGTCGGCGTGCGGGAGCTGCGGCCGAAAGGCTGATCGGCCATTTCGGGGGCCTTGGGCGCGCGCTGCTCGCCCCGCGCGAGCAACTCGATGCTGCGCTTGCAGATAATCCCGCGCTCGTGGACACGCTCGTGGCGGCGCGCGATCTGTTCGGCGCCGGGCTCCATGAACAGTTGCGCCGCAGCTGTATCTCGGCGAGCGCCTCGGACTATCTTCGCTATCTGCGCTTCACCATCGGCAAGGGCACTGTCGAGCGCCTGCATGTCACCTTCGTCACGCCCGACTGGGGCTATATCGCCGACGACCAGATTGCGGTCGGAACGGTCAGCCAGGTCCAAGCCAATCTGCGTTTCCTGCTTGGGCGCGCCTTCGACGTCGGGGCGCATGGCATATTACTCGCCCATAATCATCCGTCGGGATCGGCCGAACCGAGCCCCGAGGATATTGCCCAGACTCAACGTATCGCCCGGATCACCAGCGCGGTCGGCGTGGAGCTTGTCGATCACCTCATCGTAGGCGCCGACACGATCGTCAGCATGAGGGACCGGGGGCTCCTTACATGACGGGCCATTCGCGAAAGATGTCGCTCGCAGCGGGGCTTAGCAGCCATTCCAAGGGCCGCGTCGCTTCGTCGGCGCGCGGGCGTGGGCAGAAGTGCGCCCAGCCCGCGATCTTCGAAGACGAAACGGAAGCGCCAGCGGCTGATGAGCAGGGCACACGCCTCGCCGCAGTAGCGGGAGCCGAATATGCGGCGCGCCGCCGCCGCGACCGGACCTTCGGGATGGACCTGTTCGCCGAGCCCGCGTGGGACATGCTGCTCGATCTTTACATCCAGCGCCAGCAGCCGAGACCTGTGAGCATCCACAGCCTCTGCATCGCCGCCGCGGTCCCCCAGACCACCGCGCTGCGCTGGATCGCCAAACTCGCCCGTAACGATCTCCTGGTCCGCCGCCCCTGCACGCATGACAATCGCGTCACCCATGTGACGCTGAGCGACAAGGGGCTCGCGGTGATGGAGCGCTATCTCCTCGGCCAGCTCGGCGAAAGCGGGCCGGCGGCGGGTCCGCTGCCGACGCTCAGCTGATCCTCAGGCCCAAGGAACCAGCGGTTACCGCATTACAGGGTCGCCCCCATCCACCGGAGGGCAGGACGTCGATCGCGGCATCGACGCAGACCGGCTCGATGGGACGCTATGGCGGAGAGAGCGGGTGATCGACAGGATCGGGAGCGACGCCCATGACGTTTGGATCAAGGCCGATACCAAACGCATCTCGGCCGTTTTCTTCGAGCAACCGTTCCTGACGCGGCCCATGCGCATGATGAAGCGTTGAAAGATGAAGCATTGAAAAATGCCGGAACCCTCATGGATATTGTCGGCTCGCCGATAGACGTGCGAAATCCTGACGGTGAAGGCGTCGAGACGCAGCCCCGCGCCTTCCTGTCCTCACCGCTCCCCATGGCGGATTTTGCGGTAATCGAGGCCGCTGACTTGAACGAAGCGATTGCTTTGGCATCGAAATCGCCGTGCGCCGTTCCTCAAGGTGTGATCGAAGTCTAGCCGTTTGAAGAGGCCTGATTGCCGACAAACCGCCACGCTCATTGCCTCAGTATGGATAGTCACATATTAGCATCGGTTGATCGGACATCGCGCTTGCCGCAGCCCCCAACTCCCATGTGCTGGCGAGGCCCCCGAAATTCTCGGGCTAGCCCGTGTGACAATCATTGCAGCAATAATAGCATCCGTTCGATTGCCGGTAGGTCTTTTTCGCCTCCTTCACAGCTCCGCGACAGGAAGCATGGAAGCCGAGTGCAAGGCGATTCTCTGGATACGGCTGATGTCCGCATCCATTCTCATGTACCTCATGATCACCATTCGACTGGGCATTTTTGTTTACGTGGTAATATGGCATCTGTCCCCCCCTCGCTTGAGACAGAGCTAATGTGGCTTGGGCTGGCAAAGCCATCCATAATTGGTCCGGACCGGACAGATCACGATCAACGGCGGTTGATAACCGACGACCAGCAGTGGCCGTTGACGGTCTGTCGGCTTTTGGCGGTGAACCACGAGAAGCGGATATCCCCTGTTCCCAGAGGGCCGCAAGAGAGAGCGTGAGAGCGCCTAGCTCTCACGTCGACGCGTCCCGATACGACTTGAATGACTTCTAACCAAGGCCTTGGCGACGCTGGTATCTGACATGGGCGCCGCTAACTCGAAGTCGAAAGTCGAGCATCGGCCTGCTAACGCCGTAGATCAGTTGGGCCCGCGCCGCCAAACCGTTTGAAAGGATGTGTAGCGCCGCCTCGTTGGGCACGAGCAAACATCCGCCGAGAAAATTGGCCTCCGCTTCTATGCCGCTGTCATGGGCGCGCTCACCATCTTCGTTCAGGGGCGGGACATGCTGATGCCCGAGAAAGAGGTGAGCCAACTCGTGACAAATGTTACTGCGTTGCCGCAGCGGATGGTGGGTGTCGTTATGCACAATGGCGGACCGAATTCCGCATGGCACCGTCATAGCCGAGAAACTGCTCTGCTCGTGAGATTTGAAAACCGAGGAATCGCACGGCAGACTCGACATCTGTATGACTTCGATGTCGTAACGAATGCATATCGCGAAGGGGTCGATCGGATCGATCGGTGCAAAACCCATCTGCTCGCGAACTCCCAACGCGATCCGATTGGCATGCGCCTTAAACCCCCGTGCGAACCCCATTTCTACGTGCCCCGTAATCGCGAATAGGTAGCCGCGACAATATCCTCCAAAACCTTCGCATTCTCCGGACTCAGATTGGGGTCCGCTCGCAACAGGGCGGTAACTCGCGCCAGCGGCTCAGCCTCCCCAATCTCGCCGTCGCGAATAAAGGTTTCAGCCTTGAGGCCGGACCATTGCAGCAGCGCAGCAAGGCCATCTATGTCCGGGCGTTTTCCCTGGCCAATGCGCGTCAATGTCGAAGCGGAGATTCCCGCCTGCTCGGCCACATCTTTCCAAGTTAGCTGACGGCTAAGTCGCGTCGCGTTTAACGCCGCATAGAAGGCTTCGTTGTCAAACCTTTCGGCCATGAAACTCCTATTCTACAATTAGAATCGATTGCAGTATTGCAATTTCGCTTTGACGCCCTATTTATAAACCACCGATTGCAGATTCGCAATCGGTATCGAGATAGAAAGGCTCTCCAATGAGTTCAGACGAAAGCAAAGGAAATGGTGATCGGGGTCCCGGTGATGGCCGGAACAAGGTTCGCATCACGGTCAACACGACCGATTCTAACGAGCCCAAGGGTAAGATCACTTATAACCGGGTGGTCGAGATCGGGTATCCCGATCACGCCGCCCATCCCAACGCCACCTATAGCATAGTCTACGAACGTGGCCCCAAGGCAAACCCCGAGGGCACGCTCAGCAAAGGCGGCTCGGTGGTCATCGGCGAAGGGATGCGGTTCCGTGTCAAACGCACCGGCGAATCTTAAGGGCCTCGAAGACCTGCTTTCCCGCGGGTACTCGCTGTCGATCTTGAACGCGCACCTCGTCGTCAATGACGTTTGGTACGTCAACCATGCCGGTGAACTGGCGAAGGGGAGCCTTGGGGCCCCCCTTACGCTGGATGAGGAGGACAAAGTAGGAGCACCCAACAACCACCAGATGTACTGGAGCGGGAGCGCCCCGCACTATGTTGACGGGACACCCATTCCACTCGGCGCCGCAAAAGTCGACAATGTCTTGATCGGCGGCACGGAATACCTTTGGCATCTTTCGAATAAGCCGCCGGAGGGCTTTGCAAGCTACACCGGGCTGATCGAACATTATGTTGCTCTGATTTGCGGCCCGACCGAGCAAAAATTCGCCGTCACGCCGCGTACGGGCGCAGTTTATGAAGTTTCCGAAGATACGTCGCCGTTTAAGGTCGCCGACACATTCTCCGCGCGCGCGGAGATCACGGACCTAAATATCCTTCTCACGAACGAGCGCGTAGCGATTATCGGCCTCGGCGGTACGGGCGGCTTCGTCCTCGACTTCATGGTGAAAACCCCGGTGTATTCGATCGATGCCTTTGATTTCGATGCATTTGCCGTTCACAACGGATTCCGGGCTCCTGGCGAGGTGCCGTTCGATATGTTCGGACAGCCCAAGACAGCGCTGTATCGACGAAAGTACGACGCATTCCGTCACCGGTTGCACTTCCACCAATTGCGCGTGGGCGCGTGTGACGCGGAACGATTTGCTAATATCACTTTCGCATTCGTCTGCATCGACGATGGTGAGTCCCGAGCGGAGATTTGTGAAATGCTTCGAACGCTCGGCGTACCGTTCATCGACGTTGGCATGGGTGTTGAAAAAGAGAATGGCCGTCTCGACGGCCTTATCCGGACGACGCTATTCGATGAAATGACCTATGATCGAGCCATTGCAGATGTTCCGCTCGACAAGGAAGAAGGCGAAGGCGCATATCGGACCTTCGTCCAGATCGCAGAACTCAATGCCCTCAACGCGGCGCTGGCCGTCATCCGCTACAAGCAGATGCGAGGTTTCTATGCGGACGACGCAGGACTCTTCAATTCGCTTTTCAGCGTAGGGCTGTCCAAAATAATGGGTGCTTCGTGAGATATGAGCTGATCGAGATCGAACGGTTTCCCGCACAAGTCGAACCAGGCGTTCTCTACTATTCGCAGGAATTCAAAATGTGCGCGCACCGTTGCGCGTGCGGTTGCGGTGATGTGATCCAACTGCCGGTCGACAACCAGAACTACCGCATTGCCGCCGGCGCGAAAGGCGTCACGCTGCGCCCCTCAATCGGCAACTGGAATATTTGCGACGCCCATTATTATATCACCGATGGCGGCGTGGAGTGGATGCCAAAGTGGTCGGCGGAACAGGTTGCGGCGGGCCGCGCGGCGGAAGACGCACGCCGCGAAAGATTTTTTGACCGCAAAGTCATCTGGCGCAAGTACATCGGGATGTGGTTAGCCAGGCTATTCTCCGGGTTCAGGCGAAGATGAACCGGCGGCGAAGGCGCTAGGCAGGCCGAGGCGATCGCCGAAATTCCTCATAATGTGACAGAAAGCTCGCCTTGGCCTTTTCAGGAGGAAGAAAGCGTACTGTCACGTCGGCCGGCACCACTCCGGCTTCTTTCGCCCACGCGTCGGTACCGGGAGCCATGACCTGCGCCTGTTCGGCCGCCAAAACGCTAAGGTCGGCGGATTTCACGACAGTCCTGAACGCTGGATCGAGACTAAACCGGTCGATGATGGCCTGTTCCACATTCGCCTCGATGCGTTTGAATTCAGGGAGCAGCTGCTTCAGCGGGCGGGTCACATCGCCGATGAACGCTTCGGCCGCATCGTGAAGCAGGGCCTCCAGCTTGTAAGCTCCAACGGTCTCGCTGACGAGAATGCTGTGCTCGGCTACCGAGTAGAACTGCCGGCATTGGCCTGCGTAGCGGCAGACATGGGCAAGACCGTGCGCGATATCATCAATGTCGAAGTCGCTTCCGAACGGGTCGAGAAAATCGAAAATCCGGCCACTTGCAAGCGTGATGGTCGGGCCAAGCGCCACATTCACGCCAACGGGCATTTTCAAGGGATGATTCATGGTGGCTCCCCTGTACGAGGCAGCATCGGGTGGCAAGTGCTGCCGGCGCGAATTTACCACAGCCTGCGGCGCCAGCATCAACTTTACATCCGAAAGGGATCAATCTCCTCCAACCTTGGCTTGCGGCCGACAGACGCCCTACTATCTCACCTTCGCAAGAGCGAAAGCCAAGGGGGAATTATGCCGCGTCTTTATATTCTGTCAGGCCCTGTAAGCGTGGGGAAGTCATCATTTGGCGATGCGTTGCTGGCGCTGACCGGCGGAAGCCGGGTTTCCACCCGAAAATATCTTCAGAAACTTCGGCGGACGCCCGATGATCGCAAGGCCTTGCAGGATGCCGGCGACGAACTCGATCGGGAGACCGATGGACGCTGGGTAGCTGCCGCCGTTGACGATTTCCTCGCATCCTTGCCCAGTACTGATGTACTTCTGATCGATTCCGCCCGCATCGCGGCGCAAGTTGACGGCTTGCGCGAAAAATGGGGCGAAGACGTCTACCATATCCATCTCCATGCCCATGACGAGGAGCTCGAACGCCGTTACCTTGCGCGCCCGATCGAAATGCGTGAGTTCGCGACCTATGAGGAAGTTCGCGAGAATGCGACGGAAGCCCATGTCGGCAGCCTGCGCGCGATCGCCGACGTCGTTCTCGACACGGACCATGTTGATCCGCAGACGCTCGCGGCGACCGCTCTGGATCTCCGATATGGTCAAGGTCCGGTAGTATGCCAGCGCCTCGTCGATGTCATCGTCGGCGGTCAATATGGAAGCGAAGGAAAGGGCAATGTGTGCGCGCATCTTGCTGACAGATATGACGTGCTCATGCGGATCGGCGGCCCGAACGCCGGACACATGGTGAAGGACCCATTCTACAAATATGTCCAGCTTCCCTCGGGTACCGGATCGAACAAGAATGCGAAAATTTTGATCGGGGCCGGATCGACGCTGTGGCTCCCCCAACTGCTACAGGAAATTCAGGACTGGGGGCTCGACGGCAGCCGTCTCTCGATCGATCCGCAGGCCATGGTTATCGAAGAGGACGACCGCACCATCGAGGGCACCGCGCTGGGGTCGATCTCCTCGACTAAGCAAGGGGTGGGATCTGCGTCGGCCCGCAAGATCTCCAACCGCGGCAAGATTCCCATATTCGGTCCCCCGGTTCGTCTTGCCAAGAACATCGACGAGCTTAGAAGCTTCGTCCGGGACGTTCGCGCCGAACTCGACCACCATTTCTCGGCAGGCCATCGCGTTATGCTCGAAGGGACACAGGGAACGCTGCTGTCCATCCATCACGGATTCTGGCCAAGCGTGACATCGCGAGAGACGTCAGCCGCAGGCTGCCTGTCGGATGCCGGCATCGCGCCCCACCGCGTCGACAAGGTCATCCTTGTCGTGCGAACATATCCTATCCGCGTCGGCGGCACCTCCGGATGGATCGGGCGGGAGATCAGCCTCGGCGACATCGCCGATCGGTCGGGGATTCCACTGGAAGAAATGCGCCGCGTCGAAAAGGGTACAATATCGGGCGTCGAACGGCGCGTTGCCGAATTTGATTGGGTGCAGCTACGCCGCTCCGCCGAACTCAATGGGGCAACTGACATCGCGATAACCTTCGCCGACTATATGGGAATCGATAATCGGCAGGCCACCAGCTATGGTAGGCTGAATCAGGAAACCCGCAGTTTCATCGAACGCGTTGAGCGGGTTGCGCGGACGCCGGTTACGCTCATATCGAAAGAGTTCGCCAAGGACGGCGTGATCGAGAAGGGTTTCCAGTGACCGACGATGAACTGATTTCGACTTATCCGCGCCTTTATCATATGGCCCATGACGGCGCCTGGGATGCGATCCGATCGAAGGGCCTTATGAGCACCGCGGCGCTGCTAGACGCTTACAACGTAGTAGATCCGCGGCGAGGAACGCTCTTTTCCAAGCGTCGGCCTGACAGCGTCCCCCTTGTCGCCGCCGGCTTGCCCGGCGCTGTGCTTCGGGATCAAAAGCCTATGCACGACAGTGCGCTCATAGGCTGCCTGGATGACGGTTTGACGCCGCAGCAATGGTACGAGCTGCTTAACTCGCGAAGCTTCTTCTGGCTATCGAAGCAGCGGGTTTGGCGCTTGCTGAAGGCGAAGGCGTATCGCGGAGTGAAGCAGACCGTGCTGACGATCGACACCGCCAGCCTTGTCCAGGCCCACAAGCCAGATGTCTTGCTAAGCCCTATCAACAGTGGATCGACACTTTTCAATCCGCAGCGCCGTGGGCTAGCGACCTTCAAGCGCGTCGTTGATTTCCCTTATGCTGAGCGTAAGAAATCACGGACGAAAGAAAACAATGTTGTCGAACTCGTCGTCGACCATATGGTGCCTGACATCGCCGATCACGTGCTGGCGGTTCACTCGGTACGTAACGACCAGATCCTCGGTGAAATTTGGCGGAGCCCCACCGCCACCGACGCGGACAAGCCCTGACGTCCGCGCACACAGAAAGCGGAACTTGTCCCCCGCTTTCTCCCGTACATATCCACAGGAACACCTCAAGCTTGCCTTTCCGGAACCCTGCGCTTCGACCATAAGCTTCTATCAGCCAGATTCGGGGATATTACATGGAGACTAGCGCGGCGTTCCGCGGGACCGGGGATTCGGAGGGCGGCGGCCGGAATGACTATGGTCGGGAAAAGGCCGAGGCGATGAATCTCCAGAAAGACGAAATTCTTGACCGGTTGGCCGATCGCGGAAACGTAGCGCAGTTCGCGGCCTTCCGGCCCACGGGCCACCGCAATGTGGATGGGACTGTTGGTATTCGGCAAAGCTTCAGCCGAATGCGTGGCATGGAGCCCAATACTAATTTCGAAACTCCTGCTGAGGCGATCACCGAGCTGCTTCGGCGGAGCGGGGGCATGGTCAACGTCCGCAGTTACATGCCGCACGATCCGCGCAGCCGCGAATTTCTCTATGGTCTGACCGACGCGACGGCGGTCCTCGACGCCGTCCAGCGCTTGGCAGCGGATGGCCTTCATCTGATCGTGAATGAAACGATTGATATCTCCGACGGCGGCGTTTCAGGCGTTGTACAAGGCCATGTCATCGAGTTCGCGCCGGACGACACACCGCGCTGCGTAGAGAAACCCGGGGTTACGTCGCTGCCATATGAGACAGCGATCGATATGCTTACGCTTGTCTATGGATTTCGGCCGGCCCTCGCGGCAGGTCGCGGGGAGCGAACCGAATTCTCAGTGCACCCGGCCAGACGCGGGTGGCGCGGCGAGCATCTGATTCTGTGGGAATACGAAGAGAACGTACCCGGCGACGCGAAGTCCGCGCTGCGGTGGCCAAACCGCTTCAGCAAAGTTATAGGCGATAAGGCTTTCGGCCTGCTCATCGCGGATATTTTTGGTTTTCCCGTCCCGCGCACGCTCGCCATCGGGCGACGCATCGCGCCCTTCTGGTTCGGAACACCCACTGGCGCCGCCGAGGTTTGGACCCGGACCTGCCCCATCGAGCCGCATCCTGGGCTTTATACGACGCTCAAGGGCTGGACGGATCCCTATCAGTTGCTTGCGGCTGAAGATCCGGACGGAACGGTTTTAGCGTCGGTGCTTCGGCAGGACGCTGTTCCCGCAGCCTACTCGGGAGCTGCGATCGTGACCGCCGATGGGGAGCTCGCAGTGGAGGGTCTGGCGGGCGAAGGCGATGCCTTTATGCTCGGCACCCAAGTCGGTGAAGCGCTTCCGGTTTCGGTTAAAACCGACGTCGAGGCTTTGTACGAGAAACTACATTCGCGCTTTGGGCCAGTGCGTTTCGAGTGGGTTCATGACGGTACCCAAGTCTGGATTATCCAACTGCACCTCGGCGCGACGATCACCACCGCAACCGAGATCGTGCCTGGCGATGCGAGTGAATGGCATGTTTTCCATGTGGAAAAAGGTCTCGAACATTTACGAGCACTGCTTCATGCACTCCCACCAGGCCATGGCATTACGGTCCGGGGCGAGGTCGGTCTCACAAGCCATATAGCCGATGTTCTGCGCCGCGCGGGCGCGCCGGCACGTCTCGACGCGGCCTGCGTGGAATAGACCGCCTCTAAGGTTCGATCAGCGACAAGTTCAACGGCCGGTATCAGGGGCGTAGATCACGACTTGTCCGACATGCGCGGATGACAGCTTTTGGTCAGCCGTCCGGCGACCGGCGACCGGCCACGGCTTAAATGACGCGCTAAGCTGCCGATCTCTGCTCGGAAAACAGACTATTCCGCCAAAGAGACACAGCCGAGTCGGATCGGCCCTTTCGCTCTAGGAGGGACGCGAGAGGGTGCAAAGCTTGGCACCAAACCTCTTCGCTGGGACAGCATGGGAAATTAATTTCGCCCAAAAATCGCACGCCGGGAGCCGAAAGAAAACGCCAAGAAACGACAGGACACGACAGAGGCAAATGGCACCATTTTTGGCACTCTTGCGCGATTTTTTCGGATCGCCAATTCTACACCCAGGGGAGCCCAACCGAAGCCAGCCGATGGAGTGTTTGCCATGCCCGTCTCCGAAAGGATCATCCGCCTACCCACCGTTCTCAATCGCACCGGACTGTCACGCTCCACCCTCTACCGTAAAATCGCCGAGGGCACCTTCCCCGCGCAGGTGCAGATCAGCGTCCATGGTGCCGGGTGGTGGGAGTCGGCCATCAATCGATGGATCGCCGACCCGCCCGGCTACCGCGCTGAAAATGACAATCGGCCCATGGGCGATGGGCCGGTATGAAAAACGACGAAGCGCCGCGTTCGCGGCCGCTCACGGCCGCGAATGACAACTCCTGCGCACTTGCTCCTGCCGCCGTTGACGCGGCCCTGACGCGCATCGCCGAGGCGATCGGACGACACATCGCGCGCGAGCATGTTCGCGCCCGGAAAGCCGCCAACGACAATGATCTTCCGTAAATATGCGAAGGCCCGCAAGCGTTGACCCTAAGGGCATGGCGCGCGAGACCGTCATAGTGAGGCAAGCGGGCCGGTGTCCGCTTGTCTCTACTCCAAAGGAAGATGTCATGATCCGCGCCGCGCTCTATGCCCGCTATTCCTCCGATCAACAGAGTTCGGCGTCGATCGCCGACCAGCATCGTATCTGCCGCGAACGCGCATCGCGCGAAGGGTGGCAGATCGAAGGCGCCTATGAGGATGCCGCGATCTCGGGCGCGAGCATGATCCTGCGTCCCGGCATTCAGCGGCTGTTGGCCGATGCGCAGGCGGGCAAGTTCGATATCGTCCTCGCCGAGGCGCTCGACCGCGTGTCGCGCGATCAGGCCGATGTGGCGACACTGTTCAAGCATTTGCAGTTTGCGCGGGTGCCGCTGGTCACGCTCGCTGAAGGTGAGATTTCTGAACTGCACGTTGGGCTCAAGGGGACGATGAACGCGCTGTTCCTCAAGGACCTTGCGAAGAAAACGCATCGCGGTCTGCGCGGGCGCGTTGAGAAGGGCTTCTCGGCTGGAGCGGTCGGCTATGGATATCGCATGATCCGCCGCCTTTCGAGCGAAGGCGAACTGGTGCGGGGCGAACGCGAGATCGATCCCGCCGAAGCGCTGATCGTTGAGCGCATCTTCCGCGAGTTCGCGGCGGGCAAGAGCCCGCTCGCAATCGCGCGCGGCCTCAACGCCGATGGCATATCGGGGCCAGCGGGCAAGGCTTGGCGCGATACCAGCATCCGCGGCGATGTTCGCCGGGGGACCGGTATCCTCAACAACGAGCTTTACGTCGGCGTCCGTGTCTGGAACCACAAGCATTCGGTCAAAGACCCGAGCACCGGCAAGAGCGTCACGCGCCTTAACCCCGAAGCCGAATGGGTTCGGAACGCGGTTCCCGAACTTCGCGTCGTCAGCGATGGCCTCTGGGCAGCCGTCAAGCGCCAGCAGGCGACGCTCGCCGAGCGCCATGCAGCGGTCAAGGAAGCCGCACAGGCGCGCGCGCTGCACGGTGCTCGTCGGCCCGCCTATCTTCTCTCGGGGCTCCTTGAATGCGGTGTCTGCGGCGGTGTCTATGCGATCGTCGTAGGAGACCGCTATGGATGCGCCGGTCATCATCGCGGTCATGCCTGCACCAACGGTCGGACGATCCGGCGCGAGGTATTGGAACGAAGGGCGCTGGCAGGCATGACCGACAAGCTCGTGTCGGCCGACAAGATCGAGGCGGCGGTTGCGGCCTACACGGCGCACATCAACCGCGAGAACCGCGAGCGGCGGATTGAGGCCGATGCTGATCGCCGCGCGCTCGCGAAGATCGACAAGGCTGTCGCGGGCATCATGGCCGCGATCGAGGACGGGCTATACCAGCCCGCCATGAAGGCGCGCATGGCCGAACTGGAACGCGAAAAAGCCGAAGTCGCCGCGCGCCTTGCCGAGGCGCCGCGGGGTGTTCCAGACATCCATCCTGGCATCGCCGAAATCTACAAACGCAAGGTGGAACGGCTGAACGAGACACTCGCTGACCCTGAAACGCGGCTCGATGCTTCGAGCGACATTCGCGCGATTATCGGCAATATCGTGCTACATCCCGGAGCGAAGCGCGGCGAAATCCATGCTATCCTTCACGGGTCGTTGATGGGGATACTCGGCTTCGCTAACGACAACCCGTCGCCCGACGCCAGCCGAGTTATAACATCGGTGGCCTCGGGTTCGCCGGGATGACGATCGGTTGTTCAACGCACCCGTTAAGCACCACCATCTTTGCGCAGGAATCTGACACTTTCGACGCTCGCGACCCTCAATCGGAACCGGAAAAGGAAAGGGGATGCGCACGAGATGGAGTGAAGGAGCGGGAAGAGCCCGCTTCGCCGTCATCGAGAAGCGCCATGCCCCAGCCAAACAGACCTGGTCGCGACGTCGCCGCCGAAATCACCGACCTCATCATCAACAAACTCGAAGAGGGTGTCCCGCCATGGTCCCGCCCCTGGAGCTTGAGCCAAGCCGGCGGCCGGCCCCTGCGTCACTGCGGAACGCCGTACACCGGAATCAATACGCTCTATCTGTGGGCGATCGCCGATGCCGAGGGATACCGGTCCCGCTACTGGATGACCTATCGGCAGGCCGAAGCGCTGGGGGGCAATGTGCGTCGCGGTGAAACCGGCGCGGTGTCGGTCTATTACTCCTCTTTCCAGAAGCACGAAGCGCACCCCAAAACCGGGCAGGACGTCGTGCGCAGCATACGCTTTCTCCGCCACTACATCGTGTTCAACGCCGACCAGATCGACGGCTTGCCGGCATATTTCTACGCCGCTGCGCCCGAGACGCCGGCGGCGCCGTCCGACCACCAGGCCGCGATCGATGCCTTCTTCACGGCCATCCCCGCCGACGTTCGCCACGGTGGGAACGAGGCCTATTTCTCACCGACGTTCGACTATATCCAGATGCCGAACCGGTCGGCGTTCACGAGCATCGACCATTATGCCTCGACGCGCTGCCACGAGACCGTTCACTGGTCGGGTCACGTTCGGAGGCTTGCCCGCACATTCGGCAAACGCTTCGGCGACGCGGCATATTCGTTCGAGGAACTCGTCGCCGAGATCGGCGCGGGCCTATGCTGCTCGCAACTCGGACTCCCCAATATCCTCCATGACAGCCACGCCAGCTATGTTGGCCATTGGCTCGGCATCCTGCGCGGCGACAAGACCGCGATCATTCACGCCGCGGCCAAGGCCGAGCAGGCCTTCAAATATCTGATGACCTTCAGCTCCGACGCGCCGGCGGGCGCGGATGTCGGCGGCGGCTCGACAGCCGACTGCGCGGCCTGACGGTCTCACCACTTCCAACACAGCAACGAAGGAGTTCGCCATACGATGGCTCTTCATGCCCCGAAGCTCAATGGGCGGCCACGCATCGGCTAAAGCCTATCTCGACGACCAATTTACGTACGAACGGGTGCAGGACGATGGTTCGTCCCGCGGCCTCAAGGTGCTCGCATCGATCTGCCCTGGAAACCGGGTTTATTATGCAGCGACACAGGTGATGACGAATGGGCAGGGCGGCGAGATCTTCGCCATTGTCTGCCTGGTTCGCTGGAACCCCCGGGCCAAGGACGGCTACATCTTTGGCTACAAGGACATGGATGAATCCATGGGACCATGCGAGGCAGACTGCCCCGCCCGCATTCTCGATTTGCTAACCCCGACCGACAAGGAATATGCCCGCGAATGGCGCACGCGCTGTCGCGCCAATCTAGAATTCCGCGCACGTCAGCTTGCCGATGGGGACCGGATCCGGCTCCCCGAATCCATGACGTTCAGCGACGGCAATGTCCTGCAGGAATTCGTCGTAGCAAAACGTGGTCGGCGTGTGCTCCTGCGCGATCCCCAGAGGGGAGGGCTATACCGCATTAGCCGCCTGATGGAGCGATCGTGGACGATCGTGCCGACGATCAAAATCCACAAAACCCTGTTCGGCTAGGATCGTGGGCGACGTCTCCAGCCTAAACTTCGCTTCGCGCGTTCGCGATGATCCCGCGGATTTCCTCGACCACTTCGGACATCTGGCGATAGGTCTCCTCAGTCAGCCGGACCAGCGTGCGGCGGCCATCGCGCGGATCGGCTTCGGTTTGGAGGTGGCCCTGATCGACCAGGCGTCCGATCGTCCGCAGCGTTGTCGCCTTCGGTGCGTCGATCGAGGTGTAGAGATCCGATAGCGAAAGCCTGCCATCGTGGGCTTGCGAGACGAACAGATCGAGCAGTAACATCCAGGTTGCGTCGGCAAAACCGACGTCGCTCAATATTCCGTCGCGCGCGCGGTTTGCCGCAAGCAGCGCCTTGGCGAACCCCCTCGTGTCCGAAGTCTCGAGACAGGAGAGGGACCTCTCGGTCTCGAACTGCCGGGCGCCGGTGGGTCTCATCCGTCTCGCGTCCATGCCCTACGGTCGGACGACGCGAGGAGGCAGGGCGATATCACGTACCGGCGACCTACAACCCTGACAGTCATCTCTTGACCCCTCCAGAAATCGATCGACTTCGCGCCGTTCGGCGGTCGGCCAAAATGCATCAGAATTGCCTGAACTTGCACGAGATATTTGGTCCAAAAGGGTAGTCCGCACGCCTCGGCGCTACGCGCTCGTCGCGGTTTCGCCGGCATCCGCCGCAGACGGCGGATCGATCGAGAAGAGGGGGAGGGGAGCGGGGAGGGACGCGCTGGCGATGGCGCCCCGCGTCCCGACCTCCCGAAAAAAGGACAGCCCCATGGACATCTCGATCTCGCGCGCACTCCTCCTCCAGATTGTCGGCCGGTTGACCGCTGACGACACGTTCCTCGGCTGGGTTCGCGGCAGCGCCCGCCGCCATGCGCTCACCCTCAGCCTGCAGCACCTCCTCGAGGAACGGGGCCGCGCCGAGGCCGCCCTCGATCTCGTCACCGCGACGCGGCGCTACTGGGAGGACGACGCCAGTGTCCGCGTCGACGATCCGGCGCGGCAGCGGATCGACCGCGAGGGCATCTGGCTGAGCGGCTGGCTGCGCGCCCGCACGGGTGTGACCGCGTTTGACCGCATCGATCCCGCGCGGTTGGCGTCCGCCATCGCCGCGCTGCCGCCGCTTTCCCGTCAGGTCTTCCTCCTCCATGCGCACGAGGATCTCGACTATGGGCGGATTGCCGCGCGGCTCGCTATGTCGACCGACGAAGTGCAGGATGAACTCGCACGCGCGCTTCTCGCGCTCGACACCGCGCTGCACGGTGCAGCCGACATCCTGGACGGCGACGATGGCAAACCCATTGCCTAGCGCCGCACCCTCATGCAGGTAGCAGCGTCATGCGTTCCGACATATCCCATCTCCCCACGAAGAATCGGCGGGAACTCGAACAGATTGTTCGCGCGATTTTCGAGGAGTTCGAAGACGCGCACAAGCTCGCCAGCGGCGATCGCAAGGCGGGCCGGATCCTGAAGGTCATTCTCTACGGGTCGATCGCGCGCGGCGAAGGCATCTATGAGCCGCAGACGGCGAAGGGCTATGTGTCGGACTATGACATCCTCGTCATCGTCAACCAGGACGAGCTCGCCGAGACGGAGCACTGGGTCAATCTCGAAGACAGATTCAGCCGCGACCATGTCATCCTCGGCCGGCTGCGCCACCCGGTCAGCCTGATCGTCCACACGCTCCAGCAGGTGAACAACAATCTGGCGGAAGGGCGCTTCTTCTTTCTCGACGTCGTCAAGGACGGTATCGCGCTCTACCAGTCCGACGACGGCGAGCTTGCGACGCCGAAACCGAAACGGCCCGCCGACGCGCTCAAGCTGGCGCGAGAATATTACGAGGAATGGTTCCCGAGCGCGGGAGAGTTTTTTGAGACCTACGAGTTCGCTTTCTCAAAGAAGCGTTACAAGCAAGCCGCATTTCTACTCCATCAGGCGACCGAACGACTCTACCACACGTTGTTGCTGGCCTGCACCTTCTACACCTCGCACAGCCACAATATCGAAAACCTCCGCAAGCAGGGGCGGAGGGTGGATGCGCGCCTGGTCTATGTCTGGCCCGACGACACCAAAGACGCCCGCCGTCGCTTCAGCCTCCTGAAGGAGGCCTATGTGAAGGCGCGATACTCCAAGCACTACCGGATCGGAGCGGACGATCTCGAGTGGCTCGGCGCGCGAGTGCAGGAGCTCAGCGCGATCGTCCATGAAGTCTGTGCCGAGCATCTGGCGGCGTTGGAGAAGGCTGCCGCTGCCGAGAAGGATGCGCCCAAACCACCAGCTGCCTAGTCGGCAAGCTCCCTGTAAAAACGCGGAATGCGCGCTGTGCAGAAGCCATGTTCAATGGCGGACTGCCACTGCGTCGCCGTGTAACGTCGCGAGGCCGGTCTTCGGGTACCTTCCATTGCGCTGGTCGCGCTCATGGGTCCTCGTCCGCATCTTCGAGATCGGTCAAATCCCGCGTCAGCAGATCTGACAATCCAAAACCGCCGACATGCTCGCGGAGAAGGGATGTCGTACGGTTCACGACTGCTGGGTCGAAGCTTGCGAACCCGATTGGCACCGGGTGTCCGGACTGAGCACTGATCGGAGCGTGGACCAGTGCAGCGGCAAAGGCACCGGGCAGCACTAGCAATTCAAGCCCGCTGGGTAACCGCAGGAGATCCGAATGGCCGCAACAATCGAATGCCGCTTCGGTCCAGCGAGCCGGTTTGCCCTGGCTCAGGGCAACTGCAAGCGGCTGGGAAACGGTGAGGCCATTTTCCTCATTCCGGTTCGTAAGCGCATCTTTGAAATAGTCGACGAGTTCGGGAAGGTTGGTCGCCGATCCCCAGCATGCCGTTTGAGGCGGCAGCCAATAGATCGTTTCAGGTGTATGCTGGAGCGCACGCAGGCCATAGCTCGCTACCTCCATAAGTCGCCTGGCATTGTCGGGCGTGAAGAACGAGCCCAGGAGCGGGATCGTCGGTCGATCTTTGCGGGCTTCGCCCATCCGGCTCAGCGCTTCCCGATAAAATCTTTCGACTGCGAGTCCGCCGCTGCGCATGAAATCCTTTAAAAATTCAGGAGCAAGGCGCGCCAGTTCTGCATGCGCTTCGGTGTCGTCCGATCGCCGATCACTGCGCAGCGTTTCTGTGAAGCGTGCGGCGGCTACGGCGATATCCTCCCGATCAGCGAGTTCAAATTCCGCGCGCCATTCCCGCAAGTCGGCTTCGCCTTCGGTCGGCTTGGCGGCCTTGGCCGTGAGCAGAATTCGCACGACGCTCGAAAAGCGGTCTTTCGGATCGACCGCGTCGATGGAGTAGAGCGAGCGGCGCGAGGATCCCGCCTCGGCGCGACGCGGTGCAAGCTCAGCGTAGAACCGCTTGAACGAGCGCTCCACCGACGGGACGGCGCTGCTGACCCGTTCCGCATCGACAATCTGGAGCTCGGGAAGTCGGGTTTCGAACTTCGACAGATGCAATCTTTGCTGCGGTGCCATTGCGATCAGGTCAAACCCGTATGTCCCCGTTCGCTCTTCGACTTCGTAAATTGCGGGCTCGTCCGAACCCGGCGCAAATACGGCTTCGCCGCTCAACGTGAGCGAAAGCCATCCATCGGATCTCGCCACAAGTCCTTCGGCTTCGACCTCGCCGACAACAAAGGCCATCTCGCGAAGATCGTATCCAAAGAAAGCGGCGACCGCATCTTCGCGCGCCTTGCCGGTCGCTCTGAGGAAGCGGAGAAGAAATTCCGCGGTGATCGACACCTTTCCGACCTCGGCCGCTTTGTGATCGATCTGAAAATTCCGGCACGGCAAAATGACATCATAAATGCCGAGTGTGATCGACTGGTCTTCGGTATCGTCGACCAGCCCATTCTGCCGCAGCGTCAGTTTCGGCTTTTTTTGGGCGCTCAATTGATTCTCCGACCTTTGTTGCCATTGTCTCGCACCATCCCTGAAGGCCCTAAAAGTTCGTGTGCGTCGATCACCTGGGCTTCTCCACCGGCCACTTCCTCGCCAAACGCATCGACCACCGCACCCATAGGCTCGTTTTTATGCCAACGGCTGAAAGCACCGATGATCACGAGCCTGTCGCGCGCCCGGCTCATCGCGACATTGATGCGATTGGGGCGAGCCATGAAGCCGGGCGCTATCGTCGCCGCACCCTCATATTCGCGGCCATCGTGGTTATTGCGAACGAGCGAGAGCAGCACAATCGCGTTTTCTTTGCCCTGGTAGCTGTCGATCGTATCAATTTTAACCGCCTGAACCAGCGCAACGGGTAAACCGGCGCGGTGCAGCTTTCGCCGGATAAGGTCCCGCTGCGCCGCATAGGCGCAGATTATCCCGATCGGATGTCCCCCTTGTGGAAGGCCCTCAAGCCATTTCATGAAGGGGCCATGCTCGCTCCACCGTCTGAGCAGCGCGACGATAACCTCGGCTTCGACAGGATTTATCAGGCTATGGCCGGGGTTTTGCCGCTTTTGCTGCGCTTCCTGTCCAAAACCGTCCGTGTCGATCCAGAGCAGGGGGCGCGCCAGATCGACCGGCAGATGTGCTGACTCGATGATTGCCTGGTTCCGTCCGTGTTTGAGTTTGCCTGCGTAAAAGCTCTCCGAGACGAGACGGCCAATCGGTGGCAGCATGCGATACTGGGTTTTCAAGCGGCGTCCTGCCGCGTCGCCGTAGCCACTCTCGAAGACGCGCTCGAAGTCGCTTCGGACAATTTCCGATTTGGCGATTTTAAGCTCGGACGCCACATTTTTGACGACCTGGGCATCATGCGTCGGCTCGAGTTGCGCCTGGTCGCCGACCAGCACGATCCATGTTCCCGCTTGCATTGGGACCGACAATTCGCTGGCTGTGCATCGAGCCGCCTCGTCGACAATCACTAGGTCGAAAGGTGTCGTTGTCAGGCCGAGCGCGTTTCGACCGAGTCCGACGCACGTGCCCACAACAATCTGACGTGTTCCAGCGAGAAAAGTATCAAAGCTACGTTTCTCCGTGGATACGCTCGCAATGAAGTCCCGTGCCAGTTCTGCGGCAAACCGAAAGCGGGAAATGCGATCCGGACTTGGCCGGCTTTCGTGATCGAGCCGAGCCGCCACAAGGCGGCCCGCTTCATCGGCGATTCGGGCGGCAGGGATCTCCTCAAAATCGGCGAGACCAAGGGTCAGCGTTGCCAGTTGGGCGTTCAGTGTCTGGCGAAGCCCTTGGACTCGTCCTTTGACATCGGGATGATCGCTCTGCTCCAGCTGATCGATCCGCTTTGCCACGGGGCGTATCGCGCTTTCAATGAAGGTTAGCTCATCCGATAGCGCTTCGGGAATGCCGAGAGACTTGCTCGCAATTTTGAGACGTTCGCGCATTTCGGCCTGGAAGCGGTCCTTGAATAACCGCTCAATTCGGCCCGCGTGAAAGGGAAGCAAAGGTTCTGACACGTTGCCCTCGTGGCCGACGCGAATGATACTCGGCGCTTCTCCGGTGTTTCCGAACATCTTTAGAGCGTCGTGCGTTTAATCTGCAACATATCCAGCGTCCTTGAGGTAATTCCGGCATTCTTCTGGTGAGTAGAGTTCGCAGATCGAGCCGACGGCTTGCCAGAGGGCCTCGATGGTTCGTGCCTGGGCTTTTCGCAGATGGGCCTTGAGCTTGGCGAAGGCCATTTCGATGGGATTGAGGTCGGGGCTGTAGGGCGGCAGGAAGAGGAACCATGCGCCGCGTTCCTTGAGGATGGCCTTGGCCTTCTCGCTCTTGTGGCTCGATAGATTGTCAAGAATGACCATGTCGCCGGGCCGCAGCGTCGGAGCGAGCTGGGTTTCGACATAGGTCTCGAAGAGACGCCGGTTCATCGGGGCGTCGATCACCCAAGGCGCGGTAAGCCCATCGTGACGCAGCGCGGCGATGAAGGTTTGCGTTCCCCAATGACCGAACGGCGCGGTCATCCGCAGCCGTTGCCCCCGGCGCGACCGGCCGCGCAGCCGGGTCATCTTCGTCGTCGTCCCGGTTTCGTCGATGAACACCAGCCGTTCGGGCCGCTTCTTCATCCAGGGCTGGCGATATCCGCTCCATACCCGCCGCGCGCGGGCGACGTCAGCGCGATCGGCTTCGCTCGCCAGCAGCGTTTTTTTTAACGGTAAAACCGTGCCGGAGCAGCAACCGCGATAACGATGCCGGATGCGCCTTTACCCCGCGATCAGCTAGAAGCCGCGCTGCCAACTCGGGCATGGTGATGTCGCCATTCGCCTCGACCCAACCGATCAGCGCATCGGCATGGCGATCAAGCATACCGCTCCCCTTGGGCCGGCCCTGACACGCAGGCGCCACCGATCCCGTCTGCGCCTTGCGCTGCGCCAGGCGAACCGCCGTCGCCGCGCTCACCCCAAAGCGACGCGCCGCTGCACGGCGCGAGCTTCCTCGCTCTATCTCGCCAACGATCCGATCCCGAAGATCAACCGAACTGCTCTTGCCCATGATCCACCTCCAACAACGGTGAATCATAAATCCGCATCAAAGGGAATCCCCGCGATTCAGATTTTTAACGCGACGCTCTAATACTGCCTCAGCCGCGTTGTTGACCGCCTCGTGAGACTGGCTGGTCAGCAGAATATTCCGCGCCAGACCCGTGGTCAAAGCGGCATGAATCAGCGCTGAAATAAAGACCGTCTTGCCGGTCCCTGGCGGACCTTGCAGCAGGCCAAGGGGGCGGGTGGCGAGAATATGAGCCAGGGCGGCAGATTGATCCTCATTGAGCGCGTAGCGCTCGGCCAGTTCTTCCTGCGACAAGGGACTGGGAGACGACCGCGGGGCAGGTTGTCGCGACGGGTCGAAAAAGTCGGCGAGGTCCGAGAGCCGGCCGTGTCCAGCAAGAATGCGCGTGATTGCATCCTTCCGACGTTGCAGGCTCGTCTCTTCGAAATGGCTTTTTAAACGAACGCGTTGCCCCTCCTCGAGGATCCCGCGGCCATCGTGGCTGGTGAAGCGGCGAACATCGACAGCGAGAAGGTCAGGCTTCGATCCTTGAAGATCAAGCTCGCCAATCGACCGCCAGGCTCCGCGTCGATCGAGCCGTTCGACCAGAACGCGGTCGTCGCGGTTATACTCGAATGAACCACTCTCCAGTTCAAATGGCACCAGGTGCCGCTTGATGTCACGCCGATAGCCGCTTTCACCGAGCGCGACGCCGTCGGTCGACATCTCTCGCTCGACGGCAATCAAACGCTCCCAAAGCGCCGCGACGTCGATATTCCCGTCAGGCCGGGCTTCGCGGGCAATCTCTTCTTCAAGAGCGTCCTCGAGCAATTCCGTATCGCCGATTTCTTCGATGGGCTCTTCATTCTCCGGATCGCTCGAATAAGGTTCTTCCACAGTCGTCAGGGTCGGTGATTTCGACAAGGCTTGCGCCGTATCGATCAGATCCCGGACGGGATTGAGATCGGTCCGTGTCGTCGCGTTGACGACCAACAGGCCCGCGACCTTCGCGAATTCATGGCGGGCGAGCACGGATATGCGGCCTTGATCGAGGCTGCGGCGCCGCGCGTGGAAAGCTTTACCCTTTGCGTCGATTTCAAATTCGATTTCTTCGCAGGCGCCCCGAAATATATAGCCGCGACGTCCCACCGAATGGCGAACATGATAATGCCCTTCATCGGGGAGGAGCGGACCAGCGGTGGCACCGTGCAAATCGAAGTTCGTGGGCTCGAAGGCTCGCGATTGAGGCTGAAGCATCGCAGCCAAGGCTTCCGAAATCGGCGACAATGTCGCATTCGCGGGCTCATTGTCGCGCATCGTCGAAATGGCTCTGCCAAGCGATGCAGCGGCAGATGCATCCAGCTTGCTGACGTCGAAAATTTCTTCGACGATCCGTGACACGGCAAAACGATCTCGTTCGAACGGCCACCCGAGGGTGGAGCATAAGCGCGCGTGATGGGTTCTCCCTCATCGACCGCCGTAAACTCGGCGAGGTCGACGAGAACGGGGGCCGCAGGCGATTCCGGAGCCACCAGAATATTTTCGGGTTTGAGATCGCCATGCGCAATTCTTCGTTCGTGCAGGCCATCGATGAGCGCGATCAGGGAATTGCAGAAGGCGATAGCGCGATTTCTGTCTTTCCATTGATCGCTGTGCTCGACCAGTGAACGGGCCAGATCCTGACGTTCGATCCATTCCTGAACCATGACGATCGCATCGCCGAGCCACCAGACATCTAGAATGCGCGCGCAACCAGCAGGCGCGGCCAGTTGCAGTTCCCGTAGCCGGTTCAAAAAGCCGAGAATGCGCGGCCCCTCCCGCTGCTGATCGCCCCAGCAGGCGCGTTTCCATACTTTCACGAGGACCGGGCCATCGGCTGTCGCGGACTGCCACATCGCCGTCCGCTCATCATCCCGGATTTCTCTTTCGGGAGGATAATGTTTGTAGAGCGCCAGCTGGCTGCGCACATCGCCGCGGAAACTCTCAAGAGCAGTCAAGATTTCCTGCGGTGTGGGCCGCGAAACGGTCGCCTGGTTAAATGCGACGAGGGCGGCGCCCGCATCGGCAAAGCGCTCGGCGGCGTCCCATGCCATCGCCCGTGAAAACCAGCCATGGAGCGCGTCAAATTCGCCGGTCGGATCGATATCTTCTTTCCACTCTGGCGGGTCTCCAGCCTTCGCCACGGGCGGTTTCCCGAACAGCATACGATGAATGGCAACGCCGAGAAGAAATACATCCTTCCGCTTCGGATCGACGAGATCGCCCAGCGCATCTTCGGGGAGACGCGCGCTCGACAGGAACTGATATCGTGCCTCGCCGAGCGTGCGAACGTCAGGATAGGTCGCTGCCATGAGATGCGACAGCCGCACCGTGGAGGGTTTGCGGACCCATATGCTATGGCTTCCGACGTCAAGATGAGAGGCGTCGGCAAGATGCAGCGCATCGATTGCTGACAAGAGCTGACGCGCGAGCTCGACTCTCGTCTCCCGGGGAAGATCGTCTCCCTCGGAGTGCAAAAAATCCTTCAGGCGTTGCATGTGTTTTGGGAGATCGACCACTTCCCAGTAAGCTGGGCTTTGGGTCAAATCATGCGCGCGTATGTCCAGCAATATGTCAGCACAACGGTCGCTTCGATCGCGAAGATAAGTGGCAATCTCCTGCTCGCGTCCGACAATGTCCGCGCGGCCCTCCGGCCCTTGAAATCGTGTTTCCGCCTTCGAAAAATCCCAGAGCCTCAAGACGCCGTTGCGTGGGGCACGGCGCTCGTCGGATGCGTTATATTCTGCGAAAATACTGACAGGATGCTCGAAAACCGCATCGTCGGATGCGGCAAAATACCCGCCGTAATCGCGCCTCCCAGGAGAAAATATTCCTTTGGAAACGTTGAAAAATTTCGAAAGGTGACCTTTCCAGAACGCGTCCGGAAGTGGATTGTCGACAATCGACCTTGCGACAGGTCCGAATTTCTCAACTCGGCTGCGCAGATTGGACACACTGGCGATAAACTGGTCGACGGTCATGACCGAGTTGATCTCGGTCTCCGCAATACCGCTCGTGTCGGTATTTTGAACGAGCAACACCAATCCCTGAATGATCGGCGACAAAACTTTTGCGCCCTTGTTATGCTTTTTCAGATGGGCTTCAAGCATGATATGCAACTGGCGTGCCTGCCGGGCGATCTTGGCAACCGGTGACGGACCACGGTCGATGTCATTCTGGAACCAATTTCCTTCCCGGCTTTCGATGCGTCCCCGCCAGTCCTTCAGGTCAATCAGGAATATGCGGTCTTGCGCGACGAGTATGACGTCGATTTCACGATTGATGCCCGGGGCGTTAACAATGTCGAGATTGGTGTAAGCGTACCAGTCGGGCGGAAGCCTCTGCAGCTTTTCAATGCCGACTATCTCACGCTGGTGAATCCCAATTCCGCAATTGGTGATGCGCATCGTTTATCAAACTCCCGGCGCCAATTTTTGTAAGGCGCTTAAACTGTAATGCACCAATGAATCGCTCGGCCCGTACTATTAGGCAAAGTGATGCAGGGTCTAGGCCGCTGGCTTAGTCCAACTCGCCGACCCTGGCTAATGAAGTTCCTGAGGCTGCAGAGCAATTTCAGCCGCAATAGGATGATGATCCAAAGACGGATCGCTTCACGGTCCGGCGCTACGAGGTCCGGAAATTCCGTCTGTGAATTCGGGCGGCTCTGACATCGTTGCTACAAAGCGTTGCAGGGGCACACGCGCAAACGTCCGATCGCGTCGGCCTAGATATGCGGCTACCGCAGATCTTTGAGAGTCAGGTCGTCTGCATGGATGGTTCGCTCGCTCTCTGTCCGATCAAGAATCCGGATAAGGTCGACGACCGGCGCGACGAAATCGGTTGGTCCCAAACCATTTCCGAAACCAAAAGCGACTTGGAAATCGGACAACCTTGCGATGGCTGACATCCGGCAGCCTGCGCGAACGCCGACGAGAGATGCCGATCTATCCGGCGGGGATCATGGCCACTGAGTTGTCGTCAGAGCATCCTCAACAGCCCGTCTTGCCAGGCTCTGAAGATCGCAACGCAGGTGCCTCGCGCCACGGGACGCGCTGCAGAACTTCTGCCACAAGGTCCCGATGACCCATCCCGTTTGTCTCGAATGCATCGGCAATATTCACCTCCGCGCACAACTTGCATCCGAGGCCCGGCTCGGGACTTGCGCCGAATGCGGCGAAATGCGCCCGGCGGTCTCCTTCGAGCTGCTCGCCGCGCAAATTGACGAAGCGTTCCGTCCCAACTTCGAGCTCACGCCCTACGTCCAAAGCCCCGGGGCCGCCGTGATCTTTGCCGACATCGCGGGTATCGATTCCGATTTGGCTTTCCGGATCGAGGAGTATCTCGGCGAGAGTTACGGCGACGACGAAGAAGGAAATCCGTACGATTATTCGACGGGTTTCAGGCGGAGCCGCACGCCCCACTATTGGCAGGAAGAGCGCTGGGCGCGATTCTGCAACACCCTGCGCAAGACGGCTCGGTACATCAACGCGGACGCCATGGCCTGGCTCGATGATGTTTTCGAGGACATCGACGCGCATCGCACTTGGGATGCGGCATCGGTCATCAAACTGGTCGTTCCGGGAGATCCGGGCAGCCAATTCTATCGCGCTCGCGTGGCTTCCGATGAGGACACTCTCCGCCGTATTCTCAGGCAACCGGTCCTCCAGATGGGGCCGCTGCCGCCAGGCATGGGGCAGGGCGGCCGCCTGAATGCGCCCGGCATTCCGGGCTTCTATGGCGCCACCGATGAGGCGACCTGCATCGCAGAAATTCGTCCCCCGGTTGGAGCGCACGTCGTGGTCGGCCGTTTCGACGTTTTGCGGCCATTGCAACTGCTCGACTTCAGCGCGCTCGAAGATCTAGCGCTTCAGGCAAATCCCTTTGATCCCCAGTTCCAGGCGAAACGCGACCGCGCGTATTTCCTGCGCTCACTCGGCGAGCAAATCTCGCGCCCGGTCCTGCCCGGCACCGAGTTGCTCGGCTACGTCCCGACCCAGGTGGTAGCCGAATATCTCGAGCACCGCCTCGTCTCACCGATCGACGGCATATTCTACAAATCGACGCAGAGTGGCCCAACCGGCGGCAACGTCATGCTCTTCAATCGCGCGGCCCGGGTCAAGCCGTTCCCACACCACACCCACTTTATCGACCTCGATGTACGAACCATTGATGTTGACGCCGAGGACTACGACGACAGCATCCATCTCAGCGTGCAGGAGATTGACGCGGTCGAGCCACCCGATCCACAGCTGGCCGTTCTGAACGGCGCCCTTCCTCGCATGTCGGCACCCCTTCCGGATACCTTCGTCCAGCTCGACATCGACGACGATCGGCCGCTCTGCTTGCGCTTGGCACCGGAGAACATCGCGGTGCGCGCGGTTCGGGCCGTAGCGTATGATGTCGTCCCACGGCAGGTCTTTGCGCCGACATCATGGCCAACGACCGACGACTGATGTCAGGCCGCCCAATGGTCGGTCTGCGCCTACGCCGGCGCTGAGCGCGGACTCTTCCCCAGGCGTAGCGACAGCTTGCCCTTCGTGCTTGGTCGCGCGCCCTTTGCTGGCTTGGGCGCGGGCGCCTTCTTGCCGGACTTAGGCGTTGCCGAAGCTCGCGTCGCGGGGGTGGTAACCTTCGGACGGCCGAGGCCAATTTCCATCGCCAGTTCGCGGCGCCTCGCTGTATAGGTCGGCGCCACCATCGGGTAGTCCGCCGGCAGGTTCCACTTTTCCCGGTACTCGCCCGGGCTCAGGCCATAGACCCGCTTCAGATAGCCCTTGAGCAGCTTCATCTTCTTCCCGTCCTCGAGGCACACGAGATACTCGGGCTTGATCGACGCCCGGATCGAGACTGCAGGAAGCAGAGGCGCCGCTTCGACTGCTTCCTTGGCGCCCAGCGCCGCAAGGCACCCATGAACATTCTGGATCAGAACCGGCAGGTCGCTGATCGGGATGTCATTGTGGGCGACATAGGCCGCGGCAATGTCCGCTGTGAGTTCGACAAGCGCTTCGGTCACTCAGCTTCCCCTTTTTACTGGCCGCACTTTGTCGTCCGATCCCGGCGTTGTCGATGATGTTCTGGCCCGGATCGAACCGGTTCGCCCCCGGTCCATCCGGTCGGTAGAACTTTTCGCGCTCAAGTTTTTAAGTCCTATGCGGGGGAGAGTTTCCGTACAAATACGCCAGATCCCGGCGCTGCGCCATGCGTGGGCTGGCGATTACTTTTGCCCAACTCTTTCGACCATGGCTTTTCCAAAATCTATATCCTTGTCGCGCGCGCGACCGCAGCACGGTATCATAAGCATTATTGTTAATACATCCCCTTGCCGACAATATATACACTTGCAGAACGGCAAGTAAATTTACGGATCCGAGAATATTGAACCTCGCCAATCTGGACATAGCCAAAGACAAAGCCTGATCGCCCACGCCTTTGCAACTTGCGTGGGCCGAATCAGATGTGCATAACATCTATCTAGCGGTGCCGCTTCGTGGCGTCGTGCGATCCAAATACGATCGACTGTCCATGGTCGGCCGTCACATTCTGTGCATCAATGTCCGAATGGGCAGAATTGTGCATGCATTGCTGACCGGCGGCGTCCATGAATCCAAATCCATCTGAGCCCAAAGCCGACGGGCGGTCGCCTGAGCGCGAGGCCTCGCCATGAGCGAGCCGCCACCCGATAGTGCCGTCCTTCAAGAAACCAACGATCGCTGGCTTGACCGCCTGTTCCGGACGGAAGCGCCGCGCCTTGCCCGCTTCATTCGGCGCGCAGTCAGAAATCAAGATGAGGTACACGACCTTGTTCAGGAGACCTTCGTCAAGTTCGTTGCGTCCCCGCCACCCGCGCGGCCGCACACGCCCGACGCCTATTTGCGGCAGATTGCCAAAGGCATTCTCTGGTGCCGCACCCACCGCGCGCCGCTTCGGGCAAAGGCAATTCACGTCCCGATCGACGAGGTCCCAGATCTCGCGACCGCGCCGGAGCAGGAATGGATGATCGACGCCGCCGATTTCATGCGACGGTATGAGCAGGCTCTGTCCGAGCTCCCGGCGCTAACACGCGAGGTCTTCCGGCTCAGTCGGCAGCAAGACCTTACCTACAGCCAGATTTCGAAAGAGCTGGGAATTACGGTCCGCGCCGTCGAACTTCATATGAAGAAAGCGCTCCGGTATCTCGATCACAGGGTGAACACCGATGGTTGATAAACGCCGAAACCCCTTCGAGAGCAACCAGCTCCAGCGTGAAGCGACCGAATGGTTCGCCCGCATGCGCGGCGACGAGGCCGAACGTCATCGCGCCGGTTTCGAGCGCTGGCTCGCCCGTGGCGCGGTCCACCGGTCCGCGTACAATCGCATCGCCAACCTCTATTCGGACGGCAAGCGTGTGAACTGGGAGAACCTCCCGTCGCCGCAGCCAGTTCGGGGCGCCGCTAAGCGCGTGTGGATGGTGTCCATCGGCGTCGCCGCGCTGGTCGGATTTGTCGCTTGGCGCATGGTCGCCGTTCCGATCCTGCCGGGCGACAGCGGTCTCAATGCGCCGCCCGTCGAAATCGCCCGGAGGTCCGACGGCATGCAATATGCGACGAGGCTCGGCGAAATCCGGACGGTCAAGCTACCGGACGGCTCCAAGCTGACGATCGATACCGATACCCTCGTCACCGTCGATTTTGGAGAGACGGCGAGGCATCTACGGCTCGAACATGGTCGGGCCCGGTTCGAAGTCGCCCATGAAGCACGGCCCTTTGTTGTCGATGCCGGCGAAGTGGTGGTGATCGCGCGCGGCACGGTGTTCGATGTGTCCTATCTCGAGGATCGCAGGGTCAAGGTTCAACTCCTCCACGGTGCAGTGGACGTCACGCAAAAAGGCTCTCGCACCGGAGCGCCGACCCTGCGCCTGCAACCGGGCGGGATCATCGTGGTCGAACCGAAGGCTCAGCCTCGACTGATTCAGGGAAAATCTGACGCACCGGAGGATTGGCCCAAGGGGATGATGGAATTTCATCGGGCGCCCCTTGCTGATGTCATCGTGCAGGTGAACCGCTATGCGGTTGCGAGGATCAGGCTGGCGGATCCAAGCCTTGGCAAGATCGAGGTGTCGGGCGTCTTTCGTATCGACGACGCCGACATGCTGGCTAGCCATCTCGCGCAACTGCTCGGATTGCGTGTTGAGCGCACTGCTGGGGAGATCATTCTCACTCGGGCCCAAAAATAAGTTCACCCCCCGCGTGGTTTTTCAAATCCACGACGCTCTTACCAATATGCAGCGGGAGAATGCCCGCCGACTTTGAAAAATTGGGGGGACGATCCATGTCATTTCGCACCGGTGTGGCGAGCACTCTGCTCGCCACAACAGCTATTCTTGCGCCCGCCGCGCCTGCCGCCGCACAGGCGGTCGCTGCAGCCGACTATGACCTGCCGGCGCAGGATCTTGAAACGTCGCTGCGCTCGGTCGCGCGGACCTCCGGCCAACAGATCATCATCGTCGGACTCCCTCGCGGCCAAGTAGCGCCGGCCCTCAAGGGGCAATATACAGTCGAGCAAGCGGTACGCGCCCTTCTTAACGGCACGGACATTCGGATTCAGATCACGCCGAGCGCCATCCTGGTCGGCGAATCCGTATCTCCGGCGCCTGCGCCATCGGACCAAGCCGTGAGCGATGGCGATGCTATAACGGTCACTGGAACTCGCATCAGGGGCGCAGCCACGGCATCTCCCGTCTTGAGCTACGAGCTGGAAAACGTTCGCAAGCAAGGCATCTCAGATATGCGTGCGCTCGCGACAATCATTCCTCAAAATTTCACCGGCGGTCAAAACCCCTCGGTCGCAGCTGGCGCGGAAAACGTGGGAAGCCAGAACGGAAATTCCTCGACGCAACTCAATCTCAGGGGCTTGGGCTCTGACGCGACACTCACGCTGCTCAACGGTCACCGTCTGGTCTATGACCTCAACACGCAAGGGGTCGATTTGTCGTCGATCCCATTTGCCGCAATTGAGCGCGTGGAAATCATGCCGGACAGCGCGTCGGCATTGTACGGCTCCGATGCTGTCGGTGGCGTTGCGAACGTCATTCTGAAGCGTGATTATGAAGGCGTCTCGGCGAACGCAACGCTCGCTGGTGCAACGGATGGCGGCTATTTCAATCGCGATTTCAGCTTGGTGGGCGGTCAGAAGTGGCGGAGCGGAAGCGGATTGATCGCTTTTGGTCACCAAGCGAACTCATCGATCACAGCCGGTCAGCGATCCTATACTCGAACGCTTTATCCTGATCAGACACTCTACCCTAAAATACGATCCTATCGCGCGCTCGGAAGCATCGCTCAATCGGTGGGGTCCGTTCAGCTAGCGCTCGACGCTCTGTACTCCTCGCGGGATGCTTCGACGAGCGTCGCTTACACTCCCACGGCACCGGCAAGCGTCAATGGTGTAGGCTCCGCGACCGAATCTGAAAGCTGGACCTTGGCACCCTCGGCCACGCTGCCGGTTGGCGCGTGGTCTTTCGTTCTTAGTGGCATGTATGGAAAGAGCAGTTCAACGATAGCGTCGACCTTCAATATACCTGGCAGCGCTACGGCGGTCGACCGAACAAAGTATCGCAATAGGGCGGAGCAAGCAGAACTCAGCGCGGAAGGACCGCTTCTCACATTGCCAGCGGGATCGCTCCGACTTGCGCTTGGAGGCGGCATTCGCCGCAACCGTCTAATCGCGTTCAGATCCGGAGTTGAAACTGCGGGGACCCAAGAAAGCGTCTACGCATTTGGCGAGGCAAATTTACCCGTCATCGGGCCGGAGCAGTCTGTACCATTCATATCGCGCCTGACCATCACCGCTGCGGCGCGATACGAGCGTTATGACAAGATAGGAGACCTGGTCACGCCGAAGTTCGGAGCGATTTGGGATCCGACAGGCGATCTTTCACTTAGATTCTCATGGGGTCGATCCTTCAAAGCACCCCGCATCAGCCAAATGATCCAGCAGCAACAGGCACTTCTTCTCCCGCTTGCGGCCTTCGGGGTTTCGAACGGAGTGGCCGGCTCGACTGTCTTGACCACTTTTGGCGGAAACGCCGACCTGCATCCCGAAAAGGCGGAAAGTCTGACGGCCACACTCGAAATCCACCCTCGCGCGATACCAGGGCTTCGAATCGCGTCGACTTACTATCACATCGATTATCGAAATCGGATCATACAGCCGCTTACGTCTTTGTTCTCCGCTCTCGTAGATCCCTCGCTCAAAGATATCATCACACTTTCGCCCGATGTGAACCTACAAAATGATCTCATCACCAGCGCCGGCATGTTGTTCAATCTTACGGGCGGAGCATACGATCCGAGCCTGGTTTATGCCTTGGTGGACGGTAGATGGAGCAATTCGAAACGCGAGATTGCTGAAGGCGTCGATCTCTCGGCATCATATACCGCCGGCGCGATCGCTCTTTTCGCTGCAGGCACATATCTAAAGACGACGCGCCGCCTGACCGCTACGTCCGTCACGGGTGACCTTGCAGGCACGGTCTACAATCCGCCGCATGTTCGGGCTCGAGGCGGATTAACTTGGAGTCCCGGCAACACCGCGATCAGCGCAATCGTCAACTATATCGGTCCGGTCACTGACCGGAGATTCTCTCAAACAGACCACGTCCGATCTCTTGTCTCAGTAGACTTTGCGGCGACCCGCCAACTCGATCTCGGACAGCGCCTAGGTCACATTGATCTTCAGCTCTCAGTCACAAATCTGCTCGACGAGAAGCCCGACAAAATTCGCACAGCGAGTCCATACGACGTACCGTATGACTCGACCAACTACTCGTCTTTCGGGCGCGTCATCAGCTTGTCGATAACCAAGGCTTGGTGAGCGATGCGGTCGATCCTTCTTTCCCTCGCGAGAGGCTTTGGACTCTTATCCTGTGCGATAGGGGCGACAGCAACTAGCGCTTCCTCGTCAGGAAGCGTTGCACCTACGTCTGACGTGACGACCGACGCTTTGGCAACGCTGAACGATATCGGCGGAATGGCTGACTTCGCTGCCCCGTTTAGCATCTCACCCGACGGGCGGCAGGTGGCGGTCGTCGTCCGAACAGGAGATCCACAGAAGAATATATATCGCGGTGAAATTGTCGTGGTGGACATCGGCAACGCTATGGTCGTCCATCGCCAGCCGCTTACCGGGGGCGCCATCCTGCAGATGAATGCCGAAGGGCGTCCGATTGGCACGCTTGAGACGATTGTTCCCCAGTGGAGCCCCGATGGTGCGCGCCTATATCTCCGCGCGGAACGGGACGGAGCGCCGCAGATAATAGAAGTCTCGATCGCGACGGGCGAGGAGCGCCAAGTCTCGAATATTGCGGGCGGCGTGATCGCATTCAAGCTGAGACCGGACGGACGGCGCGCGTTTGTAAAGTATAATGACGAGCCACCCACCATCTCTCCAGCCACAGCCTTGGCAGAGCATCAAAGCGGCTATCGATATGACGATCGGTGGCGACCAAGCGAAGCCAATCGGCCGATTCCCCTCCGCCCAGTGGAAAAACGAGCCGATGTTGCGTTGCAAGATGGCAAACTGTCTTCACTCCCAGATACTGACAACTTCGACGCGGAATATCATCCAAACCTCGCGATCGGCGAGTTCGGCCGCGCAAAAATAGAAGCCCTCAAGCCGGAATTCATCAATTCTCCCGTTGGCGTTTCTCTCACCGATGGTCGCGGAAATATGAAAATCTGTCCGCAAATCAGCTGCGGCGGAGCCGAGGCAATCTGGTGGGGTTCCGTCCCAGAAACCTTGTTCGTAAAACGTAGAACCGGTTGGGCGAATAGCGTGACCGAAATCGTAGCGTGGAAGCCCGGCGAGGAGAGAGGAAAAGTCCTCATCAGTACCGATGATATGATTTCTGCGTGCCAATCTGGCCTGACCGAGTTTGTCTGTGCAATTGAAGGATCCGCCCGACCGCGCCGGATTGTAGCGTTCGATCAGGTCTCCGGACGACAGCGCGTTTTGTTCGATCCGAACACCAAGTGGGACGAACTGCGGGTTGGCTCAGTTCGTCGTCTACACTGGCGAAATCATCTCGGGCTAGAAGTAATCGGTGATCTAGTGCTTCCGCCACAGCAGCACGGCCGAGAAAAGCTTCCACTTGTAATTGTGGGCTACACAACCCGCGGGTTTCTCCGCGGCGGCACCGGTGACGTGGTGCCGATATTTCCGTTGGCGGCCCAAGGCTTTGCAGTTTTAAGCGTCCAAAACCCGACCGACACCGGCATGATCGGTCCAGTGCGAAGCCTCGACGAGTCTATTCGAAAGCACTTCAATAACTGGAGCGATAGGAGGAGCGCTAGCGATGCGATCCAAAGGGGTCTCGATATCGCAATCGGAACGGGTCTGATTGACCCTGGCAGGATTGGCATAACCGGCTTCAGCAACGGGGCAGAGAATGCTCGGTTCACGATGATCGAGCACCCCACGCTCTTTCGCGCCGCGGCTCTATACACCTGCTGTGACGATCCTGTGGCAGCGCGAATAGCCTTTGGACCTCAAACTGCCCGAAAAGTCGTAACTTGGGGCTACCCAAGGCTTGCTGCACGGGATCGGAAGGCACGTGAGAATTATTCGATCGCGGCAAACGCTGGCCGCATAAAGACCCCCATCTTGGTGCAGGTATCTGACAGGGAATATCTCTTGGCACTTGAAGCGTTCGCCGCGTTTTCCGAGGCAGGCAAGTGCATTGAAATGTATGTTTTTCCGGATGAGTACCATATTACGTGGCAGCCAGCGCATCGCCTCGCAATCTACAACCGGACAATTTCATGGTTCAAGCGGTGGCTCGACGTGACTCCCGAAGGTCTGTCCCCACCAACATCGGGGCAAAAATGCTCAGTTTAGCAATAGTAAATTAGGAGCTCGGCGTGTTGAGCGCTTGGTTATGCAAACTCGCGACACCAGCCTTCGATGTCGGCCAAATCGAGAACTCGCAGGAATGCGCCGTCAAACTCGGCGTCTGGTTGCCTCAGGAAAGAAATCACCGAATCTTTGTCGAGCATTCCTGTGCGAGCGAGAAAGCCGCTTCCTAATAGTTCGACAAGATCATCGCGGTTGTCGGAAAATGTCTTCGCATAGGCGGCTACGGGGCTCCCTTTGGTCCTTCGCGTTAAAATTCGCTCTGGAAGAATGGACGAGAATGCATCCCGCGCTACTGCTCTGTTGATACCACCGCGGCACCAAAGCCAGCTTGAAACGCGGAGGCATGCATCCAATACTACGCCAGTAAGCAATGGCGAAATATAGGGTACTCCCAAGCGCCGGTCGAAGCGTTCGAGGAACGGGTGCGTCCGCGTGATCAGGGCGGAACGATTCAGATGGCCTAGGTTCGACGATCTTGCTTGGTTAAGCCAAGGATGCGGGTAGGCTGGCGCCATCCTCGCCGCCAGATCGTCCGACAGAAATTGCGTCTCTCTCGTCCAGTTGTAACGCTTCCCAGATCGGCGGTGACGCGCGAAGCTTCGGACTGAGTGCTTGAGGAGATCGGGCAGCGAGCAATTTGCCAATTCCATTAGGTCGCGTGCCGTCTCGGCCAGGCCGGTAAAACCAGAATCGGAATGAAGACGGTCGATCAGCGGCGTCGAAGATTGCATATAGCAAAACACATTATCACCCCCGAAACCGTTCAGTATAGCTTCGGCGCCATGTTCCCTCGCGAGTGAAAGTAGCGCGGCGCTCATTGCCTTCCCAGAGGTTCGTGCCGATGGACGAGGTAAGTGCAAGCCTGCACTCGGACGTAGGGTGTTCGAATCCTCCGAAACATCGAGTTCGATCAATTCGACTCCACAGTGGGAAGCCAACGCGCGCGCATATTCTCGCTCGTCTCCAAGCGGATCCCGCGTGTAAAAAGTTACAAATCGCGTATTTCGGAAGTGCCTCGCCGCCATAGCGCCGACAATCGAAGAATCCAGACCGCCTGAGACGGTCACAATTGCATCAGAGATTCGCGTGTTAAGTACATCGAACGCCAGCTCTACAGCTTGATATACAGTCCTGACTGCCTCGCCATAATTTGCAATCGGTGTGCCGAGTTTGCAAAGAGGTGTCCAATCGGCACAAATTTCTGTCCTACCGCCCTTAATATTTGCCCGCTCTCCTGGAAAGAGCTCGTAGACATTCATTAGGGCTGTGTCGCGACCCATGATGCCTGGAAAGACGAGAGCGTCCGCCACGACCTGCTCGTTGAGAGAGGGCTTGTTCATGCCCGCCTCCAAGAGAGTCGAAATGTCTGAAGCTATGACGGTGGTAGAAGCAATTTTCGTCACGAGACATGGCATCATGCCAGAGCGGCCCCGCACGACTTCGATATCGTTCCCTCTTGTCTCGATTCGGACGTCCAACCCAAGAGCATCTTTCGGGTCCCAGATCGTGTGGTGATTTGTTTGATTGAACTGCCGATTCGGCGGAACCGCAGAAATCGCAATTCCCAAGCCGTCCCGTTCTTGTTCAGGTGAAATCGCGCTCGACGCTTTCGCAAAAACACGAGTAGACCCCACTTCGCCCAAGGACCTGAATCCCTTTGGGATCGCTTCATTGCTCGGTTGTGGCGTCCCGGCAGAACCGATGTACGCAAGGAATTGTGGTGCACTCATAGCGCGGCGATTGGTAGGTAATTTTGGACAGCATCCGGGTCTTCACCGATCACAAGATCACCGTGTTGGACCCAAGCATGCGCGGCAAAAGGATGCCGTCGGACGCCAATAACGCAGCGGGCGTCGACACCATGCTGAAGCAGGAATTTAACTTTGGCGCATGCCAACGCCAGACAGTCATCTTCAGGACTGATAGCTAGCGACACTGTGTCGAAGACGCGATTGGTCAATCGCAACGCCGGCTCGGCGATCGCGACCATTTGGACTGCGGATCTGATATTCTGAAGGCGAAGCCTGATGCGCTCTAGATCACGCTGTGAAACAAGGCGCTTCATCGTCCACCTCGCTTCGACGCCCTCGAATAGGGATCGAAGGCTGCGCGCTTCAGATCGCTCGGAAAATGACGATCTCGCGTAGCCCGGGAGGTTTGATTCTGAGCCGCCAACGAGAACTACCGAACGCGACGCTGAGATAATGCATTCGCCTACTTTTGACGCGGTGTGGTTGATATGAATCCGAAATTCGGCCTCCCTTGAGGGAGGAAGGGCGAAAAAGCGATTGTCCCTTAAATTGAGGAAGACAAAAACGCCCTGTACATCCCGAAAAAAGGCTCGTGTCTCCGGTGCATTCGCCATGGCACATGAATGAATGGGCGTGCTCGCGCACGCCCATTCACCTTCAGTCGTCGCTGAGACCAGCGCCGAACTTGGCGCCGGAAATGTCATCCGGCTGACCCACCGGGAGAAGCCCCTTGGTGACTTCGGTCGCCGCGCCGAGATCGATCAGCTCGTCATCGCGATGGTCGAGTTCCTTGTTCATGATCGTTTCCTTTCACATCCTGCTGCTGGGTCGCAGCTCTGAAAGGATCGCCAAGAAATGGCGTATATCCAAAGATATATGGTCCCGCATCTGACCCATATATCGATACTTAGGTCCAATATGGGTAATCGCGGCTTTACGTCCGCCTCGCCGGAGGGATCGCGCCCACGATTTCAGGCAGATGGCGAAGCCGGCGCTTATGGTAAGCAATTAGAGAGCGTCGCACGGAAGGTCTTTCATCCCGCCTGATCTGACCAAGGAGAGCGGCGAACTCGCGGTGCAAACCGCTCAATCGGGCCTCTTCGGCACGTCGAATCCGACGCATCTGATCGTTGAGCCCCCGAACCCGCGCCAGAAAAAACGGGTTGCCGGTCCGCACCGCCAGGAACTCGAACAGTCGCTCGATCGCCGGCCCTCGATCGGCTTCGTCCCGTTCGTCGAACACGAGCGGCGACGCGGCGCCGATCTGGCACGCCGCTGCATCGAGGATGGTGCACTGTGCGATTTCATAAAGATGCCGGACCGCGATCTCGTCCAGGGCCGGAACCTCGAACCCGCCTTGCACCGGCATGATGAGGAGGCCTTCGCCGACGAGCCGCAGCATCGCCTCGCGCACCGGCGTCGCGCCGGCCTGATAGCGCTCGACAAGATGGGGGATCCGCACCCGGCCCGGCGGCAACTCGCCCTCGACAAGATCCAGCTTGAGAGCCGCATAGGCCCGTTCACTCAGTCCATGGTCAGCGCCCATGTCCGACACCCCTGTTTGGGGAACCCGTCAGGCTGCTGGCCCGCCAGGCCTGCGCGAAATCCCGTCAGACGATAACCCGTACCGAGAGTACCCACCGCCACGGCCAGCTTGCCGCAACGCCAAACAACGTTCATTCGCGCGCCGTTGCAACGACATTTGGTCTCATTCTGCGACCATATATGCTCTGCGGACCGCTGTCGGGCTGCGCGATCGTCCCGAGGCCGCGCCGCCGCCGCCGGCATCGATGCGATGGCCAAAACCCTGCTGGTCACACCGCCTTGAGGAGTGGCGGCATCATTTCGCGCCGGTAGCCGGCTTCGCCGAGCAGCCGCACCAGCTCGCGAAGCATGTCCTCCATCGCCCCCTTGCCCTCGGGCGTCAGCTCGAGGCCGAGCATCCGCTTATCCTTCAAATGGCTGTACCGGACCGCGAGGCCGCGCGAGGTCAGCTTCTCGATATAGCGAAGCCCGGTGGTCTGTGGCACATCGGCGGCAACGCAGGCGTTGGTGACGGTCGTCAGCTGGCCGCGCTGTGATGCGATATAGAGATCGAGCATCATATCCCAGATCGGGTCGGCGAACAGATCGCCTGCCGCCGCCATATATCGCGGCCGTGCACGACGTGACCGGTAAACCGCCTGGCAAAGCCGGGCGAGCTCCTCGTCGACTAGCTCGTCCATTGTCTTTCTCCAGAACCCGCGCGAGCACGGTGGCGCTCATGGGTCCATCCAAACTCTGGTCCGCCGAGGCGCTTCCGGCGATCGTGCCGCAGCGTCCCGATCACCAGGATCGCGATCATCGGATAAGAGATCTTCCCCACGATCCACCAATAGGCGACGGGCAGGATCCCCGGGTTATACGCGCTCGCACCGTGCGCGGCGACCGCCACCAGTTGGAAGGCCGCAAGCCACATTGGCCAGAATCGGTCGGCGAAATTGGCAAGCAGACACAGTGCGACAAACAGCCCGAAGTCCACCACGAGCAATTCCCATTGCGTTCCGTTGAACGATGGCGCGTGCGAGCCGACCCACAAAGTCGCAAGCATCGCGCCGAACATCGCGGCGGCCGCGAGCTTCTCTGGCGCGCCGCCCCGCCACTGGGCATAGCCAGCGGCGAGGGTCAGCAATCCAATAAAGACCGCAATGACGATCATGGAATCGCAAAGGGTCCTTCAGCCCTTGGCGTCATGCGGCAAGGCCGATCGGCGTCGCCCCCCGCGCGCTGTTCGGGCGCTTGATCACGTCGCCAAAGGCTTCCGGATCGATGCCGAGCTTCTGCGCCATGAACTCGAGCTGGCGATGACCTTCGGCCATGTGACCGATGGCGCCGCTCACCGAGAGCTGCGCATTGCTGATCGCCGAGAGGATCTGATGCCCGGCGACCGGCGAGAGATTTTCATGCGACTGGGCGGCAACCACCGCACTCGCGAGACGACCGCCTTCCGAGAAGAGCCGCTGCAGCAGGTGTTCATAGCCGAACAGTGCGTCCGTCAATTCCAACACATGGGCATCCGGCGGTGCGGTGTCATTGGAGGATCCGAGAAAGGACTTCGAGGCCGACCGCGAGCATCCCGAAGCCGATGGCGAGCGCGATCCCGAGCTGGACGATCCAGAAGAAGCGGAGGAATGGACTGAGGTCATTGAACGGGACTCCCTTGGTTCGAAAAGGAAGCGACTGCAGCCACGTAAGCGGCTTGGCTTCCGACGACCTGGATGTCTCGTCGGGACCGGGTTCGACTACCCCCGCTTTTTCGAACTCGAATTTCCGGGGGGCGCCTGCCGTCTCCTCATAGGCGTGCAACAACTCGGCGGCGTGCCGGCGATTGCGCGCCTTCAATGTCGAGATCGCCTCCGTAATATAAGTGTCGACGGTGCCCGGACCGAGGTCGAGCGCTGTCGCGATCTCCTTCGACGTACTTCGGAGATAGACCCGTCGCAGGCACTCCCGTTGTCGGGGGCTTAAACGCTCAAACAGTTCCTCGGCGCCCGAAGAGTTCTCGCTACTAGACTTCATCGCCCAGCATGCCGCCAATAGAAATCAACCCAACAACGATTACCAACGACCCATCCCCTTCACCGATTCCATGGCGGCAAGCCTACCTGAATCGCAATCGCGTTTCTCATACGCCACTCGTTGCGGTGGCGACTCTGACGAGATTTAGAGTTACCACCGAACGTTACTGACAAAAACCTGTAACAATCGCGGTCGCCCATTTCTCGTACAAAGTACCGCTTCATTCAGGCGCGGCACAGAAACCGCCCATGCGAAGGAGAGGGGGAGAGGGGCAGTAGACTGGGGCAGAACGCGGCCACCGGGGACCTGTTAGCAAGCTATTCCGTCCACCAAGACGGACCCTGAGGAAAATCTTCTGCCGCCGCGACGATCGGTCCGTCGGGCGCATCCGCGACATAGGGCGAGACCAGCGCGCCGAGGCCGACCTGCCGGCAGCGAACGTCACCCGCGACGCGGCCGCGCGCCTCGAGCAAACGTTCGAGCCAGAGCAAGTCGTCGATCATATCCACGACGCCGCGACCCGCGAGGCAGAAATAGATGCAGCGCTGGAAATCGTCGCCGTCCGGGTTAGCGAGCAGCGACGCGAGCTTGCGCTTCCCGCCGGCAACACCCTCATGCACCCAGGTCACGGCCTCGCGCAGTTCGCGCACCGAATAATAGGCATCCTCCAGATGCATCCCGAGCGACGCGTTTGCGATCATGCGCTGCGTCGGACGATTGGACTCGTCCAAAGCCGCATCCCGCAACGCCACATCGCAGTCGAACGGATCCAGCCAAAGGGTCGACGAGTCGGTCATCATAAATCTCCTGTGCGAGCGCCATATCATGAACACACCCGCCATCCATTCCGCCGGAATCGAGATTATGCTTGGCCTGCCGCACCTGCGCGAAGGGCCACTCCTCGCGCGTGCCCGGGCTCTTCGCCAGCCGGTGCTCGTCTCGGCGAACGCCTTCTCGCGCTGGTCGCGCCGAAGCGGGGTCCGCGAATGGGCCGGCTGGTCGACCGGCCAATTGCGTAACGTCCGGGGGCTCCATGGACTCAGCCTCGACAGCGCCGGGTTCAGCGCGATGATCGCGTATGGCGGCTATCCCTGGACGGTCGACGACTATCTCGATCTGGCTGCAGCCTATCCCTTCACCTGGTGGGCCAGCCTAGACTATTGCGTCGAACAGGAGATCGCAGCCGACCGCGACGAAGTGCTCGACCGGATGTCGCGAACAGTCCGGGCGGCGATCGAATGCCGCTCCCGCGCGTGTGATCGGGGGATCGAGGCGAACTTCCTGCCCGTCCTTCAGGGGAGACGACCGCAAGACTATGAGCGCTGTTCCGACGCCCTCAGTCTCACGATCGAGCGCGCGCCTCTGATCGGGGTCGGGAGCATGTGCCGCCGGCCGATCCATGGTCCGGAAGGCCTTGTCGCCGTCGTCGACCACCTCGATCAGATTCTGCCTCGGGGCAAGCGCCTCCACCTATTCGGCGTGAAGGGCGAGGTGCTCCCCTATCTGACCGGCTTCGCGCACCGCATCGCGTCGATCGATAGCCAGGCTTACGGGGTCAGCGCCCGGATCTCCGCGCACCGCCAAGGGCGTTCGAAGACCGACCCTTTCGTGGCCGACCATATGCAGCACTGGCTCGGGGTCCAGCAGGACCGTCTCCGGGAAGCGCCGCGCCGCCTCCCTGTCGAACCCCGCGCGGCTCCCGACGCGCCGCCGTGGGACCCGTGGGAAGCCGCGATCGTGCAGGCGCGCATGCAGATTCGCACCCTCATTGAAGACGGCGAACTCGAACATGATGAACTGACGACACCGTGGATCGAACAATGGGCGGCCGACATCTACCGCGAACACCAGGGCGGCTGAGCGAGGGAAGGGGGAGGAGAAGCACGAGCGGTTCGAAGCAATGGGACGATCCGGTTCCACTGCTGCCGTTCGCTCCCCATCCCACACTAAGGATATCTGTCATGACATGCACCAAGAGGCGCGACTTCGCGTGTCTCATGTCCCGCGCACGCGCGGGGCTCGAGACACCGGATGACCTTTCCGCCGATGACCGCTAAGCGCTGATCGAGGCGCTTGCTGCGGCCGAGGATAGCCTCCGGCTCCACCCGCTTCCTTGGGCGATCGACATCCATGTCGCGCATATCGATCACCGCGAGGGCGCTAACCTCTATGCCGCCGTCAGCCGCGAGACCCTGATGCGCGAGATTGCCCAATTCTGCCGCGAATATTGGAGCGAGATCGCCCATGATCGCGATCCGGACACGCTCGATGACGAGGACATCGCGCGCATCTACTTCGAGCTCCACCCCGACGAGTATCTCCAGACCGACCGCGTCGCGATCGATGCGCCACCCGCCGCTCTCGTCACGGGAGAACAGCCATGAACGCCCGTTCGGCCCGGGCCGAGGTTCGCAATCCGGTGCTCGCCTTGCCGTCGTTCCGCGCGTTGCAATCCCTCCTGCCGGAACAGCGCGTGCTTCTCGTCGTGCTGTTGCTCGACCTCCAGAGCGCCGCCCGCGATCGCGCCGCCCGAAGCTGGGCCTGCCGCAAGGTTGTGATTGCGGCCTACTGGTCCGCCGTCGCCGTCTATTCCTGGCACTTCGCCCGCTGTCTTGGCGAACGCAGAGGCCGCCGTCCCCGCCCGCGCTTCGAGCTTGTCCAGGAGGGCTACCCGACCTCGTCGTGACGGGATGGGAGGCGGCTTCCACCACATACTCCGTACGCCGCGAAGAATGCGGTCTCGGCGCGCGAGACTTTCCCAGAGGCACGGTCAAGCTTGGCGGGATCGCGATCGCGCACGTCAGCTATAATGGCCGAATTTGGCCCCTCCACGAATGGGAGGCGAACGTTACGCCCATCTATGACAATCGCGGTCCTTCTCGCGATTCCGGTTGAGCGGCAAGGAGAGGGGGAGGGAAGGCGCGAGCGGATGTCCGCTCGAGAGCCGGAGACCCCCTCATGAGCTATGATCTCGCCTTTCGCTTCCAGCAGGCCCTCGACCCCAGTGCGCTTATGGATATCGCCGCCTCGCTCCACGCGATCGAGGCGGCGATCACGGACTGTCGCAACGCCGGGATCGCCACTGAAAGCGACCCCGCCATCATACTCCTGTGCCGGCACCTGGCCACGGTGTGCGCGGACCGCGGCGACGAGGCGCTTCTGCGACAGGCTTGCATGGAACGGATCGGTGATCTCCGGTCAAAGCCCGCGCTCCGGACGCTGGCGCTTCGCGGCGTCGCCTATGATGAACCGGCAAAGCGCCTGTTTCATACCGAGGGACGCGCCGCGCTGCAGGTGCTCGCCAAAGCGCTGGCGCTCGGTGCCGGCAGTATCGACGTCCGATCCAACAAGGCCGGTCCGGCGGTCTCTGGAGAGGTGACGCTTCATGCCGAGATGCTGTGGGTCCAGCTCTCGCTCGGGCCTTTCGGTCCGGGCCGCGAGATCTGCTTCCGCCGGGTCCAGGGCCGAGGCGACCATATCGGGGAGCGCAACCATTGGGGATCGGTGAGCGAGCTGCTCGCTCCAGACCGCTTCGCCGAACGCATTCGCCGCGATCTGTGCCTATCATCCACCGCCCCTGCCCAACCCCGTCTCGTCGCCTGAGTCTCCTGCCATGACCGCAGCCTTCGACCCCGCCGATGCCGGCGCATGGATCGCGCACGGCCGTCCGCCCGCGCTCGCCCGATCCCTTGCCGACGTCTGGCGCCGTCATCCCGATCTCCCGGCCTCGTCCCCTGCTGATGCGCGCCTGGCAAGGATGCGCGACCGCGCCGCCGCTCTGCTGCCCGTGATCGACGCGATGCGAACCGTCACCGAGGCCGAGCGCCACGCGCGCAATTTCGCCTTCACCGCCGCGCAGATCGGCGAGGGAAAGGCCGGTCTCCGCGAAGCGGCGATCCTGCGGGCGCGCGACCTTCACGGTTATGATTGGGACCTTGCGGTCCGTTATGCCTCCGGCTGGTATGCGGCCGACGCCGGGTGGGACCCAGAGGTGCACAGGCCGGGCAACCGATCCGCGGCGAACGCCGCTTACGACCAGGGCTTTCGCGACGGCGGCGGCAACCGAGACGATCCTTTCGACACCGCGCGCCGCGCATTGTCCGCGACCGGTGTGCTAGCGCCCCGGCGCACCCCGGCACCGGCAAGGCCGCGCCCCAGTGACTGGCCGCAACCGACCGATGCCGCGCTGCCAGTGCGATGGGCCCGCCGTCTTCTCATCTTCGGTGCCCCCGAGATCGGCATTGCAGGTGATCGCGCCAAAACACCTATCTCTTCGGCGGTGCTGCTCCCGGCCCTCGTCGCAGCCGCCGGTCACGAAGACGCTCTCGTCATCGTCATCTCGGGCGACGGCTTCATCCCCTTGCCCGACGCAATGGCCGGTTTAACGCCGCTCAGCGCTGGAGCGTTCGCCAAGCTGGCTGCCGACACGGGGCAGACCGCGACCTTGCGCGGGCTCCTGGAAGGCCGCGAGTTCGATGATATCCTCGTCGCCGCCCAGGGACCATATCTCGCGCTACTCGACGCGCACGCGTCGGCAATCCCGCTGTGCTGGACGATGGCTCGGACCCGAAACAGCGTCCTGTTGCAGAAAGCACAGTTCCGCACCTGGATCGGACGCGGCAGCGCCGCCGGACAGAGTGTCGGCGCCGGCCATATCCGCTGGGGCAAGGCGATCAAGGGACTGACCGGCCGCCTAGGCGAATTCACGGCGCGCTATACTGGCAAAATACCCGGCCGCGGCCACAGGATCATTGTCGAGGTGGCCGCTTCCGCGCCGGCAAGCGGATATGCGACAGCCACGGGCGAACCCCTCGAATGGGAATGGTTCATTTCCAACCGCGCGCAACTTCGCGCCGCCATGGCTGCCCGCCTCCGCGCCTTTGGCGGCGCCACCCGGCTCTTGCATCCAAAGGAGTGTTGAATGACCAAGACCGACCCGCCCCCGCCGTCGCCAGCCCCGCCGGTCAATGTCGTTCGGCATATCCATCTCACCGAGGACGAGTTCATCGAGCGCTTCCGGCCCATCCCCAATCCGTTCGAACCCGATGCGAGCTTCGATTTCGGCCAAGGCGGTTGTCTTTTCGCGGACTTTGCGGGCGAGCTCGACTTCCTGCGGCGCCAGAGCGACGGGACTTTCTGGACCCTGACCGAGTGCGACGGCCATCTCGAGATCACCGATGGCATGCATTACGTTAATCGCCTCGGCTGCATCGTGACCGAGATCGCGTGCCCGCCCGATATATTCGTCACCGTCGCACTCCTGTGAAACGGCCGAGAGGCCGTTCGCCCCCGGGCGGTCGCACGCCCATCCCTCGCGCCAAGGAACCAGCCCATGGTAGAATCGCACCAGCTCCTCTTCGCGCTGCGCCGACTCTCGCTCGCCGAGACCCTGGCGGAAACATGGGCCGCCCGCGCCGAGGCCGCCAATCTCCTCCAAGCCGCGGGCTGGTCCGCCTCGCACGCCGCGATCCGCGCTCGGCTCGGCCATGCCCCTCACGAGGCGCCCCCGGGTGCTGCGATGGTGCCCGCCGAGGGCAAGGAGGAAAGGGGGAAGCGCCGGGAGTAAGGCCGCGATGGTTGCGACCGCGAACGGATCCCGTTCGACCTCCGGAGACCCCCAATGGACAACGCGCCGGATTTCTACGCCGCGATCGACCGCAATATCATGCGGACCGGCCAACATCTGATGGCCGTCTTCGCCGACGGCGACGATCCCGCCTTCATCTACACGATCGGCAACGCCCTTCAGGGTCTGCCCGAACTCCTCCTCGTCGGGAATTTCGATCGGGCCGTCACAGGCACGATCCTGAATGTGCTCGGAGCAAGGATGCGGGCAGAACGACAGCCGCTCGAGGGGGACCTCGAGTTCGGCGCCGCTTTTCCCGCCCGCGTTCGCCGGGCGACCGCCGCAGCGAAGCAACGCTTCACCATCCAGGCCGGCCGCTTTCTCCGGCACGAGGAATATGACGTCTTGCAGCTCCTCCTCTGCGACCCCGCCGGCGTCTATCCCGATGAACCCGAATGCGCCCCGGGCTTCGATGTTCCGCTTGCCTGACACCGGGGGATCCGTGGCCCGCGACGAGCCGGGAAAGGGAAGGGGGTTCGATGGGGATGCGGCCGATGAGGCCGGGCCCAGGAGATCCCAGCATGGCAACTGTCCTTTCCTTCGACACCGCGGCCGACAAATGGTCGGTCCCCATCGGTTCCCATTCGCGAGGCGAGCTCAGCCTCCAGCTCGAGCGGCTGATGGCGGGACGCCTCCTCATTCAGGGAAGCAGCGGCGCCGGCAAGAGCCGCACCTTGCGCAAGATCATCGAGGAAGCATTCGACTTCACCACCATCATCCTGGTCGATCCCGAGGGCGAGTTCGGCAATCTCGCCGCGCATATCGGCGCGACTTCGCTCAAGGCCTGCGAACTCACCGCCGACGGCCTGACGGCGGCCGCTGCCCGGGCGCGCCAGCACCGGCTATCGCTCCACATCGACCTCACCGATCTCGACCCCGACCAGCGTATCCTCAAGGCCGCGGCGCTATTCGCCGGACTGATCGGCGCGCCGTCCGAGCATTGGGCAAACACCGTCCTCGTTTGCATCGACGAAGGTCACCTGCTCGCCCCCCATCATGCCGGTTCCGCGCGCGACGCGGAAACGCGCCGGATCGGCGTCGCCACGCTGACCGATCTCTGCGCGCGAGGCCGCAAGCGCGGCATTGCCCCGGTGATCGCGACACAGCGCCTGGCGAAGCTCAACTCCTCGGTGGTCTCCGAACTCCAGAACTTCCTTGTCGGGCTCAATGTGTTCGACCGCGACATTGCCCGAGCCTCCGACCTGCTCGGCTTCTCTGCGAAAGACGCCGATCGCCTCCGCAAGCTCGCACCCGGCGAATTCTACGCCATGGGGCCGGCCCTCTCGCCCCTGCCGGTGCTCGCCCATATCGGCGAAACCATCACCGAACATCTTGGCGTCACGCCGACCCTCACCGCCGCGGCCGACGTCGACCTCGACGAGGCCAGCCGGCTGCTCGACATCGCGGCGCTGCGCGAAGTATCGACGCCCCGCCGCGATTCCGCTCTCACGATAAAGGGCATGCGGGCCCTCGATGCCTTTCTCCTCGACCCATCGGCGCCCGAGGCCGCCTCGATCATCGCGGCGCTGAAACGGATTGCCCCCAACGCGACGACCGCGGCCGATCTCGCCGTACATCTCGGGCATCCGCGCGAGGTCGTTGACAGCGCTCTCGACATGCTCGCTGCTGTCGTCGCGGTCGACACCATGCCCCGCGGCGACGAGCGTATCGCGCGCCTCCATGCCCGCCTTCGCGCTAAGATCTGCGAAATGCCCGTGGTGGCGCTCGCATGAGCGCGCTCGATCTTCACGCCGATCTCGTCGAGCTCGCCCCGGCGCCGGCGCCGGCGCCTATGGCACCGAGCGCCGCATTGCGCGAAATGGCCTATCGCGCCGACGCATGGACCCCACAGGAAACCGATCGGCTGCGGGTGCTTTTCGCCGCCGACGCAGCACTCGCCGATATCGCTGCCGAAATCAGGCGAGGCCGCGCTGCTGTCGCCGAGCGCGTGACGCTCCTTGGTCTGCGCCGCAACTCAGTCCGCCCCTGGACCGAATTCGACGACGCGGAACTCGTCCGGCGCTACGGCAGCGATCCGACGGCGGCGATCGCGTCCCATCTCGGCCGATCCTGCGCCGCTGTCTATGCGCGCGCGGGCTTCCTCGATCTCACCGACGCGAACCCGCCGCACTGGACCGGGTGGGAAGACGCGCAGCTCGTCGAGGGTTATCGCCGCGGCGTGCCTCTGCGCCAGCTTGGCACGCTGATCGGCCGCCCGCTTGGTGGCATCTCCAGCCGTGCCGGTTTCCTCGGCATCGTCCATGCCCATCACCCGCCGTGCTGGTCGGCCGAGGAGACGGCCCGCGCGCTTGAGCTGGCCGAGGCCGGGCATCGCTATCACGCGATCATGACGATGATGGTCGCCGAAGGCTTCCCGGAGCGGACGATCCGCGGCTTCGGCCCCGCGATCCGCAAGCTCGGCTATGGTCGCGGCTGGGGGCGCCCATGGTCCGCAGAAGAAGACGCGCTGCTCTCCCGTGCCTATGCGCAGGGCCTGAGTCTGACCCCGCTGAAGCAACAGCTGGGGCGCTCCATCGGATCGCTTCGCCACCGCGCCGACTATCTCCAACTGCGCGGGAGTCACGCCAATCGGAACGGCTGGCGGCTCGGTCCCGACTGGACCGAGGCCGACGAACGCACGCTGCGCGAGGACTATGGGCGCCTGCCAACGAAGGCGCTGGCGGCGAAGCTCGGCCGAACCAAGGCCGCGATCACATCGCGCGCGAACAGTCTTGGCCTCGTTCATGGCTATATCCGGCCGTTCACGGACGACGAGACCCGAGCGCTCTGCATCGCGTTCCGGACCGGGATATCGATTGCCGATCTCGCGGCAGCACTCGGCCGAAGGCCGATGTCGCTCAGCAAATATGCCACCAAACACGGCTTTCAGTTCGGGCGCCGACCGCGCCACACTATTACCCTCGAGGCCCTTCTTTCCGCCGAGCCAGTGCCGGCGGCTGGTCGATAGACCATCCCGTTCGCCGGCCGTCGGCTTCCAACCTTACTCGCTCCGCTTTGTCGCGGGCCGCAGGAGCTTCTCCCGCCATGCGCATCAATTTTCAGATCGCCGGTTCGCTACAGGTCCCGGACGCCTCATGCCTGCTGGACGGAGCCACCAATCAATTCAGACTGCCCACCGGCGAGGTCATTTCAGTCCATCCGGTGATCGAGATCGCAAGCGGTCCGGACGCCGACGACCACCGGGATCTCGGCGATTCCGAGGCCGCGGCGCTGGGCCTCTTCTTCGATCTCTACGATCGCGCCTCGGATCTCGCGCCGGACGATTGATCATCACACCGCGCCACGCCTGGCGGCGGCGCACGACTGGGAGGCAAGGGGAGGCGGGTGGGGCCTTTTCGCAGGTCTGCTTCGCGAGAGCCCCGGAGCGACCCATGACTATGATGCATCGCCCGCCGACACACGCCGCCATAGTCACGCCGCGGGACTCGAAAATGACCTCTTCGACTGTCGTTACCCCTTGCGTGAATGGGGCTGGGACCGCGCGCGCTGCACGGCTCGCATCGAGGCCGCCGGGCTCCCCGTCCCACCGGAATCGAGCTGCTTCATCTGCGGGGCGATGAAGCCCGACGAGGCCCGCGCCCTTCCGGCCTGGTGTCTGCGGCTCATCATTCTTGTCGAGGCGCGCGCCGCGCCGCGCCTGCGAACTGTCGAGCGCCTGTGGCGCAAATCGACGCGTACGAGACCCGGGCGCATGACTGACTTCATTCGCGCCGAGGCCCTTCTGCCCGGCGCGGAGATCGACGCAATCATCCGCGATGCACCCGCCGATCTCGTCCGCTTCCAGGACATTGCCGCGCATGTCCCGCTTCCCGACCGCCCCGCCATGTCGGACTGGCTCACCGCTTTCAACGCCGGTCTGCCTGCGGCCTAGCGCCACTTCCGCACCTGCTACCTGTTCCGTGATAGCCGCCCGAGGCCGCCCGCCATGACAGCGAGGCCGGGAGGCACCTCACAGGTCGAAGGGGAGGGGGTGATGGGGAAGAGGACCGGATGCCGCCGAAGGGCAGCAGCCTGGCCGCCCGACCCTTCAGTCTTCGGAGACCTGTCATGTCCATTCCCGCATCCTCCCCGCATCCCACTCCTCCGGCCGCCACGGTCGTTCCCGACACCCAGCGGATCACCTTTCTTCCCCGCCTGTTCGGGGAGCAGCATTTCTTCATGGCCGAGACCCAGCTCTTCGCCACCATGCGGCGGCTCAGTCCCGCCGACTATGGCGGAGGATTCTGGGAATTCTACGAACGAGGGGGCGAGCCGCTCTATCTCGCGCCCAAGTCGCAGGATCGGCTTCGGATATCGTGGGACGGGAACGGATATGAGGGCGAGGTCAGCGCCGATGCGGCGGGGATCATTGCCACGCTGTTCACCCTGTCAGATCTCGCCATCACCCATCAGGACCCGCTGCTCGGCGATGCCTTTCACCGGCTCTACGAATTCGCGCGAGGGCATCCCGAGGCCGTGGAGATCGGCAGCGCCATTGACTAGCCCGCGCTGCCGGCGACGCGGGACGCGATCGGGCGCGAGCCCCTCGCCCCCTCGCCCTCGCGTCGCCGCTGAATCCCGGTTTTGCCGATGACGACCCCCTTTTCATGGAGACACGCATGTTGCCCCGCACGATTTCAACGAGCATCAGCCAGGACGCGATCACCAAGGTCACGCGCCTGTTCAACAACATGATCGGCGACGTCCTCGCCGAGCTCATTCAGAATGCCCGGCGCGCGGGTGCCTCCCTACTCGAACTCACCACCAGCGAGCACAATGGGAGAACCTGGCTCAGCGTCACCGACAACGGCGCCGGCATCGAAGACCCGTCGGTGCTCCTCGCCTTCGGCGGTTCCGGCTGGGACGATGCGCTCATGGCGCGCGAGGATCCCGCCGGCATGGGCGTCTTCAGCCTCGCCGGGCGACGCCTCAAGGTCAGCTCGCGCGCCACGGGCAGCAAGACCGGATGGCGGATCGACATCGGACCGGATGATTGGGAGAGCGCGGCGCCGATCGCGGTAACGGCGATTGGCCACCCTGTCGGCACATGCTTTCGCTTCGAACTCGAGAGCCCCTGGGCTTTCAGCCTCGACCGCGCCGCGCAGCAAGCCGCGTGTCACGCGCCGATCGAAGTTCGGCTCCACGGCGTTCCCATTCCCCGGGAGGATTGGCTGACGGGCGCCGAAGCGATCGTGGAACGCGATGGCGTCCGGATCGGCATTTATCGCGATCCCAGGCACCTGCATCGCGCGAGCGCCATCAATTTCCATGGCGTGACGACCTCTTGCCGACTCCCGATGATCATCGAACGCGACCGGCAATGGTCGGCGAAGGTAGACATCGTCGACGCGCCGCAAATCCAGCTCGTCTTGCCCGCGCGCAAGGAAGTGGTCGAGAATTCGGCTCTGGAAAACCTCCGCACCGCAATCCGCATTGCCATCTACCGCCATATTCAGTCGCTCGGGTCCCATCGCCTGTCGCACACAAGCTGGTGCGACGCCGAGGCGCTCGGCGTTCACCTGCCGCCGGCAAGTCCGATCCTCGAACCCTGGACTCCAGCGCAGGCCGACAGCGACAGCGACCTCGACCATGAATTGTCCCTCGCGGGCGAGCCTATTCTCATGGATCATTTCGGGCCGGCCGTCGAACAGTGCGCTGCATTTGCCCTCGCCAAGGATCCGCGGTTCGCCGGACGGCTCGCGGCTGCCGATGCATCGATGTCTGGCTATCACTGGTACGATCGTCTTACGCGGATCAGCGGCCTTCGCTTTACGTTCGACCAAGACGGCGCCGTCCATATCTTCGACAGCGAGACGGTTGATGCGCCCGAAAGCGGCCTTGTTGAAAATCTGAACCTGCTCGTAGAAGTTTCGAACGCGACCGCGGAGACGATTACCGTACCCGCGCCGGTCGCCATAGTCTTCGACGAAAGTTGGCATTGCTGTCTCGACGACGCCCGCATCATCTTCCCTTCGAAGGAGGGCCTAAGCGCGGGAGATCTGTTACGCCTGCTGGAGGGCGCCTGTTTTTCGGCTAGCTCGGACAGCGATGCGGATAGCTGGGAGACCCAGAACAACCGCTTCCTTGCCGATGCGCGTGAAATCGCAACCAGCCTGCTCGAAGGCGAAGATGCCGCGCTCATCGAGAAGACCCGCGCCATTCTTTCCGATCATGTCCAATGGTTCGTGCCCGAAGGCCGTCGGCTCTTCGCCTCCATCGATCGCGCGAGGCTCGACGTCCGGTTCGAGCCGGCCCTGTCCGACCCTCCCGAGGCCGTCCCGAACCCGGCGGATGACCCCAATCCATGAGGGTCATTCGACCAGCCGACCCCGCGGATCGCGCTCGGATGGCCGCGGCTATTGACCATTTGCGCGCCGCGCGCGATCTCTTGCGCCAATGCGGATCGCCTCGTGCCGTCGCGGCCGCGCGCCGGGCGCTCGCCAGCGCTTCGGGCGCTGCCCGTCATCTCGATCACCGCGTTGCGAGGAGCGAATGATGAGCCGCCATATTCTCACCCCGAGGCCGGGCCAGCCGGAAATTGTCGCTATCGTTGTTGGTTGGGATCGCCCCCTTCAGACCTTCTTCGCGCAGGTCTTCGCCCGTACCGAGGCCGAGCCGGATGAGGGCGAGGCGACCATCTGGGTCGGAACCGAGCCCGGCGAACTCGCAACGCCCGAGGCCGCGATCGCTGTCATCGCCCCCTTCGCCGACGTGCCGGACACGCTGGCGTCGCTGCTTGATGTAGAGATGCGAGCAGGGCGCGATTCCGCCGATGGCGGCTTGCAGTCCGAAATGAAACGACGCCTCTTCGGGTCGATTCACTGATTTCGGAACGGCACGTACCTCGATCTATCAGATCCAGCTCTGGCGGCCTGCCCAAACCGAGGCCGCCTGAAACCCTTTCCTCGCTGCGGGTCGGACAATCTGCTATAACGATTCGATGGCCGAGATCGATCCTCATACGCTGCGTGTTGCTGCCTCGCTCGTCCGGTCGCGCATCGCCGGCCTTACCCGCGACACGCGCATGGACGGCCTGCAACGCCTGGGTGCCCATCGCACGCTGACGCAGCTTGCGATTGATCTCGAAGTGTCGGCCGACCATGCCGGTCCGCCAAAGCGCCGGTCCCGCCCCAGGTAGACGGCGTCCGCATTTCGCCTGCCGAGGCCAGCGTCGGTAACGCCTTCCTAGCTATCCATGATCGCTCTCTGGACCTCTGATTGGAGGTCAACAGCCCCTTGGGCATCCCGAGGCCGCGTTCGCGTGCCTCGGAAATGGGCGCTCGCGCGCCCGCTCGGCCGAACGGCCGAGGAGGAAAGGAGGAGCTTGGAGGGTGGTCCGGACATGAGGTCCGGGGCCATCATCCAGGAGACCTTCCATGAATATTGGTTCGATCAAGCAGAACGATGCCGGCATTTTTGTCGGCAAGATCGCAACGCTCACGATTGCGATGACAATGGCCCTGCGCGAAGTGCAGTCGTCCAATCCCAAGGCGCCCAAATACGAAGTCCTCGCGCTCTCCGCCTCGCGGGCGTGGGTGCGGGTCGGCGCGCTCTTCGAGCTCTTCTCGAACGGCACCGGAGAATCCTTCTTGAACGGCAAGATCGAGGATCCCAGCCTTGCAGCCCCGCTCTACATCTCGGCTTTCCGCCAGGAAGACGGATCCTTCAATCTCGTCTGGTCGCGCCCGACCCGCCGCCGCGATCTCGCAGCCGAAGTGGCTGCGAAGACCGATGACGCGCTTCCGCCGCTGCCAGGCGAGGCCGCCGAGGCCGCTCCGGCGCAGGAAGGTCTTGGCGAATCCTCGGCCGAGCATGGTTTCGGCGGCGATCAGCAGGAACCGGGCCGGCGCCAGCGCAAGCCCCGCGAAACCGAGGCCGCCGAATAAACCGAAGCGATCACTTCTCCCAACCCCCGCGTTTCGAGCCCCGGCGCGGGGCAATCGGCCCGCTTCGCCTCGCCCGGCGAAGCGGGCCTTTTTTTGCTTCTTGGTTTCAAGCGACCCGGCCCTGTCGATGCAGGGCTGAATGCTATCAAACCACCCGAACCGCAGGGTTCTTGCCGCGCATTCCCGCTGGCAGTTTTTCTGAAATCGGACATACTCCTCTCGGGCGTTCGCAAAGGTTCAGGCAATGCGCAAACTGGCACTTCTCGTGATCGACATGCAACAAGGACTGTTTTCGTCGCCACCCCATGACGCCGACGGATTGGTATCGCGGATCAACAGCCTGGCTGCCCGGATGCGAGCAAAACGAGTTCCCGTCATTTTCATTCAGCACTGTGGCCCGGAAGGTGACGATCTTCATCCCTCACAGCCCGGTCATGCTCTGCACAACGACTTGGCGGTTGGTGCGAGCGACCTGATCATCGCCAAGGCCTCGTGCGATGCATTCCTCGACACCAAACTCGGTTCGATTCTTGCGGAGCTCGAAGTCAATGAACTGGTCATAACCGGCTTTGCGACCGACTTTTGCGTCGATACCACGGTCCGTAGCGCGCTAGGTCGCGGTTACGCGACAATTCTGCCGGCGGACGGAGATACGACTTCTGACCGGCCTTACTTGCCGGCGCACAAGGTCATCGAACATCATAATTTCGTATGGTCCCATCTTATCTCACCGGTCGGAGCCGCACGTCTCACCCACTGCAATGCCGTCGTGTAAACGCGAGTCTCTATCGAAACCGCTCCCGCGTAGCTCCCGGTCCATCTGCCTTCTCGATACGAGACCCCCGCGCCGCTGATCGGAATGATCCCGCGACGATTCATCGCCCATTCGCATTGGCGGGCCTCGTGCGGGTCCAGTCGGCAAAGGGTCGAATTCGTCGTCGCGATACGCCATTTCCCGGACCGCCTGCGACCATTCTTGAAGCAACCAGACAGCGCAGTCGAAGTTCTTTCGCTTCCAGGCACGGGCGATCTCGCGGAACATGACCCGCAGTCCGCCTCAGTGCGTGTGTCTGCGCGTTTGCCTCGTCGGGCGACCCCGCAGTCAGGGATGAACGCTACGCCCGTGCGGACCCGGCGCAACCTCGATTGTCCGGCCGTGTTGTCGGCCTGACGGCCTCCGCCCGCACCACCCGAAAAATCGAAGTTCCCCTCGCTGCGCTCGGTGCGCCGGGTCCTCGAACACGGACTTTCGCTTGAAGTTCATCCCAGCGGGATCGGCCCGCTGGTGCAAGCGAAGGACAGACACATGAACAAGGTTTTTCTCGCGGGCCGCATCACATCCGACATCACCCGCTTCGGCAACGATACGAAGAGTGGCGTCAGCTTCACGCTCGTCACCAGCAAACCCGTCATCAAGGACGGACAGGTCCAGAAGGACGGAAACGGCTACACCGAAACCTGGGACGAGTTCCACACCGTCAAGGCCTTTGGCGGCCTCGGCAAGTCCGTCGGCGGCCACAAGAAGAAGGGCGATGAACTGATCGTCGTCGGTGAGATCCGGTACAGCCGGAACGAGCGCGAAGGCCGCACCTACTACAACACCGACATCATCGCCGACGAGATCAAGTTCATCTGACGCCACAGGGCGGTCGCGTGCGGCCGCCCTTCTTCTTTGGGAGACACGCCATGCTGCAATTCCGTCCCTTCGACGCCATCCCTGACATTATCGATGGCATCGAAATCAGCAATCCCGCCATGGTCGAGCGCGTTCGCCTCGCTGCCGGCAAGCTCAGCCACTATGAAATCTCGGCCCACGTCGCCAACGCGATCACCGGTGCCGCCGACGCCGCGCACGCGCGCGCCTGGGAGGAATCGCATTTCGGCGAAGCCAGCGCCGACGCTATCGTCGATGCCGAGTATCACGACGAGCTTGCGGCTGCTTGGTCGCTGGTTGCTGCCGAGCATCAACTCCTCGCACCCGACATCTACCTCACGCTCGACGGATCGATGCACTGACTCGCCGCACCAAGTGTTGCGCCAGTCGATCCTCGATCGGCTGGCCAGCCTCCCTTTGCCGATGTGCGAGTTTGCTCTCGGCAACAGGCCGAGCGCGGCGCCGCGCTCGGCCTGTTGCCCGCCAAAGCGTACTTCATGCCTGCTCTCCTTTGCAAAGGTCCGAGCCACCGAAATATGCTTCCTGTGCTTCGCTGAGATACAAGGACGATTTGCTGTTCACCCGCGCGTGTCGCGCGGGGCAAATCGAGGTAACTCTCCTACATCTCGGGATCAGACACGCTTCATCGCCAAAGTGTGAGGGGCTCACCGCACTTTCGTCAAGGATGAGCGGTCCCCCCAATTTTACCGTCCCCGCCGCTTCGCGCCATGCCCGGCAAAATCGGTTCCCCCGCTCCCCGCTAGCGCGGCGCGTGGCCAAGGCCACCGCGTCCCTGACCAAAGCGCTTCCGCCCCTCCGATGGCAATCATCTTTCATCTGATCCTGGATGGGAGAGCAACGCCAGGAGGCTCCAATGCCCAATGCTTTCAGCACTTTCGCCGATCTCGCCAGCTTCATTGCGGCAGAGACAAAAGACTCTGACCGCGCATCACACTATGGCACCGCATTTCTCGAACATGATGAGCGGGCAAAGCTCTCACCCGTCGACGATATCATGCCGCTGGAAATGCCCGATCCCGATCAAAGCCGGGCTGCCGTCGAAATGGTGATGGCGACGCTGTTCGACGTCTTCCGCGACACCCGCCTCGAGCCGTTCACGGCCGATCTTGCCTGGGGCTTCGTCAACAGCTTCCACGTCGTCGCCAAGCGGATCAACGACCGTGAGGACGATGCGGCAAAGGAGCTCGGTGACCTCGCCCGCAGCTTCGACCCAAGCGAGATCTACGCGCAGCAGATCGAGGACGCGCAGATCCTCTGCCAGACTCTGCAAAGCTGCCGCGACGCCATGGAATGCATGCGCGACCATGCCGCCGAAGTCTTCCGGGTGGAGACCGGACGCCCCTATGCGCCGACACGCGGAAGCAGGGTCTCGTCGGGCGTCACCGCGTCGATGATCGACGCCCGCGACTTCCTCGCCGCTCGGTCCCGGGAACGCCGGGAGCAGTACCTCCCCGAGGGACCTGTGGTGATCTTCTCCGGAGGACAAATCTGGGAGGATCATGACCTGCTCTGGAGGGGCCTCGACAGCATCCGGGCGCGTGTCCCCGAAATGGTCCTCGCAACCACCGCACAGACCAAGGGCTGCGATGCCATCGCGCAGGCCTGGGCATCCGCTCGCGGCGTCAAATCGATCCAGTTCCGGCTCGACCGGCGCCTCGGCGCAAAGGCGGCTTTCGTCCGAAACGACCGTCTACTCATGCTCAATCCGGTGGAAGGGGTCATCTGTGAAGGCTCTGGCATCCAGATGAACCTCGCCCAGAAGCTCCGCCGGGCCGGCGTCCCGCTCCACGTCGTCAAGCTCGACCAGCAAAAGCACGTCGCTGCGCCCTCCAAAGGGCGAGGCCGAGTGTCAGGTGCCACGATCGACGAACGCCCGAGCAATCCCCGCACTGCAAACCATATGTGATCCTCGAAATCGAGGGGCTCTGGCCACCGCCGGGGCCCCTCCTTCCATACATCCAGAGGAAAGCGGGCCAGCGGCTGGGCAGGGACTTCCCTGCTACTCTGCCTGCATCGCGATCCACCCGGTCCCCAGCCGCGGCATGATCCCGGGAGGAAAGAAACTCTCTCACAGAATTCCTATGGTGCCAGACGTCCGGGACCGCCTCAAGGACGGCGGGGCCCCACCATTTTCTTCGGCGGATCACGCGCAGCGAATATCCTCGCAGATCCGGTGGTCGCCGAAGAAAATCGTGACCCCCACCGCCGCTTCGCGGTCGCTGCGCGATCCTTGACCCGGCCCCGGACGCCCGACGCGCCGCTCCTGTCATTCAAGACAGACAGGAGCACATCATGTTGAACATCTCGACAAGCGACGCCGCCAACAATGCCGCATACTTCGCAGCCGTCGCCAACGCAGAGCGCCGAGCGCTCTCCAGCTACTTCGATCAGCATGTCATCGCCGACGAAGACCATCGCTACATCGCCATCGACGAGGGCGACTATGGTGCGCTGTCGCAGGGGTTGATCGACCGCATCGTCTACACGGCGGCGGGCGGCCTCATCGACGAGCATTGAGGGGGAGAGGCGGTAACGCCTCCCTCTTTATTGCTCGACAGGAATGCGGACACGGGGGGCATCGAGCCCCCCATATCCGCGCCGCGAAGGAAGCATTCGCGGCAATATGGTCAGGCCGTCAGCCTCTTCTCGACTTCCGCTATACCCAGCGCCCTGATGCGCCCCAGAAGTCGACCGAGCCGTCCTGCGTCAAGCTTCAGAAGCCCGGCTTTGTCGATATCGGCGATCGCCTGCTCGCGCTCTCGTTCCTCGAGCCGTTGTTGGCGCTCCTCAAGCTTCCGCGCCTCGGCGGCGATCGCCGCTCGTTCCTGTTCCAATGTACGTGCCATGATCGGCCCTTTCGTTCACGCTGATCGGGCTGCGAACGAGAAGGACTATATGCGGCGCGGCGCGCTCGGTCGAGAGCGTGAGCGGCCCCGACCTCTGCCGCGCCTGCTAGTGCCGCGCCCAACCCGAACGATCCGGCCCGCCGGCGTCCTGCGGGATCCAGTCGCGGGCCATCCCGATACGCAGATGATAGCCGCGCGGCGCAAGTTCGAGTGGCCCGAGGATGCGATCGGCAAGCTCGGAATCGAAGATGTCGTGCTCGGTCATCGGCCGCTGTCGCTCGGCGATGTCGATAGCATGCTGAAGCGCCGCCGAAGCGTCGGACCCGCCGCCGGAATCGAAAAGCTCCAGCGCTTCGCGCATCAGCGCAATGGCTCTCGCTTCGAGAACATCGGCCGCCACATCAGCCATCGTCGGTTCCTCCTCTCGGACCAGTCGTTCGCGCCCTGCCAGACACCCGAACTCCCGCGCGTTCCGCGCGGGAGCCGCCGGGGTTGGTAACATGCGAACACACATGCGCCGAAACTTTTGGCCCGAGGGCTTGGACATATGTCACGGCACCCCGGAAATCAGATTTCCGAGTTGCTGTGTTCGCGGGATTACCAGTCCCGACGCCGCGCATTTCCGCGGCGCCACATCCGCCTAGCAGACACCCGCAACCCAGCCAAGGCGCTTCGGCTCGGCGGCTTGCGCGGCGCTGCCAATTTGCTTCCGTCCGCTGGACGGAGCCACACCTCGCCGGACGCGGTTTCGCATGCGAGCCCGTCATCATCCCTGAACTTCCAACATCCCGATTCAGCCTGGTACAGAGGCACACCGAACGCACCTGAAGGTGCCTGTTTTCGCTGATAAATCAGCGTGATATGTCAGGTGTCAGACGTGTGCTCTCGTGGGACAGCCAAGGGATTGGCGAGACGTCCCGGAAACGCGGGGCCTTGGCGTGTTCGCCCGGAACACGGCTCCCGCGCCGGCCACGGCAATCTTGTTCACCGTGCCAAATTCCGCTATAATCGCCAGCAGTTCCTGAGACCCCGCCAGCCTCCCTGCCAGGAGGCCTGGTTTGTCTACTCCCAACAAGCATTGCACGGTGCGGCTCGACCGCGCCAAATATGAGCGGATCGTGCTGCTCGCCGCAGAAGGCGACTGCACGCCTTCGGACATCATCCGGGCCGCCGTTGACCGGTATCTCGCGGGGAGCGATCTGCTTGCGTCGAGCTGTCGGCGCATGGCCCGCATCGGCGAGTATCAGCACCTCGCGCTCGACATCATCATCCGCGAGCAATTCCCTGAATATCGTGACCGCCTGGTGGCGGAAACCGATCGCCGACTGGAGCAGTTCCATGGCGCATGAGGACATCCGCTCGGACGGCCGGCCCATCCCTCTGACCCATCATTCGGCGCGCGGAAACGTCCAGCGCAATGCCGGGAATTTCACGCGCGGCAGCCAGCTCCTGACCCATGAACTCCTGATGTGGATCTCGGGCGCGCGGTTGCCCGTGATCCTGTGGTTCTTCCTGTTCGTTGCGGCCTGGCTCATCATCATGTCGATCAAGCTCGACGAGCACGGATTCCAGCTTGTCTGCATGAAGATCTATTCGGCCTTTTGGGGTTGGGTCGACCTCGATCCCGCCAAGCGGGTGAATGTCACGCTGCCAACCGGCGAGATCGAGCGCACGGTCATGCAGGCGGTCCCCTATATCCCCGAAGTCATCAGGGCCTGGGATACCGCAACGCGCGGTCTTCTGGGCGCTTTCCTCATCTCGATTTTCATCGCGATCCCGACGGCGATATGGTTCATCGACCTATCGCATCGGCGGGGCCGGTCCATCCTGCAGGAGCGCCACGAGCGCGGCGCCCTGCTCGTCGACCGCGCGCTCCTGCGCGCCGAGATCCTCGAACATAACCAAGCCCGGTACGAGGAGGATGTGCATGCGCATTGCCCCGGGCACTCGCCTGCCGCGGTGCTCGCGATGCCGTTCCGTGCGCGCAAGGAAGCTGGCATCCACCACCCTTATCTGCTCGCCGGGATTCCCTTTCCGCACCGCACCGAGCAGTCGCATGTCATGCTCATCGGCACGACGGGATCGGGCAAGACCACGGAACTCAGGAGCCTCGTCGCGCAGATGCGCGTGCGCCAGGACACGGCGGTGATATTCGATCTCACCGGCGCCTATGTCGAGGCCTTCTATGACCCGGCGCGCGACACGATCCTTAATCCGATGGACGCGCGCTGCCCGTCCTGGTCGATCTTCAACGACTGCCGGACCCATAGCGAGTTCACGGCTGCAGCGGCCGCTCTCATTCCGTCCGATGGCGGGTCCTCGGAACCCTTCTGGGCGCTCGCCGCACGCACTCTCTTCATCGAAATGTGTGTGCGCCTCCAGGAGCGCGGGCAGACAACCAACCTCGCGCTTTCGGAAAATCTGATGACCGCGGATCTGAAGCGCGTGCATCGCTTCCTCGCGAACACCATCGCCGACCCGCTGACTGCACCCGAAGCTGCGCGTATGGCGGAATCCATCCGTGCCGTCATGAACACCAATGCGCAGGTCCTGCGCTTTCTGCCGGATGAGGGGGAGCCCTTCTCGATCCGGGACTGGATTACCGGTGACAAGAAGCCCGGAGCGATCCTGTTCGTGACCTCCAACTATATCGATCTGCCGATGAACAGGGCGCTTCTGACGCTCTGGATGGACCTTGCCATCAACCGCCTCATGACCCTGCCGCGCACGCGGTCCCTGCGCACATGGTTCATGTTCGACGAGCTTGGTGCGCTGCACCGATTGCCCGCGATCGAGAACGGGCTCCAGACGGGCCGCGCCTTCGGCGGTGCGATGGTCCTCGGCATCCATAGTTTCGAAAAGCTGGTCGAGGTTTATGGCGAGCAGGGTGCGCGCAATCTCGCCTCGCTCGCGCGCACCAAGCTCATTCTTGCGACCGCGGATCTGGACACCGCGGAGCAATGCGCACGCTATATCGGCAACCGCGAAGTCCGGCAGATGGATGAGGCCTATAGCTATGGCTATAACAACACGCGCGACGCCTCGACGCTGACTCCTCGCAAGCAAGTCGAGCCGCTCGTGATCGCCGACGACATCACCAATTTGCCCGCGCTTCACGGGTTCGTGAAATTCCCCGACGGCTTTCCCGCCGCTCGCATCCTGCTCGAGTGGAAGGACTACCCGGCCGTGGCCGAGGGCCATGTCGCGCGCGCCGATGTCAGCCCGGTCCGCTCGAAGCGCGCCGAAGATGCGTTCGGGCAAGAGGAGGATAGCGAAGCGGGCGGACGGGATGGCGCATCGCAGGTGTCGGAGGGTGAGGCCGAACCGCGCAATGTCGCGCGCGATCTCGCCGCCCGTATCCTCTCTGCCGAGCCAGAGCCCAGCGAGGAGGAGGCGGCGCCGCGCGAGGCGCCGACCATGGGCGCGCTGGGCGGGGCGCCGGCACCCGCGAGCGAAGCGCCAGCGCGGTACGCAGACCAGCCGTCGGCGGAGGCTGAAGCGCCAGCGCCGAGCCGGGATCCCGGTGCCAAGGGACAGGTCGGGGCGCCCCCTGTTCCGGAGGATTTGACGCTTATCGAACTGCGACAGGCGTTCGGAAGCGGGCGAGAGGATGACGGCCTCGATATCGGCATCTGAGCCATGCTGTCGATCGCACCCGTACGCTCGGCTGCAGGCGCTGCGAACTATTTCGCGAAGGACGATTATTACACCGTCGAGGGCTCCTCCGAGGTCAGTCTTTGGGCGGGGGAGGGGGCAACCGATCTCGGGCTTTCCGGAGAGGTCACGAAAGACGGTTTCGAAGCGATATTGAACGGGATCCTTCCAGACGGCGAGGCGGTCGCGCAGGTCGAGAACCGACGCGCCGGATTCGACCTTACCTTCTCGATGCCAAAGTCCGCGTCGGTGATGGCCTATGTCGCAGGGGACAAACGCATCCTCGCCGCCAACATGGCCGCGGTCGCCAAGACCATGGGGTGGGTCGAGAAGAGTCTCGCGGAAGGACGGCGCGATGTGGAGGGCCGCAAGGTTCCGGTCCAGACCGGCAATCTCGTCTATGCCCTCTTCCAGCACGACGCGAGCCGCGCTCTCGATCCCCAGGGTCATATCCATGCCGTGATCGCCAATCTCACACGCATGCCGGGGGGCAAATGGCAGGCGCTGCACGCCGACAAGCTGTGGAGCCGCAACACCGTCATTGGCGCGATCTATCACGCGCATCTGCGCGGCGAGCTGGAGCGCCTCGGATATAGCCTCGACATGAAGGGAAAGCATGGAACCTTCGAGATCGCGGGGGTCCCGAAGGCTGTGCTTGCGGAGTTCAGCCAGCGGCGCGCGGAAATTCTTGAGCGCGCGACGCATCTCGGCATCAAGTCGCCGGAGGGCTTGCGCGAGATCACGAAACGGTCGCGCGATCCCAAGCTCGGCGTCGAGGATCGCGCGGCGCTGAAACAGGAATGGGCCAGCCGGGCGGACGCACTCGGTTTCGACGGCAAGGCGCTCGCCGCGGCAGCCGAAGCGCGGTCCGTCTTTGCTCCTGCGGACAGCATTTTCGACAAGGGTTATCGCGCGATATCGGACGCGATCGACACGGCGCGCCAGCGCCTCGGCGGGCTGCTCCGCCCCCACGATCCCCTCGTCGACACCGGCCTCGCCCGTGCGGTAGCCTCGCCCGCCGCGGCGAGGACCCAGCTTGCCGTTGCATCGGCGGTTCGCATCCTTGGCGAGCGGGAAGCAGCCTGGCCTGTCGATACGCTCGCCAAGACCGCGCTCGATCTCGGTCTGAAGGGCGTCACGATCGATGGTGTCGAGCGCCGGATCGTGACGCTCGTCGACAGGAGACAGCTCATTCCTGGCGTCGCGGCGGCTGCCGACCGGACCGGGCGCATGGTGACGACGCGCGAGGCGCTCCAGACCGAGGAGACGATCCTCGCGGCCGTCGATAAAGGGCGGGGGTCGGCGAGCCCTGTCGTCTCGGCGGAAGCCGCGCCGGGCCGCCTCCAGGACGCGGCCGAGCGGCCCCTCAATCCGGGCCAGCTCGCGGCCGCGACGATGATCCTTTCATCCCCCGATCGTTCGGTCGTGGTGCAGGGCGTCGCGGGCGCCGGAAAGTCGACCATGCTCCAGGCGGTCGCGCGTGTCGCGCAGGCTGAAGGGCGTGTGATCATGGGGCTTGCCTTTCAGAACAAGATGGTCGCCGACCTTGCCGAGGGGGCGGGGATCAAGGCGTTGACGATCGCCTCTTTCGTGCTGGCCAACGAGCGGTTTATCGAAGAGCAGGGGACGGATCGACACCAGGCGGCGCACGGGTCTTTCGCTGGCAGCATGCTTGTCGTCGATGAGACTTCGATGGTCTCGAGCAGCGACATGCTGAAGCTCCACGGCATCGCCGAGGCGCTCGGCGTGGACAAGCTCGTTCTCGTCGGCGATCGGCAACAACTGTCCTCGATCGATGCGGGTAAGGCGTTCGCGATGATCCAGGCGGGTGGCGGCACAATGGCGCGAATGGACATGAACATCCGTCAGCGCACCGATCAGCTGCGCACGGTCGCGGCGCTTGCCAATATCGGCAAGGCTGGGGCCGCACTCGCGGTACTCGGCGACAACGTCATCGAGGAAGCCGATCCCGCCTCGGCAGCGGCTGATCGCTGGCTCGCGCTTCCGCCCACGGAACGCGAGGTGACCGCGATCTTCGCTTCGGGCCGCGACGCCCGGACCGTCATCAACGAACGCATCCAGGACGGTCTGGTCGCCGAAGGGAGCGTGAAGGGCGAGGCTTTTCAGGTCACCGTCTATGAGCGGATCAACACGACCCGCGAGGAGCTGCGACATGTCTCGACCTACCGCCCCGGCCAGACCCTTGAAGTGGGCGCCGGCGGTGCGCGCGATGTCGGCATCGCGGCGGGGCGCTACGACGTCGTCAGGATAGTTCGCGGCGGCAAGGTCGAGCTCGCAGATGGGCGACGACGGATACGCTTCGATCCGCTCAAACTGTCCCCGACCGAACAGCGCGACCGCCTGCAGCTCGCCGAGAAGAAGTCGCTAGCGCTGCGGGAAGGCGATCGCATCCGCTGGACCGCCAATGACAAGGCGCGCGGCCTGTTCAATTCGGCCTTGGCCCACGTCGCGACGGTCGAGAGCGGCGCGATCGTAGTGGAGATGGCGGATCGGCAGCAGCTGCGGCTCGCGGAGGGCGATCCGATGCTGTCGCGGCTCGACCTTGCCTATAGTCTAAACATGCACATGGCGCAGGGGATCACGACCGACAAGGCCATCACCGTCATGTCGTCGCATGAGCGGCATTTGTCGAACCAGCGGCTGTTCAACGTCGCCGTGACGCGCGTCCGCGACGCGCTCACCATGATCGTCGACGACAAGGATAAGCTGTCGCGCCAGCTCGATATGAATCCGGGCAACAAGACATCCGCCCTGGAAACTCTCGGCCGCATCGATATCGATGGGCGCCGGGGCTCCGCGCCGGAGGCGCCGTTCGATCCTGGGCCGATCGACGGTCTGGGGCTGCCCGATATACCCGCGGCTGGAGGCGAATTGCCGCCATTGCCGGCGGGTCCAGCGACCGAGGGCGCCGGCAACGGCAAGACGCCCGACGCGCCCGACAAGAGCGGCCGTAGTGACACTTTGCCCCCGCTGCCGGAGCGGAGCCTGGGGCTCGATCTATAGGGCCAAAGGTTTTGGCCTCGGCTCTGGATGGACGGGACGGCGGGTGCCACAAGGTCCTCGGCAACGCCTTGGCCTGGTCGCCTGCACCGGCGCCTGCCGGCAGGAGATGAAGATTGGCGAAGAGTCCTTTGGGCGGCGGCATCCCGCTTGCGCTGCCGGTAACGGTAAATCTCATGAAGCTCGCTACCTCGATCGAAGTAAAAGGCGGCGACAAGAGAATCTCAAGCGCGCTGAGGCAAGCCTGGAGAGCCCAGTCGTGCAGCGCGGATATTGAGCAGGCCCAAGGGGCCTGCGATGCGCTGGCCCAGGTGACCAAGGCAGCCGATGGCATCGATCCCCTTGCCCTGCTTCATGTGCAGAGCGGTTTGTTGATGACCGCTATATTGCTTTATGCCCGCGCCACCGCGACCAGCGGGTCGAAGAGTGAACGCGGGTCGGTTCAGCTCGATGCGTCGAAGCTCTCGCCTGAACAGCAGGCCGATCACGACATGATCGTCCGGCTGCGGAACGGCGCGATAGGCCATGTCGAGCAAGGCGCCAGGATTGCAGGCGACCTCTGGCACCGGGATTTTCTATTCGCGAAGGGGAGCGACGCGGGAAACTGGGAGTTCTCCAGCGCGTCGCTCAGTATCGGATTCCATATCGAAGTGAGCGAGACCTTGCGGCGGCAGCTTCCCGTCGCGTCGGCGATCGTAAAGGCGAAGTGCCATGAGCGTCTGGATAAGGCGATCGCTGTGATCAGGGACGCGAAGCTTAGCGATCAGGATCTGCTGCGCTACAAGGTCGATCCGCTGGAATGGTTCGGTTCGATCGAAGCGGCGCTGATGGTCTTCTCCGGAGGACCGGGAACCGAGACGTCGGCCTGGCTGCCGCTTCGCTGAGGAGCGCCAACTTTCGGTGATTGTCGCCAATGACACTTTACCCTCGGGCAAAGTGTCACACATGACAAAGGTCCGGTGAGGACGATTTTGGGGATTCACTTTTCGTTCCTCATGTGCTTGATTCGTTCCGATGCTGGAAACCGCCCTTCAATCCCGTTCGGATAATAGCTCGCTCGATATGCCGGGGCTGCTCGAGGTCCTGGCGCACAGCTCCGCGCGTCCGCGCTATGCCTTCATGGTGCTCAACCTCATTGCCAAGGCAGCCGGACCCAATGGCAGTGCGGGCCCGCTCATCATGAATGAAGGCGAGCAAGTGACGGTCCGCGACTGGCTGTGCGATGCGCTGGCGCCCATGGGCCACCGGGATCCGCGGCGGCAGGCTCTTCAGGAACGCGTTCGCGGCGAACTGACAGGGGAGGGGACCCTTTCTACCGATCCTGCTGAAGCCGAGCGCGCGATCGACAGCGAGGTGCGTTTGCGTGTCCGCGTATCGGGCAAAACGAACGTGAGCCGCGCGGTGTCGGATCTCGTTCGCGCTGGCCTCCTCTTCAGGCATTATCAGGGCTACTGCGTCGATCATCATAATCGCGGCGGGCAACGTCAGGCGGTCTATACGCTTTCTCCCGCTGCGCGCGGGCTTCTCCAGGCCGATACGCGAGCCGTGCCTGCACGGCCGCGCTACAGGCAGGCATCGCTTCCGTTCAATTGAGCTTGGGGAGGCGGCAAAGCAAGGCCCAGATCTTCTGCCATGGAGTGATTGAGCGCGACCGCACCTTTGCGCCCCAAGCCGGTCGCTCATGCAAGTCTGGTTCCGTCCTGAAAACAGACGGAGACAGCAATATGTCGTTGCCTTGGATTAGCATTTTGCACGAAGAAGCGTCGCTCAGGTTTGCCGAAGAGACGCCTCATGGCTCAGCGCCGACTATACTCCCAAGGCGCCGCGAACGATGTCGCCGACGCGCCCAGCCTCTAGATCTTCCGTAGAAACGAGGGAAATCGGAGCGATTTGCATCATTCTCGGGTGTGTGACTGTTTTGGACGCAAGATAGTCTGGATCGCTCGACCCCATGGCCTCGACCACGATCCGCCGGATTTCTCCGGTTCGCCTGGCACAAGCTTCGATTATGAAATCGGGCCTACAGGCTCCTGTCGGGGTCAGCGTGTCGAACAGCGGCTTCTCGATCGATAGATCCCACCCGGCGCGGTCGAGGGTTCGGCGCAGTTCGACGAGCTCACCAAGCACGAGGCGCTCGAACTCGGAATCGACGGCCACGAACCGATTGCCCTTGAAGACCGGTTGGGCGTAGCCGCGAAGTGCCGCATAGCCGCGCGCTTCGGGATATTGTCCGGCGACGACCAGGACCAGATAGGGACCCTTGATCTGGTTTCCGCGGATCGATGGCGACTGCACCCGGTTGGCGAGCACCACGGGTTCGCCGTCCGCGACTTCGATCGTCGAGCCGCGCACATGCTGCGCATAAAGAGCAAGGAACCCCTGCGGGGCGTGCCCGCGGGGCCATTGCGGCGCAAGCGCGCGCAGCGCGGCAAAGACGCGTCTGCTGTGGAGCGGCTGCGCGTGGGTCCAGAACGCACGGCCGAGCTCGATTCCCGGCGCAATCTCGACCCGGGCGGCGGCGAAAGCGAGCCGCTGGAACTCGCGCGAGATCGAACGTTCCGGGTCCTCATCGCGGAGCGGCGGGCAATGATTGAGCCCGGAGAGCATCATCAGCCGCCATAGCAGCCGCGCGAGGCGCGGGATCGACCCATGCCGCGTTCGGTCGTCGGTGGTGTCGGATTCAGGGCGCTGTGCCAGATTCTCCGGCGCCGGTCGCAGCACTTCGAAAAAGCCGATCGGCGGATCGGCCGGGCTGTCCTGTGTCCGGACCTCGGACAGCCGGTTGGTTGCCTGCTCGCGAAAGAAGGGGCAATCCGTGCGGTGCTCCGGGCGCTTGGGACTGGTCAATCGGCGCAGATAATAGGTGTCGGCCTCAGACAGGAATGCGGGCGTCAGGATCGGCGGCGCTTCACTGTCAGCCAAACAATCACAGGCGATCCACCGTTCGCCGATGCGGGCCTGCTGAACGAGCATAATCCCGGCCTCCTCGTCGGCCCGCGCCCCTTCGCCGATATACCATCGGACAAGCGCTTCCCGGACGAGCGCGGGAAGGGCGATCCGCGCACCACCACAGCCATCGCTGTTTCTCGGAATCAGCCACATCGGCGGTCTCCAATCGCACCGCCGCCACTGGCACAGGCGGGTCGCCGGCGGATTGACAGGGAGCGGCGCGTTGATCTCAACTTTGCCTCTGGCAGTTGGGAGAAAGCGTCATGCGCAAGGCTTTGATGGGTTTGATAGGCTTGGCGACGTGCTGGACGGGCGCAGTGCATGCGAAGGAAGCCGACCCGCCGATAGCGCGGCGCGTAGAGCTGATCCTCATGGGTGATGCCCGCGCGCGCGGCTCCGCCGAAGGTGCGCCGGCCCGCACCGCGCCGCATTTCGGAGCCGAAGTGCTGGCCTATGGGCAGGAGGCGCGATCGATCGAATTGCAGATGCTTGCCCGACTGCAAGCGCCGGCGATGCCCGGCGATCCCGGGGGCCTGCTTGCCGACGAGGGTGCCGAGACGACGGAGCGCTTGGCGCCGGTCTCGGCCATCTCCGTCCCACTGTGGATGCGGGCGGGAGCGGTCCTTTCGGGTGAGACCTGGCGCTTCGTCCCGGGCTGCGCCTCGCCGGGTTATCGGGCGACCGGATTCCTGAGCTCCGACGCCGAACTGCGCCGCGCATCCTATTATGGGATGATGAGCCGGATCGCTTGCGAATATGGAATTCCGGTGGGGCTGTTCGACGCGATGATCATTCGCGAGAGCGGGTATCACCCGACCATCGTGTCGCCCAAGAACGCCTTCGGTCTGACCCAGTTGATGCCGGCGACGGCCGCGGGTCTCGGCGTCGATCGGTACAGCGTCGAGGGCAATCTGCGGGGCGGCGCGCGCTATTTGCGCCAGCAACTGGACACATTCGGGCAATATCATCTCGCGCTCGCGGCCTACAATGCCGGACCAGGCCGGGTGCGGGGAGGCCTGGTTCCCCGGATCCGCGAGACGCAGGACTATGTTAGCAATGTCCTCTGGAACTGGTCTCGCCTCAGCGGCCTCCAGCGCCAGACGGTCATTCTCCCGGCAGACGCTCTGCAGGCGCCGTCCGGGCCCTCGGTGAGGCAGCGAACGGCCGATATCTCGACCTTCTGAGGTTGGCTGATCGCCGGAGGTGCGCCGCGCGGCCCGGCGGCTAGAGTTCGAAATCATCGCCATCGACAAGGCGTGCGCGGCGCTCGCGGATCTTCACGACCTCTTCGGCGACCTTCTTCACGACGGCGCGCTGGAGCGGGGCGCCCCAGTCGCGCTTCACTTCCGATCCGTCGATGCCGTTGATCTCATCGAGCGCCTCGATGATTTTGCGGGGTAGGTCGGCGAACATGTCGCAAAGCATCGCGATGATCGTGGAATAGCGCTGGCGATCGAGGAGATCGAGGCCCTGGAAGGTCTCTAGGCAGGTATAGGCCTGCAGGATATTCGTCCCCAGCGCATGAAGAATTTTCTCCAGCTCAGGCTGGGTGATCACCGACCGTTTGGCCGGATCGCGGTGAAGGAGGAGGCCGAGCCGGGTCTTGTTGATCCCGGTCTTTTGCGCGAGCGCGCGCTGCGCCGTTTCCTGCGCGGCCATGGATTCGAGGATCAACGGAATATAGTCGCGGAGCGGATTCCCGCTTTCCCCGGCGTCCATAATCTACGCCTCAAACCAGGCAAGAGATGACATTTCGACCCCCAATGCCGCTCCGTTAACCCAAGACAATCATAGCGAAATTGGCTTTGCAAGCGCGGTTTGGGCCAGATTGGTACTCGCGGCGCCCGCCAAAGCCCGGCTTGTCAGTGCGAGAAAGGAGCGTTTTCGCTGCCGGGTTCGCGACTTTCGGACCGGCCAAGACCGAGCGTATCGAGCACGCGCGCGGCCTTTTGTTCGACCACATAGTCGAAGAGCAGTAGCGAAAGCGTGTCTTCGGACGTGAGCCGGTAGCCGACCCGCTTCTCGAGGCTCGTCCTGACGCCCCCCAGCCGGTCGATGCAGGTCTGAGGCAGCGCGAACAGGAGGGCGATGTCGCCGGAGGCGGGGACGAGTTGCAGATGCTGTCGAAGGATGTCGGCGTCATGGCCTGCCATGTCGCGGTCCGTGCCCACGACGTGCAGCGTGAGGCTCGAAAGGCTTTCGTGCGCGCGGGTTTCGTTAGAGCGCACGCGGATACATTCCGTGGTGAGGCGGAAAAGGAGCTCCGAGATTTCGAGCGCAAAGTCTCGTGCGTCAGCGGTCATAAACGCCACGTTCCCATTTGACCCTGTTCACAAGCGTGCCCTCCGGCAAGCGTTGCCCCCGATCCCGCTTTGTTGAACGTCGAATGGTTAACAAAACCCGAGTCCGCAGCCGCGAATCTACCGTGACGGGCTTCTGTCCGCAATTGCGGGGCATTGTGCCCCCGATCGGTGGCCATGTCGCCCTTGGCGGAGGGGCGCCCTGCCCCTCAGGGCGGGGCAAAGCGCCCCGAAATCACCAACTTGGGAAAGAAAATTCGTCGTCGGGGCTCCCGAATCGAGTTGCAGGACCGGGGGCCGCTTGTCCGGGAGCGGAACGATTGGTGAGCTTCCTTCTGGGCGCGGTTCGGTCGCGTCTTGATGAGAAGGAAACCCACCATGCAACTTGTCCGAAACAATGTTGGACGTGCGGAGCTGGCGATCGCCCTCACTCTGCTTGTCCTGTTTCTCTTCGCCTGGACCGCGGGCCCGGCGTTCGCGGGCGCTGACACGACGTTCGACACCGCCCTCAACACGTTCACCGATTTCCTCGAGGGCTCGGGCGGCAAGATCATCACCGTCCTCTCGCTCGCGGGCGGCATCGTCGCGCTCGCCTCGGGGCGCTTCTCGATGGGGCAAATCGCAATCCCCGTCGGGGTCGGCGTCGGCGCCGGCACCGGCATCCCGATCGTCACCTCGACGGTGACGGCAACGATCTGAAAGGTCCCGCGACCGGTCGAGGTGGCAGCTTCGGCCGATCCAAGGAGAGGGTGGTGCAATGGCTGCGGACAAATACGTCATCCCGACTCATCTGGACGATCCCGAGCTGATCGGGCTGTGGACGCTGGATGAGTTCCTGGCGATGGTCATCCCCTTCGCATGGGGGATCCTGTCTCAGCATATCCTTATCGGCATGTTTCTTTCGGGTGCAGGCTGGTGGGGTCTCAGGAAAGCTAAGGCAGGCCGGGCGACGTCATGGCTTCTGCACATGGCCTATTGGCATCTTCCGTCCGGTTTTACCGGGCTGAGAGCCACGCCACCCTCATATCTGCGCCTGATGGCGGGCTGACATGGAACTCTCCTTCAGCCATTCGCACAATCAGCGGATCCTGCGGCAGCGCAACATGCTGGCGGTCGCCGCCGCCGCGCTCGCCGCGATCACGATCGGGCTGTTCCTCGTGACCATTTCCCGCGATCGGGAGGTCGTCCTCCAGCCGATCCTGCGCTCGCCGCTTACGGTCAGCTCGGCTGGCGTCAGCCGCGAATATCTCGAGATGATCACGCGCGACACCGTTGTGCTGACCCTCGACCGGAGCCCGCAAAATCTCGAATACTGGATGTCCGAAGTCCTCGAGATTACCGCGCCGCGCATGCAGGGCCGGATCAAGGCGGACCTCATGAAGATCGTCAGCGAGCAGCGCGGATCCTCGATCGCGCAATTCTTCACCATCGAAAAGATGGAAATCGACACGGCAAACCTGCGCTCCGAGGTGACGGGCGAGCTCCACACGATCGTCGGCAACAAGGTCATCTCGAGCGAGAACCGGACCTTCCGGTACGACTGGGAATATTCCGGGCTGTCGCTGAAGCTGATCGGCTTCGGGATGGTGACGCCCGACAAGGGGAAGGACCTATGATGTCGGTCATCGCCATGGGCAGCGCCGCGATCGGAGCCGTGCTCCTCTCGCGCGTCCAATGCCATCTCAGCCGCTTCGCTGGTGCGGGCCTCGTCGCCGCCGCTGTCCTCGTCGCAGCGGCGCCAGCCTGGGCCGACCAGACGGTGATGGCGTCCGACAGCAGCCAGGTCGATTGCACGGCGTCGGCGCGCGACCTCACGCGGATCAGTCTGGTCGAAGACGAGTTCGCCTCGGTCTCGAAGATCTCGACTGGAAATCCCGCGGACGATTTCTCGGTCGTCAACGAACCGGTGCGGGGCGATATCTATCTGTCCGTACCCGACGGCTTCGCGCGCCCGGCGCTCTCCTTCTTCGCCACGAGCAAGCGTGGATATGTCTATAAATTCGTTTGCCGGATCGATGGGGAACAGGCGATCCAGGTCTTCATCTCCAATCCCGCGATCGCGAAAGAGCGCGCGGCCGAGGAGAGGCCGGCGGCATCGCGCGGTCCGCAGGACGCGGCGATCGAGCTTGTCCAGGCCATGTACGCGGGCGCAATCGTCGACGGCTACGAGATGCGCCAGCGCAGCCTGACGCCCGTCAATGTCGGCCCGCTCAAGGTCCAACTCGTGGCCGAGTATCGCGGGACGGACCTCTCGGGGAAGGTCCTTCGTATCGAAAACAAGAGCGGTCAGGCGGTCGAACTGACCGAAGCGATGGTGGCCCCGGCCAGCGCGCTGGCGGTTTCGCTCGCCGAGAGGACACTGCCGCCGGGGAAGGCGACCACCGCCTACCTCGTTTCCCAGACTGGAAGGTGAACCCATGTCTCTTGCCGATTTCCTGAAGCGCAAACGCCAACCGCTCGACGAGCCGAGCGACGAAGGCGTCTCGCCGCTCACAGGCGATCTCGCCGGCAACGAGGCTGTTCGCCGGCGGCAGCGGCTGCTCCTTGCTGGCGCGGCGGGCGCCGGGCTGATCCTGTCGTCGATCTGGATTTTTTCTGGCGATGAATCGGAAGCGGCGGCGGAGGACGACGGAAAGACCGAGGTCGCGGTGTCGACCAAGGACATGGTCAACCGCAATCTCTCGCAGCAGGAGTGGATGGCGCTCTCCGAAAACAGGTTTCAGTCGACCGAGAACCAGCTCAAGTCGATCGACGGGCAAAACCGCAGGCTCGAGCAACTGACCGCGCAGGTCGAGGCGCTCAAGGGCCAGAACCAGGCGATGCAGGCCGATGGCCAGCGGGTGCTTTCCGCTTATCAGTCGGAAAACGAACAATTGCGCCGGCAAGCCAATGAGCGCCGGACGCCGGCGCCGGCACCCGGTCCGGGCGCACTCTACGGCCCCACCGGTCCCCAGGCCTATCAGCGGCCCGATGGCGCGGCGACCGCACAGAAGGGTGCCAGCGGCCTCGGCGGGCCACCCGAGGTCAAGCTCGTCCGCTTCGCCGGCGGCCAGGGTGGAACGGCGTCGCGGGTCGAGAAGGGCAACACGCTCTATACCGACAGCATCAACTATCTTCCGCCGAACAGCTTTGCGCGCGCGAAGGTCATCGTCGGCGTGGATGCGAGCGCGGGGGTCAACAGCCAGACCGACCCGCTCCCGGTGGTCCTTCGCGTGACGGGACCGGCGCGCTCGGTCCTCCAGAACGGGCGCGTCCTCACGACTCGGATCGAAGGCTGCCTCGTGAACGGGGCCGCGCGCGGCGATCTGTCGGCCGAGAAGGTTTACGTGAAGCTGCAGAAGATGACCTGCCCGCAGCCGGGCGGCCGCTATGCGGTGTCCGAGGTCAAGGGCTTCCTCGCCTTTGGCGGGAAGACCGGCGTGCGGGGCCGGGTGGTCTCGCGCGAGGGCTCGCTCGTGACCCAGGCTTTCCTCGCCGGGCTCGCGGGCGGCTTCGGGCGAGGCTTTTCGGCGAATGCCAACAGCGTCTTCCAGGGCACCAACATCTCGACCGACGGGAAGCGCGACAAGCTGTCGACCGGCGAGATCCTCGAAGGTGGGTTCGGGGAGGGCGTCGCCCAGAGCGGCGACATGGTCTCGAAATATCTGATCGAGCGGGCCGAGCAATATCAGCCGGTGATCGAGATGCCGACCGGCATCGATGTGGAGATCGTTTTCCTGGAGGGTGTCTATGTCCGGAATTGAACGCTGGCGCGGTCTCGCGCGCCCCTCGCGTCTCCTGGCGGCGGGTCTCGTCACGCTCGGCGCCGCCGGGATCGCACTCGCGGCGGACGCTGCCGTGAGCGAAGGCCAGGTGCGCGCGTTGCTCAAGGCGCGACTGCCCAAGACGGTCATCGGCTCGGTTGATTGCGCGACCATCGGCGGGCTCTGCGAGGTCGTTGCGGGTGACAATCTCTTCTATGTTGATGTCGGCGCCCGCTATCTCGTCATCGGCCGGGTCTACGACATGGAGACGCGCCAGGACATCACAGCGGCCCGTCTGCTCGAGATGAACCCGGACATGCTGGTCGGCGCGGCGGCGCGGGCGAATAGCGTTGCAGGTGCGGGCGAAATGCCTGACGGCCAGAGCGCTGCGATGCCGGCACAGGCCGAACGCCAGGTCGCGGCGGCGGCAAGCCGCACCCTCTCGCTTGCGGGACTGCCGAAGGATGGCGCCATCGTCTGGGGCAACCCGGCTGGCGAGACGGTCACGGTGTTCACCGATTTTCGCTGCGGTTACTGCCGCGCGCTTGCCCAGGTCCTTCGCGAGATGAACGTGCGGGTCGTCGAGCGCCCGATATCGGTGCTCGGCAGCCGGGACATCGCCGACCGCGTTTACTGCGCCAAGGACCGCGAAGCCGCGCTCCACGCTGTCTATGCCGGCGAGACCCTTAAGCCCGCGCCCGCCTGCAACACCTCGGGTCTCGATGCCAATGAGGCCTTTGCCACGCGCAACGACATGCGGGGCACGCCGGTCATCGTGCGCCGCGACGGCGCGATGCTCGAAGGCTACCGCCCGCGCGCGTTCCTCGAACAATGGCTGAAGGGAGCGAAATCGTGAGGGCGCTGCGCCGGCGGTTGCGCCGCAGCCCCGCGATCGTCCTTGGCACAAGCGGCCTGCTTCTCTTGGGGAGCTGCGCCAGCCTCGGCGGGAATGTACGAGGAAGCTTCTCCTGTGACGCTCCGGATGGCGTATGCGCGCCGAGCGCCGCGATCGACGACCGCGCGCTCGCTGCGATTGCCGGCGGGGGAGAGGAAGGCGACTTCGTTCCCGCGGCGGGCCAGCCCGGGCTCGGCGAGTCCGCAGCTGTGCGCGTTGCGCGCGCGCAGCCCGTGAGGCCGGCGCCCGGCGATCCCGCGCGCACGCGCGAGCGAGTGCTGCGGATCGTCTTCCAACCCTACATCGACGAGCGGGGCCGCCTTCACGAAGCGACTGCCGTGCATGCGGTCGTCGCGAACGGCGACTGGCAGCAGGCCTTCGCGCCGCCGCGGGCGAGCGCGCGGGCACCTGGGGGCGTCATGGGTTTTGTCTCGCTGGCCGACGCGGTCGACCAGGCCGATCCGCCTCAGGGTGCGGACGTGCCGCGCACCGCGGGTCTCCCGTCGCCCAACGCGGTGGCCGCCGCCCGTGCGCGCAAGGACGACCCCCTCGGCGCCATCAAGGCGGACGTCTCGGATCGCCTGGCTCCCGCGGCGACCCGGGCGCCTGCCGCCGCCGCGCGCGCCAATCAGGACCCGTTGGCGCGCGCGGCGATGGATTCGGTCGCGCGGGGTGCGGGGGAGGCGACCGCGCGACCGGGCGGGCAAGGGGCCGGACCGGCACCGGTGATCAGGGCGCCTGGATTCCCAGCGAACGTTGCGAAGGACGACTGATATGGCGGACCGCGGCCTCTTCGAACGAATGGTGACTGGTATCCTTGGCGATACCGCGCGGCCCGACACCGAACGGCCAAAGCTCGGCGTCCCGATGCTCGCCGACTGGCTTCCCTATCGGAGCCATGATCCCAAGACCGGGATCTTCTACAACAGCGCGTCGCGCGGCTTTGTCGTGGAGGCGAGCCCGCTCATCGGAGCGAACGAGCGCACGGGCGAGATCCTCACACAGTTTCTGTCCGAGGCCATCACGACGCCGGGCTGTCTGCAATTCCACCAATGGATGAGCCCGCGGATCGGCGAACGGCTGTCGCGCTGGTATCTGCCGCGATATGCCGCGCGCGGCGTCTATGAGCGCATGGCCAAGCACCGCGTCGATTTCCTGACCGCGGGCGTCTGGCAATCGCTCTCCTCCGATGCGCCGTTCAGTTTGCGCAACCACCGCGTGGCCATCTCCTATTCGACGCCGGAGAGCTCGAGCTTGACCAGCGAGGAGATTGTCGCCGTGATGGAGGGCCTGATCTCCGCTCTGGCGTCGATCAACGTCTCGGCGCGCCGGATGGAGCCTGCGGATCTTATCGCCTGGATCGATGACATCACGTCGCCCACGACCGCGGCGGGCGAAGATGTGGTCAACTACAATCCGTTCGATCCCATCGCCGATCAGGCCATCCGGCGCGATGTCGAATTCCGGATCGAGGCCGACCGGATGCTGCTGCGAACCGAGCGATTTCGGCCGACGGGCAAGATAGTGGATGACGCGCCGGAGATCGGCGAGATTTTCCCCGATATCTTCGACGTCCGGAGTTTCTCGGTCCGCAATCTCCCGACGCGGTGGGCGCCCTGGGACGTCGCCCGCCTCATCGGTGACATGTTCACCGACAAGCTGCGGATGCCGTGTCCGGTTTCGACGAACCTCTGCATCGAGTTTCCCGACCCCCAGGCGCTGAGCAACAAGGCAAGTTTCAAGTTCATGCGGACGACCAGCCTCGCCGATTCAAAGTCGGCGCGGTTCCTGCCGCAACTGCGCGAGCAGTCCCAGGAATGGCGGTTCGTGAACGACGAGGTGCGTCAGGGGCGAAAGCTTGTTCGTGTCTTCTTCAGCGTCACCTCCTTTTCCCCCAAGGGGCGGGGCGACGCCAACGAGCGGGTCCTGAAATCGGTCTATCGCGCGGCGGGCTGGGACCTTCTCGATGATCGCTACCTGCAGGTGATGGGCTTGCTCTGCGCGATGCCTATGACGATGGCGAACGGCCTCGCGCGTGATCTTGATCGGATGAAGCGGCTTCGCACGCTGCTCACCACGACGGCCGCCAACCTCGCGCCGATCCAGGGCGAGTATCTGGGCGGACAGGTGCCGCATCTGATGTTGATTGGTCGCCGCGGCCAGCCCTTCTTCTGGAGCCCGTTCGAAAACGCCGCCGGCAATCACAATGTCGCGGTCGTCGGCAAGTCGGGGTCGGGCAAGTCGGTCACGCTCCAGGAGCTGTGCGCGTCGCTTTGCGGTGCAGGGGCGCGGGTGGTCGTGATCGACGACGGGCGATCGTTCGAGCATTCGGCCAAGCTCCAGGGCGGCGCCTTTGTCGAATTCACCATCTCGTCGGGCTTCTGCCTCAACCCGTTCAGCATGATCGACGCGGAGTTGGCGGGCGCGAACGAGGATTATCTTCTCGATTGCATGGCGATGCTGAAGGCGATCGTGAGCCAGATGGCGCGCCATATCGACCGGCTCAACGATACCGAGCGGGGGCTGATCGACGGAGCCGTCAACAGCGTCTGGCAGGCGAAGGGCCGGACCGGCGCGATCGACGACGTGATCGCGGCGCTGGAAGCGACGGGCAATGCGCTGGCGATGGATCTCGGAATCGCCATGCGGCCTTTCTCGTCGGGCGGGACCTATGGCCGCTTCTTCGAAGGCGAGGCTTCGTTCGAGCTCTCGGCGCAGTTCACCGTCTTCGAACTGTCGGATCTCTCCTCACGCGAGGAACTTCGAAGCGTGGTGCTCACCGCGATCATGTTCATGTCGCAGCAGATGATGCGCAAGGTCGATCGTTCGATCCCCAAGGCGCTGTTTCTCGACGAAGCGTGGCAGATGCTCCGCGGCGGCGCGATGGCGGATTTTATCGAAATCTATGCCAGAACCTGCCGCAAATATGGGGGGGCGCTCGTAACGGCGACCCAGTCGCTGAACGACTATTACAAATCGCCGGGCTCGATCGCGGCGCTCGAAAACTCGGACTGGTTCGTCATCCTTGAGCAAAAGCCGGAGACGATCGCGGACTTCAAGAACCACGACCGCTTCGAGATGGACGACTATACCGACGCGCTGCTGCGATCGCTCAAGATCAATGGGCGTGAATATTCCGATATCCTGATCAAGGGCCCGGAGATGCTCGCGGTCGGCAGGCTCGTCCTCGATCCCTTTTCCGCGACTGTCTATTCGTCGAGCCCGGCGGTCTACGCCGCGATCGAGGCGCTGGTCGCAGAGGGGCATAGCATGGACGAGGCGATCGAACGCGTCGCGTTTCCTGCCGATCGCGGACGAGGGGATGCACCGCCCGTTCCCGACTTCGCGGAAGCGGCGGAATAGCCGATGACCGGCATCGCCTCATCATCGTCCGCCAAATCCCGCCGCACGCTCCGGCTGCCGGATGGCCGCACGGCGATCGCCTTCGGCCTGCACCTGTCGCGGTTCCTGCTGTCGACGATGCTGCTGAGCTGGGGAGTGTTCGCGCTCGGCTTTCTTCTCTTGGGCGGCGGATCGCTCGACGGGATGATGCATCAGCTCGACAATCTCGCCCGCCGATATGTCGAGGCGGATGCAGCGCGTGTCCAGTCCTTCCGGGACCTGTTCCTCGCGGCACATCTCGCCGTCACCATCCTCCTGATCATCCTGCGCCGGGACCGGATCGTTCCCGCGCAATTGCCGGAAGGGATCCGCGACCATGGCTGAACAGACCGAGCTCGAACTTCCGCCCCCCACCGTACCCGATGCGGCCCGGCGGCGGCGTCCGATCTTTGGCGGGCTCAGCCGGGCGCAGATCTTGGCGGGACTTCTCGTGCTCTGCGCGCTGATCTGGGGCATGTGGGTCACACGCGAGCTGGTGAAGCCGCGGCAGGACCGGATCGTCGCGGCGCGCCTGTCGTCGATCGTCGGGGATTATGTCCAGGCCCAGGCGCGCTCGGCGTCGCCGCCGGCACAGGTCGAGGCGGAGATGCGCAAATTCATGGAGTCGCTCGATTCCGAGCTCGCGCATCGGGCAAAAAAGGGTGAGGTCGTCCTGGTCGGCGAAGCGGTGCTCACCAAGAATGTCCCCGACATCACCGACACTTTGCGCGACGCGGTCTACGCCTCGGGCATTGCGCGGCCAAGGCAGGCCTCGGCCGCCGAATTGCAGCGGCTACAGGACCAGGCGATGGCGGCTGCGGGGCAGGCAGCGCCGCCGCCGCAAGCCATGATGCCGATGGCGTATCCGGGGACCGTCGCGCCGGGCGATATGCAGGCGATGCCGGGCGCGCCGGAGCCGCAATACGGGCCGCCCGCGCCATCCGTCTCAACATTCGACGGGAGCAGCGGCTATGCCGGGCAGTGAGACGCTCGCGCTGCGCTCGCACGCGCGCTGGCGCGTCTGGCTGGCGGTCCTTGCGGTCTTCGTCGGTTGCGGCGTGCTGGGCGGGCTCGGCGACTGGCGGGACCATCATCTCTTCTTCGTCAATACGACGGATTCGCTTCCCAACTGGGCCTTTCTCGTCGATCGCGGCCGCATGCCCGCAAAGGGCGACTATGTTTTCTTCGCGCCGCCGCGCACGCCGCTGCTGCGCCGTCATTTCGGCGCACGTGCGAAGCCCTTCGGCAAGATCGTCTATGGCGTGGCGGGTGATGTCGTCGCGCACCGGGGGGACCTCGTCACGATCAACGGCAAGGCGGTGGCGCGGATGAAGGCCCGGACCCGGCTTGGCGAGCCGCTCGCCCCGGGCGCGACCGGCGCGATACCTGCCGGATGCTATTTCGCGGCGACACCACACCGCGACGGATTTGATAGCCGCTATGCGGACATCGGCTTCGTGTGCGTGCGCCAGGTCCTCGGAACAGGAGTGCCCATCCTGTGAAGCGGGCCGGACCTATCACGTTTGGCGCTCTCGGGCTCGCCGCCGCCGGACTTCTGGCAGGACCGATGCGGAGCGAAGCACGGGATTTCGGCGTCGAGGGGCAGGCGTTTCCGATCATCGAGCCCGATCTGCTGGCCACGATCGAGAGCCGGTTGCGCCGGGCGGAGTCCAGCGGCGAACTCGCGCGGATGAACGAGGTCTTCGCGCGTCGCGTCGAAGCGAAGGTGCGCCGACCCGATCCGGTTGGCGGGATTACGCCCGCGCGCGCGGCGCGCAGCTGGGACTATGACCCGACGGCGCTGATCGAGCAGGACATTCGTGACCAGAAGGGCAATCTCATCGCCGCGGCGGGGCAGCGGATCAATCCTCTCGACTTCGTGGCGATCAGGCAGGACCTCGTTTTCATCGACGGCGACGACCGGGGCGAACTCGACTGGGCGCTGGCACGGTACGCCGATCCCGCCGCGAAGATCATCTTCGTCAAGGGGTCGCCGATCGACCAGATGACGGCGAGAAAGCGTCGCTTCTACTTCGACCAGGAGGGCCGGCTGACCGGCACCTTCGGCATTCGGCATACGCCGGCAGTGGTCAGCCAGACCGGTCGCACCATGCGGGTCTCCGAGATCGCGCTGAAACCGGGAGGACGGAGCTGATGCCCCTCTGGCTCGACTTCCTGACGACGCCGATGGCGGCACCGGAAACGTGCGGACTGCGCCGCCTGCGATATGGATGGCAGGCGCTATGTCTGACGCTTGCCGCGAGTATCGTCGCCCAAGGCGAGCTGCGCGAGCTCGTTGGCCGGTTGGCGCCCGCCGCGACCGGCGTACTGCTCGCCGCGGCGGTGATGACGACGATCCTCTACCTCGGCGCCAAGTATCGCGCCGACACGGCCTTTCTCGATATGCCGCGGGAGACCGAATGATGCGCGCGCTTCGCAGGATCGTTGGCGCGCTGCTCGCCCTCCTCGGCATCCTGGTCGCTGCGCCTGCGGCGGAAGCCGCAGAGCCGACCTGCAACGGCAAGTTCGTCAATCCGGTGACGGACGTCTGCTGGTCCTGCCTTTTCCCCCTGTCGGTGGGGGGTCTCAAGATCTGGCCGAGCGGACGGCCCGATACGAACAATCCGGCGTCACCCGTCTGTGCCTGCGCCGATCCGATGCCGCGCATCGGCATTTCGGTGGGTTTCTGGGAGCCTGCCCGGCTGGCCGACGTGACGATGAAGCCCTGGTGCTTTCCCAACCTTGGCGGCATGCGGATCGCGCCCGGTTTCGACATCGGCCAAGGCTATCTGGCGGGGCCGTCGATGGTCGGTGGCCGATCGCAGAGCACGGCGAAGTGGCATGTGCACTGGTATGTCTACCCGCTCCTCTACTGGATGGAGATTCTGACCGATTTCGCCTGCTTCGAGCAGGCGAGCTTCGACATCGCCTATATGACCGAGGTCGATCCGCTCTGGCAGGATGATGCGCTTGCGGCGCTCATCAATCCTGAAGCCGTCGTCTTCGCGAACCCGATCGCCAAGGCAGCCTGCGCGGGTGATTGTGTCGCCGCCACGGCCAACCTACCGCTCGACCAGCTCTTCTGGTGCGCGGGCTGCCAGGGCTCGATGTATCCGCTCAACGGCAATATCCCCGCGTCGATCGGCCATGTGCAGTCGTCGCGGCTCGCCCTCTCGCGCTTCGCATACAAGATGCACCGCCAGGCGCTGGCCTGGGGGACGATGGGGACCAAGGGCCTGTGCAAGAAGTATCTAATGCCGATCATGCGCAAGCAGCAATATCGGTTCCAGATGACCAATCCGATCCCGACGGTGAACGGCCGCTTCGCCTGCTCGGCGATTGGCGCCTCGACCATGCCGCCCGATGCCGGGCGTGCCTTTCCCGCCGGCGGCGAGGATATGGGCTATCTGGTCTGGCGGAAGCGCAACTGCTGTGTGTTCTAGGAGGCGCGGATGCGAAAGCTGATCCTGGCTGGAGGCGCGCTGCTCGCGGCGGCGAGCGTCACCGCACTCCTCGCGCAGACCGTCGACGGGCTCGACCTCGAGGCGGTTCGAAAGCGGTCCGCCGAAATGCAGGACGAAGCGGTCGCCTTCGTGGAGCAGGTCAAGGATCGGGGCGATGCCTTCCGGGAGGATGCCGCGTCGGTTCGGGTCGGGGGCACGCAGAATATGGAGCGAGTGGCGACGGCCGACTTGCCCAAGGGTCCCGCGGGTCCGATCGATTTCGACGAGATTGTAGCCGGTGCGGCGACGAATATCGGGGCCGGCGCCGGCGAAGCACCCCAACTCATCGTCTTCGCCAGCCTTTCGATGCCGCCCAAGGCACTGCGGACGCTGATCGAGGATACGGCGCGGGCGGGTGGCGTCGTCGTGTTTCGCGGCTTCCCCGACAATTCCATGCGCGCTTTCACCGAGCGTCTCGGCAGGATCGTCGCGCGCGAGGATGATTTCGCCAATATCGGCATCGATCCGCGCCTCTTTCGTGCGTTCGATGTGGCCGCGGTGCCGACCTATGTCGCCGTCTCGTCCGATTTCGACCTCTGCGCGGGCTTCGCTTGCCGTACCAAGGTTCCGGCGCACGACCGCATGGTTGGGAATGTGACGCTGGAATATGCACTCACCAGCTTTGCCGAGGCCAATGGTCCCGGCGCGCGGGTTGCGGCGGTTGGACTCAAGCGATTGCATCGGCCGGCGCGATGATCGCGCGGCGCGCCCTTGTCTGTCTGCTGGCCGCGTTGGCCGCGGCGTCGCCCGTGCTTGCCCAAACGACCGTCGAAGAGGCCCGGGAAGAGGGCCGCAAGCTCGGAAACGAGACCCGGCGCGATAGCACGCTTGTTCCGACCGACACTGTGCGAGCCGAGGCGGTTCCGGGATATGCGGGGACTGCTTTGCCCGAGGGCGACTATTTCGACGATCCCGATCGTCTCGAGGCGGCTGGCGCATCGGCGAGGCAGAGCAGCGAGCCATATCGGATCACGGTGGACGGTGATCGCACGCGGCCTGCTTTCAGCAATGACGAAATTCTTGCCACAACGCGCCGCGCGACATCGGTCGAAAATGACCCGTCGACCTATCTGGACGGCGAGGAAATGGGCGGATCGGCGGGGGTTTGCACGCCGCTGCCGCCCGGCACGGACGCGACGGGCTATTATGAGGCAAGTTGCAACCGCGGGAGCCAGCTGACCGAGGAGACGCGGACCTGCGCGCCCGCCATGGTTCCGCGCGCCACGACACGGCAGGTCTACAAATATTATGCGGCAGGGGACGGTGTTTACGGCGCGCCCTTTCCGCGGGACAGCGATTTCGCTGGCGCGCTGGCGAATGGAAGCTGCTGGGTCAGTGGTCCCTCGATGGGCGGCTGCGCCGCGAGCGTCGCCGTCGGGTATCGGAGTGGGAATAAATTCTGCGGCGACTATAGCGTGCGGACGCTGAGCTGCACGGCCGAGATCGCGTCGAGCAGCCCCGAGATGCCGGCGACCGGAAAGCTCTGGTATGCCCGCGCCAGCGAAACATCGGTCACGGTCGAGCGCAGCGATGCGAGTTGTCAGGCCTATGCTGGCGACAGCCAATGCGTCCCGTCGGGCCCCGACCTGTGCACGCAAGGCGAGGCGACGCGGATCATCGATGGCGTGGCTATTACCCAACCGTGCTGGGAGTGGCGGCGCTCCTACCAGTGCAATATTGTTTCGCCGGCGAGTGATTGCAGCGAGCTTGAGGCCAACAGCGCATGCAGCTTCGTGCGCACCGAGTGCCTCGACGACGATCAGGACGGCGCCTGCCGCGTGGAGGAGCGCATCTACCGCTGCCCGGCGCCCGGCGGCAACGTTGGGGCCGCGCCACAATATATTTGCGGCGACGACGTCTATTGCATCAATGGCGATTGCGAGCCGATCGTTCGCGAGGCGTCAACTGAGCTCAAGGACGCGCTGGTCGCGCTTCACGCGATCGACCAGGCCGGCAAGGAGTTCGACGAGGACGACCTCAGTCTCTTCCGGGGCGCACGCGAGACGTGTCACAAGCCGGTCTTCGGTCTCATCAACTGCTGCGCCGGCAAGGTCTCGGGCCTGCTGTCGGCCGGCGCCGGTGCTGCCGCGCTTGCCGCCGGCCCCGCCGGGATCGCTGCGCTCGCCACACCCTTCCTGGCGCTTTTTGCCTGTTCGCAGGACGAGATGAAGCTCGATATCAGGGACCGGATGGGGTTCTGCCACAAGGTCGGCACCTATTGCTCCTCGAGCGTGCTCGGCATCTGCAAGACCAAGCGCACCGCCTATTGCTGCTTCGAGAGCAAATTGAGCCGCGTCCTCCAGGAGCAGGGGCGCACGCAGCTTGGCAAGCCCTGGGACAAGCCCAAGAAGGAACAATGCCTGGGCTTCACGATCGACGAATTTGCGCGGCTCGATCTGTCGGTGATGGATTTTACCGAAGTGTATGCGGACTTCATGGACGCCGCGAAACTTCCCGATGAGGTTGAGACCATGACCCAGATTCAGCAGAAGATAGAGGGCTATTATGACTTGCACGGCAAATGATCGCGCCCTTGCCCGCAGGCCTTTCCATTGCCGCTACCGTCTCCATGCGAGCAACGGGGCCGACCATGCCCTGCCGCGCGCGCTCACCCAAATCCTCCGCGCAAAAGGCCGGCGGTTCGCAGAACCGTCCGGCGAAGAAGGGAGCTGGAACATGGCTGGCAGGATGATGGCCGCGCTGGCGGCGCTATGGATTTCGAGCTTCGCCGCGCCGGCGCTCGCGCAAGACGAGCACACGAGCGGCGCGGACTTCGAACGCGGCGAGGGCAACGACGATTTCTACTGTGGCGAGCGGCGGCTTGGACAATGGTTCTATTGCTGGAAGCCAAAGCCGCGGCTGCAGAACGCGCCTGACACTCCGCCGCCGGAGCGAAGCGCGGTGGAACGGCTGGCGGCGGTCACGCGCGAACTCGATGAGCTCAAAGCCCGGGCGATCCTCGATCCCTCCGAGGAGAATGTCATCGCCTATGTCCGTTTCCAGCGGGAGCAGCTCGATCGGGCGTCAACCTTTTCCGATACTTGGCAGCGCGCTTTATGGCAGAAGCCCGAGCTCGACTATACGCTGCAGCGCCCGGTTTCGAGCGTCGGCAAAAGGGCCTGGCTCGACAACCGCCGCGCCGATCGCGACGGAGTGCTCGCGAACCTCAGCCAGCGCTACGGCCTCTTCTATTTCTACGCGCAGAGCTGTGGCGCATGCGACATCTTTTCGCCGATCCTCCGCTCGGTCGCCGATAGCCACCACATTACCGTGATGGCCGTCTCGATGGACGGCGGTCCGAGCCGCGAGTTTCCGGGATATGTCGTCGATGCAGGCCAGCGCGCGCGCATGGGGGTCGGCGGCAACGAGACGCCGGCGCTCGTGCTGTTCGACACGCTGACCAAGCGGACGATTCCGGTCGGCTACGGCATTTTGAGCGCCGACGAGATCATGGATCGCATCTTCGCGCTGACCAACACCAAGGTGGGGAGTGACTATTGATGGGGAAGGATCGCCGTAGCGGCCTGTGGCGCCGCATCCTACGCTCGACCTGCGCATGGGCCGGACTTGCCGCGACCGCGAATCTCGCAGTCGCAGGGACCGCGCGCGCCGACGTTGGCGCCGAGATGATCCGCTTCTTCTCCGATGCGGGCGGCGCGGCCAATGTGACGGGCCCCTCCGCTTATGAAGGACAGTCCGCCGGCTATTATTCGCTCGGCAATGTCTGGACGCGCTTTCCCCAGAAAAGCGTGCAGCCGTTCAACCTCCAGCTTCCGAGCGCGCGGGCCGGTTGCGGCGGCATCGATCTTTTCAGCGGCAGCTTCTCGTTCATCAATGCGAGCGAGATTATCGCCATGCTGAAGGCGACGGCGAACAACGCCCTCGGGTTCGCCTTCAAGCTGGCTATCGATTCCGTCTCGCCTGAGATCGGCAAGGTCATGGACGAGTTCAGCCAGAAGGCGCAGCTCCTCAACCAGATGAACATTTCGAGCTGCGAAACGGCGCAGGCGCTCGTCGGAGGTATCTGGCCGCAGATGGAGACGACGCGTGCGACGATCTGCGAGGCGGTGGGCAACAGCCAGGGCGTCTTCTCCGACTGGGCGGCGGCGCGCCAAGGCTGCAACAATGGCAATCGCCGCGATGCGACGATCGCGGGCAACAGCGACGCGGCGATGAAGGACCAGCTCGTCGGCGAGCCGCACAACTACACTTGGGAGGCCCTCCAGAAGTCGGCAAAGTTCGGAGCCTTCGACAAGGGCTTCTCCGAATATATTATGACGTTGGTGGGCACGGTTGTGACGTCGCCTTCATCCGACCCGAGCGTCGGCGGCAGGGTGGTCATGTTCGGGCCAGCCGAGGAAGCGGTGGTGACAGCGCTGTTGGACGGCACGGCCGATGCGCCGCCGGTCAAGATCCTGCGCTGCAACGACACCAATTGCTATGATGTCGGGGAGCAGACGCTGTCGGTGCCGGCGTCGGCTGCGCTCAGGCCGCGGATCGAGGCGATGATCCGTTCGATGAGCGACAAGATCCGCTCGGACACGCCGCTCGACGCGGCGGAGAAGCAGCTTTTGAACCTCGCAACGATCCCGCTCTACAAGATCCTCGCTGTGCAGGCCTATGCCCATTACGCGCTGACGCAGGGCGAAATTCAGACGCTTTCGGAGATCGTCGCGGTCGACCTGCTGTCGGCGATGCTCGACAATATGCTCGACCGGGTCGAGCAGGCGAAGGTCCACTACCAGACGTTCGATCAGGAGACCGCCGCGCAGTGGCGCCAGCAGATCGCGTCCACCCGCGCGAAGTTCGGGCAGCGCGACGTGAAGCTCAACAACAAGCTGCAGGTCACCATGCAGATCATCGATCGCAGTATCATGCTGGAATCGACGCTCCAGAATTCGATGACGCCCGGAATGACCGCCGCGCTGAATTTCTCGCGCGGTCTCAGTGCGCAGGGGCTCCACTAGCCGCGAAAGGGAGTGCGATGCTCGAGGTCTTCACGGTCGGCGGCGGCGAGTATCTCGTCAACACCTTCAACGCGGTTGCGGCCTGGTCGGGGGGAGGGGGCTACAAGTCCCTGATCCGCGTCGTGATGGTCATGGGCCTCATCTATTCGCTGCTCGTCGTGACCTTCACCCTGAATTATCGGGTCTGGCTCAACTGGTTCCTTCAGGCGACCGCCATCTATCTCTGCCTGATGGTGCCGACCGTCGACATCAAGGTGACCGACCGCATCAATCCCGCCCTCGCGCCGGCGACTGTCGACAATGTCCCGTTGGGTCTCGGCCTTCTCGCTAGCCTCACGACGCAAATGGGCGACTGGCTGACGCGCACCGCGGAGACGGTGTTCGTGATGCCGAACGAGCTCAACTACAGCAGCAACGGTATCGTCTATGGCGCGCGGTTGTTCGACGCGACACGCAATTTCATCGTTCGCGACGCCGAGTTTTCGACGAACCTCGAAAATCACTTCAAGAACTGCCTGTTCGGCGATGTGATGCTCTACCAGAAGTCGCTGACCGAACTGGCTAAGGCCACCGATCTCTGGACGGCCGTCGGGCCCGGCTCGGAAGCCCGGTCACAGCAATGGCTCGAGCGCCAGGGCGACGGCACTGTGCGCAGCTACATCCTGACCTGCCGCCAGGCCTATCAGTCGCTCGATGCGCAATGGGGGCCGATGATCGAGGCCAACGCGCCACTCTGGGGACGGGAGGCCTATCCCCGGTTGAGCAACGCGCTGGCGGCCGACAAGCTGAAACATGATGTCCCGATTGCGAGCGCGGCCTTCACGGGGGCCGGTGGAAGCTTTGCGGAGGTGATGCGGCAGAACACGGCGATCAATGCCTTCACCGCGGCGCGCAACAGCATGTCCGGCAGCTCTGGCGCGGCGGCGATCGACACGTTCGCCCAGACGCGCGCCGACATCCAGGCGCGCAACACCTATGGTTCGATCGCCCAGCAGGCGATGGCCTGGGTCCCGATCCTCAACATCGTGCTCACCGTTGTGTTCTTCGCGATGTTCCCGGTCATCTTTCCGCTGTTTTTGATGCCGCAGACCGGGATCGCGGCGCTCAAGGGCTATGTGACGGGCTTCTTCTATCTGGCAGCCTGGGGTCCGCTTTATGTAATCCTGCACATGATCTGCATGACGCGCGCGACGTCGGCCGCAAATGGCGTGGCCGGCGGGGGCGTGACTTTGGGGAGCTATGCTGGGATCGGCGCGGTCAACGCCGAGACAGCGACGATCGCCGGCTTCATGCTGATGAGCGTGCCGTTCCTCGCTGCCGGGCTGGCGCGCGGCGCGATGTCGATTGCCGGGCATTCGATGTCGATGCTGGCGCCCGCGCAGAATGCCGCGGAGGCCGCCGCGCTGGAGCAGACGACGGGCAATTATTCCTACGGTAATGTGAGCTGGGCAAATTCGACAGCGAACATGCGCCAAGCCGATCAATGGACCACCGCGCCCAGCTATATGGGCGGCGCACCGAGCATCGGATGGCGGCAGGACAATGGCGCGACCGTCAGCGGATTCGGCAACGGTCAGGAAGTTTTCGACACTGGTGCGGCGATCTCGCGGCTTGGGTTCTCGCCCACGCTGACGAGTGGCTTCGTTGCGGAACGGCGCGAGCTTGCAAGCTGGGCGCATCGCCAAGCTGAAGCTTTTGAAAATGCTGCGGCTGAGGTGCTTACTGCAACCCATGCGAACCGAAGCGCTTTCGGGACTTCGACAGAGAGAAGCTCGGGTTGGGATTCGGGGAGTGGTTGGCAAACCCAGAGCGGGACCGAACAGTTCGACCGCAAAAGCACGACTAGCTCCGACGGAAGCAGTGAGAGATCCACGATCGGCCATCGCCAAGGCGTTACGCAAAATCATGATCGTCAGGCGCAAATCTCCGATCGGACCAGCGGATCGGTCACGGCCGGCGTCGGTGGCGGCGGTCGTGGCGGCTCGTCAGGCGCTAATCTAGGCATCACCAAGAGCGGCACGCAGTCGGACAATCTCGGTCATGGAACTTCCACGACACGGTCTGTCGATACCGACAGCTCAACGTCCAGCAGCGTCAGCAGCGAACATGGGAACGGCTCGAACGTGTCGCTATCGGATTCACAATATGAGAGGGGTGGGAGCTTTTCGCGAGCGTCTATGACAAGCTCGTCGTCGGTGAGCACGGAGGATTCTCTCGCACTCGCCAAATCCTACACCGAGCAGGCGCGTCGGCTTGAAGAGCTTTCGCAGCAGCTATCGAGAGACGCGAGCTACGCCGAAACCCATGGTATGCATCTCAGTGAGAATCTGAGCCAAGACCTCGCTCAATGGTATCGTCAGCAGCAGGTCGAGAATTCTGGCCTCGACGCGCCCGAGCTTTGGGCGACCGACCTATCCGCCCAGCAACGAGCGGTACGCAACGAGATGATCGGGCGATGGATGAGCGAGTCTCAAGAATCGATACGGGCTGAAATTGCAGATAGCTTGCACGCGCCCGATCTTGTTACCGTGCATCGACCGACGGTGGATGGGGCGGACGACGTGCGCGCGGGCTACCGGCCGCAGGGCGCCGGTGGCCTTCCCGCTGGCCCAGGAGGCGGCAGAGCAAACCCCGCCGCCACAATCATCGATGAGGGGCGCGCCGAGTTGGAAGGCAGGAAAGCCGTCGCTCAGACCATGCGGGGCCAATATGTGGAGGGAGCTTCCGATCTGCGCGGCGAGATCAGCAAGGATCACGATCGCGGCTTCTTCCAGGATCCCAAGCTACGAGACTAGGGCTACAGCACCCAGAACATGTAAGCGACAAGGGAGACGAGTAGGGCATAGGAGATCATGCTCCCCACATTCCTGGGGTCCATATTGCCCCACTCTTCGTTCGTCCACGGGCTCGGTTCGATCGGCTGGATCTTCCCGACCCTCTCTTGTTCTTGCGCGTAATCGTGTTCCTGATGGAGGCTTCTCGGGTGCCCAGGATACCAACGCGGATCAGTCACATCCAAGAGGAAGGGCTGCGGCCCGCTAGTTGGATCGTACGGCTTGAAATCATAGTCTTCTAAGCCGCTCGGTCGATGACTGGAGCGAAAGAGGTCGTCGTCGGACATAACGATGTAATTTAGCACGGATTTCTTGTCGTTTCAACGGATGGCCGCTGTTCTATTCATTGCGATAGTGGTTAGGGTCCGCACTCCCAAAAGAGACGGCGCCCGCCTGACCGAAATCGGGCGGGCGCCAGATGAGGAGATCTCTCCTCGTCAGAGTCAAAGCTTATATGGCACGAAGAGGTTCCGAACGTCACCTATCGGGACGCCAGTTCAAACCAGATCTTTTCGACAATTCAGAATGATCGTTAAAGGGAAAGGCCCGACGCGACTACGCGACAGCGGGGACTTGCGCACGTTTCTGACAGGTCGATTGACCTGCGCGCCGTTGCAAGAAATTCTTGAAACTTCCATATTTTGGAAGTATCTGGAATTATATGTCCGCCTTGGCTCAACAGCTTTCAACCACAGGGATCGCCAATCGCGTCTTCAGCGAGCGCCAGCTCGGCGAATTTCTCGGCGGCAGTGACGCGCGCCGTTATGGCGTGGTCAACCGCGCCTTGCGAGATGGATCGCTCATTCGTCTGAAGCGTGGCGCGTACGTCCTCGGCCAGCGATATCGCAGCAATTCCATCCATCCCTTTGCCATCGCTCAGGGCCTCGTCGCCGGCAGTTATATTTCGTTCGAAAGCGCCTTGGCATACCACGGATGGATTCCTGAAGCCGTCTTTGTAACGGCAAGCGTCTCGCCGGGCCGCAAGACGATGCGCTTCGAAACGTCCGCCTTCGGTACGTTCAGCTTTCATCCGCTAGCAATCGAGGATTATCATTTTTTGACGGCGATCGACCGTGTTCCCTTCGAAAAGACGTCAGCCTTCATTGCCCAGCCGCTTCGGGCGCTGATGGATCTTGTCGCCTTGCGGAAGGAGCGATGGTCGGGCATCGAATGGCTTGTCCGCGGCATGCGTCTCGACGAGGAACTGCTGTTGGCGATCACGCCGAAAGACTTCGCGGCATTGAAGCCGATCTACAAGCACAAGGCGGTCCGGGAATTCCTGGCGGCGCTCGAAAACGCAGTGACGAAAAAACCTCCGGAACGGCTAGCGAATGATTGACATCATCAAGGAAAAGCTGCGGCAATATGGTGCGGAGAATGCGCTCGAGGAGGAAAATGCCGTCAAGGAAATCCTCCAGGAAATTGCGCTCTATGCGCTCTGGCGGGCAGACTTCTTCGACGTCGCGCTTTTCCAGGGTGGTACGAGCCTCCGGATCCTTCATGGCTTGTCGCGCTTTTCGGAAGATCTCGACTTTCTGCTGCGCGCGCCGGACCCTGAATTCGATTGGACGCCGTATCTGAACGCATTGACCGACGTGGTCGGCCAATTCGGTCTGAAGCTCGACGCGCAGGCCCGGCCGGGAATGGACAAGGCTGTCCGTCAAGCGCTGCTCAAAAACGATTCCATCGCCAGTCAGCTGGATCTTTCGTTCGCCGGCACCGGCCGTCCCAAGACCGTTCGCATCAAGCTGGAGATCGACGTCAATCCACCACTGGGGTCTGGCGAGGCGACGACATATCTCGATTTTCCGGCTGACTATGAAGTCCGACACCAGGATCTTTCTTCCAATTTTGCCCTCAAAATCCACGCGCTGCTTTGTCGCGGGTTCCTCAAGGGTCGCGACTGGTTCGATTTCTCCTGGTACGTCTCGCGCGGCGTGGCCCCCAACCTCGCGCTTCTGCGCAACGCTTTGCTTCAGGCGGGCCCTTGGGCCGGCAACCAGGGTATCGCTGTCGATATGCCTTGGCTGAAAGAAGCGCTGTCCGCCGCGATCCGGCACATCGACTGGAAGGAGGCGGCGGCCGACGTCGCGCGCTTCCTTCGTCCAGCCGATCTCAAGTCGGTCGAGTTGTGGAGCGAGCGTTTCTTCGACGCCAAGGTGGAAAAGCTCGCTGCAATGGCCGGCGGACCTGCCGGTGCATAATTGTCCACCCCCGAAGGCAGCGCTGGCCAGTTGGCTCAAGGCGTATGGAACGGTCGAGAGCGGCAATTACGGGCACCTTCTGCTGGAGCAACAGGCGGAGAGCGATGATGCACTGCTGAGTGCGTTGCGGCCCTATTTTGAATCGGCCCATCTCGACGCGCGCGAGCATTTCCACCGCAAGATCGGGATCAGCCTCCATCCCGACTCAGCCGCGACGACCACGGTTAATTATCCCAGCTGCCTGCCGACAAAAGCGCTCCGCGGGCTTTTCGGCGAGGCCATGGCTGGATTGGTCACCGAAGCCTATCAGGATGAATTTGTCGGGGGCCATGTCTGGCAAGTGCCGATCTTCCTGTTCCGCGAACATGACGACGTCGAGAAATATCTCTGGGCACTCCGTTACGACCCGGAGCGAGTCCGGGAAATCTATGGTCGCCACGGCACCGATTTCGTCGCGATTTCGCTCAACGACGACCGCGAGGTCGTCAGGGTCATCGCGGGTGAGGCCAAATGGCGCAAAAGCCTGACAGAGTCCACGGTGGCGGCCTTGCTCCTCGGCCCGAAGGTTCGGAATGAAGAGACGGGTGTATTGGCGCATACGGGCAAGGGCATCTGGTATGAACTCAATCGCGACACCGCGATACCGCATGGCCTTCGCCAACTGCAGTTCGTTCTCGAGCAGCGCGACCGGGAAGGACATGCCGATATCATCCTGTCGATCGACCGCGCGGTTCTCAACCTGGGGCCCCCGCCCGAGCGTACGGACCTTGTGATCATCTGCGGCAACGGCGCCGCCAAACGCGAGAGGGCGGATCCTTTGATCGCCTGGGAACAGCCGCCCTCGGAATATCGGGCGGGTCGCGACCTGCAAATCGTCGAGGTCATTCTTGAAAGAGGGGATGTCCTGATCGACGCGCTCTACACCTCCCTGTGGAGCACGCCGTAATGGCGGCGCGCGACGAGGAACGACTGGCCCTGGCCGAGCAGGTCCGCCAATCACTTGCGATCGAGAACGCGCTGACGCGGCCACAGGCACGCGCCTATGTTCGCTGCTTGCAGTCGACGTGGCAGGTGCCGACGATCGCCTGGGCGGAGCACGAGTCCGCCGGGCAACTTAATGACGCGCGCCGGCTTTTGCACGCCGCCCATATCTTCAGCGTAATCGAAGGCGCGGAATCGCCGCGAGCAATCGACTGCTACCGGCGTACCGGCGAAATTCTCGAATGGCTGTCTCGGGCCGAGGACGGCACACGTCGCATCGTTCCGATCGAGTTGTTGGCAGCGGGCGCGTATCAACTCGGTGGCCTCCCCGCAATGGCCGCGGGATTGCTCGATCAGGTCGAGAGTGAGCATGACGGCGTGCGGCTCTACGCGAGCTTCCTTAGCGCCGACCTCGACGATGCGGTCCGCCGCGCAGGGCGATTCTGGCGTCGGCACCCGGACCTCACATCGACCGACGCCGACAGCGCGATCCTCGCAGCGATGCGTGGCGGCGACGAAGCGCCGGGCGTCATGTGGGCAGTCACCGTTGAGCTGGTCCGCTGTGTCGGGCTGATCGCCGACAGCATTCGCCGCGGGGATGACGTGCGGCTCGCCCGGGCGCTCGAAAAGCTCCATGCCCTCGATGAACTCGCCCACCGGATGTTCAGCCACGATGCCGCGCTGGTGATCTCGCTGATGCGGCAGGTCGCCGATCGCTATGCGAGCGCATCGATCTTCAATCCGATGCGCCGGCTAGCAGCGTTGCGCCCGGAGCGCTCGGGGCGCCTTCTTCGGTACGCGCGCGACCAATTCAGCCGGGGGCGGGGCATCTTGTGGACCTCGCAGCTCCACGGCATCGAGCGCCTTCTGCACACCTCGAGCTTTGCCCTATGTACACCTACCGGATCAGGCAAAACACTCGTCGCAAACCTCGCGCTCATCAAGGAACTGTTGCTGCGCGACCACGACGACGGTCTCGGACCGCTTGCGCTCTACATCGTGCCGTCGCGCGCACTGGCCGGCGAGGTCGAGGCCAAGCTCAGCTCGGAGTTGCGCGGCGACGTCATCGTCACCGGTCTCTACGGCGGTGCCGACTGGGGCATCACGGACGTGTGGCTGACCAGCGAGGAGCCCGTGGTCCTGATCGTGACCGTCGAGAAGGCCGACGCGCTGCTTCGGTATCTTGGCAGCATCCTGCTCACGCGGCTGACCCTGCTCATCATTGATGAAGCCCATCAGGTCGTACCCGAGGCCAACGAAGCGACGGCCGTCAGCTTTTCGGATCACAGCAACCGCTCTCTTCGCCTGGAAAACCTCGTATCGCGCATCTTGGCTCGGCGGCCCGATGTCACACGGATCGCGTTGACGGCCGTTGCGGGTGGTGCCTCGGGCCCCGTGGCGCGCTGGATCGAAGGCGATCCCGATGCCGATGCGGTCGGCGTGCGATATCGCAGTACGCGTCAGGTCATCGGCGTTCTGGAAACCTCGCCCGGCACATCGGGACAAATTCTGCTCGACCTGATGAACGGCAAACCCCTGTACCTAAAGGGTCAGGAAAATCCCGTATATTTGCCCTTGCGCTACGAGGCGATGCCACAGCTGCCGTCACAATGGCGCAACAGCCTCAACCGCTTCAATTCGCTCACTGTGCTCTGGACCGCCTTGCATCTAGCGCGGGAAGACCAGCGCATCTTGATTTCGGTAGCGCAGGAGCCGGAGCAGACGATGCGATGGTTCAAGGAAGCCCTCGAGCTGGATGCGTGGGACGCAATCGTCGATTTCGAAGCGCCCGAAGGGCGTCTGGGCGAGCGGTTTGAAGAAGCATGCGCGGCTTGCCGCGATTATTGCGGTCCGGATTCATTCGAACTCTTGCTGCTCGAACGGGGTATCGCCACAAGCCATGGGCAAATGCCGCAGCGCTTGCGCCGCCTCATGGTGGAGATGATCGACAAGAAAATCTGCCCCATCACGGTGGCGACCGCGACGCTAACCGAAGGGGTCAATCTTCCATTTGATCTGATTTTCCTCACCTCGCTCAAGCGTCGGTCCTGGGACCCCGTCGAAGAAGAACCGGTCGTCATCCCTTATACGACTGCGGAATTTCGAAACCTTGCCGGGCGGGCAGGGCGACCCGGGGCTTCGCGCGGGATCGAGGGCATGACTCTCGTCGCCCTGCCTCTACGTCCGTCGACTACCGCCAATGGCCCGCGCCCGACGCAACAACGGCAATTGCGTGAATGGGCGGATGAATATGACGAGCTGAGACAGCAGCTCCTGGCCGAGGAACAGGAACTCGGCGGCGCAGAAAGTCCCCTCGCGCTGCTTCTCAACCGGATCTGGGAGAAGGCGCGAGATGTGCTTGGCATTACGCCCGACGCTTTTATGGATTGGCTGGAAAAGACGGCGCCGGGTGACGTAAGCGCTGACGCCGGTGCTGGCGCGACCGGTGCGAGCGCGCGCATCGCAGATGCCATGGATGAACTCGACTCGGTCTTGCTGACTGCGATTGCCGAGAGCGAGGAGGGCAGCGCCGCGCCGATGGATCGCGCGCGCGCCGAGGCGGAGATGCGCGAGTTGTGGGCGAGAACCTTTACCGCGGTGGCTCGCGAGCAGGAAGATTGGCTCGAATCCGCCTTCATCAGGCGTGGCGCCGGGATCGTCGAACACCTCTATCCCGACGCGGATGAGCGTCTCCGGCTCTATCACTACGGGTTCACGCCGTTGATCGGTCGGCGATTTGAGGCGGTGGCTGAGAAAATTCGCGCATTGTTGGCCGATGCGACCGAGTATGGCGACCTCTCCGCGAAGGATCGGATCGATATCTTCGAAGCAATCGGCAACCTCCTCGAGGGTGACAAGGGATTCGGCTTTCGTGTCCGGGCAACGATTGGCGATCAGGCCATTCTTGACCAATGGAATGACGTCCTCGGTTGGTGGATGGCTGAGCCTGGTGCAAGGGCCCCCGAGGCGGATGATCTTCGTGCCTGGCAGCGCTTCGTTGCGGACAATCTCGAATATCGGCTGGGCGTTGCGGTCGGCGCCGTCGTAGCTAAGGCATGGTCGGACGGCGCGCCCGATGCGACGACCACGCCAACGCTGGGTGAATGGAAGCAGACGGCCGGCCTGCCGTGGTTCGGCTTCTGGGCTCGCGAGCTTCTGCGCTGGGGCACCCATGATCCTTTCGTCGCATTCTGTCTTTCGCAAGGGCTCGCCCAGACGAGGAAGGCCGCGGCCCAACGCCGCCCGGCGTTTGAAACCTGGCTCGACGACGAAATAGATGACGTCGTCGCCGAAGATCGGATCGATCCGCAGCATTTTCAGCAGTGGCAAACCAGCCTGGCTCGGCACGAACCGGATGCTCCGGAGCAGGAATCGATCGACGCGCGATTGACCGGCACCGACGGCAGAAACCGCCGCTATGCCGTCGTCGCTGTGAGGGATGGAGATGATACGCGCTGGCTGGACCCCGCAGGCTTCGAACTGGCCGTGTCCAAAGCCCAAACACCCTCCGGCTCACGACTCTTTCGAAGTGACTTCGAGCTGCGAACCGCCGGTAATCGTGCTGGTGTTGTTCGGGTCTTCCGTCCCGCTTGATTGACGCTTGGAAGGCGGAGTCGCTTGGCGATCGCTCACAGCAGCGGCGGAGGCACTCGTCGCGATTGCGACAGCCCGTCAACTTGCCTGACAATGGACAGGGCGGCGTACTGACCACCCGTACATCATTCTTATTTGCCGGATGAGCTGAGGTCGCCAGCCGCAGCAAAGATGGCCTTAGGCAATCTGAGCGGACAGGTTGGCACCTTACGCGATCCTGACGGACATTTCACTTCTTGTCGCGGTGCTTATGTGATAGTAGCTTATGCGACCGCAGCGGACAGATTGCACTCTTACGCGATCCTGACGGACATTTTTTCAACCAGAGCAAACCCAAGGTGACAATGGCGGACATTTATTTCACTGGTACGGGCGACGAAGCAGCGGATCGCAAAATCCGCCGGGATCTTGCCGCCGGCAAGCTGCAACGTGTGGCGCAGGGAGTATATATCGACCCCGGCACAGAAACGGTCGAAGGGGTAATCCTGCGGAACTGGACCAAGATCGCCGCCCACCTTGTGTCTGATGGCGTCGTTACGGATCGCTCCGGAATTGAAGCGCGGCCGTTCCGAGACACCCCAGACCATGTGCCCATCCTGTTCATGAGCGCTCCCCGCAGCCGCGCCAAAATCAAACTCCCCGGCTTGGAGATCGGCATTCGTCAAGGCGCTGGTCCGGTCGCGGAGGACATCCCTTTTCTGGGAACCCATCTCGCTAGCGAAGCACGGCGTCTACTCGACAATATGACACCATCGCGCGCGCGAACCGGCCCAGCTCGGACCCTTGGTCCGGACGTCGTCGAGAAGCGTCTGGATAGCTTATGCACAACTCACGGGGTCAGCCACCTCAATGTGATCCGGGACAACGCCCGTGCAATTGCGCCATTGATCGGCCGCGAGAAGGAGTTTGATGCTCTCGACGCGATGATCAGCATGTTGATGCAAACCCGCGAGGGCAAGGCACTCACTTCACAGGGCCAAGCCCGCGCTGACGGGTCGCCTATCGACCCGGACTGCATTGGACGCGTCGTCAAGCTCGTCGAATTCCTGCAAACGCGAGCGCCGTTGATCATTCCAAATCCAGACATATCGCCGGAGCGAGGGCGGGCAGGGGCCTTCATGGAAGCCTACTTCTCGAATTTCATTGAGGGAACGGAGTTCGCAATTGGCGAAGCGGTGGAAATCGTGTTCGAAGGCCGGATTCCCGAGAACCGGCCTGCAGACGGGCACGATGTCCTTGGCACATATCTTCAACTCGTCGAACTCGGACAGCGGTCCGCCATCGCGACGGATGCGGACACCTTCATAGACGAAATGCAGGAACGCCATCGGAATCTGATGACTCAACGGCCCGGTATTCAACCTGGCGTATTAAAGACGAAGCCCAATCAGGCCGGCAACACGGCCTTTGTCCATCCCGACCTGGTCCGCGGAACCTTGCGGGAAGGAGTGAATGTCCTTCGTTCGATCACCGACCCGTTTTCCCGCGCTCTGGTAGTCCATTTTCTCCTGGTCGACGTGCATCCGTTCAATGATGGGAACGGCCGCATCAGCCGGATCATGATGACAAAGGAGCTACTCGCTGCGGGCTTGTCACGGATCATCATTCCCACCGTATTTCGCAGCGACTACTTCGACGCTTTGCGAGCGCTATCGCGGCGCGACGATCCATCGATATTCGTGAGGTCACTGGAATTCTGCCAAAAAGTTACTGCGGCTTGCTCCGCAAGCACGATTGATCAGGCGATCGACGGCTGGGCACGATCATATGGATTCTGCGAGGACAGTCGGAACGCCCGGCTATCGATGCCAAACCCGGCGTTGGAAGTCGTCATGCGCAACGGAATAGCTGCGCCCTCAGATTATTGGACTTCAATCGGAGCTAGCGGGCCTCCAGATATCCTCGCCTGAACCTGGATATCTGCGGCCCAAAGGACAGGAAGAAACGTGCTTTTTGAATATTCGATAACAAACATTATGTTAAATACTATGCCGATTATGGTTATCGATCGGGCTAACCAGGAATCTTGACGGCGACGTCGAGCGCGGAAGCAGCTTCCGCCAAGCTGTAGCGCGACGATCTGAATGAGGCAATACGTGTTCTCACCTTGATGTCGCGCAGCAGGCCAAGCGGACGTCCAGGGTTGCGAGTGTCGCACCCATTCTCTGGCTCACGGCAATGTGGATGGCATCAGGTATCCGAAGGCCGAGCTCAAGCCTGCGGACGAACAAACTTGCTAGCCGGATATGGGCAGCCTCCAGATCGATGACCTCAGCATCAAGCATCAGCCAGCGATCAAGGCTTGCTATTCGATCGCAGACGTCGGCGGCGGCAAGCTGGTCCATACCATATAATCGGGCCAAGACAGATGCTGCTTCTCCCGCGGCTGTCGATAAGCGTATAATCCGGGACCCCGACGTTCCTTCAAACGGGTTGCTGAGAATGGGTCATTTTTTCTCGCCTGAGAGGTTGATCTTCCCTCGATTTGACGGACACCGATGATAGGCTCCGCGGAGCCAGGAGGTGTAAGATGACGAGTACGACAAAACGTCGGTTTACGGAT
>FWWM01000214.1_pt1 | contig 157901 bp, 139 predicted proteins | sample 2228351 | NCBI WGS metagenome assembly FWWM01 (sample SAMEA103939774, study PRJEB20133) | metagenome | reverse complement strand
TTCAGGCCACGGCAGCCAATGCAGAGGAAAGCGCTTCTGCCTCAGAGGAGCTCCAGGCACAGGCACAGGCCATGAAAGAACTGGTGAGAGAACTGGTGGCGCTGGTGGAAGGCGGAAGGGCCTCGGCCGCAGCGCAATCTGAAGACGAGAAAGGCGCAGAAGGAGCTTCTCTCGAACAGCCGATGCCTTCCGAAAAAGGCAACGGAAGGGCGAGACCCCAGCCTCCCAGGAAGAGACCTCAGGAGGTGATACCCCTCGACGAGGACGAAAAGCGATATTGTGAGTTCTGATCGAGACCCAAGGCGGCCTCCTCCGGCCTGTCCCACGCTGTGGCACCGGGGGCACCTGTGAGGCCCCGGTTCATGGAGAGGCCGCCTCGATCCCAACTTCCTTCCAGCCGACTTGCAGATCCGGCCATGTCGGAGGTCTCGGGATGAGAGGACGAACGCCGAGCCTTTTTCAACGGATGACCCTCCTTTTCGTTCTGGTCGGCCTTGTGCCTCTTTTGCTCGGCGGTGGCGAGATCCTTGGGCTCGTGCGTGAAAGAACCCTTGCAGATCTGGAACACCGTCAGCTGTCGCTTGCGGTATACCTGGCCCTTGAGGTGAGAGAGATCCTGAAGCTTCACGAGGCGGCACTTGTTCACGTCGGAAGCATCTCGAGGCGCATGGAGGAGTTACTGGACTCTGCCCATTTCATCCCCTTTTTCAGGGATCATCTGGACGCATTTTCCATCCAGGGCATAAACATGGAGGCCTGTGCGCTGCTGGGAAGAGAAGGGACCCTGAAGGCGATCATGCCGCCACGAAAGGGCCTGGAGAGACTGGAGCTCTCATCCTTGCCCGAGGTAAAGGGGGCTGTGAGAACAGGGCTTCCCTGTTATTCACCGGTGGTTTTCCATCAGGAATTTCACGAACCCATGGTGAGGCTTGCCGTCCCCACGGGCCCGACCATCGTGCTGGGGTTCATCCCCGTGGGGCTGCTCAGCGCGAGGCTTCAGGCGATTCCGGTTGCGGCGGGAATGACCCTTTTGGTGACAGATCGAGAAGGCAACCCCGTCTCCCATCCGGATTCGTCGGTCGTGGCGCGGGGGCTCAATCTGAGAGACCTGCCCCCCGTTTCCTCCGCACTCGATGCGGGGAAGACGGTTGTGAGGTACGAGCAAGGGGGTGAGAGATGGGCCGCAGCTGCATCCGGGATTCCCGATCTGGGCTGGACGGTGATCGTTGCAGAGAGGGAGTCCAGGGCTCTGGCGCTGTCCAGAGAACTTCTCGAAGGGCTTCTGGTTGTCCTGGCTCTTGCGGTTCTGGTTGCCGTGGCCGTGGCCTATCCTGCCTCCTGTTCCCTGAGAAGGCCCATCGAGCGCATGGTGAGGGCCTTCGAGGGGTTCGGTCGAGGGGATCATCCTGGGGATCTGCCCGGGAGCTCTTTCAGGGAATTCGAGGTGATGATCAGGAGCTTCGATCAAATGGCCACACAGGTGAGGGCCAGGGAGGAGGCCCTCAAAAGCTCCGAGGAGCGCCACAGGCTGGTCGTGGAGAACTCCACGGACATGATAGTCGTGGTGCAGGACGGCTTCGTGAGGTTCGTGAACAGAATTGTATCTGATTTCAGCGGCAGATCCAGGGAAGAGCTGGTATCGAGACCCTTTTCCGAGTTCATCCATCCAGAAGACAGGCAGATGGTCATGGATTACCATGTCAGGCGCATGAGGGGGGAGCCGGCCCCGCACCGTTACACTTTCAGGGTGCTCAAAGGCCCCGAGGAGGAGGTGCGCGTCGCGGAGATCAAGACCATACCGGTGAGCTGGGAGGGTAGACCTGCTAGCCTCTGCTTCCTGACCGACGTGACGGAGAGAATCAAGAGGGAAGAGGCCCTCAGGGAGAGCGAGGAGCGCTACAGGACCCTGGTGGAGAACTCCCCCGACGGCATCTACATGGCGGAGCTCCCGGAGGGGCGGATCAGGTTCGTGAACAGGGCCGTCTGCGAGATGTTCGGCTGCAGCCCGCAGGAGGCCCTTTCGATGAAGCCCTGGGATGTGCTCGTCCAGGAGGAGGTGCCGAGGGCAAGACATCTTCTCAAGAAGGCCTTGGAGGGACATCCGATGCCCGCAGTGCCCTTCTCCTTCAAGGCATTGCACAAGGACGGGTCGGCCCTGACGGTGGAGGTACGCTTTGCAAGGGTTCGCTACCAGGGCAGGGATGCCATCCAGGCCATGGTGAGAAATGTGACGGAGCACGAGCTTCTCGAGAGGCAGCTCCAGCACTCCCAGAGGATGCAGGCCCTGGGTACCCTGGCATCGGGGGTCGCCCATGAGTTCAACAACATACTGGCCGCCATACAGGGGTTCGCCCAGCTAATGGGATACACCCTCGAGGCCCGGGGGGAAGACACCTCCAACGTGCAGGAGATCGTCTCGTGCTGTGAGAGGGCTGCGAGCCTGACCTACAAGATGCTGACCTTTGCAAGGGCCGACGACTCCGAGCGGGTGATCCTCAAGGTCAACCACATCGTGGAGAAGACCCGGGAGATGCTCTCCAGGACGCTTCCGCCCAACATCACCGTGAAGACGGACCTCACGGGCGGTCTGCCCTTCGTGCAGGCGGATCCGACCCAGCTGGAGCAGGTGCTCCTGAACCTCGGACTCAATGCCAGGGACGCCATGGGCGAGGAGGGCGGGGTCATCATCATGGGCACCAAGCTCTCGGAGCTTGACGCCGAGTTCTGCCGGGAGCACAGCTACGTGGTTCCCGGCACCTACGTGGAGCTCTACGTGATGGATGATGGAGCCGGCATACCCGCCGAGATCCGAGAGAGGATCTTCGATCCCTTCTTCACCACCAAGGAGCCGGGCAAGGGCACGGGGCTGGGGCTGTCGATATCGTACTCCATAGTGAAGAATCACGGGGGTTTCATAACGGCCGAGAGTCCTCCCCGGGGAAGGGCGAGGGGCTCCATTCTCAGGGTGTTCCTGCCTCCGATGGAGACCGAAGGGGAACACCGGGGGCCTGCCGGGCCCGAGCCGGTGAATGCTACCATGGGCAGGGGAGAGAGGATCCTGGCCGCGGACGACGAGCCGGCCATCCGCAACATTCTCGAGAAGGCCCTCCAGAGGCAGGGATACCGGGTTGAGACCGTGCGGGACGGATACGAGGCCGTGATGAGTTACCTCAGGGCCCTCAACGAGGGAAGACCCTTCGATGCCGTGATAATGGACCTTTCCATGCCCGTGAGGGACGGGATCTGGGCCTCGATGAAGATACTCGAGGCGGATCCCGGGGCCCGGATCCTCATAGCCACGGGCCGTACCGACATGGAGATCCCCGATCCGGAGCCGGCCTCCAGGCTGAGGGCCGTCTTGAAGAAACCCTTCAACATGGCTATCCTTTTTGAGACCTTGAACGAGTGTTTGAAGTCGGAGAGGTCATGTTGAGCGAGGAGTCCCTGGGCCAGAGGCTTTGTTTTCCCGAGTCATTTAGGATGCCATGGGGGGAAAGAACCAGTGATGTTGAGGGGGCTTTCTCGCAATATTTTTCGACTCTGGAGAATCAAGTAGCTAGGACCGGTTCTCTGTTTATCCCGACCCCGACGACCAGAATGCGAGAAGGAAGCCTCTCGGGGGTGAGTCAGAGCCCTTTGGATCCAGACAAGGGGCAATGGAAAATTGCAAGCACACGCGCATATGGTGGGCAAACTCCTGCATTACTCCAACACACCCATTATTGCAGACAACCATGGGCATCTAGCTCCTGAGGCTTTGGAGAAGCCGATCTAGAGGCCGGACCAAGTGCCAGATGGGGTTGATTCCAACCAGAGGCAAAAATAAAAAAGGGTCGGAGCCTTGAGTTCCAACCCGTTGATTTCGTTGGCGCGCCCAGGGTGATTCGAACACCCGACCTGCGGATTCGTAGTCCGACGCTCTATCCAGCTGAGCTATGGGCGCCTTGTCACCTCTCTTCCCAACGAGCCTTATATTGCGATAAGGTGTTGTCTGTGTCAAGGAGGGCCCAAGACAGAGGTAACATTGGGGCCCATGGAAGGAGGCGGAGATGATTTATGTCATAGCCACGGTTGAGTGCAAGGAGGGCTCTAGGGATTCCTATCTGGAGGTGCTCAGGGCCAATGTCCCCCATGTAAAGAAAGAGCCTGGCTGCATCATGTATGAGCCAACGGTGGATGTGCCCTCCGGAAGTCCCATGCAGGGGCAGATCCGGGAAAACGTGGTGACAATAGTGGAGGCCTGGAGGGACCTGGCGGCACTTACCGCCCACTTCCAGACCCCGCACATGCTGGCCTACAGGGAAAAGGCCAAGCCCTTTGTGGCAGGGGTGAAAATACAGGTCTTAAGCCCGGCCTGAGATTTCTCAGTACCCCCTTTCTGGATCCACCCTGTTTAGGGGCTCCAGGCCATTACAAACCCTTCGATAGTTCTCCAGAATTTGAGGGGCCACGGCCTTGGGTTCCGTGAGGCTGGAGATGTGGGGGGTTATCTGGATCCTGGGGTGGGTCCAGAAAGGATGATCCGCAGGCAGAGGCTCCTGACGGAAAACATCCAGGCGTGCTCCTGAAAGCTGACCTTTTTCAAGAGCCTCCAAAAGGTCCTCTTCCACCAGGTGTTTTCCTCTAGCCACATTGATGAGAAAGGCTCCGGGCCTGAGCCTGGAGAAGGTGTCTCTGTTGAGGACTCCCTCGGTCTGGGGGGTCAGGGGCAAAAGGCACACCAGCACATCTGTGCCGCAAAGGAAATCCCCCAATTGGGCCTCTCCCCAAAAGGTGTGTACCCCCTTCACCGAACTGTGCGTCCTCCTCCAGCCCCGTACCTTGTAACCCAGTTGCCTCAATTGCACTGCGCAGGCTCTCCCCAGTTCCCCAAGACCCATTATTCCCACACAAAGATCCTCCCTTTGCCTCGGGAAACGAGGAGCCCAGCGTTTTTCCTTCTGATCCCCCCTGTACTTCTCCATGTCCCTGGCAAAATCCAGCACAGAGAACAAGACGTACTCCACCATGGAAAGCGTAAGACTCTCGTGCACCACCTTGGTGATGGGTACATGTTTGGGCAAAGCAGGGTCACACAGAATATGGTCCACCCCGGCTCCCATAGATGCAATGCACCTGAGGTTGGGAAATCTGGCCAGCTCCCCTCTGGGGTGATTCCAGACCAAGGCCAGAATCACCTGGCCTGAGTCGCCCACATCAGGCCATAGCCTGATGTCACACTCTGGATCCAGTTGGGTGAGACTGGAAACCCACGGCTTAGGGTCTTCGCCTGTACAAAGAATCAAGATGGCCAATTCCAAACGCCTTTCTGATATGGAACCGATTGCTAGTGACCGAGGGATCAGATTCTGATATCCACCAGGAGACCTCTGGGTTCAAAAAAGAGCGGGCCTGCCCGACCCCTGAAGTCGTAAACATCTTGGGAGGCTTCCTGAGTCTTCACGGAGGGTAGAATCTGCTTCCAATGTGTTTGAGAACTTCTTGTAGACATGCCGTTATCCAAGGCGTTTCGGGCCAGCACTCCAGCCCTCGCATCCCGGTTGGGCATCTCTGGGCTGGTGGATGGGGCTCCTTTCCACTGGATTCCCCCCATGGCAAAACCCAAGAGACTTCCCCATCCCCATCTGATTCCGTAAACCAGCATCTGCAAGCTCCCTTTGCCTGGGCTTATCATATGCCTGTCTTTTCATTAGTCAAGCCCTGGATTCTCTTGCTGTTTGACAGGGTGTAAAGAAACCTGGCATACAAACCGATCTGCCTCCAAGCTGGCCAAGAGGGCTGTCTCCTCGAATATTCCAGCACTTAGATCTGCAAATAGTTCCTCGGCCCCATGGCACAAGGGTTGCTCAAAGAAATCTCGGGGCTTTCCGAGAAGGTCCCTGGCGGCCCATGGTCTTGCAAAGAAAGTCTTCTCAAGGAGGTAATCCCGTGCAGCAGGAAAAATCACCTCAGAGAGCGCTGGAGGATGAGTTCAATCAAGAAGAACTTGCGGCCGTGGACACCATCATTTCCCGCCACAAAGGTATTCCTGGCTCCCTGATCCCTGTGCTTGAAGAAATTCAGGAGAGGCTGGGATACCTGCCCAAGTCCATCCAGAGGAGGGTTGCTGAAGGTCTGGGCCTTCCATTGAGCGAGGTCTATGGCGTGGTTACCTTCTACTCCTTTTTCACCATGGTGCCCAGGGGCAGGCACACGGTGAGGGTCTGCCTGGGCACTGCCTGTTATGTCAGGGGCAGCAGAAACACCCTTTCTGAACTGTGCAACAAGCTAGGAGTCCACCCCGGAGAGACTACCTCTGACCGCCGCTTCTCTCTGGAGACGGTGCGATGTCTGGGAGCGTGTGGGCTCGCCCCAGCCATGGTGGTGGACAATGAGACCTTTGCCCAGGTCAAGCCTGCACACCTGGAGGGAATTCCTCAGCAGTATGATTGAGCCGCATCTTGAAGGCTGTTGCCAAAAGGAGAAAAAACGGCCATGAGCAGACTCTCACCCGAAAGCCTCAAACAGCTGTGCGAAGAGATGGCCTCTTTTCTCGCCCCCAGGTTGAAACATGATTTCACTGTGGGGCAGCCCGAGTATCCTTGTCACCTGCTGGTTTGCGGAGGCACAGGATGCCATGCCACCAGAAGCATGGAAGTCATGGCTAGGCTCAAGGCGGAGATAGAGGCCAGGGGCCTCCAGGAAAAAGCTCTTGTGATAGAGACGGGATGTAACGGCTTCTGCGCTCAAGGTCCTGTCATGACCGTTTATCCGGGAGGCATCTTCTATCAGTACCTGAAGCCCGAAGACGCTCTGGAAGTCATAGATGGGCACGTACTCAAGGGTCGGCCCGTGGAGCGATTGATGTACCACGACCCCGCCACGGGTAAACCCATATATCGCATGAAGGACATTCCCTTTTTCGGGCACCAAGAGCCCAGGGTGCTTCGAAACAGAGGACTCATAGCAGCAGAGAGCATCGAGGAGTACATAGGGCGGCAGGGCTATCAGGCGGCCTGCAAGGCTCTATGGGAGATGACTTCCGATCAGATAATCAGGGAGATTAAGGACTCGGGTCTTAGAGGCAGAGGCGGTGCTGGCTTTCCCACAGGAATGAAGTGGGAATTCGCCTCCCGCTCCCGGGCCAGTGTCAAGTATGTGCTATGCAATGCTGACGAAGGAGATCCTGGGGCCTTCATGGATAGAAGCGTTCTGGAGGCCGATCCACATGCTGTGCTGGAGGGAATGATAGTAGCGGCCAAGGCCATCGGGGCCCACCAGGGCTACATCTATTGCAGGGCCGAATACCCCCTTGCCGTAAAAAGGCTTGGATTGGCCATAGACCAGGCCAGAAAATACGGGCTTTTGGGAAAAGACATACTTGGTTCTGGCTTTGATTTCGACCTGGAGATCTACAGAGGGGCAGGAGCCTTTGTATGCGGAGAGGAGACGGCTCTCATGACCTCCTTAGAGGGCAAGCGCGGCATGCCCAGACCCAGACCTCCTTTTCCTGCCCTGGAAGGGCTTTGGCGCAAGCCCACAGTGTTAAACAACGTGGAGACTCTGGCCAGCGTTCCCCAGATCATCTTGCAAGGGGCCAAGTGGTACAACTCCTTGGGGACTCTCAGGAGCAAGGGGACCAAGATCTTCGCACTGACCGGTGACATAGTAAACGTTGGGCTCGTGGAAGTCCCCATGGGCACCCCTTTTGGGAACATAATCTATGACATCACAGGGGGCATCCGAAAAGGCAAGCGTTTCAAGGCTGCTCAGTTAGGGGGGCCCTCTGGAGGTTGTATCCCTGCCCAGCATCTAAACGCACCCGTTGACTACGAGTCCATCACTCAGCTAGGAGCCATAATGGGTTCCGGCGGCATGATCGTGATGGACGAAGACAAATGCATGGTGGATGTGGCCAGGTTCTTCATGGAGTTCTGCCAGGACGAGTCATGTGGAAAGTGCACCCCTTGCAGAGTAGGCACCCAGAAGATGTTGGAGATCTTGACCCGCATATGTCAGGGAAAGGGAAAGGAAGGCGACATAGAGACCCTGGAGAGATGGGCTTCCATAATACAGAACACGGCCCTTTGCGGTCTGGGGCAGACCGCCCCCAATCCCGTGCTTTCCACTCTTAGGTATTTCCGCCACGAGTACGAGGCACATATAAGGGAGAAGAGATGCCCTGCCGTGGTGTGCTCGGCTCTTTTCAAAGCCCCCTGCGTTCACACCTGCCCGGTGGAGATGGACATACCCTCTTATGTAACCTTGGCCCGTCTGGGCCGTCTGGAGGAAGCTTACAGGGTGCTCCTGAGCTCCAATCCCTTCCCCAGCGTGTGCGGGAGAGTCTGCGACCACAAATGCGAGCTCAAGTGTCGCAGGGGCACATTGGATGAGCCCGTTCACATAAAGGCCATAAAACGCTATATCACAGACCATGCACCCATGCCCAAGCAGGAGCCTGTGTTTCCCATCCGAAAGGAACGCATAGCCGTGGTGGGCGCGGGGCCTTCAGGGCTTTCTGCTGCCAGGGAGCTGGCCCTCAGGGGTTATCCTGTGACCGTGTTCGAGGAATTTCCTGAGCCAGGAGGAATGCTGATTTGGGGTATTCCCGCGTATCGCCTTCCCAGGGAGGTTCTCAGAAAAGAGATCCAGGCCATCCTGGATCTGGGGGTGGAGCTGCGTTGCAACACCAAGGTGGGCAGAGAACTTTCCTGGGATGATCTAAAGAGGGAGTTCCAGGCTGTGTATGTGGCTGTGGGCGCCCACAGGAGCACCAAGCTCGGGGTGGAGGGGGAGGAACTGGAGGGTGTCTATGGTGCAGTTGAATTCCTAAGAAGGCTGAACCTTGGGAATCCCCCTGCCCTGGGAGAGAAGGTGGCGGTCATAGGAGGTGGTAACTCTGCCATTGATGCAGCCCGCTGTGCCGTGCGTTTGGGAGCAGGGCAGGTGACTATCCTTTACAGAAGGCTTCGCCAGGACATGCCGGCCCAGGAGGAGGAGATCCGAGCAGCAGAAGAAGAGGGGGTAAAGATAATTTACTTGGTGGCACCCATCAAGTTCTTGGGGGAGAACTCCAGGCTCAGGAGAATTCTCTGTCAAGAGATGGCCCTGGGGGATTTCGATGGAAGCGGCCGCAGGAGGCCTGTGCCAGTGGAGGGACAAGAGTTCAGCCTCGATGTGGATTCGGTCCTGGTGGCCATAGGACAGGTGCCTGTCTTACCTTTCCCCGCTGATGTGGAGGAGATAAAGGTTAGCCGAGGATGTCTCATACAGACCTTGGCCGGCAGCAAGACCCGTGTGAGCGAGTCCATGATCTTTGCCGGCGGGGATGCTGTGAGTGGGCCAGACACGGTGATCAAGGCCATAGCAGCCGGGAAAACAGACGCAAGGGAAATCGACTCTGCCATAAGGAGCAAGAACAATGAAGCTCCTTTCCCAGAGCGCCTTGAGCCTGAGATAGAGATACCCATGGAAGTGGTTGAGACTCCTCAGGGTCCCAGGGCGGCCATGCCAGAGAAAGACCCAGTGGGACGCATCCGGGATTTCACCGAGGTGGAAATGGGGCTTCCTCAAGAGATTATTGTGGCGGAGGCTTCCCGCTGCATGCGCTGTGACATCCAGGTTGCCTGATGGGCAGGAGGCGGATCCATGGACCAGAAAGCCACGGTGCGATTGACCATAGACAATAAGGAGATAACTGTTGCGCAGAACATGACTATCCTGGAGGCGGCACGGGAAAACGGTATCAGGATCCCCACCCTGTGCCATCACCCCGCCCTTTCCAACTGGGGAGGTTGTCGTATATGCGTGGTGGAGGTGGACAAGGCTCCAAGGCTGGTGGCCAGTTGCGTCATGCCTGTAAGGGAGGGCATGGAGGTTGTCACCAGCAATGAGCGCATCTTGGAGAGCCGAAGAACAATCCTGGAGTTCCTTTTTGCAGAGCGCAACCATTACTGTATGTTCTGTGCCCAAAGCGGCGACTGCGAACTCCAGAGCCTGGCCTATGAGCTGGGTATGGACCACCTGACTGTGCCGCCCTCTTTCAAAGAGTTCCCAATTGATGCCACAAACCCTTATATGGCCCTGGATCACAACCGCTGCATCCTGTGCGGGAGGTGTGTCAGGGCCTGCAAGGAGCTGGCCGGCAATTCTGTGCTCAATTACCAGAACAGGGGGGCGCGCACCCTCATATGTAAGGACTTGAATGATCTCACAGAGGACTCCAGCTGCGATTCCTCGGGTGTGTGCCTCCAGGTTTGCCCAACAGGAGCCATGTATCAAAGACTGAGGCCTCACCAAGCGGTGCTGGGCAAGAGAGGGCCTGTGCGGGTGGTTCAAACCAGATGTGCTCTGTGCGGGCTCCTGTGCGAGGGCCAATACAATGTTAGGGATGGGAATCTCATACGCATAGACGGGCTTCTCTCCACCCAGAGACCAGACAGGGGTCAGCTTTGCCGCAAGGGACGTTTCGAGCCTTTGGTGAACAAGGCATGTAGGATATTGGAGCCCATGGTGAGGGGAAAAGACCGTGTAATGCATCCCACCACCTGGGAGGATGCCTTGGAGAGGCTCGCTGCAGGCTTGATGCAAGGAAGGCAAAGGAAAGCCGGATTGCTGGGTTTAGTCTCTTCAGAGTGTTCCTGCGAGGAGATTTGGCTTTTGAAAGAGATGCTGGAAGAGGGGATGGGAGGGAGTGCAGGTCTGCTGGAAAGAGAAGCTCTCTTGCCCGTTCAAGGCGCCCTTAAAGAAATGGAGAGAACCTTTCTGGGGCTCAGGGAATGCTCTTGGGTGCATTTGTCTGAGGCAGACTTCATATTGTTGGTGGGGGGCCATCCAGAGGACTCACATCCTCTTCTGGCCTCCATGATCAGAAGAGCCTCCATGGAGAGGAGGGCTTCGGTGGCCTCCATGGGTGGTTCTGGGGTTTCCTCTGCCCTTGGAACCCTTCATGCGGAGATTGCCTCCCAAGACCTTCCTGGGGCCGTGAGGTTTCTCCTGGCCAGGGCCCTCGAAGGATCAGGCAGCTTAGACCCCATCACCAGGTGGAGGAGGATTCTCTCGGAGGTGGAACCGATCAGATCAGAAGCCTCTTTGAAGGAACTCCCCGTGCAGGTCAAGGAGGTGGTGGAGCAAATAGCCTGTGGCTTCATGAAAGCCCTTCATCCCTTGATCGTGGCCAGCCCCGAGCTCAGTGGAAAAGGAAAGCATTCAGCATTGCAACATGTCATGTTCCTGGCCCTTCTAAAGGGTCTTCTGCCCCAAAACGGGCTAAGGCTCATTCTTCTTAAACCCGGTGGGAACGCTGCTTGTGCGCTACGGCTCAACTGCCTTGGCATTCCTGAGGAAATAGAGGCCCGCGGGGCAGGGGCTTGTCTATTGCTGCTTGGGGGGGGACAAAACCATGGTTTGGGCGGGGTTGTGCCCAGGGCCGATTTTCTAGGGGTGATCGGATCCCATGTTCCTGAGGAGCTGTTGAACAAGGCCCATGTGATCTTGCCAAGGCCTCTTTGGCTGGAGCAGGAAGGCAGTTACCTTTCCTTGGATGGACATGAAATGGGGCATGTTTCGGAGGTGTTGAGCCCGCCGCCAGGGGTTCGTCGCAGCTGGGAGACACTGTTGGCTTTGGCTGGCAGAACCGGCGCAAGAGCTCTTCCATCAACACTGGAGAGCCTCAAAGCAAGAACGATGGCAGCCATGAATCTTTCCTGAGAAGAATTTGAGCAAAAACCCATCAAAGGGGAATCGGAGGCCGTGCCATGGATAAGCCCAAGATAACAACTGTCTGGCTGGAGGGATGTGCTGGTTGTCACATGTCCTTACTGGACCTGGATGAGAAGCTCTTGGAGGTGCTCCAGGAAGTGGAACTAACCGTGTCTCCCTTCACGGATTTCAAGGAATATGAGTTTCCGCAGCTGGCTGTGGGTATAGTGGAGGGTGGGGTGGGCACCCTGGAGCAGGAGGAAATCCTCAAGAAGCTAAGGAAAAGCTGCGGCTTGCTGGTGGCCTGGGGGGACTGCTCTGTGTTCGGAGGCATAAATACCATGCGCAACTGGATCCCCAAACAAGAAGTTCTTAGGTACGGCTATGTGGAAACCCTCTCCACCGTGGAAGGAAAGATTCCCTCTGATCCGGATCTTCCGGAGCTCTTAGACAGGGTGCTTCCGGCCAATCAGGTGGTCCAGGTGGATCTCTATGTGCCGGGGTGTCCACCTTCACCCGAGGCCATAGCTCAGTGCCTGAGAGGAATCCTCCAGGGGCGGCCCGAGGCCCTGCCTGCGGCCTTGCTCCATTTCGATTGAGGAGGTCACGACATGGCCCAGCTCAGAAAAATAACCATAGATCCTGTAACCAGGCTGGAGGGTCATGGCAAGGTGACCATTCACCTGGACGGGCAAGGAGAGGTGCGGGAGGCCAGGTTTCATGTGACCCAGTTCAGGGGTTACGAGCGGTTCTGCAAGGGCAGGCCCATGGAAGAGATGGGAGCAATAACCCAGCGCATATGCGGCATCTGCCCGGTGAGCCACCAGCTGGGATCGGCCAAGGCATGCGACGCCATTCTGGGCGTGGAGATCCCCAAGGCTGCCATTCTCCTGAGGGAGCTGCTCCACATGGGCCAGTACATCCAGTCCCATGCTCTTCATTTTTTCTATCTGGCCAGCCCAGACCTCCTGCTGGGCTGGGATGCGCAGCCAGCCAAGCGAAATGTGGTGGGGGTGCTCCAGGAGTTTCCGGAGGCAGCTCTCCAAGGCATCCGCCTGCGGAGCTTCGGGCAGGAGATAATCCGGCGATTGGGGGGCAAGAAGATCCATCCGGTATTCGCCGTGCCAGGGGGAGTAAGCGATGCCCTGAGTCCCCAGGACAGGGATCAACTCCTTGAGGGCTTCCCAGAGATGTACAGGGCCTTTTCCTGCGCCATGGAGATTTTCCAGAACTGGTGGGAGAAAAACAAGGATGAGGCAGTTGGATTCGCATCCTTTCCCTCCAATTATGCGGGTCTTGTGGACGAGAAGGGCAATCTGGCTTTATACGACGGTGAAATCAAAATCTCGGGTCCGGCAGGAGAACCCAAGGCCCTTTTTGCCCCAAGGGATTACCTAAAATACATAGGAGAAAAGGTGGAGCCATGGTCGTACCTGAAGTTTCCTTACTTCAAACCCGATGGGTATCCGGAGGGTTCTTATAGGGTTGGGCCTCTGGCCAGGCTCAACACAGCCAGCGGTATTACCACCCCCAGAGCACACAAAGCTCTTGAGACTTTTCGTGCTTCAGCAGGCTGCAGTCTGCCCCAGGGTTCCCTGTATTACCATCACGCCAGGCTGGTGGAGCTTCTCTACGCTCTGGAAAAGGCAGAAGAGTTGCTCCAGACAGAGGTGATTTGCTCCAAGGATGTTAGGATCACAGTGCCCAGACCAGCCCAAGAAGAGGGGGTGGGAGTGGTGGAGGCGCCCAGAGGCACCCTCATACACCACTACAGGGTAAACTCCCACGGGGTAATCGAAGATGTGAATCTGATCGTGGCCACAGGTCACAACAACCTGGCCATGAACCGTGCCATAACCTCAGTGGCCCGCACTTACATTCATGGAGGGGTTGTAAAGGAGGGGATTCTGAACCGAGTGGAGGGCGCCATACGTTGCTACGATCCCTGTCTTTCCTGCTCCACCCATGCCTTGGGCCAGATGCCTTTGCTCATAGAGCTGATAAACCGCCAGGGAGACCGGGTGTTGGAACTGAGGCGGATTTCATGAGGACGAAAAGGCCATGAGGGGCAGGGTCCACATAGTTGGATACGGAAACATCCAAAGAGGGGACGACGGGGTGGGGCCCCTTGTGGTGCAACGTCTGAGGTCTTCTCTGGGTCCCAAACCTTGGCTGCGTTTTTTCCTTTACCGCCAGCTGGAAGAGGGGCTTCTGGAGGATCTGGGGGACGCCTCTATGGTCATCCTGGTGGATGCATCTGCGGAGCAAACCTGCCATGGCGTGCAATGGAGGAAACTGGAGCCCAGGCCTACCCCTTCAGCCTTCAGCCATCACATGGATCCGGCCACTTTGCTATGGCTCCTCAAACTTGCCAGAGGTTCATGTCCAGAGACCTGGCTGGTGTCCATCAGAGGGGAAAACTTTGCAGGGGGGCAAGAAATGAGTTCCATGACCCTTTGCCTTGCTGTACGTGCCCAAAGGGAGATAGAGGCCTTCTTGAGCCGGATGGAGCTAAGGGACAGATTTCTACGGGAATCCAAAGTTTTTGATCTCGGAGACACCTGGCTTTATGCTCAATGAACTCCTTCAGGGAGAATGAGAAATGCCCAAGTCTTCCAGGGGATCTAAAAAAAGTGCAGGATATGGTGGATTTGTCCCTAGTGGCTTTTTCCTTTCCATTGATGGCCCCAAGGGCCTTGCTGGGGGCAGAGGCCCAAGGCTATGAGAGCCTTTTAGCCCAAATCATTGCCCAAAAGGTGCCAAAGGGGGCTGGGGTTAAGGGATGGTTCGGGAGCAACTGATTCATGGCAAAGTGAGGCCTGATCTTGCATTTGGGATCTGCTAGTGGCTTGAGGCTGAGAAGGGCTTATTCTGGGATGGGCTTTGTAGGCACTGACCCAACCTCACCCATCCTGGCCAATAATTCGGGTCAAGGAGGTCCTCATGAGTCCAGGTGGAGATATCCTTATCATAGACGATGACAGGGATCTGGTGGCTTCCATGAAGATAATCCTGGAGAGCAGAGGCTTCAAGGTGCGCACTGCCTATGATGGGAAGGAGGGCTACAGCCGCATCCTGGAAAAACCGCCTGACTTGATTCTTCTGGATGTCATGATGAATACAGACACCGAGGGTTTCGACCTGGCTGCTCGTCTCAAGGGGGATGCCCGATTCGCAGCAATCCCCATTATCATGACCACAGGATTCCCCCAGAAGATGGCTGAACAAGGTCCCGAGAGCTTCCAGCACATTCTGGGATTGGGGTGGCCGGTGGCCCATCTTTTGGAAAAACCCATTGAGCCCGAAGATCTGCTGGCAGCTGTTGAAGCCTTTCTCAAAGAGGCCGGAAAGCTCTGAAGGTTTGTGGCTGCCCCTTGCCGGGCAATGTGTCTTTGGACAAAAGAGAATCGATCTTCAATGGAAATGCCTCTTAGAGGCAGAAGACCTGGGGCAACTCTACAGGCTTTGTACTCATGCTGCTTTTTAGAGGCCGTCTCCAAAGCCAGGGCTGGGTCACGGTGCTTCTTGAAATGATCTTACGGAGTCTGGGATTTCATTCATGGAGCTCCAAAGCTTCGGCTGGAGTCCAGCATGAGGCCCTGTGGAATCAAGACGTAGAGGCAGCCGGGAAGACCCAGGAGAATGGGGCAGGCCCCGGCCCAGCACATGACACAGGAGCACCCAATCCATGACAATGGCCTACCAGCTCATCCGCGATCAGATATTGTTTCGCAGGGAACTCATGGAGAGGGTTTTTTGGTTCGTGCAACTGAGATGGGCGGCCGTGGGCCTGGGGCTGCTAGGCTGTTGGATGGCTTTCCTGGCAGGAGAGGCTTTGGATTTTCATGCCCTGGTGGCCGTCTTGGGAGGCATAGCTTGTTACAACATGATCTTTTTCCTCCTGGGAAGACAGATGCAAAAAGACACCCGGGAGATAGCAGCTTTCGCTTTGGTAGCCCATACGCAGATCTGTCTGGATCTGCTGGGCCTGTTCTTGATCCTGTACTTCAGAGGAGGCTCAGGCAGCCCCCTTGTGGTATTCGTGATCTTGCATGTTGTCCTGGCCGGGATTTTGCTTTCCAGAACAAGCTGCTTCATCTATGCGGGAGCTGTCATCGTGGCTCTGGCCAGCATGATATGGCTGGAGGAGGCAGGAATTCTGGGGCGTTTGAGGCCCCTTCTGGGCCGGGAAATGGCTGTTTGGGCCAGGCTCGGGGCCCTGGGAGCCACACTCTTGGCAGGTGCTTTTCTCATTACCCAGGTGGTGCATTCCCTCAGGCTCAAGGGCAGGGAGCTCCTGAGGGTCTCGGCAGAGCTGAACTCCACCAGTTCAAGGCTCAAGGCCCTGTACGAGATGGTCAAACAGATGGGTGGGGAGAAGGATCTTCAGAGTCTCATGGATTCGGCCACCCGTTTGGCCGCCACCATAATGGGGGTGAAGGCCTGCTCCATAAAACTGCTGGACGAGGAGCAAAAGTACCTAAGATTTGCCTCCACCTACGGGCTCAGCCAGGATTACCTCTCCAAGGGTGCCATAGAGGTGGCCAAGAGCCCCATAAATCAGAGAATCATAGAGGGGGCCTTCTATTCCATAGGCAGCATAAAGGAGAAGGACTATTTCCAGTACCCGGAGGATATCCAGAAGGAAGGCATTGTCTCCATGCTCTGCCTGCCCTTGAAGGTGGAAAAGAGGATACTGGGGGTCTTTTGCGTTTACAGCGATGAGAGTTATCATTTCGCAGAACAGGACACCTCCTTTTTCTCCCTCATGACAGACCTGACCGCCCTGGCCATAGAGAGGCTAAGAAGCGAGCTTACCAAGACTTGGTTTTTCCACAAGGCGGCTCATCAGCTTCGCTCCCCTCTGCATGCGCTGCTTAGCATGTTAAAGGTTCTTCAGGATGGATACCTGGGGGAATTAAACCAGAAACAGCAAGAGGCGCTAGCGCGCTGCCAGAGCAGACTTCGTGTCATGGGAGAACTCATAGAGGATCTCCTGCGGCTCGGGCAAAGAAGGTCCGAGACCTCTTACAAGACCCTAAAACCCATGAACCTGGGGGAGAGCGTAAGGCAGGTTTCATCTCTTTACGCAGAGCAGGCTAGGAGAAAAGGGATTTCGCTGGAGGTGGACATCAGAGAACCCATCCCAGATGTGCTGGCCGAGGAGGGATTGGTGGATGAGCTTCTGAGCAATCTCATCTCCAACTCCATCAAATATACCCCTGCAGGGGGTGTGGTGAAGATCAGCCTTGCCAGGCAGGGAAGAGCATGGCTCAAGCTTGAGGTGTCTGACAGCGGCATAGGCATTCCCAAGGAGGAACTGCCAGAGCTTTTCACCGAATTCTTCAGGGCTTCCAACGCCAAGGCCCTGGAAGAGCATGGAACAGGCCTTGGGCTTGTCATTGCCAAAGAGGCCTTGAACCGTTTGCGGGGATCCATCCAGGTGATGAGCAGGCAAGGGGAGGGGACCACCTTCACCTGCCTGATCCCCACCATTCTTCAAGGCCCGCAGTCATAAGCCTTTCTTGGGCCTGCTGTTTCCAAGGGGCTGAGCAACTTGTGTATTGCACAGCCTTATTGGCCAAGAGCCCTTGGATTTGAAGGTGTGCTCAAGATCTCTGTTTGATGTTTTTGCTCAGGCCCCTTAAACTGTTGGATCTTGATGGATAAAATTGGCGGATTGTGTTTTTTTAAAGGCAGATCAAAGGTATGATCTGGTGGGCTCCATGGGGCTCCAGGTAAATGGGGGCCCAGAAATGTCACTCATGAGGAGTCCTTAATAGAGCAGGAGAGCTTCAAACACATGGAGAGTCTTGGGGAAATCTTGGCCAGGGTCATGGGAGAGGGGGGCCTGGAGGGAAGGCTCAAACATGAAGCCTTGTTTCGCAGCTGGCCCCGTGTGGTAGGCCCTTTGTTGGCTCGCAGGTGCTGGCCCGTGTCTGTGAAAAAAGGAGTGCTCCTGGTTAGGGTGGCGGGGCCCCTCTGGATGCAGGAACTCCAGTTTCAAAAGAGGGAGCTTCTGGAAAGGGTTGCTGAGCTCCCCGGTGGGGATCAGATAGTGGATATGCGCTTTACACTGCGAGGCGTAAGGAGCTCTGCATCCAGAAGAGCCATGGCCTCAGCTCAAGAGCCCCTGGAAATATCCTTGAGCCAAGAGCAGAGGCAATGGGTGGAAAACACCGTTGAGGAAATCCAGGATCCGGCCTTGAAGGCTAGGCTCAAGCGTATTTTGGAGCATCACCTCAAGGCCAGGCAAAGAAGGTGAGCTCCTAAAGCCAAAGCATGACCCGGATCCACACAATTCCCCTGGCCCAGGGGAGGATCCCAGAGCCTTAAGATGCCAGATAGAGTGTTTCCCAAGACTCTTTCCTGCCTGGGATAGCTTCAAGAGATCCTGGCATTAAGTGATTTTTGCTAAAACAGAGGCTGATTTTCTTTATTGGGAACTTCTTTGATCCAGCATAGAAATAGTTGAGTGAAAAGGGTTTTTGAGGGCATTCCTGCGATATCATTGATCCTGGAAAATACTTCTGGCTAGATCATCTCGTACACCCGTTGGAGTTCTTCAGTGTAGTTCTTGTCTTGTTCGTAAAGTATGAGAGGGGCCTGTACACGCAAAGCGCCCTTGCCTCCCCTTACGGCCTCTACCAGAGTCATGCTGGCTGGCAACTCCACCCTGCCGTGCACGAACCTTATGGTGCGTGGGGCGAATCCACCAGCCTCCAGGGCCTTGAAAAGTCTTCCAATGCGGGAAGGACAATAAGTCAGCCAAAGCCTTCCCTTGGTGCCAAGAACATATCTGGCTGCCTGTACCAGTTCCTCGATGGAGCCCTCCTGCTCGTGGCGCGAAAGGGCCTTTTCATTGCTGGGGCTCTTCCTGCCTTCCCTGGGGTCATGATAAGGGGGATTGCTCAGGACGTGATCAAAACTCTGGGGCGGGAAGATCTCCTTGAGGCGCCTGAAGTCACCCTGGAGGATCCTGACCCTGTGTTCAAGCCCATTTATGAGTACAGACCTGCCTGCCATTTCCACGAGTTCTTCCTGCAGCTCTATACCAAAGGCCTCTTGCACAGCTCCCCTGCGGGCCAAGATCAAGGGGATCAACCCGCAGCCTGTTCCGAGATCCAAGACTCGGCCGCCTCTGAGATTCCCGGCAAAATAAACAAGAAGCACTGGATCCATGGAAAAGCGGTATCCCGCCCTCTTCTGAAGAATCTTGAGTCTGCCCTGGAAGAGCCCATCCAAGGTCTCATCTTCTCTGGGACACAGGGTTGGATCCACTCTAGCCTCCTGTGTGGTGCAAAGATAGGTTCTTTTTCCTTATGCCTTGCCCTAATTGAGGGCTCTCGGAAGATAGCCTAAGTAGCTTGCATCTTTCAAGATTGGTAAACAATGCGGGCCATCTGAAAGCCATCCCATGATGAACTGATCTATGCCCAAATGCAGCTTGATCTCTTCCATTGGGCACCGCCCAGGTAACATCTGGGGGATGTAACGGGGCTTGGGGGGCGTAGACTCCAGCATAACTGAATCTTGAGAAGAATCCGGGCTAGAAACACTGGGTAAGACCGTCTTGTGTATCCAGAGTACGAATCAGGAGCCCGGAGAGCAACTTAGGGTAAAAATAGGTTGCCTTCTGAGGCATCTTACATCCTGCTGCAGCCACTTTCTTCAAAGCCTCTATGGGGATAGGGTTCATGAGAAAAGCTGCCTGGACCTTTTTCCTGGAGGCCGTCTCCAAGGCTTCTCCCAGATCGTGGGAGAAAAGAAGGTGAGCCTGCCCCTGCCTTCCTATGTTGATCCCCATTTTTTCTTTCAGTATGAGCTCGTGTAACAGAGTGACATCTAGCCTTCTGAGAGGCTGGGGCAGGTGACTCAAAGAATCTTCCACCCAAGATAGACTCTTGGGGCGCATGACCCAGTAAGACTCCATGCCTGGCAGGGCCAAACCCATGGAGAGGCTCTCTGGAAGGGATCTTCTCATTCTGGCCGAGAGTTCCTTGCGGGCCTGAGGCTCGCCTCCCCCTGAAAAGGGAAGCTCATCCAGGTAAAAATCTCTTTTGAGACCTTCAAGAAACTCTTCCTGGCTGAAGTTGCTCAAGCCTCTCACCAGCTTGTGGGTGGGAAACACTATGAGCCCGGGGTCTTCCATGGGGGCCAGGTACATCAGGGTCCAGTTACTGGGGGCCTGAGGGTCATGGCTCTTTTTCTCTTCGGACTGGAAGCGAAGAGAGGTTTCATACCTGTGATGGCCGTCAGCTATGAAGATGGGCCTTGGGGCCATGGCCTGAGTCAATTCTCTTACCAACTTGGGATCATCCAGAACCCAGACCAGGTGGTCCACTCCCGAGTCGTCGGAAACCAGCATGTCCGGATTCCTTGCAGGCGGCTCCAGGAGCTTCCTTACCTCTGCACCGGGATCAGGGAAAATGGAGAAAACCGGGTTGAACTGGGCCCTGCAAGCCCTCAGAAGAGCCAAACGATCCTTCTTATGTTTTGGGAAGGTCTCCTCGTGGGGGAAAACAACTCCTCCTCCCAGTGGCTCCAGGTAAAGCAGCACCACCAGTCCTCTTCTGATGATCTTGTCTCCGTTGAGGCCCTGGAACCGGTGATGGTACAAATATATAGAGGGCCTGGGATCCCTGAGGAGCACTCCTGACTCCTGCCACTGTTTCAAGAATCTGGCAGCCCTGCTGTACTTGTTTTCCTTCACGTTGTCCCCTGGGAGCTCCTGGCCCAGCTCCAGCCTGATGACATTGAAGGAGTGTCGCCTGTGGAGTTCCTGTTGCTGCTTTCGGTCAATGACATCATAAGGGGGTGAGGTTACCCTGGAAAGCTCGGAGATCTTTTGGGGATTGTAGCGCCACGCGCAAAAAGGAGCGATTCTGGCCATAAAACAAGATCCAGAAGCTGCCCTGAGGCAGCCCCTGCTTCCTTCCACAAGATCATGTATCTTGATATCACATACTGTTTCCCAGAGCAAGGCCAGCTTGAAAGCCTCCGGGAATTGGGCTTATCATACAAGACAGGTAGTGTATCATCCACTCATGATACTCGGGGGCAAGCCATGACCAAGGAAGTTTCCAAGAAAATCGTCCTCTATTTTTCCAAGTCCACTTGGGATAAGCCCATTGTTTACAGGCTGGTGAAGGACTATGACCTGGTCTTCAACATCCTGAAGGCAGAGGTGTTGCCCAGGCAGGAAAGCTACATGGTCATGGAGTTGAGAGGTCCGCAGGCCAACTACCGCCGGGGGGTCAAGTACCTCAAAGATTGCGGGATCACGGTCAAGCCCGTGGAAAGGGATGTTCAGAGGGACGAAGAGCTGTGCTATCACTGTGGGGCTTGCACGGCTATCTGCCCCACCAATGCCCTTCATATGGATCCTCCTAGCATGGAAGTTCGTTTCGACAACAAACTTTGCAGCGGCTGCGGTCTTTGCATGCCTGTATGTCCCAGCCGTGCCATGCAAACCGCCATGCTTTGATTTGCGGCGGCTCGATTCATGGGCTCTTGGGGCAAAGGATTGTGGGCGGCCTTGAGCGGCGGTGTTGACAGTGCTACGGCTGCCGCTTTGTTGGTGCGCCAAGGCCTGCGGATCGAAGCCGTGTTCATGGAGCTTTGGGATTGCGGGCTTGTCCCACGCGGCCAGAAGGCTACCTGCTGTTCTCCTGGGGACATGGCCGATGCCCGGCGCGTGGCTGAGCATCTGGGAGTGGCCTTCAGGACCGTGAACCTAAAAGGGGCCTTCCGGGAAAAGGTAATAGGGGAGTTTGTGGATTCTTACCTGAAAGGCAGGACCCCCAATCCCTGCATCCGTTGCAATCAATGGATAAAGTATGGGGCGCTTTTGGAGTTGGCTCTTCAAAACGGAGCTCAAGGACTGGCCACAGGCCATTATGCCAGGCTCCTGAGGGGTAATGCTGGCCAACCCCTCAGGTTGTTGCGGGGCTTAGACAAATCCAAGGATCAGTCTTATTTCCTGTTCCCTTTGGGCCAAGAACAGCTAAAGAGGGTCATTTGGCCTCTGGGGGAAATGAACAAGGCCGAGGTCAGAGAGCTTGCTTCCAACTGGGGGCTGCCCGTGGCCCAAAAAAGGGAGAGCCAGGAAGTCTGTTTTCTGGCAGGGGGAGATTATAGAGAGTTCATCAAAGATTATCTGGGCTCTGTTGCGGACTTCCCTGGAAAAATAACAGACGAAAAAGGTGTAGATTTGGGCACTCACCAAGGGGTGTCCGGATTTACAGTGGGGCAGAGAAGGGGGCTGGGGATTCCCTGGAGGGAACCCCTTTATGTTTTGAGAGTTCTGCCCCAGGAGGCCAGGATAGTGGTGGGACCGAGGAAAAGCACCCTCTCCAGAGGGCTTGTGGCAGGACAGGCAACCTGGGTACAAGGTGTTGCACCTGCCCGAGAGTTTTGCTGCCAGGTTCAGATCCGCTACCGGCACAAGCCAGCCGAGGCCCGAGTTGATCCGCTTGGAAACAGCCGTTTCCGGGTCACATTTTTTAGGCCTCAATCCTCCATCACCCCCGGGCAGGCGGCCGTGCTTTATGAGGGAGAGGAGGTCCTGGGCGGAGGCTGGATAGAGGAAGTGCTTAGAGACTGAGATGACTCAGTGGGGCTTTTTGAGTCAGGTGGGGCAGAGGTGAGAAGTTTTGGGGATAAATCCGGAGGGTCTCTGGAACAAAGGCCCGGATTTCTGATTAAGACCCTTGGCTGCAAGGTGAATCAGTTCGATGCGGCATCTCTGGCCCGAGCCTTGGAGGACTCAGGCCTCAAGAGGGCAAAAGAGGGCCTGAATCCTTCTTTGATCCTGGTCCAGACCTGCACAGTCACATCTGCCACGGACAGACAAAACAGACAGTTGATCCGAAGCCTCAAGGCCAAGCACCCCCAGGCTCTGATCGTTGCCACAGGCTGCCAGGCAGAGGTCTTCGCACAGAGCCTTGAGGCCATGCCTGAGGTGGATCTGGTTTGGGGAAACCAAGACAGGGACTCTCTGGTGGATCAGATACTTGTGAGATTGGGCTTGCTGGGGACCAAAGTCTCCGGGGAGGAGCTGCTCTGGGGCGAGAGGCTGGCCGGGATTCCAGGCAGAACAAGAGCATTTCTCAAGGTGCAGGATGGATGCAATGGAGCCTGTTCTTACTGCATAGTGCCCAAGGCCAGGGGGCGCAGCCGCTCCAGGTCCCCGGCTTCCGTCTCCAGGGCCCTCAAGCTCATGGAAAGAGCAGGCATCCAGGAAGTGGTGCTCACAGGGATCCATCTGGGCTCCTATGGGAGGGATCTTGAGCCTCCCACCTCTTTGCTGAGACTGCTGGAGCAGGTGCTCCAGGAGTGCACCATCCCCCGCATAAGACTGAGTTCCATAGAGCCCCAGGAGCTGGAAAAGGGGCTATTGGAGCTCATGGCCCAGAACAAGAGGGTCTGTCCTCATCTCCATGTGCCCCTCCAAAGCGGCTCCGGGGAGGTGCTGAAACTCATGAAAAGGCCTTACACAAAGGCCCATTATGAATCCAGGATCCTGGAGGCTGTGGAGACAGTGCCCGATCTGACCCTGGGTGCGGACATCATGGTAGGTTTTCCAGGGGAGAAGGAGGAACACTTCCAGGAAACCTTGAATTTCTTGGAATCCATGCCATGGACGTACCTGCACGTCTTTCCCTTTTCCCCCCGTCCTGGGACACCAGCCCATGCCATGGGTCCCAACCTGGCCCCCGGAGAGATGAAAAGGAGGGCAGCAGTGCTCAGGGAGCTGTCCAGGGCAAGGAGGCACCAGGCCATGGTTTCATGGGTTGGCAAGAGCATCTCTGTTCTTCTGGAAAGACCTTCCAAAGGCAGGCCCGGGTGGATGGAGGGCCTGAGTCACAACTATTTCAGAGTGATGGTTCAAGGGGGTGGAGATCTCCGTAACACTATTCAGAAGGTGCGGGTCACCGCCACATGGGAGGGTCTTTTGACAGGGGTGGTTGCAAAGTAAAATTTCTTGGCTTGACTCGGAGCCCCGCCATCTCTTATGATGTTGTCAGGCTGGGTATTGGAAGGAAGAAAGCAAGAAATGAAAAAGGGCCAAAGGTTGTTGGGACTAATTTTGGGACAGGAGCTGGGGCTCCTTTTGGGCCTTAGCCTTACCAACAGCCCGCAGGCCCATGGTGTGAAATGAGAAAATAGCTAGAGAAAATAAGGGCCGCGGGCAAAGGGCTTGCCCGCGGCTTTTTTTTTGGGGGAAAAAGCCGTCGGGCAACCGACGGCTTTTGATTTTTTTGGAAGATGAAGCCTTAAAAAAATGCAGGGCTGGGGGAAAGAGATGGAAAGATCCTATAAAGTGGCTGTGATTCCAGGAGATGGTGTGGGACCCGAGGTGGTGCAGGAGGGCCTTAAGGTCCTGGCCAGAGTATCGAGGCTGGAGGGTTTTAGACTCTTTACAACGGAGTTCCCTTTTGGGGGGGAGCATTATCTTCGCACCGGTGTCACCCTTCCCGGGGAGGCTGTGGAAAAGATGAAAGAGATGCATGCCATCTACCTGGGAGCCATAGGGCACCCGGATGTGAAACCAGGTCTTCTGGAAAAGGAGATTCTGCTTAGGATCAGATTTGAGCTGGATCTTTACATAAACCTGCGTCCTGTGGAACTGCTGCCTGGGGTGGAGACTCCCCTCAAGGACAAGACGCCTCAAGACATCGATTTCGTTGTTGTGAGGGAAAACACCGAGGGCCTTTACACCGGGGCCGGTGGGGTGATGTCCAAAGGGACTCCTTTTGAAGTGGCGGTACAGGAGTCCATCCAGACCAGAAGAGGCGTGGAGCGTTGTTTGCGCTATGCCTTTGAACTGAGCAGGAGGCGCAACAAGAAAAAAAAGCTTACCCTCTGCGGCAAGAAAAACGTTCTCACCTATACCTTTGATCTCTGGGACAGGGTGTTTCATCAGCTGGCCAGCGAGTATCCAGAGGTGGAGACCGAGTACGCCCACGTGGATGCCACCTGCATGTGGATGGTCAAGAACCCTGAGCTGTTTGACGTGATCGTGACAGACAACATGTTTGGGGACATCATCACTGATCTGGGTGCAGCCATACAGGGAGGGCTCGGAATAGCAGCTTCTGGCAACATACACCCGGGTGGTGTTTCCATGTTCGAGCCTATTCACGGCTCTTCCCCAAGACACGCCGGGAAGGGCGTCATAAATCCCCTGGCTGCCATCCAGGCAGCGGCCATGATGTTGGAAGAGCTGGGGGAGCAGGCCGCAGCCCGAAGAATCCAGTCAGCAGTAAGGGCAGTTGTCAAAGAACTCAAGGGCATGGGTGCAGGACAGATGGGGATGCCCACCTCTGAGGTGGGCAGCCGAGTATGTGAGCTGCTGGAAAAAGTTGATTGAGCATAGGAGGGTGGGGGCCATGGAAGAGCACGTACGTATATTCGACACTACTCTTAGGGACGGAGAGCAGTCTCCGGGGGCCACCATGAACATCGAGGAAAAGATTCAGGTGGCCCTGCAGCTGGAAAAGCTGGGAGTGGATTCTGTGGAGGCTGGCTTTCCCATAGCCTCAGAGGGGGATTTTGAGGCTGTTCGAAGAATAGCCGAGAGGCTTCAGGAAGCTAAGGTGGTGGCCCTGGCCCGCTGTGAAAGGGCAGACATAGAAAGGGCCTGGGAGGCTGTGAAGAAGGCCAGACGGCCAGGGCTTCACGTATTTCTCTCCACCTCGGACATACACCTTCGTCACCAGCTCAAGAAAGAAAGGCAGGAAGTGCTTCAATGGGCCACTGAGATGGTGCGCCTGGCCAAAAGCATGTGTCCTGATGTGGAATTTTCTCCCATGGATGCTTCTAGAACTGAGCCGGAATTCCTTTTCCAGGTTCTGGAAGCTGCCATTGAGGCCGGAGCCACCACCGTGAACATACCCGACACAGTGGGCTATGCCACGCCGGATGAGTTCGCAGGACTCATCAGCCAGATACGCTCCAGGGTGAGGGGCATAGATCGGGTGGTATTAAGCGTGCATTGCCACAATGACCTGGGGCTGGCAGTGGCCAATTCCTTGGCAGCAGTGAGGGCAGGAGCAAGACAGGTGGAGTGCACCATCAACGGAATAGGGGAAAGGGCGGGAAATGCGGCCCTGGAAGAGGTGGTAATGGCCCTTAAGACCAGGTCTGACCACTTTGGGGTACAGAGCAGAGTGCGTACAGAATACCTTTATCCCACAAGCCGCATGGTCTCGCGCATCACCGGCATACCGGTCCAGCCCAACAAGGCCATAGTGGGGGCCAACGCCTTCTCCCATGAATCGGGAATACATCAGGACGGAATCCTCAAAGAAAAGAGCACTTACGAGATCATGAGACCCGAGAGCGTGGGATGGGGCCAGACCTCTCTTGTCTTGGGAAAGCACTCTGGCCGCCATGCCCTCAAGGACAGGCTGGAAAAGCTGGGTTATGAACTCACCCCCGAAGACCTGGACCGGGTTTTCCAACGTTTCAAGGCCTTGGCTGACCGAAACAAGGATGTTTATGACGAGGACCTGGAAGCCCTGGTGGAAGACGAGGTCTTGAGAATGCCGGCCAGGTACAAGTTGAACTATCTCCATGTCACAAGCGGAAGCGTCACCGTGCCCACAGCCAGCGTTAAGCTGGAGATAGACGGGGTGGAACATGCTGGGGCAGGCTTCGGCATTGGCCCGGTGGATGCCACCTTCCAGACCATAGCGCGCATAGCAGGGACAAAGGCCAAGCTGAAGCGTTTTGCCATAAACGCCATAACAGGGGGATCTGATGCCCAGGGCGAGGTAACGGTGAGGCTGGAGGCCAATGGTCATGAGGTGGTGGGCCAAGGCACCCATCCTGACGTGATCGTGGCCAGTGCCAGGGCATACATCAATGCCCTCAACCGCCTGGAGTACAGGAAGCGTTACCCTGTGAAGATAAAGGAAGACATGTGAAAGGGGAAGTTGGAATGCACAAGAGAAAACCAAAAGGAATGACCCTGGCGGAAAAAATTCTTTCCCGCCATGCCGGGGATCAGAAGGTGGAGCCTGGGGAGCTGATCCTGGCACAAGTGGATCTGACCATGGCCAATGACATAACCGCTCCCCTAGCCATAAGAGCATTCAAAGAGGCCGGTGGTACCAGAGTCTGCAGGCCCGAGAGAGTAGCCCTTGTGATGGACCATTTCACACCCAATAAAGACATAGCCTCTGCAGAGCAGGTGCGAGAAAGCCGTGAATTTGCCAGAGAGCAAGGCATCAAGCTCTATTTCGAGACCGACGGCATAGCCCATGCTTTGCTGCCCGAGAGGGCCTTGGTGGGTCCCGGTCAACTGGTGCTGGGAGCAGACAGCCACACCTGCACGTACGGGGCCTTGGGAGCCTTTGCCTCTGGGGTGGGAAGCACGGACATAGCAGCCGCCTGGATCTCGGGCATGGCCTGGCTGAGGGTGCCTGGAACCATAAGGCTGCAATACCATGGGAAACCGGGCCCCTGGGTCACAGGAAAGGATATCATCTTGAATACCATAGCTGATCTGGGGGTGGACGGGGCCAATTACATGGCCCTGGAGTTCCATGGGGAGGCCTTGGAGAGCCTTTCCATGGAGGCCCGCTTCACCATGGCCAACATGGCCATAGAGGCAGGGGCAAAGGCAGGTCTTTTCCATGTGGACCGTATCACCCTGGATTACCTGGACAACGCCGTGGCAGGTAAGTGGGAGATCTTATCTGCTGACCAAAGGGCTGAATACACACAGGTGAGGGAATATGACACCTCAGGCATGGTACCTGTTGTGGCAGCTCCTCACTCCCCTTCAAATGTGAGGCCCGTTGAGGAATTCCAAAGGGTGGAGATCCAGCAGGTTGTCATAGGCTCCTGCACCAACGGCCGCATGGAGGACCTCAGGACAGCCGCCCGTGTCCTGGCGGGCAAGAAGGTGGCCGAAACCACCAGGCTGCTTGTGATCCCGGCCACAAGGGGCATCTATGCCCAGGCCCTCAAGGAGGGTCTGCTGCAGGTCTTCCTGGAGGCAGGGGCTGTGGTATGTCCTCCTTCCTGCGGTCCTTGTCTGGGAGGGCATCTGGGCATACTGGCCAAAGGGGAGAGATGTGTTTCTACCACTAACAGGAACTTCTTGGGCAGAATGGGTCACCCTGACAGTGAAGTGTATCTGGCCAGCCCGGCTGTGGCAGCCGCATCTGCAGTGGCAGGCACAATAGCTCATCCTCGTGAGGTGGTCTCCTGAACAGAGCAAGGAAAATAAGAGCCATTGGAGGTGAAAAGGTGAAATACCAAGGAAAGGCTTGGGTCTTTGGAGACGATGTGGACACAGACCAGATCATACCTGCCAGATATCTCACCACTGCAGACTTGAGTCTCCTGGCGCCTCACTGTCTGGAGGACCTGGATCCTGAATTCGCCAGATCTGTGAGGCCTGGGGATCTGGTGGTGGCAGGCAGGAACTTTGGCTGTGGTTCATCCAGGGAACATGCCCCTGGGGTGCTCAAGGCCCTCGGGGTAGCAGCCGTGGTGGCCCAGAGCTTTGCCAGGATATTTTACAGAAACGGCTTCAACCTGGGGCTTCCCCTGTTGGAATGCCCCGAAGCTTCCCAAAGAATTCAGCGCGGAGATCCAGTTCGTCTGGAGCTGGATAAGGGGTTTTTGTTAAATCTGCGCACAGGCGAAGCATACAATTTCAAGCCCCTTCCCAAGTTCATGATGGAGTTGGTGGAGGCAGGAGGCCTCAGCCCACTTCTTCGCCGCGGGGGCTGGAGAAAACCTGTCTGCTCGGAGGCTTGAGTATGAGAGGACTGGAGAGCAAGGCGGCCAAAAAACTGCCGGCTGCCACTGTCAGAAGGGGCACTTCATAGGAGCCGAACCTGCTGAAGAGGTATCCGCTCAGCCACCCTGAGATGAGCCCGGCCCAGGCCTTGGCAGTATAGGTGAGGCCGTAGTTGGCAGTGGCATATTTGGTTCCATAATAGTCCCCTATGGTTGCTGGATAGAGGGCAAAGGGAGCTCCGCCCATCAGGGAAGCCAGCAAGACAAAGGTCACAAACAAGGGCGGAATGTTCCCCAGGCCCAGCAAGGCCCACACGCTCCCTCCCAACAGAAGGTAGAAAAGCACCATGCTTCTCTCCCTGCCAAATCTGTCCGAAACCGCTCCGGCAAGCATTCTGCTGAGGCCGTTGGCCAAAGGAAAGAGCACCAAGAGAGCGTGGAAATAAAAATCAGGAACCTGGTAGTCCCGGGCCATGGTCTTCAACTGTGCCCCGAACATTAGCACCACGGAGACCGTGAGACTGAAGGAGAAATAGATGACATACCACTGGTAGGTTTTGAGCATCTCCAGTGGTCTGTAGCTTCTAGGCAAAGCCGAGGCCCCCTCCTGAAGGGAAACCACTCGAGGAGAAGGCTTGGGATATTGGTAGAAAACTGAAAGAGGTATGAGTGTGGCCAGCATCCCCATGCCAAGCCAAAGCATGGTGAGGGACACCCCCCGGTTTTCCAGAAGCCACTCTATCACCAGGTTGAAGATGGCCGTGCCTGCCCCAAAGCCGAACACAACTAGGCCTGAGGCAAAGCCCCTCTTGTCCGGGAACCACTTGATGGCAGTGGCTGTGGAAAGCCCGTACAGAATCCCTCCGCCTATTCCCCCCAAGCCGTAAAAGATGCGAAAGCTCCAAGGATCAGGGAAAAAGGCGCAAAGAATAAGGCCGGCCCCCACCATAGAAGATGCTGCCAAGGCAACTCGCACAGGCCCGTAGGTATCTGCTATGAACCCAGAGAAAGGCAGTATCAAGGTGGAGGTATAGTGAAAGATGGTGTAAACCAGTCCCAGAGAAGCCATGCTCCAATTAAGTTCCTTCTGGATCCTGTCTGCAAAGAGAAACCATGAATACTGGTAAATGCTTATGACCATCATGACGCAAAAGGCGCTTGCCAGAAGAAGCCACCTATTTCTGGAAGAGGGCTCTTGATTGTGTGTCATGGAAGATCAGGCTTCCTTTCCATTGGGGGGCTTAGAATCGCGGGAAATCATTGCCTCTGAAAAGCTCTTCTATTTTAACATCTCAAGGACCCATGACCCAAGCTTTCCTAAACTTCTTGTGGAACTGGCTGTACTGGCTTGGCAAGCTCCATGAGCCCATATGTGATTAGTCCTTACTTCATGAGGCAGATATTCTCTTGACTTCAGGGAGCTGTTTTGGTTTGCTCCATGGAGCCTGAGCCTTCTGTGGGGCAGGCAGCTTCCTCTATGGGTTTGCCATGGAGAGCCTTGAGAAATCCTGGAGGTCTCCTGGCATGGGCCCTCGGGGATATTGCGAGGTCAAGGCATGACCAAAGCGCTCAAAAGAATAGCCGGGGTGCGCCTGGGAATAGCCATCCAGGTCTTTACCACTTTGTTGATCTTGGCTGTGGGATATTTCGTAATAGAGAGAAACCTGAGGGAGCTTACCCTTTCTTCGAGGCCCGTAACCCCTTATCAGATCAAGATGGTGCTTTTGAACATAAGAACCGAGGTCCTGGTTGTGGCACTGGTGGCATTTCTTTCCGGATTAGCTCTCACCCTCACCATCAGGAGGGAGCTCAAAAGCGTCGTAGCCCAGGTGCAGCGCATCTCCCAAGGAGTGGTGGCCCCGGCCCTTCCAGAGGACCTCAGCCAGGAGTTCGTGCCCCTGAACAAGGCCATCCGGGAGCTGGCAGAGTCCGTGGGGAAATTTCTCCATAGCAGTGTCACTGATGCCATAATACTGTTTGGAAATGATCTGCGTATTCAAAGCCTCAACAGCAAGGCCGAGCTGCTCGTGGGCTACCGCTCCGAGGAAGTAAAGGGAAAATCCATAAGACTGCTTTTCCCAGAACACGGGGAGAACAAGGATCTTTATAGATGGCTTACCACAAAGGAGGAAGCTCCGGTTTCCCGCAAGCCTTCTTTGGGAGCGGTTCTGACCAAGACAGGAGATTGGATCCCTGTGAGAATAGGGGTCTTGGAGCTGGGTGCAGAGCAAGATCATCTCATGGGAATCGTGGCCGGGGTCTTTGATGAAGGAGAGTGGGTGAGGATACGTTCTGAGTTCGAGAGGGCGGAGAAGCTCTCCAATCTGGGACTCCTGGTAAGCGGCTTGGCCCACGAGATCAAGAATCCTCTGGGCTCCATAAAGGGTCTTCTACAATTGCTTGAAGAGGAGTTCCCCCAGGGCCACCAGAAAAGAAGATACGTGGAGACCATTCTGGAGGAAGTGGCCCGACTGGACACAATAATGAAAAGGCTGCTGGACATATCCTCCCCCACAAGGTGGCAGAGGCAGCCCGTGGACTTGGAGTCCCTATGCGTGGAGGTGGGCACCCTCATGGATGGGGAGGCTTCCCACAAGGGGATTGGCTTGCAAAGGGCCGAGTGCGAAGGGCGGCTGCAGATCATGGGGGACCCAGAGAGGCTAAGACAGGCCCTCATAAATCTCATGAAAAACGCAGTTCAAGCCACTCCTAGGGGGGGTATAGTGAGGTACGGGGTCAAAAGAGAATCTTCCTGGGCTGTAATCTGGGTGGATAACCCGGCCCCTGAGCCCTCGGGTGAGAATTTGGAGAGGGAAGCTACGGTGAGTTCGGCCGCCAGGGTCAAGGGCAGCGGCCTTGGATTACTCATAACAGAGCAGATCCTGCAGTATCATGGGGGCAGATTGGAGATGGAGGGGCCTCTAAAGGGTCGGATCCTGGTCAGGATGAAATTGCCGGTCCTCAGAGAGGAAAGGCCCCTCCTGCAGATGGATACACAGCCTCCTGAAGTAAGCAAAGCAAGAAGGGCCCAGCCATGAAATCTCAGCTCAAGGTTCTTGTGGCCGACGACGACCGTTCCATGTCTTTTTTCCTCAGTGAACTGATGAAATCCGAGGGGTACCAGGTGCTTTGCGCCTATGACGGCCTCCAGGCCCTTGAGATAGCCCTCAGGGAGGCTCCGGATGTGGCTCTTCTGGATGTGAAGATGCCAGGGCTGGACGGCCTGGAGGTTCTCAGGCGTGCCAGGGGAGAGCACTTGAGGACCCAGTTCATAGTGATAACCGCCTTTGACAGCCGTGAAATAGGCGTGGAGGCCATACGGCTGGGAGCCTTTGATTATTTTCCGAAACCCCTGGACAAGGACGAGGTGCGCATAGTGGTTAAGAGGGCCGCCATGTACAAGGCCCTGGAAGAAGAAAACCTAAGGCTCAAGGCTCAAAGACAGCTCAGGCACCGCTTCGGGGGACTCATCGGGCAATCTGCGGCCATGCAGGCTCTTTACGAGCAAATGGAGATGATCCTGGATGTGCCTGTGACGGTTCTCATCACAGGGGAAAGCGGCACAGGCAAAGAGCTGGTGGCCGAAGCCATCCACTTCCTGGGGCCAAGGAGGGAAAAGCCCTTTGTAAAGATAAACTGCGTGGCCATCCCAGACACACTGCTGGAAAGCGAGCTTTTCGGCCATGAGAAGGGGGCTTTTACGGGTGCCACTGAGAGAAAACTGGGCAGGTTTGAAAGGGCCAACGGTGGCAGTGTGCTACTGGATGAGATAGGGGATATGGGACTGGCCATCCAGGCCAAGTTGCTTCGTTTTCTCCAGGAACATGCCTTGGAGAGACTGGGAGGTGTCTCCAGCATTCCTGTGGATGTGCGGGTGATGGCAGCCACAAACCAGGACCTGCCTGAGCTGGTCAGGCAGGGCAGATTCAGGGAGGACCTTTACTACAGGCTCAATGTGGTGAGCCTTAGGGTGCCCCCCCTGAGGGAGCGAACCCAGGACATTCCCCTTCTGGCAGAGCATTTTTTGGACATGTACAACCGTGCCTTCAACAAGCAGGTGAGCCTTTCCAAGGAAGTCTTGGAGGCTTTCCTGAATTACAGATGGCCTGGAAACGTAAGAGAACTGGAGAACACCCTCCAAAGGGCCGTGGTGCTGTGCAAGAAGGGGGTCATCACCCCGCAGCTGCTCCCTGAGTCCATGAGGGGACAAGCCGAGCTGGAGCCTAAGTGCGATGTTGACCTGGAGCCGGGTCTGGATTTGAATTCGCAGATGGAGAGATTGGAGAGGGAACTCATATCCCAGGCTCTGGCCAAGACAGGCTGGAGGAGGCAGGAAACAGCGCAGCTACTGGGTATCACGCGCCAGACCCTGCACAACAAGATGATCCGCTATGGCCTGACATCTGAGAAGACCTCGTAAATATCTTTTTACATATGACGTCAAGAAAGATTTACTAGATCGCCCAAGGAATTCCCGCATCGTTGTGGTCAAAAGACAGAAGCTCTTGGCCTGATTTAACAAATCTAAAATAATTCAAATGGTTATGAATCCAAGAATTCCTACCCTGTTGAGCATGCAACCTGGCACAAGGATTGCTTTTGGGCTTGGCAGGAGTTCATTCAAGCATTCTTGCGGAGAGGGGATATGAGAGGCAACAAAGACAAGGGAAAAGAGAAACAGCGGGGTTTTACTCTGGTAGAGATGATGGTGGTCATCATCATAGTTGGGATATTGGCTGCGGTGGCGGTGCCTCTTTACACAGGATATGTGGAGAAATCCAAGATCACAGAGGCCACAAGCATAATAGGCGCCATCATCACCTCTGAGAAAGTGGAGATGCAAAGAGTGCCGTCCCAGGGGTTTTACAGTGCAAATGGGCCCGAGGACTTCAAGGCCAAAGGCTTAGACCTATCGGATACCAAGTACTTCACCTACAAAGTGGAAGCCACTGATTGCCTCCCCTGCAAGGACTTTAAGGTGACGGCCACTGCCACTGACATGTACACTTCAGACCCCGACAAGCCCACCATCACATACACCTTCAGTACCAAGAAGTGGGAGGCCACTGGGTCCATCAAACCCGATATGCTCCCCGAATAGGGGAGATCCCAGGCCTTTGGCTCGACCCGAGGCAGGGAAGGCTGTGGCAAGTGGTCATGCTTAGGAGTCCGACAGCAGGACTTGAATACTAGAGGAGTAGGCATGGGGCTTCCCCCGCCATGGGAACAGTCACCCGAGCTCCTTTCCCTTGACTTGCATCCCAGCGGAAGATACAACATGTGGGCTATGTGGATAGGCAGGGCTTCCTGGGGTTCTGGTCTCGGCCCCTTGAGGGGCACCGACGGCCGTTTCAATCGCTTTACTCTCACTGCCTCCGGTTTTACCCTTACAGAGTTGATGGTGGTGGTAGTCTTGGTAGCGATCTTGGCAGCCATAGCGATTCCTGTGTATGACCGGCACATACGGCAGACCAAGGCCTCTGAAGCCCGCTCCATGATCGGGGCCATAGTGGCAGCCGAGAAGGCCTATGCAGAGAGAAACGGAGTGTTTCTGGCGGTCTCCAGGAACAGTTATCAGGATTTCTTGGAAAGACTTAGGGTGGATGTCAAAGAGTCGGAGCTTTTTGATTACGAGGTTTCCATGGTCTCCGGAAAGGATAGCTTCACGGTGACGGCTTGGGTGAATTCCCAGGGTGTGAAAGAGGGACTTCCGGCCTCGGGATTCCTCAGGTACGTCTATAACATCAACTCCACTCCAAGGGGAAGATGGGAAGAGCAACTGGATTAGCCTGAATCATAAACCATGGGTGGATAAGGCGGGCTGACTCAAGCATATCCAGGGAGAAACTGATTCATGCTGGGATGGAGCCTCACATTCCCTTTGGTTTGCCTGCCCCCTTGGGCAGTGGAAATGGGTAGGTATACCCTTGGGGTGTGGCCCCCAAGCAAACAGGTGTTCAGGAAAAGTACGGTTTGTCCTGGGAGGCTTTTTATTGAGCCTTCTTGAGATCTTTGGGGCTTGGGGACCGAGGAGCTTGGATCTTGGCAATGGAGCCAGGCCCGAGCACGCCCAGACAGAGCGGGCCGGCAGCCTTGACTCAAACTCTTTCCAAAGAACAAAAAGGAGGGATCCCAAGGGATTCAGTCTCTTGGAGGTGCTGGTGGCTGCCACCCTCCTGGCCGTGGCGGTCATAGCAACAGGCTATTTGTTCGTGGCTGGCCAGGGCGGGATGGAACAGGAGGAATGGCTGAGGGCAGCCCTCCAGAAGGCTCAACAGAAGCTGGAGGAGCTAAGGGGTCTGCCACTGACAGATGCGTCCCTGTTGGGGGAGCCTGAGCCTGGAAAAGAACATTTGGACTCCTCCAATCCCGTGATCCTGGAGCAAAGGGATACGGTTGAGCCCTCGGATGACCTGAAGGGTTATCTGAGATGGAAGGTGGTTCTGGTGGATGATCCCATAAACGGACCGGGCGAGGATTATCTCTTGGTGAGGGTGGAGGTCAGTCAGGATTCTGATTTTTCACCCTCATCTCCCCATGTGGCATTGGAGACTTTTCTTGCCCGTTGATGGGGTCTTCTGAGGCCAGAGCCTGGGCGCCCGAAGATTCTCTCTGGTTTTGGGAAGACCGCATGGGAAAAAGGCTGGAATTGGGGCCCAAGTCGCCGGTCATGCACGCCGGAGGCTTTACCCTTGTGGAGCTTTTGGCAGCAGGGATGGTATTTGGCCTGGTGGCCTTGGCCATGGGAATGTTTCTGGTTTTTGCCGTGGAGCGAAGCGCTGAGGCAGAGGCCAGGGCAGAGCTCCAAAGAAACGTGTGGCTGCTGTCAGAAGCCCTTCGCAGGACAGTGGAAGCCGCGGGGGAGATAAGGGTTCCTGCCCTGGGGGAGTCTGAAGGGGAAAGCAGTCTCACGGCCCTTTTTCCGCCTGAGCCTTTCCAAGATGAAAACCGAAACGGGCTTTGGGACTCCAGCGGTGCAGCTGGCCCCTGTGCACCCAGGGAGTGTTTCCAGGATCTTAACAGGAACAACACCTGGGATTCGGATCCATATCCTGCCGTGTCCTTCAGGCTCAGGGCAGAGGTGTTGGAGGTGCGAGAGGGCGAGGGAGACTGGAGGGAGTTTCTGGAGAACAGGTACGGCCAGCCGGGCCTATCCAGCGTCAGAGTGGAGAGATTTCAGATCATCCGGCCCCAGAGCTCTGATCCCAAAGTTTGGCTCATGAGGGCGGTGGTCAAAGACGACCTGGGAAGTCTCACTGAATCTGCCAAGCATCTGAGAAGAAGTTTTGAGATACTGGTCAGACAGAGAGGCTGATGTGATTACAGACCGCCCAAGTCATGGAGCTGCCTATCTGGCGGTCTTGATTCTGGTCTTGATAATCTCCCTGGCAGGCCTTGAGTTTTTGAAACTCAAAGAGCTGGAAACACACCTGAGCCAAGAGGCCCTGAGGCAGGAACAGGCCCGTCAGGCCGCCCAGGCAGGGGTGAGCAAAGCGGCCTGGCTCTTGCGAAGGCTTGCTTCCCTCGGGGTGAGCACTAGCCCCAATCCCTTCCACTGGAAGTGGTACGGATCTCCCGGATATCCTTCCAAGGATGTTGATTTCCTGCAGCTGGCCACCCAGGGCCCTGCACAGCCTTTTTCACCCGGCCCTGGCAGGCCTTACTACTTTCTGGGGGACGTGCGAGGGTCAAACACCAGGGTGAGGCTCAGGGTTCTGGGATCCGTGGACTTGAACGGAAACGGTTGGGCAGGCCTCTCGGACAAGGACAATGACGGTTACCCGGATCTCCAGGATGCAGACCCTGCAGACAGCAATTACTTCTTGGAGACCTATCTGGGGCTGCCTGGCTCCTTGGGAGAGGATCTTGTTGTGGCTGCCAGGCGGGTTACGGGCTCTGGCGGGGATGAGATCAGCCTTCAGGCAGGATCGGCCTCTTTGCTCTTGGCAAAGGGAATAAGATCCCAAGGATTTCTTTATGATGTAGCTTCGGGCCCCGCCTCTTTCAATACCCTGGTGGTGGGGCAGGTGAGCCTGGGCTCGCCCGTGCTGCCAGGAGAACTCTTCGATTTTCAGGGCACACCCATGAAAGGCTATTTCCAAGGAATTCCCCTCAAGGAGTTTGATGCTTCCCAAATATTCACAAGCGGCTCTGATCCCACCTTGGATCTGCCCCAAGGTGGGGTGATATGGGTCGAGGGGGACATACTCATGGAGGATGTGGATCTGGAGAGAGACTGGCTTAAGAAAGATTTGATCCTGGTGGCATCTGGTAAGCTTAGCCTGCATGGAGTCCACTGTGGATGGGGTGGGAGGCTTGTGGGCCTGGCAAGGGAAATAGAAGTACTGGGTAGCACCGGTGAGTGGCTAAATGGCATGTTGGTGGCAAGCGCGCAGGTGGTTTTGGGCTCCCTGGGCACACCCGCCGGGGTGGACTGCTCGGGAAGCACGCCATGCTCTGCCAAATACATGTTAGGAAGTGTTGTCACAGGAGGGGATCTGAAGCTTCTATCCCAGGGGTGGGCCCTGGTCTTTGATCCCATGGTGATAAACGGCATCATGGGCTGGAGCCCTCCACCTGTTCTGCTGGATCGCTTTGAACAGGATGGGCTAGGGCAATGGTGGGACAAGACAGGAGGTGAGCTGGCCCAGGGGGTCTATCTTTCTGACGAGATGATTCACAGGGCCGCGGACTCCGGGGACACGGGGCACCAAGGGCTGGCCCACGTGCTCAGGTACACCTTGAGACCCCAGGTGGCTGATGCAAACCTCGGCCTGGAAGCCAGGTTGGCCCTGGACAGATGCGATGGTTGTGTTAGGGACTGGAGGTCATATACTCACCTGGATCTATTTATGGCCATGGACAACTACAAGAAGATCCAGCAAATCTCCGAGGGTGTCACGCTCACCACTCAGCGAGAGGCCAGATTCAGACTTTTCTTGAGGGACTCAGACGCAGGGGAGCTATCCTATGGATTGAACCAGGAGGACTCGGCAGAATCAGACAGGTACCTCTCTGACATGTGGGGTAAAAGGGGGTACAAATTGGAAGGCTCAGATGTTTCGGATCCGGATCCGGCCATGGATGATTACCAACAGGGGGTTCTTCCCAAATGGAAGCGCCTGAGAATAAGGTTCTCTGCCATGGACGGGGACAAGGCAGGTTTTGACTTCCAGAGGCTGCGTGAGTTGGCTCTCAGACTGGAGGATTGGAAAATCACCTGGGTGCGTTGGGATGGCGCTGGCAGCTCCCAGAGGGAGCTTAAGGTCTCTGGCAATAGAGTGATTTTCGACCCCGACGGGCCAGGCCCCATGGAGCCTTCTACCACATTCTTGGGACCAGGAGGCGTTGTTCGCTGGAACGACCCCTCTTCTGGGCAGAGCATGGATGTGCCTTGTGTAGCCCCTGATGATTGCTGGGAGGTGGAACCCTTGCAGGAGGCTGATCTGGGCCTCACCATACGCTTGGACCGTTTGGAACTGCCAGGGGCTACCATGATGAACCATGGACTCAGCGCTGCCTTTTGCCTGGAGCCCAGGTTCTGGCGAGAACTGGCAGAGCATGAACTGGAACCCTGAGATGGAGTATTTCGAGCTTCTCAAGCTGACTCGTGAGCCTTTCTCCAACTCCCCGGACCCGGAGCTTTTCTATCCCACCAAGGATTACCTACAGGCACTCCAGAAGCTGGAAATAGCCATAAGGTTGCGCCGCGGCCTTAACCTGGTGCTGGGGGAAGTGGGCACAGGCAAGACCACCATGAGCAGGGTGCTGCTAAGGTGCTTCGAGGCAGAAAGGGAGCGCTTCAGCGTTCACCTGTTGCTGGATCCGGGCTTCCCATCTGACCAGGAAATGCTGGCTCACCTCCTAAGACTTCTAGGGGGAGAGCCTTCTGGCAAGGAAAGTCGGATGGCTCTCATGGACAACCTTCAGCACATATTGCTTAGGGAGACCCTGGAAAAGAATAGGGTGGTGGTTTTGTTCATAGACGAAGGGCAAAAGCTCTCCCCTTCCAGCCTGGAGACATTAAGGGAGCTGCTAAACTTCGAGAGCAACAACTGCAAGCTCCTCCAGATGGTTGTGTTCGCTCAGAAAGAGCTTTGGGAGCGTTTGCAGGAAATGCCCAATCTCTTGGATCGGGTGAACCTGATGGTGTGGCTCAAGCCCATGAATCTTCACGAAACCAGGGCCATGGTGCACCACAGGCTGAGCCAATGCGGTATGGCTCCCCACAAACAGCTCTTTGCCCCCAGGGCGGTTCGCCTGATCCACAAGCTCTCCCAGGGCCATCCTAGAAAGATCATAAACCTGTGCCATCATTCAATGCTAAAAGCCCTGATGGCCCAGGCCGAGCAGGTGGATGTGGACTCGGTCAAGGGCGCTTACTCAGAAATAAAAGGGATCCTAGCAAGAAAACCAGAAGCCAAAACCAGCAAAAGAATCCGGGGCCGGGATGCGGCCCTGGGCTCTAGCCTTGCGGCCGGAGCCATTTTACTGGCTCTTCTGGGGGCCGCGGGCCTCATGTCTCCGCCCCAAAGTCCCTTGCCTGAACCCCAGCCAGAGGCTGCTTTCCCGGGTTTTGCCGCCCGTATCCAAGAGCATGAGATGGGACAGGAGGGGCTGGCAGGCTTTTCTGAAACCCAAGAACCCTCTGTTCCAAGCGAGCCCCCCCAGCCCGAAAAAGCGGTTTTACAGCCCCAACCTCTGGTACTCTCCCCTCAGCAATGGCTGGAAAAGCTTGGAGACTCAGGCCGGCTTGATTCGGGTGTCAGAGTCGTGGTAAGAAAAGGCGACACCCTCTCTGCCCTGGTGGAGAGGAACTTGGGTATGGTTCTGGACCCTGAATCCGAGTGGATGCGCAGGTTCAGGAGGGCCAACCCAGGAATAGCCAACCCGGATCGCCTGCAACCCGGGGACAGCTTGATCTTACCAGTTACAAAAGAGCCTGCAGAAGAGGTACAGGCCCAATTGCTGGCCTGGTTTCCCTGGAGGGAAAAGGCAGAGGCGTGGGCGAGCCAGGAGCTACAGAGGCTGGGGGAGGGGACCTTGATCTTGGCCAGGGAGCAAAGAGAAGGTTCCTCGGGCTACGGCATATTCAGATCTACGGCAGGCCATGGTAGCGACCTGGATGGGATTTCCCCTCGTAGGATAGGAATTGGGGAGATGCTTCAGGTGCTGACCATGAGTTCTCAGGCAGAAAGAGTGGAGCCTTGAGAAAGGACCCTGAACCTTTAGCCACTCAAAGGCTTCTGGAGGTGATTCGCGGCAAACCCGTGTCCTCGCATGATGTTGCCCAAGGCCAAAGCCCTCCTGAATCAATGCAGGAGCATAACTCTGGGGTTTTGGAACCCGGGGAGGTTCTGCTTAGCCCCCTTGAGCCTTCCCGCTCCAAGTTCCGAACTGGCATCAGGGTGGGTCTGGACATAGGCCGCAGCCTGGTCAAGATGGTCAGGCTGGAGCGTACCCCTAGAAGCGTGCGCCTGCTTCAGGTTGGAATGGCCTGTGTGAAATCCTCCAGCGAGGACAGCTCGGAGAGGGTGGAAGCAGCGGCCGCCTTGCTCAAGGACCTAAGGGGCAGCCCTGTGGTGACATGTCTTGGGGATGCGGACACGCTGGTGCGACAGATAAGTTTCCCCAGGATGCCTCCTCGCCAGCTGGCCCAGGCCATGGAGTTCGAGGCACGAAAACACATGCCCTATGATCCGGGCAAGATGCTGCTGCGCCATCAGGTGCTCTCAGAGGACAAGAAGAACTCCACATTCCAGATATTGTTGGTGGCAGTGGCCAGAGAGGCCCTAAGAGAGCACCAGGCCTTGCTGAAACGCCTGGGGCTGGAGCCCCACGCCATAGAGGTGGCTCCCCTGGCCCTTGCCAATGCTTCCCTGTTGGCCTCGCAGGAGCCCCAGGAGACCAAGGTGGTGATGGACCTGGGCACCTCTGAAACCCTCATCACAGTGCACCGAAATGAGGGCATGTTTTTTTCTAGATACATACCCCTTAGCCTGGGCCCACAGGGCAGGGAGGACCAAAAAATAGAAGAGGCCAGCCTGGAAGAATTGCTTGTGGAGATCCGCCGTTCCCTTGCCTACTATGACAATGTGACGGGCAGAATGGGTTTTTCCAGGGTGATGTTGGCAGGAGGCGGTGCCATGGTTCCAGGTGTGGGTCCTGTGCTAGAGGAGAAACTGGGTCTTCCGGTGGAACCCTTGAACCCTATGCCTGGCCTTCATTGGCAGGAAGGTGGGTCTTCCCAGAACTGGGTGGTGCGTAGCGCTCCCCTCTGGGCGCTGGCTCTGGGTTCAACCCTGGCCCATTGAAGGACTCATGGGCAAAGTTTCCCCAAGGGACTTGAGGGCATGAAAGGCTCTGGAGGCAAGAGGAACTGGTTTGGGGTTGACCTGAGGGAAGGAGTCTCTAAAGGGAGGACCTGGTCAAACTTTTATCTCAACATATTGGAAACCCTCACATCCACCTACCTGCTGGCCGGGCTTTGCTTGCTTGTACTGTTGGCAGCCGCGTATTTGATGGTGGCACAACCCCTTTTCAAGAGCGACTCGGCTCAGCGCGAGCATCTCAAGGCTCTCAGGCTGCAGCAGGCGGCCTTAGCCCAGGAAAGGGAACTCCTGCTCCAGGAGGCCAGGGCCCTGGCCTCATTGGAGGCTGAAAGCCCTGGGTGGGCTGCAGTGCTTGGGGTTTTGGCCCGTAAGACACCCGATGGTGTGTACCTCTCCAGGGTTTCTCTGGAAGAGGACAAGGCTTCCAAGGGGCGTAAAGGATCCAGCCCAGGCCAAACCCAGGCCAAGGAGTCCAGATTATGGGTCCTGGTGGAGGGAAAGGTTGATGTTCGCAGGTTCTCCTCGGCCCTGGAGCCCATCTCCATGATGTTGAGGGAACTGAGGGCAGAACCAGGTTTTGGCTCGGTTGTGTCCCATCTGGAGTTGGCCTCAACCCAGGTGAGCAAGGAAGACCCTTCTTGGGTGAGCTTCGAGCTAAAAGGGATCTGGAGTCCAGACACTCTCAAAGGCAAGCCCGAGGACAGAGTCAGGCAGATCCTCTCAGGGGCCGGTTCACCCAAGTATATGGGGGCTGGGGGGAAGGCTCCATGAGAGGCCAGGTCTTCTTCTAAGCCGGGCTGATGAAGCCCTAAAGTAAAAAAGAGTAAGGCTCATGGGTAGCAACCGTCTCATATTTCTGGCGGGGGTTGTGGCAACAGGCTTGATGGTGGCGGTTTACGCCCTCGTGATCCAGCCCCAGAAATCCAAGAAGAGTACGGCCTTGATGAGAGAGACCAGGGAACTTCAAGAGGCCAATCAACTCTTGGAGAGGGAAGTCGAGACCCTGAGGCGTGCCTTGGAGGAGGCCTTCAAGACAGGCCTCTTTGTTTATCCTCGCTCCTCTGACGGATTCAAGGAGCAAACCCGAGAGATCATAGCCGGGGTGGACCGTCTGGTGCGCTCCAGCGGAGTCAGCCTGGCCCGCTTGGAGCCCCAGCCTGCTGAGCAAAGGGGGCCCTTTGCGGCTTATCCTTTCCTGGTGGAGGTCAAAGGGGGTTTCCAACAGATATGTGCTTTCTTGCAGGGGGTGGAGAGGGAGTTGTCACTGGTTCCAAGCCTTTTCACCATTGAGGCCTCTGCCAAAGGGGCCGAGGGGCTTCGGGCCTCTTTGAGGCTCAACGCCCACGAGTGGTTGGGACAAAAGCTTGTTCCAAGAGCTGGGACAAAGGATGAAAAAACGCTCATGTCTTTCTCCCTGGAGAGGGATCCTTTTGTTCCATCAGGCTCAGGGGCTCAAGCGGAGCGTCCCAGGGGCCGAGAGCCGGTGCTCACAGGCATTCTCATGGTGGGAGGCAAGGCCAAGGCCATCATAGACGGTAAAGCATATTCTGCAGGAGAGGTGGTGGCAGGCAAAAAGATCCTTTCCATCTCCCAGGAAGAAGTTTTCTTGGAAGGGGATCCAAAACCCCTGAGGATAACAAGACCACTTAAGAAAGTGGGACCAGGTTAGAACTTATGCAAAGGAGCCTGGGCCCTGGGGCCCATGCTGATTCTTGCTCCTGGGTATGGTGAGTTGAAAAGGGCAGATTTGCCACAGCAAGAATGGGAAATTGTGATCTCAGAGGATCCCTGGGCCCCTGCCAAGCCTCGGACCCCATGGAGAGAAACATGAAAACGAAGCTGGCTTTGGTGACGGCCGTGCTCCTGGCCCTTGGAGGCCACAGCGGGAAAAGCTTTGCTCAGCACCAGGAATACAAGGGCTTTCCCGTGTCCCTCAATCTCAGGGAGGCGGATGTGGTGACCGTGCTTCATGTGCTGGCAGAGGAGGCAGGGCTCAACCTGGTGGTGGGTGATGACGTGAGGGGAAAGGTGGATGTGCACCTGGTCAATGTGCCTTGGGACCAGGCCTTGGAGGAAATCCTCAGAAGCAGGGACCTGGTTAAGCGTCAGGTGGGCAATGTGCTTCATGTCTTTACCACAGAGGGGCTGAAGCGGGAACTGGACCGAAGGGAACTGCTTCGGTTGGAAGAGAGGCGGGAACTGGAGGCGAGACAGAAGGCCAGGGAAATAATGAGCAGGATGCGAGAAGAGCAGGAGATGGCCAGACCCCTTGAGACCCGCACCTTTGCGGTCAGATACGCCAAGGCCCCCGAGCTTCAAAAAAATCTTCTGCCGCATCTTAGCCGTGACAGCAAGGGGCAGCCAAGGGGCAGCATAGAGGTGAACGAGTTTGCCAACATGCTGGTGGTGAGGGATCTGCCCGAGGTGCTGGATGAAATCTTCTCCTTGATGAGCCGTCTGGACAGGCCCATACCTCAGATTCTCATAGAGGCCAGGATCGTGGAGGTAAACAGCGAGGCTGTTAAAGACCTGGGTATTCAATGGGGCGGGCAGTACAGCTCCACCTCAGGAGGGGATACCAATGCCATAGGAGGGGCCAGGGGATTCTCCCCAAGCCCCACATCTACAACCAACATAACCGAGATCGCAGGCAGGGCCTTTGCGGTGAATCTGCCAGCCGCAAACCCTGTATTGGGGTTGGGAATGACCTTTGGCAAGCTCTTGGAGGGGCTGGTTCTGGACGTGCAACTTACGGCCCTGGAGAGCCAGGGCAAGGCCCAGATACTTTCAAGGCCCAAGATAGTAACCATGGACAACCAGGAGGCGGTCATAAAGAGGGGGGAAGACATCCCATATGTTCTGAGGCGGCAGTCCAACGAAGTCCCAGATGTGCAATTCAAGGAAGCCAAGCTGCAGCTCAAGGTGCGGCCCCACCTCATAGGAGAAGAACGAATAGCAGTGGAAGTTTCCATAAACAATGATGCACGCACCGGAGACGTGGTGGTGGCCGAGGGCTCTGTTTTTCCCATCATTGCAAGGCAGGAGGCCCAGACAAGGGCCCTGATGAAGGACGGCGACACCATGGTTTTGGGAGGAATAATTCGGCAGGAGAAGAGAAAGAGGGAAAGAGGGGTGCCTTTTCTGCAGGATGTGCCCTTGCTGAGCTGGCTTTTCAGGAGCCATTTCCAGAGCAGGGAGTCCAGGGAACTGCTTATTTTCATAACCCCCAGGGTCATAAACCAGGAGGGGGCATGAGTGCAACGCATTCGGGAAAGGGCTACCTGGCAGGGTACAACAGGCTGGGGAGTCTTCTTCTCCAAGAAGGGCTCATAACCGAGACACAACTTCAGGAGGCTCTTCGCCGCCAGGAGCAAAGGGGAGGCAGGCTGGGTCAGATCCTGGTGGAGATGAAGGCCATAGATGAGGAGGAACTTCTAAAAGGGGTGGCCAGACAACTGGGGGTGCCAAGGGCCCAGATATCTCATGGCGCCATTCCCAGCCACGAGATACTCAGCAAGGTTCCCGAGTCCATGGCCATGAGGCACAGGATGGTGCCACTCGCCCTACATGGGCGGGTCCTGCAGGTGGCCATGGTGGATCCCTTTGACATTCCTGCTTTGGACAACCTGAGGGTGGCCACGGGTTTTCATATCCAGCCGCTGATAGCCTCGGAAAAGGAGATACAAGAGGCCATAGAACTCTTCTACAGGAGATCAGAAGAAGATCAAACAGGGGTGCTCAGCCAGGAGGTGTTGAGGGACATCCTGCAGTCCCAGGTGGAGCTCCAGAAGAAAGAGGAGGAGGTTCTGGACCTGGAGCGCATAAGGGCTCAGGTGGAAGAGGCCCCTGTGGTTAGGCTTGTGGATTACGTCATAGTCAATGCCGTGAAGGAGAGGGCCAGCGACATCCACATAGAGCCCAGGGAGGATCGTCTGGACATTCGCTACAGGATAGACGGCATACTCCACCACGTGATCTCCCCGCCCAGCAACCTGCAAAATGCCATAATCTCCCGCATCAAGATCCTGGCCGACATGGACATAGCCGAGAGACGTCTGCCCCAAGACGGCCGTTTCACCATCCGGCTGGATTTCAGGGAGGTGGATCTGAGGGTCTCCACTCTTCCCACCTCCCATGGAGAGAAGATCGTCATAAGGCTTTTACGCAAGGGGCCTCTTTCCCTGAATCTGGAAGATCTGGGATTCGAATGGGATTCCATATCGATCTTCAAGAAGTATATTCACAGGCCTTATGGCTTGATCCTGCTCACAGGCCCCACGGGCAGCGGAAAGACCACCACCCTTTACGCTGCCTTGAGCCAGATAGCCTCCTCGGAAAAAAACATAGTCACCGTGGAGGACCCTGTGGAATATCAACTCAAGGGGATCTACCAGATGCAGGCCAACCCGGCCATAGGGCTGAGCTTTGCCGTGGGTCTCAGGGCCATCTTGAGACAGGATCCGGACGTGATAATGGTTGGGGAGATCAGGGATTACGAGACCGCGGAAATGGCCGTGAGGGCTGCCCTGACCGGGCACCTGGTTTTCAGCACTCTGCATACCAATGACGCTGTGGGCACCATAGTGCGACTCCTCAACATGGGCATAGAGCCCTTTCTGGTGTGTTCAGCCTTGACCATGTCAGTGGCCCAGCGTTTGGTGCGTAAGATCTGTCCTGAGTGCAAGGAGGTCGTACAGCCCAGCCCGGACATGTTGGCTGGCTTGGGATTGGATACCAGGGACTCCAGCGTAAGGTTTTATGAGGGCAAGGGGTGCCCCAAATGCAAGGGCACTGGTTATTATGGAAGAACAGGAGTATTCGAGATACTGGAGGTAAACCAGCGCATAAAGGATCTTGTGCTCCAAGGGGCCCTGCCCGAGACTATTCACCGCATGGCCATAGAGCAGGGAATGGTGACTCTGAGACAGTGCGCTGTCAGAAAGGTCCTCTCGGGAATTACCACCTTTTCTGAAGTCCTGCGGGTGTGTATAGAGGAAGAGTGAGCCGGGTTTTTCATGAAAAGGGGTTGATGAGGGGGTCCTGGGGGCTCAGGCTGGATCTGGCCTCAAGAAAGCAGGGGGTTGAGAGTAAGTGCCCGTATTCGTTTACCGGGTCAGGGAGCCTGATGGAAGGGAGTCCACCGGATGGCTGGAGGCTGAGAGCGAGGAATCCCTCATAGGATTGCTCCACGGCCAGGGGAAAGTGATCCTGGGGCTGGAGAAGAGGGAACCCCGCCGGGGCCGCACAACAGGGGAAGTGGCCCTAAGGTTGGTGGAACCCAGGGTGAGGCAAGGGGAGCTGGCGGTCTTGGCCACCCAGCTCAGTGCCATGGTGGATGCGGGCCTGCCTCTGCTTAGGTCTCTACAGGTCTTGGCCCAGGAAACAGAGAATCTGAGGCTGCGTCGCATCCTGGCAGATGTGTGCCTCAGGGTTGAGGCCGGAAGCTCATTGTCTCAGGCCCTTGCAGCACACCCTGTGTTCGGTAACCTATTCGTGAGCCTGGCCAAGGCAGGGGAGGCCAGCGGAAAACTGGGCGAGACTCTAAAACAACTGGCCAGTTACCTAGAGCGCGTGGAAGACCTGCGAAGAAGAGTCCGCTCGGCCCTAACTTACCCTGCTTTTCTCCTTAGTTTTTCGCTCCTGGTGCTCCTGGTGCTGGTGATCTGGCTCATTCCGGCCTTCTCCAAGGTTTACGACAAGTTCAAGGCCAGGATCCCTGGGCCCACCCTTGTGCTCATGGATATAAGCCAAGTGCTCAGGGCCCACATGCTGGAGATATGCGTGGTGGTGGTGTGTGTGGGCTTGGGCTGGTGGCTTTTCATGCGCACAGAAAGGGGCATGTATTTCAAGGACTGGGTCTTGCTCAGGATCCCTGTTTTGGGCCCCCTGTTACTCAGGTCCATCTTGGCTCGCCTGTGCAGGACCCTGGCAGTACTGGTGGGAAGCGGCATACCCTTTTGGGAGGCCCTTGACCTGGCCACCCAGGCCACAGACCACAGGGTGGCCAGGAAGGCCCTTGTGCAGGCGGCTGTTGCCATAGAAGGGGGAAGGCCCATTGCCGGGGCATTCCAGGAGACAGGGTTTTTCCCAAGGATGCTTTTGTCCATGTTGGCCTCAGGGGAAGAAGTGGGGGGGCTTCATCCCATGCTCATGAAGGCAGCGGACTTCTATGATCAACAATTGGAGAGCTCTGTGAAGGGGTTCATGTCTCTTCTGGAGCCTGTGATGATACTGTTTTTGGGTGGTGTCATAGGCGGGATCCTCTTCGCCATGTACCTCCCTGTGTTCACTCTGGGCAAAGCCATCAGGTAGGCCGATGGGCGCAGACTTACAGATGGAATTTCCAGACAATCAACTGGCCAATCTCCTCTTCGGGAGAAACAACGAACACCTGAGAATAATATCCAGGCAGTTGGATGTGCGTCTGAACGCCAGGGGCAATGTGGTGAGACTTCAGGGAGAGGAAGCCCAGGTGGCCCTGGCCCAAGACCTGCTCAGGCAGCTCTACGGCATCCTCCAGAAGGGGCATCCCATCTATGAGACGGATGTCAGCTATGCTGCCAGGACTCTGGCACAGGACCGTAACATCAAACTGGAGGAGATCTTTCTGGACACCATATTCGTCTCGGCCAAGAACAAGCTCATAACCCCCAAGAGTCCCAACCAGAAAGCTTATATAGATGCCATCAGGACCCATGACATGGTGGTGGGGATCGGTCCGGCCGGCACCGGCAAGACCTACTTGGCCATGGCCATGGCCGTCTCCTTCCTTCTCAAGAAAGAGGTGCACCGCATAGTGTTGACGCGCCCTGCGGTGGAGGCAGGAGAGAAGCTGGGCTTCCTGCCCGGGGATCTGGCCGAGAAGGTCAACCCCTATCTTCGCCCCCTTTACGACGCCCTCCATGACATGATGGATTTCGAGAAAGCAGCCTCTCTCATGCAGAGGGGGGATGTGGAGGTGGCTCCCCTGGCCTTCATGAGAGGCCGGACCCTAAATGATGCTTTCGTGATCTTGGACGAGGCACAAAACACCACCTCTGAGCAGATGAAGATGTTTCTCACCAGGCTTGGCTTTGGCTCCAAGGCGGTGATCACTGGGGATGTGACTCAGATCGATCTGCCCTCGGGAAGCCGTTCCGGCCTGGTGGAGATCTCCCAGATACTCAAGGGGGTTGAAGGCATACGCTTTGTGTTTTTCACAGAAAAGGATGTGGTGCGCCACCCCCTGGTGCAGGAGATAATCCTGGCGTATGAAAGGGCAGAAAGGTCTGCCAAGTCCTCCTCGGAAAAGAGCGGGAAGGGGACCAAGGCAAAGGAAGAATCTCCTGGAGGCTCCCAGGACAAGGCGGATTAAAGATTGCACGGGGGCAATGGGCGTTGAAGATCTGGGTGGATCTGAGAAGCACCAGGGCAGGGATGACTCCTGAGCAGGTTCAAGAGAAGGCCTCCATGGTCTTGAGAGAGTTGGACCTGGAGGAGCCAGAGCTCTCTTTGCTTCTGGTGGATGATCCTGAGATGGCCAAGCTCAACCTGCAATTTTTGGGCAGGAAGGGCCCCACCAATGTCATTGCCTTCTCACAGCTTGAAGGGCAAGGGCCCAGGGGACCCTCTGTGCTGTTGGGGGATGTGGTCATATCCATCGAGACTTGTCAAAGGGAGGCCCAAGAGGCAGGCATGGAATTTCAAGAGCGGTTCCTGGAGCTTCTGGTGCATGGAATCTTGCACCTGCTGGGCCATGAGCATGAAGAGGACCCCCAAAGGGCTGCTTTGATGGCATCTGAGGAACAAAGAATTCTGGCCCGCATTATGCATAAGTAGCTGGCAATGGTTGCTAGAGGCCATAACAGGCAGATATAAGAAAAAGGCCTCATTTTGCCAGCTAAGCCCAAAGAAGGGATGCCGGGGGGCGCCCTTCTTGAAAAGACCCATCAGGATGCTCGCTGAAGAAGATAGTGCTCTATGAAGATGTCTATTTCTCCGTCCAAGACAGCATCTACGTTTCCCACTTCCACTCCGGTGCGGTGGTCTTTGACCAAACGGTAAGGTTGAAGCACATAGGAGCGTATCTGGCTTCCCCAGCCTATCTCCTTTTTCCCTTGGTGTAGAGTTTCCATTTTCTGGGCCTGCTCTTGCCTGTAGAGTTCATAGAGACGAGCCCTAAGAATGGTCATGGCCATGGCTCTGTTTCGCTGTTGGGAGCGCTCATTTTGACACTGGACCACTATGCCTGTGGGAATGTGGGTTATGCGAACCGCAGAGTCTGTCTTGTTCACATGTTGACCGCCAGCCCCGGAGGATCTGTACGTGTCCACCCTTAGGTCCTTCTCATCCACTTCCACCTCCACATCCTCCACCTCAGGGTACACAAAAACCGAGGCAAAAGATGTGTGACGCCTCTTGCTGGCATCAAAGGGAGAGATGCGCACCAGCCTGTGTATTCCCACCTCACAGCGCATGTAGCCATATGCGTAATCCCCCCTCAACATGAAGGTCACGCTCTTGAGACCCGCCTCATCCCCTTCCAGATAATCCAATATCTCGGTCTGGTAATTCTTCCTCTCGGCCCAACGCAGATACATTCTCAGAAGCATCTCAGCCCAGTCCTGGGCCTCTGTGCCGCCAGCCCCCGGATGGATGCTCACTATGGCATTGCCTGAATCGTACTCCCCGCTCATGGCCTGGCGGAACTCCAATTCCTGGAGATCCCGGCCCAGATTCTTGAGCCTTCTGGCTATCTCAGCCTCTGTCTCTGGGTCACTTTGTTCCTCCACCAGCTCTATGAGCAGGGATATTTCCTCGGCTTCCTGATTGAGCCTCTTCCAAGGCTCCAAAACACTGAGGATCTTGGAGCGGGTGCGGTTGACCTCTCGAGCCTTGTTCTGGTCGTCCCAGAAGTGAGGGTCTGCTATTTGTCTGTCCAGATCTGAAAGGGTGCGCTCTTTGCCTTCCAGATCAAAGATGACCTCTGAAGAGTTCCAGTTTTTCGCGGATGCGGTTCAGTTTTTCTTTCCACTCAGGCCAAAGCATCTTTTCTCCGGTGAGCCCTGAGAAGGGCAAGACACAAGAGCATCGCGCTCCAGAGGGCACAGGCCCAGGCAAAAACATCACCGTGGAGCACATAAAAAGAGTGTACTTGAAGTCTCGACACCCTGTCAACGAGGGAATCCGTCTCAAAAAGCTTGGTCTGTGAGGTGATCCTTCCGCAGGGATCTATGAATGCGCTTATGCCGGTGTTGGCAGCCCTCACTATCCAGCGCCTTGTCTCCACGGCTCTCACTGTCAGCATGGAAAGATGTTGGTAAGGTGCGGCGGTTTTCCCGAACCAGGCGTCATTGGTCAAGTTGGCCAGAAGGTCTGCTTTTCTTCTGACCTGCTCCCGGAAGATGTCTGGGAAGATGCTTTCGAAACAGATGCTGACTCCCACAGCTGCTCCTTCTGATGTGACAAGGGGAAGGGGCGCCTGCCCAGGATGGAAATCTCCTATGGCTGCCACCATCTTTCTCACAAATGGCAGCATCTGCTGCAAGGGCACATATTCACCGAATGGCACCAGGTGTATCTTGTCATACCAGCCCCTCACTTCACCCTCAGATCCCAACAGATAGGCCCTGTTGTAAAAGACTCTTTTCTCCTCCACCCACCCATAGGCCGGAGAGCCGAAAAGAATGTCCACCTTGAGCTGGGAGGCCAACCCCAGGAGCCTTTCCCTCAAAGGCCCCTCCCTTTGGAAGAAAAAAGGTGCTGCTGTCTCGGGCCAAACCACCAGTTCTGCCCCACCGTTTTCCACCACAAGCCGGCTGAGCCCTTCGTACCTGGAAAGGGTGGCCTCCTGAAAAGCCGGCTCCCACTTGATGGACTGCTCCATGTTGCCCTGGGCCACCCCTACCTTAAGGCTAGGGGCCTGGGTGGAAAGCCCTGATATGAAAGAAATCCTTTGCTCCCCGTAAAGCCAGGCCCCTGCGCTCAAGGCCCCGCAGAAAACCAGGCCTAGGATGCACCCCAGCCCAGGCCTTCGCCCCTTTGCCAGATCTCTCAGCAGAAGATAGCCCCCCACATTCACACTCACCAGCAGGAAACTCACCCCGTATATGCCAGTTAGATCAGCCACCTGCACAAGGGGTTTGAGATTCCACTGGGAGTAGCCCAGAAGAGCCCAGGGAAAGCCAGAGAGGAAAATGGACCTTAGAACCTCCAGAGACACCCAAAGGGCAGGGGCCATGACCATGGCCGGAAACCCCAGGCTCTTTCCCAGAAAGCTCATCAGGCCGCAAAAGAGGGCCCAGAACCCGGCCAGATAAAGCACCAGGAGCACCATCACTCCCACGGCCAAGACAAGAGGCAACCGGCCGTATGTCTGCATGGTGCCCACCAGCCAATAAAGAAGGATCCCGTAGTGGAGCGCACCGGCCATCCAGCCCAAAGTAGCCGCCTGTCTGGGCCCCTTTGCTTCAATGGCCCAAAAAAGAGGCACCAGAGCTACCCAAGCCAGAGGCCAGAGTTCCCAGTCTGGAAAGGCCAGGGCCGTAAGAAGCCCTGAAAGCAGGCTCACCACTAAACATACAGGCCTCAATTTGCGGCCTCCAGTTTTTTTTCTTTGCTTTCTCTTTGGGGCACCCCCTCTTGCCTGCCTGCCAGGGTCTCCATCACAAGGGGAGCAATCTGTTCTATGCTCTTTGCTTCCAGGGCCAGCCTTTGCGCCTTTGGGCCCCACACCATGGTGGGCACAGGATTCCTGGTGTGGGTGCGCACAGAGAGGTCCTCCAGGTTTCCGTGGTCGCTGCACACCAGCACGTGTCCTGAATCCAGATGGGCCTCCTCCAGGACTCCCTCCAGGAAAGATCTGATCCTTCTCATCTGGAAGCAGGCTTCTTGAGGGTCTCTGGCATGACCGGCCAGGTCTGTCAGAAAATACTCGAAAAAGGCCATGTCTGAGTCCATGGCTGTGCGGGCCAGGATACGCCCTGCCTGCTTGGGAGTCCACCTGGGTAGGTTCATGCCTCTTAGGATAAGGATCCTGTTGGTGAATTCGTGGTGGAGCGCCTTTCCATCACAGATGTCCTGTACAGATCTGAGGGGCTTGCCTGTGGCCAGAGTGGCTAAGGAGGCAGCGCTTTTGAGCCCTCTTTTGAGAACAGCCGGATGCATGGGAGCAAAGGCGTTTAGGTATTCTGCCCTGAAGCCTCGATCCTCCAGTTCTACCAGGAGATTGTGTGCCTGGATGATGCGCCTGAGGGTAGGAGTTGGAAACCCAGGCACGTGTCTTCCCATGACTCTTGCTGCGTTGATCCCTGTCAGGAGGGTGGTATGGCCTGTGGCACTTTGGGGTAGCCCCTGTACGCCCAGATGGGCAGAGGTGGAGGCTGCCCAGCCTCCGGCAGGCAAAGGTGCCACTGCCTCCTGCCCCAGATCCTCAAGCCAGGGTAGACAACTTCTCACAGGATCTCCAGAGCCTTTAGGGGCAAGCCCTATGCCGTCCACCAGGATCATCAAGAAGAAACTCTTGGGCTTTAAACCAATCATCCTTCACCGAGCCATTTCAGATGTGGATTATGTTGAAGCAGCCTCCATGTTTTTCCCAGGGTCCGTGAGCTTGAGGGACTAGGGCTCCAAACCCAAGGCAAGATCCATTTTGTTTTAAGGCCTATATCACAGAAGGAGCCCATGGGAAAATCAGTCTGCATCTTGGGATGAACAGGCTCATCCCAGGATATGCTACAGAGCCCATCATTGGCCCATGGGTCAAAAACAGGGGCTAGAGGCCTCTTAAGAACTCGGGCCTGAGCAGGCTTCTGTCCCTCATGGCCAGCACCTCCTGGATCAGCTTCAGGGCCTGTTGTTTCTGTGTTGGAAGCCTCACCTTGAGGGGCAGGTAATTGGAGGCGTGGTTGGAGGTGAAGTAGCAATCTGTGAGCTGCGCATGCCGGATCATGATTTCCAGCTCCTGGATGAGCTGGAAGGTGTCCGGGAGTCTGAAGGCGCCTCTAGACATCTCCCAATAAAGAGGAGTGGACTGCACCACCATCAAGGTGAGGGCCCCCACATAATGGGGATCCATTTCACTCAAGAGGGAGGCTGTCTGCAAAGCATGGCGGCGACTTGCCTCTACGCCCCCCAACCCCAAAAGCACTGTGACCGACAATATGAGGCCGGCTTCCTTGGCTCTGAGGGCGGCCCTGAGCAGTTTGTTGCGATCCGCTCCCTTGCGCACACGGCTTAGAACCTCGTCGTCTCCTGATTCGACCCCCAGGTAAAGGATACCCAGTTTTCTTTGCCTGAGCTCTTGGAGCTCCTGCACGGACTTGTTCAGGATACTCCTGGCATTGGCATAGATCCCGATCCTTTCCAGGCGCGGGAAACTCTCATTGAGAAGCTCTAGGAGGGGAAGCAGCCTTCTTTGGGGAATCACCAGGGCATCCCCATCGCAAAGAAAGATCCTGCGAGCATGGGCTGCCCATTGCCTGGCCTCCTCCACCATGGCCCGCACCTCTGCCATGTCCCGGATGCGAAACCTGGTGTTCTTGTACGTGGGACAGAAGGTGCAGCGGTTGTGGGAGCAGCCCACGGTTACCTGAAGGATTAAGCTTTGCGCCTCGCTGGGCGGCCTGATTATCAGGCCCTCATACCTCATGAGAAAGAAGGATCCTTTGCGCACTGGAATACTTCCACCCGATTCCCACCTCCCCGCTTGGCCCTGTACATGGCCTCATCGGCCTTCCTTATGAGATCCTCCATGCTATCTTTCTCCACACTCAGAGCTGCTAACCCCAGGCTCAGGGTGCAGTTGTCTATTTGCCTGGACTCAAAAGAAGTCCTTATTCTCTCGGCCACCTTGCAGGCCTGCTCCAGATTTGTCTCTATGAGCATCACCGCAAACTCATCCCCTCCATAACGATAGGCTGTGTCCACGTTTTGCCTGATGGAGGAATTGATTATGCTGCCCAGAGTCACCAGGACCTGATCCCCATCCAGATGACCATGGGAGTCGTTGTAGTCTTTGAAGCGATCCACATCCAAAATTATGAGAGCCAGATTCCTGCGCTGCCGCTTGGCTCTCTCCACCTCCTCCTGGAGCTTCTGGTATAGGTACCTGCGGTTGAAAAGCCCTGTGAGCCCATCGTGGATGGAAAGGTAGAGCAGCTCGGCCTTGAGTTCCCTCTCCCTGACTATGCGCTTGAGCTTGGCCAAGAGCTCGTCCTGATGAAAGGGCTTGGCTATGAAATCCGCTGCACCGGCCTCGATGACGCGGCTGAATATGTCCCTGGAATCAAAGCCAGTCATGAGTATCACATCCACTTCCTTGTATCTTGTCCTTATCTGGCCCAAGAGCTCCAGGCCGTCCATGCAGGGCATGCGCATGTCCGAGATGACCACGTCCACTGGGTGCAGCTCCAGAAGATCAAGGGCTTCCTGAGCGCTGCTGGCCAAAAGGCATTCATAGCCTGCGTGGGTCACGATCCTGGAGAGGGACTCCAATATGGTGGCCTCATCATCAACCACTAGGGTGCGCACTGCCATGAGCCTGTCCCCATCCCTTAACACGAGGTTGAAGAATGGTAACCCAAAAGCCGCCTGGGGGCAACACGTTTGTAAGGGTGAGCTTTGGCCTTCCATGGGCTATAATGACCCAGTTGAGGCTGTTTTTCCCAAGGAGCAGCCTCAAGACCCCATCCCAGAACCAGGAGGTGAGCCCGTGGCCGTAATAACCATATCCAGGACCCTGGGGAGCAACGGGGCTGCCATAGGAAAAGAGGCGGCCAGGAGGTTGAAGTATCGTTTCTTCGATCGGGAGGAGCTCTTGAGGATGGCCAAGCAGAGGAATTACCTCAGGGCCGAATTGGAGGTCTTGGATGAGAAGGGGCTTTCGTTGTTCGATGTGCTTTTCAGAGACAGGCCCAAGGAGTTCTTGAGTTTTCTCTGTGAGGCCATCTGCGATGCGGCCGAGGCCGACAACGTGGTCATAGTGGGCAGGGGGGGACAGGCCATCCTTAGGGATCTCTCCAGTGCTTTCCATGTGAGAATAGATGCTCCCTTGGAAAGCAGGGTAAAGGCCGTAATGGAGCGTTTTGGGGACTCGGAAAGGAAGGCCCGGAGGCGGATCCAGGAGGTGGATGAGGAAAGGGCTCTTTTCGTGAAGCAGGCCTTTGGAGTTGACTGGGCCGATCCCCTTCAGTATCACCTGGTGCTAAATACAGGAGTGGTAGATAAAACCACGGCGGCCAAGATGCTCGTTCAGGCTTTTCGCCAGATCAACTGGGCCGAGCGGGCCCAAGGGGCCAGAGGGCTGCTCCAGCGTTACCGCCTGGTCAAGGCCATCCGGGAGAGCTTGATCAAGCACCCGGAGATCTCCTGTCCCAGCTGTGTGGATGTCAGATGCGACGAACAGGGGGTCGTGACCCTAAGCGGCAAGCTTCCAGAACCCAAGGACAAACCTCTCATAGAAAACGTGGTGAGAAGGGTCAAGGGTGTTCAGAGGATCGTCAACAAGCTAAGACCCTGAAGGGCAGGGCAGCATGTCTTACAAGCAGGTCTCTGACAGAAGGATCCTCATAGAGGGGATTGAGCTTTTCCTGGTGCATCCTGACGAGTTTCCCATGGTTTGGGTGGGGCAACAAGAATGCTGGAAACAGCTTCTGGCTGCCTGGCTCGTGGTGGAGCCCCAGGACATACCCATGAACCCCAGGTTGGTGGGAAAGCCAGGGGTGGGCAAGACCACCCTGGCCTATGCAGCGGGCCGCTCCTTGGGAAGGGAGGTTTACATATATCAGGCCACCATGGACACCAGGCCCGAAGATCTGCTCATAACACCTGTCATATCCCCGGAGGCCAAGATCAGATATGTGGCCAGTCCCCTGGTAACAGCCATGATAAGAGGCGGGGTTTGCGTCCTGGATGAAGGCAATCGCATGAGCGAGAAGGCCTGGGCTTCCCTGGCTCCTCTTTTGGATCACAGAAGATACATCGAGTCCATAGTCACAGGCCTCAAGATAAAGGCTCACAAGGATTTTCGTTTTGTGGCGACCCTCAATGAGGATGCCAGCACCTACGAGCTTCCAGAGTACATTCATTCCAGGCTCCAACCCCAGATAATGGTGGACTTCCCCCACAGGGAGGAGGAGCTTCGCATACTCAGGGAGAACCTGCCCTTCTGCCAGGAGGAGATCCTGCGATATGTTGTTGATTTCCTTCAGAAAGCCCACGAGGCAGAGGAACGCTATACAGTGCGAGACGGCATAAACGTGGCCAGATATGCTGTGAAATTATTGCGCCAGAGCAACTCTGTGGATGCTATCTTGGCAGTGGTGGAGGGGATGCGCATGATCCTGGGGGATGAGGCCATACAGTATCTGAAGTTGTGAGTTTCTTCAGGGAAGCCCGGGCTTTCCTGGGTCCCCCAGCCCGGGAGTGTGCGCCATGAATGGATTCTGGTTTACCCTCCAGCAGGATCGGCTACATATCATGCCAGTGCTTCATGAGCGGCTGGAGTTTGCTGATGGAGTGAGACTGGCCCTGGAGGAGATCCGCCCCCAGATAGTGGCAGTGGAGCTGCCATCCTCCCTGGAATCCCATGTGCTAAGAGCAGTGCAACGCCTTCCCCAGGTGAGCGTTTTGTTGTACGAGTCCTCCAGGGGGGAGCCCCTTTACCTTCCCATTTGTCCTGCTGATCCGCTTGTGGAGGCCCTTCGCTGGGCCATGGAGCATGGCTGTGAAGTATGTTGTGTGGACGTGGATATAGACTCTCCCATGCTCTGGCATGAAAAACTTCCCGATTCCTATGCAGCATTTCGTCTCGGACACAGGGAATTTTACCAGGCTGTTGTGACCCACGCCCTCCAAGAGATTCACCCTTTGGATAGGCTTCGGGAGCAGGGCATGGCCTTGAGGCTTCAAAGGCTTCTTGGGGAGGGAGGGCAGGTTTTTTTTGCGTGCGGAATGGCTCATGCCCAAAGGATCCTGGAGGATCTCAAAAGAAAACTGCCCGAACCCATGGACAGGGTGCAAAGAAAGGGGGTTCAGCTTTTCCACCTGCATCCGGACTCCATGGTGGAGATAATGACCGAGCCTCCCCTGTTTCACACCATCTACGAGATGAGACGAAAAGGCCTTCCTCCAGAACCCCAGCAGAACGCTCCAGAGCCTGGGGGCTCTGCACAGGGCAGGCTGCGCCTCTTGCATGGTGGGGCCTCCATGATGCAGGACAGGGTCAGGGCCTCTTGGAATGCTGCCCAGTGGTGTGCCAGGAGATGCCACAGAGATCTTGAAGAGAGCCCGGCTGTCGGGGCCGGGTTGAGGGAGCTTCTGGAGGATGATGGGCCCCAGCCGCCTGCTCATGCCAACAAGCTCCCTGTGGATCGTCAGAAGCTCCTTTGGAGATGGCTCCAGAGGGCGGCCAGGATGTATCGTTGCAGAACCGGTGAGAGCCTTCAGCCCTGGCAGGTGCATGGGCTGATGAGGTTCTCTCGCAATTACGCTCTTTTGGAGGGAAGGCTCCTGCCGGATTTCTTCCAGTGGGTGGCCTCGGCCAAGGCTTGCGTGGACGAGGACTTGGCGTACGAGGTATGGGAGCTGGGACGCACATATCCCTGGCAGGGGGAAAATGCAGCTGATCTGCCCACCACCAGGATACGGGGGGAGGATCTGTGGTTGGGCATGAGACGCCTTCGCATCAGGCCCAGAGTGCCCAGGAAAAAAAGACCTCAACGCTTCCCCGTAAGGCAAAGAAAGAAAGAAACACACCCAGGGCAGTGGGCCGAGGCCTTGGACGGAGAGGCCCTTTGCTCCTATCCACCAGAGGATCTTTTGGTGGAGCGTTTCGGTGGGTACCTCAGGCAAAAGGGCGTGAGGCTCCTTTCTGAGGAAAGATCCAGGGTGGAGCCTTTTACCAGTTCCCTGCTGGACGGCATAGATCTCAGGGAGACACTTCGCAACTGGCATGAAGGAAGGATCTATGTGAGGGAAACCAGGAGGGTCAGAGGAGGCGTGGGGGCAGTGGTGGTGATTTTCGACCCAGATGAGGATGGCCGCAAGTACCCCTACTGCATGACATGGTATGGCGAGCATGAACAGGAGTCGGACATGGCCTTCTACGCCACGCCCCTGGGGCTCAAGATGGTGGGGCCTGGAATAAGCCGATGCGAGTACGGCGGCTTTGTGATGAGCTATCCCCCCAGGCGCATGGGTGACATCTGGAAGGATCCTGTATACAAAGTGCTGGAGTCAAAACCCGAGGTGCTCTTGATGGCTGCCCTGGATTATACCCTGGAGCCTTATGTGGTTTATGTGGCTGCCAGGCCCCCCCGTTTCTGGTTCCACACCTTGGCTGCCCGCATGGGGCTCAAGATAGTCTATTTGCCCCTGGGGCAATTTTCTTCTGCAACCCTAAGGAGGCTCAGGGGATTCCACGTGCTCTCAGGACGCGACAAGAGATTGATCGCCAAGGACTATATACAGGGAGTTTGAAGAGAGCTTTAGGCCCAAGCAAGTGAAAGGAGAACCCGAGTATGGCAAAGGTGGACCACATCAAGTTGTACCTGGAGAGGACCAGACGTTCCAGGGAGCTCTACGAGAAGGCCAAGAGGCTCATGCCCGGGGGGGTGAGCCACAGGTATCGTTTCATAGCACCACATCCCTTTTTTGTGGAGGAGGCCAGGGGATCCCGCATATGGGATGTGGATGGCAACGAATACGTGGATCTCTGGATGGGGCACTTTGCCCTGATCCTGGGACACAAGTCCCAGGTGGCCCAGGATGCTCTGGAGGAGGCAGCCGGTGTAGGCACCCATTGGGGAATAGTTCATGAGCACCAGGTGCGCTTTGCAGAACTCATTCAAGAGATCGTTCCTTGCGCAGAGAAGGTGGTCTTCGGGGTCTCGGGAACAGAGGTGACCATGTATGCTGTGCGCCTGGCCAGGGGGTTCACCCACAGGAATACCATCTTGAAGATGGAGGGAGGTTGGCATGGAGCCAACAGCGAGCTGCTTTGGGCCGTAAAGCCTCCTTACCAGGACCCGGAGAGCGCTGGATTGGTACCTGGAATGGAGCGTCACGTGAGGGCAGTGCCTTTCAATGATGTGGAAGGGACCCTGAGGATCATTCATGAGGTGGGGGATGATCTGGCAGGCATAATAGTTGAGCCTTTGGTGGGGGCCGGAGGCTTCCTGGCTGCCCAGAAGCCTTACCTGGAGATGCTCAGAGAGGAGACCCGCAAGAGAGGTGCCATACTCATTTTTGACGAGATCATAACGGGTTTCAGGCTCTCTCTTGATGGCGCCCAGGGCTTTTACGGAATAATCCCTGATCTGGCCACCCTGGGAAAGGTGGTGGGAGGCGGCACCAACCTTGGGGTCATAGCTGGTAGGTCGGATGTGATGGCCCTGTGCGATCCCACCATAGCCCGTCCCAAAGGGCAGGCCGTGGTGGTGGGAGGGGGCACTTTTTCATGTTCTCCCTTGAGCATGATAGTGGGCTATAGGGTGGTGGAACATCTCAAGAAAAACCAGGACACTGTTTACCCGGCCATAGATCAGAAAGGCCAGAGGCTCAGGTCTTCCATGGTGGCAGCTTTGGAGGAAAGGGGGATTTGCGCTGGGTCAAGCGGCATGGGTTCTCTCTGCGGGCTTTATTTCCCCAAAGCCCCATCCATGACAGTAAGAAACCCGGGAGATATCCAGAGATTCACGGATGTGGAACTTCTGGATCAGGAATTCAGGATAAGGATGATGAACCATGGGGTCTTTGTGATGCATGGAGGAGGCGCCATATCAACGGCCCACACGGATGAGGATGTGGAAAAGATTATCCAAGCCACCCAAGAGGTGGCCTCAGAGATAGCAGCCGCAAGGTAATCCGGGAACCCCCTTTGCCCGCCTTTACCCCTGAGGGGCTAGGTGAGCTCTTGTTGAGCTGTGCCAGAGGTCATTTCGCACGCGGGGAGGAAAACCCAGATGGCAGCATGGATCTGTTGGGGTTTCATGGTCTTTTGGATTCTGGGCGCTGGGATTTGGGGGAGCTGGGAGAGGGCATGGGCAGGTCCATTATTGAACTGGAGTTGTGAGCATGGGGTGGATCTGCTCAGGGTGAAGCTGGGTGGTTCCAGGGATCAAATCGGCATCTCCACCCCCAGTGAGGCTAACCCCGAGGGGCCCATGAGCTTTGATCTGGGGGAAAAGGGGGAGATCTATATCCTGGATCATGTGAACAGGAGAATACAGGTCTTTGCGCAGGGCTCAAGGATCAAAGGGGTCCCATTACCCAAAGGAGGGGTTTTCACGGACATGGCCCTTCTTCCAGGCGGGCAAGTGGCCCTTTTGGATAACTCAGCCAAGAAGGCCCTTTTCATCCTCAAAGAGGACGGCTCTTTGTCATCGGTAATGCCCCTCCAAGGAGCAGGCATCACCTCGGCAGAGGAGGTGGCAGGCATATATGTTCAGTCCCAAGGGAAGTTGGCTGGAATATGGGCTGATCTGGGAGCAAGATCCGTCAGGCTGGCTCATCTGGACGGCAGTGAAGACCCGGAGAGAATCTCGGTGCCTGGGATCCTCTCTTTCCATGGGGACAGGCTTCTTAGGGCCGAGAAGATAGGGGATGTCACGGTGGTGGTGCAAAGCTCCCAGAAGGAGAAGTTCTCCATTTGGAGCCAGAGCACGGTGCATGTGGAGATGTTTGTGGAGGGCGTGCGGGAGGTGGCCCAGGACAGGCAATCCAGGATTTACCTTGTCTTGGGGCTCCTGGATGAAAAGGACCGGCCTCTTGATCTGGTCATGATCTTGGATCCTCATGGGAAGCCCCTCGGGAGGCTGGAGTTGTGCAGGCCCCAGACACCCCACGAGATGCACCGCCGGGTCAGGATTTCCCCCGAAGGGGTGATCTTTCAGATGGGCCTTGAGAAAAAAGGCCTATTCATAAAAAAGTTTAACCCCCGCTTTATCCTGGACAAGGCCGGCAAGTAGATCCTTGGATGGCAATTAGGCCCGCCAGTGGTGGCAAAGGCTCCTTGGTTTAACAGCTCAAAGGCCTTGGCCTGTGAGCTTGACAAGAGCCTCCAGATACTTTTCCCTTGTTTTTTCAATTACTTGATGTGGAAGGGCAGGGGGTGGGGGTGTGTGGTCCCAGCCCAGGGAATCCAGGTAATCCCTCAGATACTGTTTGTCAAAGCTGGGCTGAGGTCCCCCAGGTCTGTAGCCCTCCATGGGCCAGAAGCGGGAGGAGTCTGGGGTCAGAAGCTCGTCTATCAATATGAGCTCTTTGCCCAGGAGCCCGAACTCCAGCTTGGTGTCAGCCACTATGATGCCCCTGGCCTCTGCCATCTGTTGACCCCTTTGGTATATGGCCAGGCTGATTTGCTTGAGGCGGCCGGCCAGCTCCACTCCCAGGAGCTTCTCCACCTCCTGGAAGGTTATGTTCTGGTCGTGGGCTCCTGCCTCTGCCTTGGTGGAAGGGGTAAAAATGGGCTCGGGAAGACGCTGGGACTCTACTAGATTTGGCGGCAGCACGTGGCCGCAAACCATTCCGCTTTGCAAATAATCCTTCCAGCCAGAGCCAGCCAGATATCCCCTCACTATGCACTCCACGGGAAGGGGCTCGGCCTTGCGCACCCACATGCTCCTGCCTTCCAGCACTTCTTTGTGAGAAGAGCACTGAGAAGGAAACTCCTTCACATCTGTGGAGATGAGATGATTGGGGATTATGTCCTCGGTGGCCTCAAACCAATAAGTGGAAATCTGGGTCAGGATCTTGCCCTTGTCCGGAATGGGCTCTTCCATGACCACGTCAAATGCAGATATCCGATCTGTGGCCACGATGAGAAGCGAGTCTCCCAGGTCGTATATATCCCTCACCTTACCCCGGGCCTTTAGCTTGAGTCCGCTTAGGTTGGTCTGTCTGACTCCTTCCATTTTTGAACCTCTTTGCTCCGAAAATATGAGTTTGGCAAATGTGCTCTGGATACCATGGAAGATTCTGCTTAGTCAACTGTGCCCATGGCTTAACAATTTTCCTTGGGGCTTGCCAGTCCCTGGCACCTGGGAGAAACTGAGGGGCAGGCCTTCATCTGGAAGCAAAGTGAGGCTCCTTGATTTGGGGCCAGGACAAGACAGGGGGCAGGCCATGAAAGATTTGGAGAAGAATGATTCCAGGTGTGACACCTGTGCCCTCAAGGCAGGCTGTAAGGAGAGGTCTCTGGAGGAGGGCTCATGTGAGGCCAGGTTGCCTTGCTCCACCATTGCCCACGGGATCATGGTCATGAGCGGCAAAGGAGGTGTTGGCAAGAGCAGCTTCTCGGCCAATCTGGGTGCGGTTTTGGCCTCAAGGGGGGCCAAGGTGGGAATTCTGGATGCAGACATCCATGGTCCCAACATACCCAGGATGCTGGGCATAGGAAACAGGCATCTGGAAGCCAGCCCTTTGGGGCTCAAGCCCGTGGAGGCCATGGAGAACCTCAAGGTGGTCTCCATGGCACTTCTTTCCTCGGATTCGGACAGGCCCATTGTCTGGAGAGGCCCTGCCAAGCACAATCTCATACGTCAGTTCGCCCAAAAAGTGGAGTGGGGAGAGCTGGACTTCCTCCTGGTGGATCTACCGCCAGGCACCGGGGACGAACCCCTGAGCGTGGCCAGGCTTGTGGGTAGGATGGATGGTTCTGTGGTGGTTACCACCCCTCAGGAAGTGGCGATCCTGGATTCCAGAAAGGCCGTGGTCTTCAGCCAGATGCTGAAGATTCCTGTGCTGGGAATCGTGGAGAACATGAGCGGCATGAGCTGTCCCCACTGCGGGGGCCGCATAGATCTTTTTCGAACAGGGGGAGGGGAAAAAGCGGCCAGAGAACTGGGTGTGCCCTTCCTGGGTCGGATTCCCATTGACCCTGAAATGGTGGAGCTTTGCGATGAAGGCAGGCCCCTGGCCTTAGACAGGCCGGACTCCCCTGTGAGGGCCGCATACCTGGATCTGGCCACAAAGATTCTAGAGCAGCTCCAGAAGGCTCAAGGCTGCTGATCCTGGGTGAGTGTTGTCACAGGGGGTCTTGGGGCTGAATTGGCAGCTTTCACCACAATGAGCCACTGCTGCTGGGTCATGCGCCTGAGGGGGATCTCCTGGATTATCTCTAGCCCAGCCTCTTTGAGCTCCCCTCGGATTTCCTTGAGGCTCAGGCCAGGATATTTGCCCCTGACCCACCTCTGTATGCCCCGCAGGTTCCACCTGGCGTAATAGCTCAGAAGCATGGGGCCTGTGCACAGGCGGCCCAGCTCCCCCAGGATCTTCAACCTGATGGCCTGCTGTGGAATACGGTGTAAGAGCCTCATGCAAACGGCAAAGGCAAAGACCCCTCGGCGAAAGGGTAAGGCCGTTGCATCTGCCACAACACAGCACCCTTTGCCTGCGGCCATGGCCAACTTGGCCATGGCCACAGATACATCCACCCCCACCCACCTGCGCCTTGCCCTTTCAAAACAGGGTAGAAGTCTACCTGCACCACAGGGCACATCCAGGCCAGGGCCAGTCTCTGGGGTGGAACCCAGAAACTTGATCACAGTTTCCATCTCTTTCTTGTGGGTCCACCTCCATCTGCGGGAGCGGCTGAATCTGGCCTCCTTGTAAGCCACGGCCTCGAGGGGGTCTGTCCAGATCTTTTTGAAACAGCTATAGCTTTCCTCGCTTTTCAAGGCGCACCCATTTGCCTGGCCTTCAGGAGCAGTTCTTGCTCCCCCCAAGGGCCGCAAAGGCCAAGGGAAACCATGTTTCGGGCCACAAGCCCCACCAGCTCTTTTTTTGCACCCTCCCGGATCATGAAACCCAGGAACCAGGCCATGCTCATGGCAAAGTCCCTGTCTTGAGGGCCATCCATGAGCCTCACATGAAGCGGGTCCACAAGGTAAAGGGTAAAGCCTTGCCCGGAGCTTCCGCTCAGGATGTTCCCCCAGTGCAGGTCCCTGTGCACTATGCCAGCATTCTTCAGCAGGCCCAGAAAGCCTGCCAAAGGCTCCAGCAGAAAACGGCCCTCGGGCCCCAGAAGCCTTTCCTTGAGGGGCTTTGTTTCTTCCAGGAAAATGGTCACAAGCACACTGGCCCGGGTCAAAGACCCCTTCTTGAGCCTGGCTGAGGCCAAAGGTCTGGGGCAGGGAATGCCCATGGATTTCAGCAACTGGTAGTTGGCCAGCTCCCTTTCTTCCTTGGTGGGTCTAAAGGACCTGCCCAAGCGTCTGGGCCAGGAGTGGAACTGCCTGAGCTTGATGAAAAAACAGGCTTCCTTGCTTGGGACCTTGTAGAAGCGCTTCACCCTGGAGTGAGCCTCCAGGATTCTGTTGGCAGGTGTGAGAGCCCCTTGGAGTGCCTGGGTGATCCCTGTCTTCTCCTGGGTTGAGACCCCCTGGACGAACCTGATGCTCCAATCCCCTTGCTCCCAAGCCTCGCCGGGCCCCAAGCTCATTTCTTGAACCAGGTGTCGGCCAAAACTGCCAAAAAGAATACCACGCTCACCAGGCCGTTTACCTTGAAAAAGGCATCGTTTATGCAGGAGAGGTCCTTTTCCGAGACCAGCAAGTGCTCCAGGACAAATAGGATTCCCACCAAACACATGCCTGCCAGGTATATGCCGCCCATGGAGAAGATCTGCCCCACCCAAAAGAAGCCAAGGAAGCAAAGGCCATGCAAACCCCTGGCTATCCAAAGGGCCCTTCCAACCCCCATCTTGGCCGGTATGGAGAAGAGCCCCCATTTCCTGTCAAACTCCACGTCCTGGCATGCATAAAGCACGTCAAAGCCTGCCACCCAAAGAGCCACCGAGCCTACCAGGATCAATATTTCCCAGCCAAGAGATCCTGTGAGGGCCACCCAAACCCCTGCAGGCGCCATGGCAGTGCCCAGGCCCAGCCAGAGGTGAGACAAAAGGGTGAATCTCTTGGTGAAGGAGTAAGCCAAAACGAATCCAAGGGCAAAGGGCGAAAGAATTGCTGCCAAGGGATTCAGCATCAGGGCTGAAAACAAAAAGATCGCCCCTGATATGAGCACAAAGGCCCAAGCCTCACCCAGAGTTATCCTGCCTGCTGGCAGGGCCCTGGCTGAGGTTCTGGGATTGGCCAGATCAAGGCTTCTGTCTGCTATCCTGTTGAAGCCCATGGCCGCGCTCCTGGCTGAGACAAGGGCGGCCAATATCCAAAAGAGCTTGCCCAGCTCCAGCTCCTCTGTGGGGGCCAGGACCAGGGCCGAGAGAGCAAAGGGCAGCAGAAAGATGGAGTGGGAGAACCTTATCATCCTCCCATACTCCCAAAGCTTTCCCACCATTTGGCCTGCTGCCTGGGGCATCCTCAGAAATCCAGGCCCAGTTTGCTCCAGAGCGCATCCACCTGGGCCTTTACCTCCTCACTCATCTGAATCTTCTCGGGCCACTTTCTCGAGACTCCTTCTGCCGGGCCTTTGCGAGTTCCATCCAGGCCCATCTTGCAGCCAAAAGCCGCAAGGGCCGAGGAATGATCAAGCACATCCAAGGGACCCTTGGTTATGATCACATCCCTTGCAGGATCCAGATTGTTCAGGGCCGCCCACCAGGCCTCTTGAGGATTCTGCACATCCACCTCCTCGTCCACCACAACTATGACCTTGGCCAACATCATCTGCCCCTGCCCCCAAAGGGCATGCATGACCTTGTAAGCGTGACCCGGATATTGCTTTCGAATGGATACGAAAACCAGATTGTGGAACACTCCCTCCATGGGCATGTGAAGATCCACCACCTCGGGAAGAAGCATCTGGATCAGGGGCAGGAAGATCCTTTCGGTGGCATAGCCCAGCCAGTAGTCCTCCTTGGGCGGCACCCCCACTATGGTGGTGGGATACAGGGGCTCTTGCCTCATGGTCATGGTCTGGAGGTGGAACACGGGATAGGGCTCGGCAAGGGAATAGAAGCCCGTGTGGTCTCCAAAAGGCCCTTCTGTCCTAAGCGGTTCCCGTGGGTCCACATATCCCTCCAGCACGATCTCGGCCTGTGCCGGCACCTCCAGATCCACGCTCTTGGCCTTGACCAACTCCAGGGGCCTGCCCTGAAGAAAACCTGCAAAGGCGAACTCCTCCAGATTCTCAGGAAGGGGGGCCGTGGCTGCGTAAATGGCTGCGGGCGGACCCCCCAGGGCCACGGCCACCTCGATGCGCTCCCCACGGGCTGCCCTCTTGGCAAAGTGCATGGCCCCGCTCTTGTGCAAGTGCCAGTGCATGCCCGTGGTCCTGGAATCAAAGACCTGCATCCTGTACATGCCCATGTTTTGTAGCCCGGTTTCAGGATCCCTGGTGATGACCATGGGAAGGGTTATGAAGGGGCCAGCATCCTGTGGCCAGCAGGTCAAGACAGGAAGAATGGAGAGATCAGCCTTGTTGCCCTCCAATACCACCTCCTGGCAGGCTGCGGAACTAAGCAGCTTGGGGGAGAAAGCCGAGAGCTCTTTGAGCCGGGCAAACACGGCCATGAGCTTGCCCCAGAATCCCCGGGCCATCTTGAGGTTCAGCAGGCTTCGGATCCTCTCGGCTATTTCATCCAGGCTCTGGCAACCCAAAGCCAGGGCCATGCGGTTTGGAGAGCCGAACAGGTTCATGGCCAGGGGCATGTTGGCCCCCTTGACCTTCTCGAAGATCAGGGCCGGTCCCTGTCTTTTCATGACCCGATCCGCTATCTCTGTGATCTGAAAAACAGGGCTGACTTGCTCTTTTATCCTGAGAAGCTCTCCTCGGCTCTCAAGACAGGCCACAAATTCCCTGAGATTAGAAAAGGCCATGGGGTCCTCTTGTGCCACAGGCTCTAGCAGCTTGTGTTCCCAAGGGCCAGGGGCCAGGCTCTGAAGGGAATTCTGGATTCCTTTTGGGCCTCCTTAGCACCTTACCGAGGATGATATACGATGGGTAGCCTTGCTTCAATACAGAGCCCCTGGTCCAAGGAGAGCCCAGGGCAGATTCCCTGTCCCCAGTCATGAGAGGCCCCTTTATGAAAAATACAAGCCTTGCTCTTTTTCTCCCCAGTGCAGGCGACTGGGGCAAGCCGAGTGATTCCTTTTGCAGCCTTGACCCCTTGAGCTAGCATCTGGTAGTCTCCTACCCTGCATTTTTTGGATGAAGCAGATTCTGATTCCCATCCCAAGAGGCTCTGTTTAGTAGATTTAGCTAGTGCATTGGTTTTGGGGAGAGGGTGATTGATCCTGATGTGTTTTTGTTTCCTGCCTGGGCCTGGGCCCCCAAAAAGGCCCTTTTTGACCCAGGCTCCAGCTTTGGCTTTTGTCCAGAGATCTCGCATCGTAAAATCGGCAGTTAGAGATTCTGGCCCAACTCAGGAAGTGGAGGTCCTTTCCTCGAGGCTCTTGGGCTTCCAGGAGAGAAGATCCTGCGCTTCCAGAAAAAGAAGGAGGTGTGGACATGAGGAAGATGGGTTTTTTGCTGGCTTTGGGATTGGGGATCCTGTTGCTGGCAGGGCAGGGGGCGGCCCAGGATAAACAGATTACCCTTACCTGGACCGCCGGAGGAGTCGGCGGGGGTTGGTACGGGATGGCAGGAGGCTTTGCCGAGGTGATCCACGGGGCCGAGCCCAACATAGTCATCAAGGTGATACCAGGGGGCGGCACCGTGAATCCGGCTTTGGTCAACAAAAAGGAGTGTGAGCTGGGTTGGGGGCTTCCCTTCATGAATGCAGCAGCCTTCAACGGTGAGGAACCCTTCAAGGAGAAACTCACCAACCTGAGGGCCATAGCAGGTGGGATGAGCATGAACTATTTCCACTTCTTCGTGGCTGCCGACTCACCCATCCAGAGCATGGAGGAGGTCTTCGGCCAGAAGAAGCCCATCCGCTTGGCTCTATCCCCTGCCGGCACATCAGAGGAGTGGGTCTTCCAAAAGGTGCTGGAGCATTACAAGACCTCTTACAAGGAGCTGGAAAAAGCAGGCTTCACCTTCTTCCACGGCAATTACGCCCAGCAGGCCAGCCAGTTCAAGGACCAGAACGTGGATGCGGTCTTCACCTTCCTGGCCCTGCCCGGCGCTTCGGTGACCGAGGCCTCTGTGGGCCGCAAGATGAGGCTCCTGGCCTTTCCCAAGCCTCTGCTTGAGAGTCTTGCCAAGTACGGCATAGTGGAAGGCAAGATTCCTGCAAAAACCTATCCCAAGGCCGCCAATGCTGACAAGGACATAGTCACCGCCAGCGCCGGAAGTGTCATCACAACCCACAAGGATCTCCCTGATGATGTGGCGTACCGAATTACCAAGGCCATACACGAGAACCTGGACAAGGTCAGGAAGATCCACGGCAGTCTGGAGCCCTACAAGCTTTCAGACGGGCCCACTGGCACCGGTGTGCCTTTGCATCCGGCTGCCGAGAAGTACTTCAAGGAAAAAGGTGTTTTGAAGTGAGACAAAGGCTTCTTGAACCGGCCTGCCCCTGGCTGGGTGGGCCGGAGATTTCCTGGGAAGAGGCGGGCCCTTGTCTTGGCCCGAGCTCTTTGCCTGCCAGGGCTTTGCGCTCATGATGCGTGATCTCAAGGGTTGGTGGAGGCTGCCTGTGCTCATACTGGGGATAGGGGCAGCCCTTTTCCACTTCTACACATCGGGCTTCGGCACCCCGGGGCCCAGGCAGATGAGGGGACTTCACCTTTTCATGCTCCTGCCTTTGGTGTACTTGTTTTTCCCCGCCACATCCAAGTCTCCCAAAGATCGTCCATCCACGTGGGATGTGGGGGCGTCCTTGCTATGCATGGCTGCATCAGGCTTTACCATAGTGGAAGCAGACAGGCTCAACAGGAGATTTCTGGGCTTCCACGAGGTCTTGCCCGTGGAGGTGATCCTGGGGGGCCTCATGGTGCTGGCCGTGATCGAGGCCTGCAGGAGGGCCCTTTCCAAGTGGATGGCTCTGACCATTTCCCTTGCCCTGGTGTACCTGATGACATGTCAGTTTTGGCCCGGGATGTTCCATTTCAAGGGCTTCACGCTGGATAGGGCAGTGGAGATCCTTTACCTGTCCGGGGATGACGGCATCTTTGGTTTTCTCACCGGGATCTCGGCCGAGATTCTCTTCATCTACATTTTGTTCGCCACGGTCATGACCGCTGCGGGCGTAGGAGATTTTCTGGTGGATTTCGCCGTGTGGATAGCGGGCTGGGCCAGAGGGGGTGCTGCCAAGATAGCGGTCATAGCCAGCGCCCTTTACGGGAGCGTAAGCGGAAGCACCGTGGCCAATGTTTATGCCACGGGCAGCTTTACCATCCCGCTCATGAAGCGCCATGGTTACACTCCCAAGCAGGCGGCTGCCATAGAGGCCATTTCGGGCACAGGGGGGCAGATCATGCCTCCCATCATGGGGGCCGGGGTCTTCATCATGTCCGAGATGACCGGAGTGCCTTATTTCAAGATAATCCAGATGGCAGTGCTGCCAGCGGTCCTATACTATCTGGGGGTCTTCTCCATGGTGCACCTCTTGGCCCTAAAAGGCGGGCTGGCTCCCCTGCCCAAAGAGGAGAGACCACCGGCCCGGGCCATGTGGCGCCATTGTTATTTTTTCACCCCCTTCATTCTCATCCTGCTTCTCATGGCCTACGGATACTCCCCATCCAAGGCAGCCTTTCACACGGTCTGGTTCACCTTTTTGTTGAGTTTTTTGGACAGGAAGACCTGGATGACTCCCAGGAAGCTGGTGGATGCCCTTGTGCGTGCATCAGTGAACACAGGACTCATAGCAGCGGCCCTGGCGGGCTCGGGCATGGTGGTGGGCATACTTACCCGCACAGGGGTTGCCCTTTCTTTCGGCAGCCTCATCATGAGTGCTTCCCAGGGAAGCCTTTTGCTCTGCATGGTGTTGATCTTTTTGGTGGTGAGCGTTTTGGGCACAGGAATTCCCACCACCGCTGCGTACATCATATCGGTCACCGTGGGCGCCCAGGCCTTGGGGAATCTTGGGGTGGCGGTTCTCACTGCCCATTTGTTCGTTTTCTACTATGCGGTGCTTTCGGATCTCACGCCTCCTGATGCGGTCACGGCCTTTGCAGCCGCAAACCTGGCCGGCTCCGAGATGATGGCCACGGGCATAGAGGCCTTCAGGCTGGGCTTTGCCGGCTTTCTGGTGCCCTTTGTGTTCGTTTACCAACCGGCCCTTCTGGTGACCGGGGATCTTGTGGCCACCTTGCTGAGCTTTGTCTTGGCGGGCCTTGGGGTAGTGTGCCTGGCCGCTGCTACCATAGGGCACCTGGCCTCTCCTTTGGGATGGGTGGAGAGGGTTCTTTTCATCGGCACGGCATTTCTTCTGGTTTTTCCTGCCAGGGGGCTGGAGGTGGCAGGGGTGGCGGGGGCTTTGATACTGGGGCTTTGGTCTTGGGCTAAAGGCAGGAGGGCCAAGGCATTTCTCAGTGGTGAAGAAATTCTGGAGGACCAAAGAAAGTGAGCCGGGATCTGCCGGAAAAAGCTGATGTTGTTGTGATCGGAGGAGGAATCATAGGCCTCAGCGTGGCCTACTATCTGGGCATGAAAGGAGTGGGGGAGGTGCTCTTGCTGGAGAGGGGGATGATGGGCCAGGGTTCCACGGGAAAGTGTGCAGGTGGAATCCGAAGCCAGTTCTCCACTGACATCAATGTGAGATTTTCCCTCTTGAGCAGATCTGTTTTCGACTCCTTCCAGGAGAGCTTCGGAGTGGACCCGGAGTTTCACAGGGTGGGGTACCTCTTTCTGGCCTCCCAGGCCGCCCACTGGGCCCAACTAAAGGGGAATGCGAGGCTTCTGGAGAGCCACAAAGTGGCTTTGGAACTCCTGGAGCCCTCTGAGATAGCACGCAGGTGGCCTTTTTTGGAAGTGGCCGACCTGCTGGGAGGCTCCTATTCCGCGGATGACGGCTATGCAGGCCCTTACGAGGTGCTCCAGGGCTTTGCCAGGGGGGCCAGGAGATTGGGCGTGAAACTTGTGGAAGGCGTGGAGGTGACATCCATAAGGGTTTCCAGGGGTAGGGTATCGGGGGTGCAGACTTCCCAGGGGCGTTTTGTGGCCACCTCCTGGGTGGTGAATGCCGCCGGTCCCCAGGCGGCCATGGTGGCCTCCATGGCTGGTTTGGACCTGCCGGTCAAGCCGTACAGGAGGCAGCTCTTTTTCACTGATCCCTTGGATGATCTGCCCGAGCAGTTTCCCCTCATCATAGACTTGGGGCTGGGTTGGTACATGAGGCGGGAGGGAAGGGGTCTTCTGCTTTCAGGGCCCCAGGACGAGCAAAGTTCCTTCAACGAAAACGTGGATTTTGACTCCAAGGAGTGGACTGCCGAGAGATCATTGCATCGCTGTCCGGTACTGGAGAAGGCTCGCATAGCCAGAGGCTGGGCAGGGCTTTACGAGGTATCCCCGGACCATCACGCCATCATAGGGGAGTTTCCCGAGCTAAGAGGTTTCCTGTGCGTCAACGGATTCAGCGGCCATGGCTTCCAGCACAGCCCGGCCGCAGGTATGGTGGCGGCCGAGATCATAGCCGAGGGGCGGGCCACCAGCATAGACATATATCCCCTTCGTCCCACCAGGTTCCGGGAGGGAGATCTTATTCACGAGCCTCTCACGGCCATAAGAGACTGATGGATTTCCCAGGCCATGGAGCAGGCCATGGTTTTTGTGCTATTTTGAACTTGAGGGCACACGGCAAAAAAAGATTCTTTGAAATCCCCAAGGAGGTGAAGCCATGGCAGGCCAAGACCGCGTTGCGCGGGTTACGGAAATAATTGCCTCCTCGCCCAAGAGCTTCGATGATGCCATCAAGGTGGGCTTCAAGAGGGCCACAAAGACCCTAAGGGGCATCACAGGCCTGAGAATCCTGGAACAGAGGGTGGCTGTGGAAGCCGATCAGATCAAAGAATACAGGGTCAGAATGGAGGTAATCTTCGTACTTGAGGACTGAAATCAAGATGCAGCTTCGGGAACAAAACCAGACCGTGTGCCCTTTTCCCTGCTGCAGTCAGTGCTTCTATGGGTCCAGTGATGGAGGAAGTGGGTTCCATGCATATCCTCAAGGAGGGAGTGAGTCATGGCGAGACGGGCGCTTGGGTGTGTGTTGTTTTTGTCTCTGGTTTTTCTGGCAGCAGAGGCTTTGGCCGGGCCTGATGTGAAAGAGGGGCTTTGGGAGTACACAGTAGAGACCCAGATTCCGGGTATGGCCATGAAGATGCCACCCCAGAAGCACACCTACTGTCTGACCAAGGATAATCTGGTCCCCCAGGCATCTGAACCTGGCTCCAAGTGCAAGACAGTGAGCCAGAAGGTAAAAGGCGACACCGTGACCTGGAAGGTGGAATGCCAGACCGATCAGGGCAAGGCTGTCATGGACGGAACCATAACCTACAAAGGAGACACCTTTAGCGGTGTGAGCAAGTTCAGCCAAGCTGGAATGCAGATGGAGCAGAGGCTCTCTGGCAAGAGGCTTGGGCCCTGCAGGTAAGAGATCACAACCCTTGCGCAGAGTCTCTCTGAGGAGATAGACTATCTTGCCGTGAGCTTGAAAAACCGCGCCTGTAGCTCAGCAGGATAGAGCAACGGACTTCTAATCCGTAGGCCGAGGGTTCGAATCCCCCCAGGCGCGCCAGAAAAGCCAGGGTCAAGGGGCCCTGCCCCTTCCCTGATTCCTTCCAAGGAAATTCTCTGTTCTGGTGGCAGCTTCCCCCTCTTGGTGTACCCGAGCGGTCCAAATCAAAATTCCAGTTAGTCTGATTGACTCTGCAGACGGGATGGTTTATCAAGTGATGGAGGCTAGGGCTTTCTTGGGTGCGCAAGGGGAGGATTCCCATGGCCCAATGGATTCAGGAGGGTGGGTGGTGGCCCTGGTTGGCTCTTCTCTTGGTTATGGCTTTGCTGGTTTGGATTCTGATCCTGCTCATGGAGCAGCGCCGTTGCGTAAAAGATATCAGGGCCGAGATGGGGGAGGTGAAGTGGCTTTGCCAGCAGGCCATGGATCTGGTTTCCTGGCAGGACAGGTCGAGGAGCTGGGGAGGGCCCCCAGAGTCGGCCGGCCAAGAGGAAGAGATCCTGGATCTGAGAAGAAGCAAACCCATGCAGGTTTTTTCTGCTTCATCCAGCAGTGAGGGGGATGCGGGCAGCAAGGCCCCGGCTCCATTACCGGAGAGAGATGGGGGAAGGGCCTTTGTTTGGGCCGCAGGATTCTCCAAGGGGCCCCAGGGTCCGGCTTGTTTTGGGGCCGTGGTCAAGAACTCCAAGGGGGAAGTCCTGGCTCGCTTTCAAGAGAAGGTGGGCAAGCTGGATCGTCGAAACGCCATGTACCAGGGGTTGACAGAGGCCCTCTGCAAGGTCAAGCAGTGCGGCATAGAGAAGGTGGTTGTCTTTACCAGCCCCATCGGGGGACCCAAAGGCAGCCGGGGTCCCCAGAATCTGCCAGGCATAGAAGACTCCATAAGAAAGCGTCTGGAGGAGGTTCGCTCACAATTTTTCCAATTCGAATGGGTCATAGTGGAGCCGCCCAAAAACCGTGAAGCCGAGAGCCTGGCCCGAGAGGGCTTGATGGGCACTTCCAGAAAAAAGGGCTGAGCGCAGGAGCAATGTCATTTTGTTTCTCCTTCTTTCCTTAATGCCTGCATAGGGAATTTCCTTAGGTTAAAATCAGGAAAATGCAGTATTGCCATATAAGGCCTCTTGGCCCAAGCTTGGAGTGTCTGGTCATGGAAGACTGGTTTTCTCCCAGCTTTTGTCAGGGTGAATCTTTTTGTTTGTCCTTGGGCCAGGCCTTGGCCCAAGATTCGAGCCCAAGAGTTTCTTGAAGGGGCAAAAGGGGGCTGATTCTTGGCACGATCCTGGCAAACAATACAGAGGCTTTGGGGCAACCAGAAGAGAGTGGTCAGGTTGAGATTCTTGATGAAGGCCAATTGAGGCAGAATGGGTTCCAAGATCTCAAAGATCCGGAACCACGAAAAAATGAATAGATTCAGATATTTAAAAAGATCCGATGGATTCTTTAACGGGCGGAGCCTACCCTGAATTCGGCGCTTTTTGGGCTCTTGATGTTGCTGGCTTAGAAGAACTAGCTTTGGAGGAAAAGGTATGAATTCCTTTCTCATAAAGACCTGCCTGCCGTGCAGATTCCACCAGGTGCTGGAAGAAGACGGAAGACCCTCCAGCCATTGCTGCAAGGAGAATTGCTGGGCCAGATTCTCTAAGTGCTTGAGACTAAAGGCTTTGGAGCATTATCTGGAAGAGCAATCAGCCGGATCCGGGCCTCGCTTCTCGGCTTTGGGGCACGTGTACGAAAAAGAATAGGGCTCTTTTGGAGCTCTGCCCTGGGGTGACAATTGAGGTCAACAGGCTGACAAAAAAGGGCAGCATCCTGTGGCTGCAGCAAGATGCTAAGAACATGCAACTTGGGAAATCCTGATGGAGAATTGGAGCCTGTAAGGTTTGGGTTTGCCTCCTGGGGAGATCCGGGGGGGCTGTGGGCTCTTGATTTAAAGGATCTAAAAGATGTTTCTCCCTTGGTGGTAGAGCCGTGTGTGAGCTCCAGCACAAGAGGCCGCCTGGGGCAAGCCCAGGGGCATGGGAAGGCCCGAGGGGATCTTTGTGACCGAGGATGCTCTAGAGAAGAGATTCCAGTCTGATACATCACATCCAAGGGTCCTCATCGTGGATGATGACGAGGGGATCTTGAGACTTCTCTCCTCTTTTCTGGAGGGCAAGGGTTTTCGGGTGGTACAGTGCAGGAGCCTTTGGGAAGCCAGGGAGCAGATCTCCCAGAGCCTTCCCGAGCTTATTCTTCTTGACTACCAGCTTCCTGACGGGGTTGGAACCCAGCTTTTGAAGGAGCTGGGGGAGCGCTCCATGCTCTGCTCTGTGGTGATGATGACAGGGGTGGCAAGGGATGATGTGAGCACAGCCACAGAGGCCATGCGCCTTGGTGCAGCAGACTACCTGACCAAGCCCTTTTCCCTCACTGCGCTGGAGAGCAAAGTCAACTCCTCCCTGGCTGAGCGGGAGCTAAGGCGTCGAAGCAGGGAGGAGCTGCTTCGAAAAAGGGCCTTCTCCAGGCAGATCCTCTTGGCAGTGGAAAAGGAGAGGCAGCGTTTGAGCGCCGAGCTTCACGATGAGATAGGCCAGGCTTTGACCACCCTCAAGATCCAGGCCGAGCTGCTCCTGGAGGAATTCCAGGGCTCCCCGCAGCAGGCTCAGAAGCTCATGGGCTTTTCCCAAGGGCTCTCCGAGGCCATCGAGAAGCTTCGGGACATAGCCCAGGGGCTTAGGCCTCCTATACTGGACAAGTTGGGGCTGGAGGCTGCCATCACAAGACTCCTCGAGGATTGCCAAAACAAAGGCCGCATGAATGTGAGGTACTTTTTCAGGGGATTGGAAAGCAGGCTTTCTCCGGAGCTGGAACTGGGGGTGTACCGGATCGTTCAGGAAGCGGTCACCAATGTCTTGAAGCACGCCCAGGCAGGCCAGCTTGTGGTAAACGTCATTCGGGGGCCCCAAAGCATATCCATCACCATAGAAGATGATGGAGCAGGCTTTTTAAGCTCAGGGGAGCTTACCTCAGGAGGAGTGGGGCTTCTGACCATGAGGGAGAGGGCCGAGAGCCTGGGGGGGAGCCTCTGGGTGGAGTCTGTGGTGGGCTCTGGCACGTGCGTTTCGGCAGAGCTGCCCCTGGATGGGGGGTGATTCTCATGGTTTTACTGGCAGGGCTTGAAAAGTGAAAGCTTTGGGAAGCATGAGGCCAGGGATTCTGGCAGCATTTGCGATTTGGCCTCCCAGATGGCCTTTTTGCGGCCATGATGGAGAAAGCTTGGTTACATGAAGACAAGAGTTTTGCTCATAGATGACCACGAGGTTGTTCTCCATGGAATAGCCGCAGGCCTGGGCAAGCAGGAGGACGTGGAGATCGTGGGCATGGTATCAGAGCCCCGCCAGGCCTTGAAGGTCTTTGAGAAAACCCATCCCGACATAGTGATACTGGATCTGGCCATGCCCCATTTCAACGGGGTGGAATGCACCTATCAGATCAAGAAGATCTCCCCCAGGACCAAGATCATAATCTACACCATGCACTCTTATAGGGAGTTTCTGGTCCATCTTCTCAAGGCCGGTATATCCGCCTATGTGCTAAAGAGTAGCCCCATCTCGGATCTTTATATGGCCGTGCAGGTCGTCAAAAAAGACGGCACTTTCTTCAGCGAAAACGCCCCTGAATTCATAGCCCGCCATCTGGAGGAGGTATTGGAGCGAAAGGAGCAGACAGATCCCTTTGATCTTCTAAGCCCCAGGGAAAGGCAGGTCTTCCAGCTTCTGGCAGAGGGCAACTCTGTCAAGAAAACCGCCGACTTTCTCTGTATCAGCCCCAAGACCGTAGAGACCCATAAGTACCACATCATGGAGAAACTCAATATGAGAAGCGTGGCCGAGTGGACCAAGGAGGCCATAAGAAGAGGGATCATTCATGTGTAGAAAAAGCACCCAAGCGTGTTGCTTGGGGCCAGTGGATCCAGGGGTGAGAGCTCGTGAAGTCAGCTTGGGGTGGGGATGGATCCCGGCCCGGAGCTTGCCCATCTTGATGGATGATCTGGATTGGAACGGGCAGCTTTGCTCAGACCTCTAAGAGCCATGTCTTGCAGACAAAAGGAAAGAGAAAATGGAAGGCTTCCAGATGACCCAGAAAGCCCACGGGGTGCACTCCCCTCTTGTAGAGCCGGAAAAAGGGGATGCGTTTGGCCGGGAAAGCGTGCGGGCTCCCGCAGAAGGACCTGGGAGACCTACTCCTTCATCCATGAGGCTGGCGGCTGTGGGACGGCTGCCCTGGAAAAGATATAGCCATCAGCACACCCAGAGTCCCAAGGCTGTGTGTGGAAGGGAGAACTTTCTTCAGCGCCTCAGAGAGGAGAGGAGTCGCTGTGACAGAAATGGACATTGCTTTTCTCTTCTTCTGATTTCACTGGAGCAGGCCATGGGCTCAGGGGTGGAGCTGGGCTTTCTTGTGCAGGCCCTTAGAAATTTCTCCCGCAGTACAAGGCTTTCGGATGTGCTGGGCTGGTATGGGGAGGCGGAGCTGGGCTTGTTGCTTCCAGATACCACGGAACAGGAGGCCCAGAAGGTCCTAGAGAGGCTAAGGGCTTTCATGGCGGGCATGGAGCGATGCGCTCTTGGGGCCTTGGCTGAGCAGGGCCAGGCCTTCCGTATTCAGGAATATCCCAAGACCCTAACGGAAAACCTCCTGGGCAATGACTCAGGCCAGGTGCCGGCTTCGGATGGATGCCAATGCCAGGGCGGCCTTGGAAGCTCTGGGGCTCAAGATTGCAGCGCGGATTGGAGTTTTCTGGAGTGTACAAGCCCCTGTGCAGGCAGGGTCAGGTCTTCTTTTTGGGGCCGGATGGACAGTCTGGCAAGAAGATGCCTGGATCTGTTGGGAGGCTCCTTGGCATTGGTCTTTCTGGGCCCCCTGATGTTGGTCATAGCTGCTGGCATAAAGCTCAGCTCTCCTGGTCCTGTGCTTTTCCGTCAGACAAGGATGGGACAAAACGGTAAGAGTTTCACCTTCTTGAAGTTTCGCACCATGTATCACAACAGCGACCAGAGCCTCCACAGGGAATACGTCACAAGGCTCATAGAGAACAAGGCCGAAACCCACGATCTCAAGGGCAAGAGCTTCTTCAAACTGGCCCAGGATCCCAGGGTCACTCCTTTGGGCAGGATCCTTCGCATCACGAGCCTGGATGAACTACCCCAGCTCTTCAATGTTCTTAAGGGGGAGATGAGTCTGGTGGGCCCAAGGCCGCCCATTCCCTACGAGGTGGAGCACTACAAGAGCTGGCAGCTAAGGAGGCTTCTGGAGGCCAGGCCGGGCATAACGGGCTTGTGGCAGGTCTGTGGCAGGGCCACCACCACCTTTGAGGAACAGGTGAGGCTAGATTTGCGCTATGTGGAAAAACAGTCCTTGTGGCTGGATCTTTGGATTCTTCTAAAGACATTCAAGGCTGTTTTCACCACAAGGGGCGCGTGTTGATAAAAGAGGAAACTAAGCGGTCAAAAATGACAGGGTGTGGCTCTAAGCGATCTGTAATCTTGGGATCAAGAAGCAAGCCTTGAGTAGGCAGCCGGAAAGCAGCCTCTCACACAGGAGGTGGCCATGAAAGTCGGGGTCATAGGATGTGGATATTGGGGTCCCAATCTCGTAAGGAATTTTCTTCAGCTTCCTGATGTAAAAGGGGTTACCTGCTGCGACACGGATGAGACCAAGCTGGCCCGTGTGGGCAGGCTTTTCCCCACCGTGGAGCTAACCACCAGGGTGGAGGATCTCCTGGAGGACCCCAAGATAGAGGCCGTGGCTGTGGCCACTCCTGTGCATACACACCACGTGCTGGGAGAGATGATCCTCAAGGGGGGCAAGCACCTCATGGTAGAGAAGCCCATGGCCAACTCCTCCAAGAGGTGTTTGGAGCTCATAGAGCTGGCCTCGGAGATGAACAGGCTCATCATGGTGGGCCACACCTTTGAGTACACAGCGGCTGTGAACAAGATCAAGGAGATCATAGCCTCTGGGGAGCTAGGGGAAATCTTGTATGTGAGCAGCACCAGGGTGAACCTGGGGCTTTTCCAACAGGATATAAACGTGATTTGGGACCTGGCCCCCCACGACATATCCATCATCAACTATGTGCTGGACAAGAGCCCCTTGGGGGTAAATGCCCAGGGCACCTCCCATTACAAGAAGGGCATTGAGGATGTGGCCACGGTCACCTTGAACTACGACAACGGCATGATTGCCTTCGTACATGTTAGCTGGCTGGATCCCAACAAGATAAGAAGGACCACCTTTGTGGGAACCAAGAAAATGCTTGTGTACGACGACATCTCAACCCAGGAGAAGATAAAGATCTACGACAAGGGAGTGGAGGCCCCGCCCTACTATGAAACCTTCGGGGAGTTCCACTTTGCGTACCGTTACGGGGACATCTTCAGCCCCCGCATCGAGGACTACGAGCCCCTCAAGGTGGAGCTTCAGCACTTTGTGGACTGCATCAAGCACAACAAGATTCCCAGAAGCGATGGCTTCAGCGGCCTTAAGGTGGTCTCGGTGCTGGAGGCAGCCCAGAGATCCATTAAGGCCCAGGGACGTTTCATGCCCGTGCTTTATAGGGGCCTGGCCAACCACAAGGCCGCCCATCCCATAAACGGGATGGAAATGGCCGTGGCAAAGCTGGGTTAAAGCCAGAGGAAGGCCCCATCCCATGAACCAGCCCAGATTACTCAAGAGTCAGATTCGGGATGTGGTTTTCGGCTCAGGGGTGACCGTGGTGGAGCCCGTTAATCTCTATGAGTGCCAGATAGGAGATGACAGCTTCGTGGGCCCTTTTGTGGAGATCCAAAGAGGGGTGCGCATAGGGAAACGCTGTAGAATCCAATCCCATGCTTTCATCTGTGAACTGGTGACCATAGGGGATGACTGTTTCATCTCCCACGGTGTGATGTTTGTGAATGATCTTTTCCGCTCGGGTGGGCCTGCGGGCAAAGATCCCTCCCTTTGGCATGAGACGGTCATCGGTAACAGGGTCTCCATAGGAACCAATGCCACAATTTTGCCCGTCAGGATCTGCGAGGGCACGGTCATAGGGGCCGGCTCGGTGGTCTCCAAGGATATAAATGTCAGGGGGATCTACTGCGGCAACCCAGCCCGGCTCCTGAGAAAGCTATAGGGAACCTGGTTGCGGGGCACGCTTCTTGGTGCATCCAAGGGTTTGCTCCATCAACTCTTTTGGGGAGAACAAGATGCACATCCCACTCGTTGACCTAAAGCGCCAGTACCTTTCCATCAAACCCGAGATAGACGAGAGCCTGGCTCAGGTCATCTCCGAAAGCGCCTTCATTGGGGGCAAGTACGTGGCCACCTTTGAGCAAAACTTCGCAGCCTTTTGCGCAGTGAAACACTGCGTGGGGGTGGCCAACGGCACGGACGCTTTGTTCTTGGCCCTGAAGATGCTGGGTGTGGGGCCCGGGGATGAGGTCTTCGTGCCTGCCAACAGCTTCATCGCCACGTCCGAGGCCGTGAGCATGGCAGGGGGTCTTCCCGTTTTCGTGGACATAGATCCTGTGACCTACACCATGGACCCCAACCGCCTGGAAGACCTTTTGAAGGAGCGATCCAACAGGTGCAACAGGCTTGGCAATGCCTTTCCCAGAGCCTGCACCTCCTGTACAGTGCCCAAGGCCGTCATCCCGGTCCACCTTTACGGCCATCCGGCCGACATGGATGCCATACTGGGGATCGCCCGCAGGTACGGGCTATTGGTGGTGGAGGATGCGGCCCAGGCCCACGGCGCCCTGTACAAGGGCAGGAAGGTTGGCTCCATGGGGGATGCTGGCTGTTTTAGCTTCTATCCAGGCAAGAACCTGGGTGCCTATGGAGACGGGGGGGCCGTGGTCACAAATGACGGCAACCTGGCCCAGAAAATAAGGATGTTTGCCAACCACGGCCGCCTGGACAAGTATGACCACGAGCTGGAAGGTGTCAACAGCCGCCTAGATGGCCTCCAGGCAGCCATACTGGATGTGAAGCTGCGCCGACTGGAGCACTGGACAGAGCGCCGAAGGCAAAACGCCTCCCTTTATAATCACTACCTCCAGGACTCTGGTCTGGTGCTGCCCGCGGAGGCAGAGCATGTGAAGGCTGTTTATCATCTCTATGTGGTCAGGGTGGGCAAGGTGAAGAGGGAAGACCTCCAGGCCCATCTTCAGCAAAAGGGTGTGAGCACGGGCATCCATTATCCCACGGCTCTTCCCAACCTGAAGGCGTACAGGCGCTTTAACTACTCCAATGGAGACTTTCCGGAGGCCACCAAGGCCTCCAAGGAGATCCTCTCCCTTCCCATGTTCCCGGAGCTAGAGGAGGAGCAGATCCGCTACATAGCCCAGAGCATCAAGGAGTTTGTGGGCCCCTGAGTCTGCTTTACGGTATAATCTTTTGGACTGAATCTTCAAGTCTCAGATATAGCGGTTCAAAAGCTAGTTTCATGTTTATTCACCAGAAAAAGGCCTTGGAATTGATTGCTGCCAGGCTTAAAAAAAGTTGGGGAACCAGCTCAAAGGTATTTATGCCTTTGGCTCTAGAGTGAGAGGTGATCATACTGCCTGGTCTGATTTCGACGTGCTGGTGATAGTGGAAGGGAAAAATCTTAGCATAGAGTTGGAAATAATTTCCATGTTCGTAGAGGCCGAGAAGGACTCGGGCATATCCTTCTCCCCTGTGATAAAGGATTGGCTTGCTTTCCGAGATGAAAGCCAACTTTGTTCTCCCTTTTTCCAAAACCTCATGAAAGAGCAAGTGGCCTCGTGAAGATAGAAAAATAAGAAAACCCTAAGCGACCTGCGCATGGCCAAGGCAAAGGAATTCTATTCAGATACTTTTGCCATGCAAGCGGTCAGGCCCCCTAAAAGGGCCAAGCCTTCCCGGCAAGTTCCAAAGCCTGAACTCGTGGATGTTCAATTCTCTTCCCATTGATGTCATTGACCCTCTTTCATGCCAGGGGTACGAGGAGCTACTGAGTGCCACACCTGAGGCTTCCTTTTTCCATTCATCGGCCTGGGCTTCGGTTCTAAAGGAATCTTACGGCTTTAGACCCAGGTACCTGGCCACAATAGAAGATGGCCGTTTTGGGCTTCTGATGCCCTTGATGGATGTGAGAGGCGCATTTACAGGCAAGAAGGGAGTGGGCCTTCCCTTCACGGATGAGTGCATGCCCCTTTTGAACGAATATAGGCACAGAGAAGCTCTCATGGAAAGTTTGATCTGCCTTGGCCACAGGCTGGGTTGGAAGAGCGTGGAATGGCGGGGCGGGCAGGGGCTTTTGGGGGGGGCTTTCCCGGCATTTAAATACCTTGGACATTGGGTTGACCTGAGCAAAGGGGAAGAGAGGCTCTTTGGCTCTTTTCGGGATAGCACAAGGAGAAATGTTAAGAAGGCCCAGAGAGAGGGTGTTGAGGCCAGGGTGGAAAAAAGCGGCCAGGCCATGAGGGTCTTTTACGGTCTTCAATGTGTGACTCGGAAAAAACACGGCCTTCCCCCACAGCCTCTTGGTTTTTTCATGAAGCTTTGGGAGCATGCTGTCTCAAGGGACAAGGGCTTTTTGGTCCTGGCCTATCACAGGGGGGCTGCGGTCTCGGGGGCGGTTTTCCTTCACCTGGGTCCCAGGGCCATCTTCAAGTACGGGGCTTCGGCCCAAGGTGCAGAGCCCCTTAGGGCCAACAACCTGGTGATGTGGGAAGGTATGAGAGAGTGCATGCAAAGGGGCTGTTCCATTTTGTCTCTGGGAAGGACCCATTGGGGCAACAAAGGCCTTCTGCAGTTCAAAAGAGGCTGGGCCTCTCTGGAAGAGCCCATAAACTATTACTGCTATGACCTCAAAACCAAAGCCTTTAGCAGGCTCAGCTCAAGGGAGAACGGCTGGCACAGCTTTATCTTGTCCCGCTTTCCGCTTCCGGTTCTGAGGCTTCTGGGCTCCATCCTCTATCCGCACATGGCATGAATCCCATGGAGAGGATCTCTCCACCCTAAAGCTTTCTGACCCAAAAAATGGGCTCTGGCCATGTGACTCAAGGAACTGAAGCCTTGAGACACCCATCCTCTGGACAGGGGGGGATTGCTGCAACATCTTTCCACTTGGGTGTAAGAGGCCAAGGAAGCTCAAAAATACCGCTTGTGCACGTACCTGACCCGAGTCACTGAAAAAGGCTCCACAGCCGGCTTAAGCGTGGAACGCAAACGATCCTGCCAAGTCAACTGAGAACCGAATGGTTTTTTTAACGGTTTACTATCACCTCAAACCCGCCATCCCCAGGCGCATCCAGATAGCCCTTCGAAGGATCTTGGTACGCCATCAACTGAGGAGGCACAGGGATGTCTGGCCCATTGACCAGAGGGCCGGCACTCAGCCCCCTGGATGGTCGGGCTGGCCTGAAGGAAAGAGATTCTCCCTGGTTCTTACCCACGATGTGGAAACCGCCCGGGGCCAAAAAAAATGCAGGCAGTTGGCAGAGCTGGAGATGAGCAAGGGCTTTCGCTCCTCTTTCAACTTTGTTGCAGAGGACTATGCGCCTGATCGGGAGCTGCATCGTTTTCTTTTGGATAACGGTTTTGAGATAGGCTTTCACGGCTTGACCCACAGCGGAAACTTCTTTTCCCCGGCGGGCAGATTTCTCAAAGAGGCTTCAAGGATAAACCATTACCTCAAGGAGTGGGGCGCTGTGGGCTTTCGTGCACCGAGCATGAACAGGGACTTTAGACTCCTCCAACTGCTTGATATCCTCTATGATTCCTCGAGCTTTGACACAGATCCCTTCGAACCCCAACCCGAAGGCGTAAGGAGCATATTCCCCTTTGTCCCCACCTCCACAAACTCGCGCAACTCGATCAACTCCTTCATCGAGCTCCCCTGCACCCTCCCCCAGGATCACACCCTCTTTGTGCTGATGCGGCAAAAGGATATCTCCATCTGGAAAAAGAAACTGGCCTGGATTGTCCAAAAAGGTGGCATGGCCCTACTTAACGCCCATCCGGATTACATGGATTTCGGGGGCAGTGAGAACTCTGGTCTGACTTACCCGGCTGGCCTTTATGAAGACTTCCTGGAGCATGTGAGGTCTAAGTACGAAGGATCCTACTGGCATGCCCTCCCAAGGGAAGTAGCCACCTTCTGGAAGGACCACAGATAAATGCCTTTTCCCCGCGCGAAGCGGGGGGGCTGCCCTGCAGCCCCCAAAAAGGTTTTCCCCTGCGTGCTCTGCGTCTCTGCGCGAGATATGCCTTTGCTCTTTCGAGCCCTGCAACCCCTTTCCTCGCGCCAAGCACGCCAAGGCCGCAGAGAAATGCTTTTTTCCCCGCGAAGCGGGGGGGGCTGCCCTGCAGCCCCCAAAAAGGTTTTCCCCTGCGTGCCCAGCCTCTATGCGTGAGATATAAGGTTTGTCGTTTTGCCTCCGCGCAAGCAGCTTGTCCCGGAATTGGGGTTCCAATCTCCATTGAGCACGTGCCAATGTGAAGGTCAGGTACACAAGACACGCAAAAAGGCAGATGAAATGGCGCAGAATTACCGAAGAGGAGGTTGTGTCTGTCTTGAAGGAGCCCCAACGTGTGGAAGCGTCCGTTAAGGATAGGTTTAATGCCTTCAAAGTGCTAAGGGGCAGATTATTGAAGGTTACTTTTTACCGCGAAAAAGATATACTGACAGTGGTAACGGCCATAGTGAGAAAGGGATGAGATATGAGGATCGAATATGATAGAGAGGCAGACGCACTATATATTCGTCTGCAGCAATGTTATGTGGCCAAGACTGTCGAGGTGGAAGAGGGTATAAATCTCGACTTCGACGAGGCAGGAAAGCTGGTGGGGCTTGAGATCTTGGACGCTACAGAAAGGTACAGCTTGGAAGACATTTATAACTTGTCTACAGAGAACCTTATCCTAGAACCCCAGTCAATAGCCCGAAATTGACCCAATTTACCCAGTATTCACCTTATCGTGAGCCATGGTTTTCCCCTGCGTGCCCAGCGTCTCTGCGCGATCCATGCTTTTCCCCTGCCCAGCCGCCAGCGAAGCTTCCACTGCAGCCCATCATGTAGTAGCTTGAGATGAAAGCTGGGAATCCAAGGCACATAGAATTCTTGGTGCCATTGTCGGAGCGGAAAGAGGACCGACTTCGAGTCAGGGCCCTTAAAGAGAAAGGCCGTATCACTCAGTTCGTGGTGCAATATGAAGCGTTGATAAGAGACGACTGGAGAGTCATAGTAAGGGATGACACCGCACACAGATTTGCGCATAAGGATCTGTTACACTCGTCCGGAAGGATTGATAAACAGCCGCTTTTTCATATGGATTTTAACATGGCTCTTACTTTTTCGATTCAGGATCTGAAGGTGTCTTGGCAGTGGTATAGGGCGGGCTACGAAAAGGAGATCGAAGATGAAGAAAGAAAAAGTGGTAGCAGGTAATTTGGATCTTTTTGACGAATTTATGAGAAGTGTGTTTGCCCACCCGGAATTGCTGGATCAAATTCCACCCGATGCCGAGGTGGTTTTCATCCCCCTAGACGATCCTGAGCTAAGTGAACATAACCAAAGAATAGCCGAGCAGATAGTTTCAGAGGGAGGCAAGGTGGTCTTGGTTAGGTTGAAGAAGCCCCAACCTCCTTTAGCCGAACTGGAGGTTGTTTCAGGAACCTGCTGATGACTCCTTTGGCTCAGAGAAAATTCTCTCCCCCGCATATGATGCGGGGGCCAAACCAGTGGGTAAAGAGAGATTTTCTGTGCGCCTCCGCGCGAGCCATGCTTTTGGTTTTTCGAGGCCTTCACACCCCCTATTCTCGCGCAAAGACGCAGAGATCGCCAAGAAATGCTTTTTCCCGCGCAACGCGCGGGGGCGAATGCCGCAGGAATTCGGATGCCCGAATTCCTGCGGCCATCCCAGTCCTACTGTGTGTCCGCCTTCAGCGGACCCTTGCCGAAAAATCCTTGACCTATTGTGAGCAGAGTAATTCTTATAGACCCCTGCCTTGACCCTCGCTGGGATCGGTTCGTGGAGAACCATCCCTTTGGCTGGATCACCCACCTTTCGGCCTGGAAGAGGGTCTTGGAATCCACCTTCTCCCACATGCAGGGCCACTACCTGGCTCTCTTGGATGGTAAAGGGGAGATCCAGGCAGGGCTTCCCCTTTTCGAGGTCAGAAGCCCCATCACAGGCAACCGCCTGGTCAGCATCCCATTTGCCACTCTCTGCGATCCACTGGTGACACAGCATGAAGAGTTTGAGGTTCTAATGCAACACGCCAAATTGCTTCTTCATAGCATAGGGGGGGGGGCCCTAGAACTCCGCACACATCAGTCATCTCCCTTGGTATACGACAAGGACTTGCATCCTCGATTCCTGTACAAGTGCCACTACCTAGATCTGACATCACCACTGGAGGAGGTTTTTCAGTCGTTTCACCGCCACGGGGTCAGATATATGATCAACAAGGCCAAAAGGTACCATTTCGAGCTCGGATTGGTGGAAAAGCATGCCCATTTAAGGGAGTTTTACAACCTGTACCTTTCCACAAGAAGCCGATTGGGCCTTCCTCCTCAGCCCTATTCGTTCTTCATACAACTGTGGAGACAACTCAGGCCACGCCAGGCAATTCTGATCCTGCTTGCTCGAGTTGAGCAAAAGCCTGTGGCGGGGCTCATGCTGTTTCGGTTTAGGAATCGAATGTCTGCCGAAACTGTCGGGCTCAAAGAATCTTACAAAGACAGGGCACCCTACTTCCATCTATTCTGGGAAGCCATCAAGTTGGCACGAGAACAGGGTTACAAGGTCTTTGATATGGGCCGAACAGCTCTTGACAACCATGGCCTCATGACCTTCAAGAACAGGTGGGGCACCAAGGTTGTGGATCTACCCCAGTATTATATGTTCAATGGAAAAAAGTCCGGCAGAAAGGATCTGTTGGCTTCTTACATCCCCTACCTGAGGCGCATATGCTCCAGGCTCCCCATGTCCATATTTGAACTCCTCGGCAGGGCCTGCTACAAACATATGGGATGAACAGAGAAATTCTTTTTTCCCCCGCGAAGCGGGGGGGCTGCTTTGCAGCCCCAAAAAAGGTTTTCCCTCTGCGCCCTCAGCGTCTCTGCGCGAGGCATGCCTAGCGAGAATCTCAACGTAGAGGGGCAGAGGGACTGTGTGCCTGGTTGAAGTGATCTGTGACTGCCAAAAGATACATCCGTTATCTGACCCATGAAGACCGAGTTCGTTGTAACATCGAGTTGGAGAAAGGATGCGTAACCCGGTTTGTGGTCCAGTATGAGATCCTGGTGGCAGGGCAATGGATGGCAGTGACGCGGTTCGATACCTTTCATGACACTGTGCACAGGGACCTCATTTCTCCTGATGGCAGGGTAGTAAAGAGGTGGTTTTTAGGAATGGATTTCTCCGAAGGCCTGACATTTGCATATAATGATTTGGGGGAGAATTGGGATCGTTATCGCAAATGGTTCATATCGAAAATGGGGGCTAAATGAGAAAAGAGGACGTCTTGCAAAAAAACCACCTTCTTGGGATCGAGTTCGATCGATATGTCTTGGAGCATCCGGAGGTCATGGAAAAGATACCAGATGACGCCGAGGTTTTCTTCCTCCCGGACGATGATCCGGAATTGACCCAAGAGAATTTGCGGATGGCAGAGGCGAGGAAGGGCCATGGAAAGGACATTCTTCTGGTGAGGATAGGGAAGATGTCTCCACCGCGCTCTCGTCTGGAGCACGTTCGTTTTGAGGTGCTACCCGCTGCTTAGCTCAAGCTCTTCACACGGGAGCCATTCTTGTCGCGCCAAGCACGCCAAGACCGCAGAGAAATGCTTTTTTCCCCCGCGAAGCGGGGGGCTGCTTTGCAGCCCCAAAAAAGCTTTTCCCCTGCGTGCCCAGCGTCTCTGCGCGAGATATGCCTTTGCTTTTTCGAGCCCTGCAACCCCCTTTCCTCGCGCCAAGCTCGCCAAGGCCGCAGAGAAATTCTTTTTCCCCCGCGGCAGCGGGGGGCTGCTTTGCAGCCCCAAAAAAGCTTTTCCCCTGCGTGCCCAGCGTCTCTGCGCGAGAAATGCTTTTGAAGCCCTTGCCCCTTCTCCCGCCAAGAGGCCGGATCGCAGGCAGAGCCTGTGCGTCCCAGTCTGGCATGGGGTATAATGGCTAAGTAACAGACAAAATTGCTACAGAGAAAAGCTACAGGAGCGTTGAGGGCATGCAGTACACTGTGATCATCCGCAAGAGCAAGCTGGAATATGTCGGTGTGTGCCTTGAGTTGAACTTGTCCGCTCGGGGCGACGACTTGGCAGACGTGGAGAAGAATTTGAGGGCTGCCATCGAGCTTTACCTGGAGGATTTGAGGGACAACCCGGAGACTGTGGTCGAGCCGTTGCCCATGCAAGAATTCGTAGAGTTCTTGAAGGACACCGAGCCTGAGTGGTATCAAGGCCCTTCGTCCGATCGATTGCTAAGGCCTCTGGAGGTTCACGAGGTCCCTTCGTATGCCTAAGATCCCTGCCATGTCGAGCCGTGAACTCGTCCGGCTCTTGGAACTGGGGGGTGCTACGTTTGTGAGGCAAGGACCAACCGATCACGCCATATATAGCAGGATCGTAGGAGGACGCAGGTTCTCTGCTCCCGTACAGATGGGTAAGAAGACCCTGGATCCGATTTATTGTAAACGCGTCTTGAGGCAGCTCAAGTTTAGCGACTCTGAGATAGACTCCTTAATCAGGAACTGAATGCATCTTCACTATAGATTATGATTTCTGCAGCAATAGCCAGGGCTCTCTCAGACAATTAGTTCATGACCGAGCACAAAGGATCTTTTTCTTATTTCGCAATCAAGGAAAACACTTGGTGATCTTTGCCCCTACCTGGACCGCAAGGGCGCTGCTGTATCCAGATTCTCCGATGCACACGCTAAATGCACCTGTTGAGAAGGAGGGTCCATTGATCGGAGGGTCACCCACGCAGCCCCAAAAAAGCTTTTCCCCTGCGTGCCCTGCGTCTCTGCGCGAGAAATGCCTTTGCTTTTTCGAGCCCTGCAACCCCCTTTCCTCGCGCCAAGCTCGCCAAGATCGCAGAGAAAATCTTTTTCCCCCGCGAAGCGGGGGGCTGCTTTGCAGCCCCCAAAAAGGTGTTTCCCCTGCGTGCCCTGCGTCTCTGCGCGAGAAATGCTTTTTCCCCTTCGCCTCAGCACGAGAATGAAGGCTTCATTTTTTCCGTTTAACAGCCATGAGCAAAGCCACTATGCCCGGAAAATATAGAATAGCCCACCTGGCTTACACCTTTGTGGAGGAGGATGGCCGCGTTCTGCGCTATCTAAAGACATTGGCCCTCCGAGGCCACGAGGTGGAAGTCTTCTGCCTTAGGCGCCCACAGGCGGAGTCTTCTGTCACCATGCCCGGAATAAAGGTTTTCCGTGTGCAAAAAAGAACGGTGGACGAAAAGCGTAAGTGGGCATATCTCTTTAGAATTGCTATATTTTTCCTTAGAGCAATGTTACTGATTTCGACCCGCCACATTAATCGGCCATACAATCTTGTTCATGTGCACAATGTTCCTGAATTTTTGATTTTCACGGCATGGCTGCCCAAGCTCGCTGGTGCCAAGATAATCTTGGACATTCACGACATTTTTCCGGAGCTCTATGCCAGCAAGTTTCAATGCCGGGCAGATTCAAGACTTTTCAGGTCGATCCTACTTGTGGAGAGGCTCTCGGCCATGATGGCCGACTGGGTCATAGCGGCCAATGACATTTGGAAAAAGAGGCTCATGGAAAGGTCTGTGCCTCCATCCAAGTGCTCCTCCCTCATCAATTTTCCGGATGTGAGTGTCTTTCGGCCTACCCCCCCCACAGGCGACTGCGCCGCAGACCGAAAATTTGTGATTCTCTACCCTGGTTCCCTCAACGAGCATCAAGGACTGGACGTGGCAATCAAGGCTCTTGATTTGATAAAAGGAAGGATTCCGGAGGCGGAGTTGCATATCTACGGTCAGGGGCCTGCCCTTCCCAGTTTAAAAAAACTGGCCTCGGACCTGGGATTAGATGGGAGGGTGCTTTTTCACAAGCCTGTTTCCATCAATGAAATAGCTAGTATCATGTCCCGGGCTAATGTTGGTGTTATCCCCAAAAAGGCGGATGGCTTTGGAGACGAAGCCTTCAGCACCAAGAGCATGGAATTCATGTCTTGCGGGGTGCCGGTGGTCATGTCTCGAACAAGCGTTGATACTCTCTATTTTACCGACCGCCATGTGCTCTTCTTTCCCTCTGGTGATGCAGAGGCTCTGGCAGAGGCCATATGGGAAATCTATTCCCATCCTGATTTGGCTCAGGCCCGCGTTCAGGAAGCGCTTAAACTGGTTGCCCGGGAAAACTGGTCAGTGCACGAAAAAGATTACCTTGCGATCGTGGAGAAGCTCTTGAGTCGTGAACATGCCCCGTGATGTCCTATGCACTTTTTCCCTGACAGGCTCCTGACCCTGTATTTTTTTCGACATTTCTTTGGAAATGCCAGGCCAAAGGGAGAGCTACGAATCCCTGTTTTGATGTACCACAGCATCTCGGATGAGCCCGAAACAGGCCCACCATATTATTGGATCAGCACCTCAGAAGCCCGCTTCGCCGAACATATGAAGTTCCTCCATGACAATGGCTACCAGGTACTCCCACTCTCAACCGCAGTGGAGATGATCCGCTCAGGAAGGGCTGATCCTTCGTGCTCGCCCATCGCTCCTGAAGGATCTAACTTTGACGAGATTTCACTTGGCAAGCTTGAAAATGCCACTAAACCCAACAAACTCGATAAAGCAGTGGTCATATCATTCGACGACGGCTTTATGGACTTTTACACCCATGCTTTCCCCATCTTGCAGAAGTATGGCATTACAGCAACGGTTTTCCTCCCAACAGCCAAAGTAGGAAGCGATGGAGGTATACGGGGAAAAAGCCATCTTACATGGGATAAGGTTGTCGAGCTGGCAAGACACGGAATCTCCTTCGGTTCCCATACAGTGAGCCATCTACAGCTTGAAACCGCCGATGAAGATACAGTTGATTTTGAACTGAGGGTGTCCAAGGAAACAATAGAGAATAAAACCGGTTGCCCGGTCTACTCTTTCTCCTATCCCTATAGATTCCCTGAGCACAATTCGAAATTCATAAAGATGTTGCGCGCGAAGCTTATCGAGGCTGGCTACCGGATCGGGGTTACGACTCGGATTGGAACCATCTCACCTGAAATGGACCCGCTACTTTTGAAGAGGCTTCCGGTGAGCTCGGGGGATGATATACGCTTCTTTCGCGCCAAACTCCAGGGCGCTTACGACTGGGCTTATATTCCGCAGAAGCTTTCCAAGATTCTCCTAAGTAAATTCGCCTTAGGCAGATGATGTGCCCTCCGCTTCTCCGCGGTGAATCAAAAATTGTTTGTCTTTGCCTTGAAGGACTAAACCATGAATAACCCCAGTTACGTTGTCATCACGCCAGTTCGCAATGAAGAAAAATACGTTGGCAAGACCATTGAGTCCATGGTGAACCAAACCATTCTCCCCAAAGAATGGATCATCGTGGACGACGGTTCCACCGACCAGACTCCCCTTATCATTGACGAAGCCGCCCGGAAACACCCTTGGATTCGTACAGTCCATCGTCCTAATCGAGGATTTCGCAAGTCAGGAGGCGGAGTTATAGAAGCCTTCTACGACGGCTATAACGCCCTTTCCTTTCATGATTGGGAATTTATTGTCAAGTTAGATGCAGATATTAGTTTTGCGTCGCATTATTTCGAGAGCCTGTTGAAACGGTTCGTTGATGACAAGAGGCTTGGAATTGCATCTGGAATATACCTTGAAATGGAAAACGACGGTGTTTCGAGACCAGTGCAAATGCCCCCTTACCATGCCGCAGGGGCGTGCAAGGTCATTCGGCGCAAGTGTTTTGAAGACATTAATGGATTTGTAGTTGCCTCCGGCTGGGATACAGTTGATGAAATCCGAGCAATGGCTCGCGGCTGGATCACAAGACACTTCCTTGATTTACCAATCATGCATCACAAGCCAGAAGGATCTGGTATCGGTATGATTAGGACCAGCGTTATGCATGGACGGATCTATTACCGGACCGGTGGAGGCGTGCTTTTCTTTGCTTTGAAGGTTCTGCGTCGAATTGGCACTAAGCCATATATGTTGAATGCTATAGCCTTATTGCTGGGTCACATGATGGCTTTAATACGGCGGGAGACGCTCCTTGTTACCGAGTTTGAGAGCCGATATTATAGAAATCTCTTACGGAATCGGTTGAAGAGACAGCTGAGAAAACTCTTGGCTGGAATCTGATTTTACTTTGATCTGTTAGACTCTAATGTGCGGGATCTGTGGAATTTACGACTTATCCGGTAAGCCGATTGACCAAAGCTTGCTAGACAGGATGAAGTCCGTGCTGCGCCACCGCGGGCCGGATGGTGAAGGCCGGTTTATCGACGGCCCGATCGGCTTGGGACATCGGCGGTTGAGCATTATAGATGTAGAGGGAGGTGCCCAGCCCATATCTAATGAGGACGGGAGGTTACAAATTGTCTTTAATGGTGAGATCTACAACTATATTGAATTAAGTAAGGAATTGAGTGCCGCCGGGCACAAGTTCAGTACAAAGTCCGACACTGAGGTCATTGTCCATGCTTACGAGCAATGGGGTAAGGAGTGTGTCCGATACCTCAATGGGATGTTTGCTTTCGCCTTGTGGGATAAAGGAACACGCGAGGTATTCTTGGCTCGGGATCATCTTGGAGTCAAACCTTTATATTACATTGTCCTTGGAAGCCGAATCTTGTTCGCTTCTGAAATCAAAGCATTGCTTCAGTATCCGGACTGTCCTCGAGATGTCGATATGGAGGCGCTCGCTGAGCTTTTCACATTCCGTTACGTTCCATCTCCAAAGACTCTCTTCAAGGGTATGCTGAAGCTGCACCCTGGCCACAGGATGACCATATCCCCGAAAGGCATAGAAATTGAGCGGTTTTGGAACTGGGTACCCCGCATTCGCAATAAATATGATGAAGCCGAACTGATCGAGGAATATCAGTTCTTGTTGGAAGATGCGGTCCGGTTACAACTTCGAAGCGATGTTCCCCTTGGCGTTTTTCTGAGTTCGGGTATTGATTCGGGGGCCCTCCTTGCTATTATGAGCGAATATTCTTCCGGGCCAGTTCAGGCATTTACCATCGGCTTCGAAGGAGGGGAGAAAACTAACGAGGTGGAAGATGCGAAATCGCTGGCTAAAATGTTTGGAGCTGACCACTATTACATGATGCTAAAGCCAGAGGATTACCTCGGATATTATGAAAATTACCTCTGGGATCTCGAGGAGCCTGTGGGCAACGAGACAGCCGCCGCATTCTACTTCGTCAGCAAGATCGCCCGTGAGAAGGTTAAGGTTGCACTGACAGGGCAAGGAGCTGATGAACCCTGGGCTGGTTATGACCGCTATCTTGGTGTAAAGCTGTCGAACATTTATAGCCGCTTGCCGCGTGTCGCGGCTAAATCTATCGCTTATTTGGTAACTCAAATTCCAGGTCGATTTGAACGAATTAAACGAGGCGTCGTCTCAATTTATGAACCGGATATACTGACGAGATTTACCAAGATATACTCATTCTTCAACAGTGAGATGAAAGAACAGCTTTTTAAAGGCGAATTGAAAGAGCAAATCAATGGCGATGCATACAGGTCCAGGGAAGCACTTCGCAGGCTACAGGAAGATGTAAAGCACCTGGATCCCCTTACGCAAATGCTCTACATCGATACACGCGCCAGTCTTCCCGACGATCTTCTAATGGTGGCGGATAAAACGTCCATGGCTAATTCTCTAGAAGTTCGTGTCCCATTCTTGGACTATCGGCTGGTTGAGTTTATTGAAAGCTTGCCGCCAAGTCTCAAATTAAATGGACTAACTGGGAAATATATTCATAAGAAATCGTTGGAAAAATGGCTGCCAAAAAATGTCATTTACAGGAAAAAAAAGGGGTTTACAAATCCTATTGAGAATTGGTTTCGGACCAGAATGAGGTCGTTCGTTGAAGAGTATCTTCTATCGCCAGATTCGGGCATTTCTCTCTTTTTCAATCAGCAATATATCCGTAATATGCTGGAGATGGATCGCGAGGGTAAAGAACAATTGCGAAGGCATATCTATCTTCTAGCTTCATTCGAAATGTGGTATCGCACATTTATTCGGAATTAGCAACGATTCAACGGTTTAAGAAGAAACATTATTGAATCCAGCGAGTTTAAGAAAAAAGGACGATCTATTTTCATTTTACATTTTGCGCTTTGCATTTTTTAATAGAATTTAAATAGGCAAAATGGATTTGTCCATCATTATTGTTAACTGGAACTCCGTAGAATATCTTGTGAATTGTATTCGGTCTATCCGCGAGCAAACTCATAAAGTATCGTATGAAATCATTGTAGTTGACAATGCTTCCTTCGACGGGTGCGGCGAGCGCCTCTCACACGAGTTTCCAGATGTTATTTTTATACAAAGCCCCTCAAACTTGGGTTTCGCAGCAGCAAACAATTTAGGCGCATCACGGGCTCGTGGATCTGCGCTTCTATTTCTAAATCCAGACACAGAAGTACTAAATGGATCTTTAGACTGCCTATACGAAATACTCTTGAGATTGTCAGATGCCGGCGTCGTCGGTGGTCGTTTACTTAACAGTGATGGATCAGTGCAAATTAGTTGCGTCCAGCCTTTACCTACATTATGGAACCAGTTATTGGACGCAGAACTCATGTTAAGGCTATTCCCTAATTTCCGATCTTGGAGGAGTGCGATTAGCTTTGAGAACCAAGTGGTACCTTGTGAGGTTGAAGTTGTTTCGGGAGCTTGCATGATGCTTCGAAAACCCGTGTTCGAGAGTGTAGGCGGTTTCAGCGAAGATTATTTCATGTACTCAGAGGATCTTGACCTCTGTTACAAGGCCAGGAACTCGGGGTTTCGGAACTACCATGTGCCTGATGCGGTATTCATCCATCACGGGGGGTGTAGTTCAGGAAAGGCGGGAACGGCCTTTTCAAACATCATGATGAGGGAGTCTGTTAGCGTTTTCTTGGCGAAATCAAAAGGAAATTTGTATAGCAGGATGTATAAAATGGCGATGGCGGGTGCGGCCGCCATAAGGCTGGCCATAATGCTTTTGCTTATCCCTGCTTATTTGTTCCCCCAAAGAAAGGAGGTTTGGGACAACTCATTTTTTAAGTGGGTGTCGATCCTCCGCTGGGGAGTAGGTGGTGTGCAGCCAAGAAAGAAATTCGGCGTGAAGCAAAATAGCCAAAATAACCACATCGCTTCATAAATGGTTATGTGCGGAATATGCGGCAAATTGAATTTTGACCATCAAGAGCCTGTTGATCCTAAACTCTTGGAGCAAATGATGGAGCTTATGGAGCATCGAGGTCCCGATGGGTGTGGTTATTACTGCAACGGCTTTGTTGGTCTTGGGCATCGTCGCCTCAGCATCATTGACCTAAGCACAGGCAATCAGCCTATGTGCAATGAAGACAGAACCATCTGGGTTGTTTACAATGGAGAGATATATAACTTTTTAGAGCTCAGGAGACAGCTCCAAAGCCTTGGGCACAAGTTTAAGTCATTGTCAGATACTGAGGTAATTCTTCATTCTTATGAGGAGTGGGGTACAGAGTCAATACAAAAATTTCAGGGCATGTTTGCTTTTGCTCTTTGGGATGATCGAGCCAAAATTCTTCTTCTTGCTCGCGACCGGGTTGGAATCAAACCCTTATATTATGTAATAACACCAAAAGCTATAATTTTCGCATCAGAAATCAAGGCCATACTCGCAGACCACTCAGTTGAAAGAAGAATCAATCCTTGTGCGGTCGACCGTTTTTTCACACATGGCTATTTACCAGGACATGAGACTCTTTTAAAAGATGTCTACAAACTAAGCCCGGGGCATTATCTTTCGGTAAATAGAGGTATAGTCAAGACTAAGCAATATTGGGATTTGAGATTCGATATGTCAGATCAGTGGAAAAGATTCGATGATGCTGTCGAGCAGCTTCGGGTTCTTCTCAGGACAACTGTGAAGGATCATATGATAAGTGACGTCCCGGTAGGAGTTCTTCTTAGCGGCGGAGTGGACTCAACTGGTGTGCTTCGCTATGCCGTTGAGCAGACCAACAAACCTCTTTACACATTTACCATAGGGTTCGAAGGACAAGACTTTGCGGATGAGCGGCCTTATGCTCGGTTGGCTGCTCGAAAATTTAATACCGTGCATCAAGATATTACAATGACTGCCAAAGATTTCAGGGACTTCTTGCCGAAATACGTTTGGCACATGGAAGAACCAGTCTTCGAGCCACCTGGAGTGGCACTTTACTATGTATCACGTCTGGCAAGAGAATCCGGGGTTAAAGTGCTCCTGTCTGGGGAGGGAGGAGACGAAGCTTTTGGTGGTTATCAGAATTACCGTAATCTCTTACTTCTTGAGCGTCTCAAACGGGCCTTTGGGCCAGCAAAGGGTTTACTGCGTTTGGCCATGCAAGCGTTGGCGCAAGCCGGATGGAAGCGGATTGGGCGATACGCTAATCTTGTGGATCTACCCTTGTCGGAATACTATCTGAGTCGCACTGCGACGCCGTATTCAGGATTTAATCAATTGAGACAAGATCTTTACTCGGAAGAGTTCGCCGATTTTTTGAAGAGAGAGAAACCAGAGAGCCCAGCACAAGCCTTGTTTGCGCGAGTCAGTGGCCAATCCCTCCTCAACCGGATGCTTTATGTGGACACCAAGACTTGGCTGCCGGATGACCTGCTTTTGAAAGCGGATAAGATGACCATGGCTACATCTGTTGAGCTTAGAGTTCCACTGCTCGATTCTCAAGTATTAGAATTCGCCGCCGAACTTCCAGAGACCTTCAAGGTTAAAGGGTGGACTACGAAACGTATCCTCAAGAAGGCTTTAGAAAAATCCGTGCCTAGAGAAATCATAATGCGGAAGAAAACGGGATTCCCTGTTCCATATGCTGATTGGCTGCGGAACGAAATGCGGGATTTTGTGTTAGAGACAATGGGAAATCCGGTTATGGAACCATATTTATCTAAATCAGGGATTAGGAGTCTTCTCGAAAGACAAGAGCGGAGTCTGGAGTTTTCCAAAGAGGTATTCTGCGTTCTTATATTTCAGCTCTTCCATGAAACATTTGTCAGAAAGGAGGTTAAACGTTATGAATAATGGCGGACGCCGTCTTAGGGTCCTCCATAGTTTTCCCCATCGCCTGGGGAAGGCAAGAATCTGCACGACTGCTTGGTACGAGATAGACAGCGTGGCGGCTGCGGGTGCGGAAATGCTCGTTCTAGCCGGGGATTCGGTGCGTCCCTTTCCGCATCCGGTGGAGGTCAGAACCACTCTTTCGCGTGGCAAGTTGAGGATACCTTATCGTCTTTTGGGGACTTTGAGAGCTTGCGTGCTTCACGACTGGCTTGTGGCACTAGGGTTGCCGAAGCTAGCTGGGCAGGTGGATATCATCCACGCATGGCCTTTGGGGGCGCTTAGAACAATGAAGGCTGCCAAACGTCTCGGGATCCCAGTCGCATTAGAGAGATGTAATGCTCACACCCGGTTTGCTTACGATGTTGTCCAGAAGGAGTGCGACAGAGTTGGCGTACCACTGCCCAAAAATCATGAGCATGCGTATAATGCGGCAATTTTGTGCCGTGAAGAAGAGGAGTATAGACTGGCCGATGCGCTGCTGTGCCCATCAGACTTTGTGGTCAAGACATTTATAGACCAAGGATTCCCTAAGGAGAAGTTGGTTCGGTTCATTTACGGGGTAGACGAGACAAAGTTCTATCCCGAAGAAAATCGTCGGGTCCCAAGGAATGACGGACTCAAAATGATTTTCGTGGGCGTGTGCGCTGTTCGTAAGGGACTACACTTTGCTCTTGAGGCATGGTTGAATTCTTCAGCTTGCAAAAAGGGACGTTTTTTAATTGCTGGTGAGTTTCTCCCGGCATACAAAAAGAAGCTATCTTCCATGTTGTCGCACCCGAGCGTGGAGGTTTTGGGACACCGCGATGACATACCTGAACTGATGCGTCAATGTGATCTATTCGTGTTACCCAGTATTGAGGAGGGTTTCGGTCTAGTATGCACTGAGGCCATGGCCAGCGGTTGTGTACCACTCGTGTCAGATGCTTGTACCGAACTATGCCGGCATATGGAGAATGCAATGGTACACCATGTCGGCGATGTAGAAGAACTAACCAAACATATTGATCTACTCAACAAGGATAGAGATCTTTTGTATAGGCTCAGGCGTGCTGGTTTGCTATCAGTCCCCTCAATGACATGGAAGGCCGCAGGGAAATCGTTGATCGCAGCATATGAAAGTATTATTAATAAGGTTAAGTTAAGGAGCTCAAATAATGGTGCAAATTAATGATGTTTTTTGCTTACCCGAAAGGACTTGCCGCGCTATGGGCATCGGAGCGGAAATAGGTAAAAATGTCAGTTGTCCAAATTACCCTGTACAGCTAATTTGGACAGTAATGAGCGAGGGTATGAGTGAAGATTAGCGTTGCTATACCTGCCTATAATTCTGCTAAATATATTTGTTACACTATAGATGCTGTGCTACAGCAAAGCTACCAACCGTTTGAGATTTTGGTTCTTGATGACGGAAGTGTTGACGAGACATCTGACATTTTGAAATCATATGGGCCTACTGTAAAAATACTTACTAACCGCAGAAACATGGGAACTGCAAGGGCCCGGAACGTATTGTGCCGGGAAGCTTCAGGAGAGGTTGTAGCATTTTTGGACCACGATGATATTTGGCACCGCGACTACTTATTATGTCATGTCGGACTCTACCGAGAGTTTCCGAATTCAGTTGCAACATTCGTTGGTCATGAAACATTTTGGGGTGAGGGTCCTTTCATCTGGCCAAAGAATGATCAGGGATTTATGACACAATTACCTGTGGATCCCGAATTGATTAATCCATCGGACTTTATTAGGCGCTACCACACTGGGGTAGGGCCTTTCATGTCAATGAGTTTTTGCTCAATCCCGAAGAGAGTCTTAGATATAGTTGGAACCGATCCATTTCCTGTGGATTTTACTGGTGTTGATGATTTTTTCCTCTTTAACCGTCTTCCTTTGATTGGTCCAATCGCGTATCACCCGAAACGATTGGCTGCGTATAGGATTACACCTCATGCTCAATCGGTAAATAGGCTTAGGGCTGCAGGCCTTGCAGTTCGGTCGATGGAAGCTTTAAAACCGCTGTATCGGAAATGTGTAGATCGGAAAGTTCGACGCATTTTCGCATGGGCAAGCGGAGTTCAACACCGTGAATATGCACGCATCCTTATGGGGGCGGGATACGCGGAAAAGGCTAGGGTTGAATTTATTAAAGCGGTGCTTGATGATCCCACTCCTATATCTTTGGTGAAGTCGATTGGACTCCTGGCTAGCACTTGGATGCCTGTTAGACTCCAGCCGAAGTGGCTTTCGCCAATTCAGACTCCTCGGCTTGATCAGAGGAAATAATGCCTAAAAATGAGAATTCTTTGGGTTAGCAATCACACTCCTTTCTTAGTTGATTTTGGCGGAGGGCAGAGGTCAAACCTTATTTATCGAACCCTTCGGGGCATTGCGGAAATTGATGTGTTGCTCTTGGTGCCAGGCATAAGGAAAGGTCGCACCTTTGAAGAATTGTATGGAAAGCCCGATGGGTTGATGGAAGTTGTGCACCCAAAAACGCGCGGCCAGCGTCTACCTTGGAGACTACTATATAGGCTAGCCCCTGAATTGATAGACCGAATTGCCCGCAACATCGGGCGGCGTTGGTTGGACTACGCCCCCGATCCAGGGGTCGTTTCAGTTGTGGAGCAAATGCATGAAAAGAGGAGCTACGATCTCTTCTTCGGACGTCATATAAAATATTCAGCGCAGGCTGGCCTTTTGCAACGAAAACCGGCCATCATTGATGTTGATGATAACGAAATTGAATACTACAGACTGTTGATCAATGATCCTCAGACTTCTTTACTAAGACGTTTCGTGCTGAAGCGCCGCGTTCAAACGCTGGAGAGTCTCCTACCCAAACTGCTTCGTGATGGCCCTAGCTTGTTGGTTACGAAGGAAGAGGATCTCAAATTACCGGGATGTGAAACAGCTCGGGTGTTACCAAACATTCCCTATCAGCTTTCTTTACCTAATCCTCCAGACCCCCTTCCCCCAAATCCTGGGTCGAAGATACTTATTTTCGTGGGGATGCTCTCCTATGTGTACAATAGAGAAGGCATTAAATGGTTTCTAGATAAGGTGTGGACCAAGGTTCGGCAGTCTGAGCGTGGGGTGATCTTTCGAATCGTGGGGTCAAGACTAGGCGACGAAGACAGGGCAGCCTGGGCCGCCATACCGGGAGTTGAAGTCGTTGGATTTGTAAACGATTTAGCCACGATTTACCGAGAATCAGCCTTCGTTGTCGTACCGGTTTGGTCGGGTGGTGGGACAAACATTAAAATTTTGGAGGCGATGATGTACGGCAGGACATGTGTAGTCACTGAGCCTGCCTATCGGGGATACGGTGCTTACTTCGAAAAAGGTTGGATTCTGGAGGTGGCAAGGGATGCAGACGAGTTCGCCGAGCAATGCATCAAATTACTGCGTTATCCAGATCGATGTGCCTTCATGGGCCAAATGGGAGCAGCGGCCCTTAGAAAGCACTTCTCTTTTGAACGTTTTCAAAACATTGTGATAGACATGGTAGGTTCTACAGTAGGTTCTGTTTTAAAAACCAAGGCACATACGAGGACTATTATCAAGCACTAAGGATATTTTTCGAGTGACTGAAATTGGTTTTTTTCTCACTGTTGGTTTTTGCCTCGCTGTGTTGGGTCTTGGCCGTCGATATGCAGCGCTGGCGTTTCTTGGTGCTACGCTTTACATTACTCAAGGGCAAACACTGGAGATTGGCGGCGTCAATATGATGGCAATCAGATTTGTCGAGGTCGCAGCTGCCATTAGGGTATTGTCACGCAGAGAGGCAACTTCAATGCGTTTAACTGCGGTAGATCATCGCCTTCTATTCTTCTTCGTAGCCTACATGGGAATCGTTTTGGCACGCACCGGAACCTTGGACATGTACACGATTGGATTGGCCGTGGACGGAGCGATTACATATTTCACCTTCCGGGCATTAATCCCAACGCCAGAGGACTTCACACATTTCATGAAGGGGATGGTGTTGCTGCTCGTCCCATTCTCCTTACTCATGGTGGTGGAGGCTAACACTGGAAGAAACATCTTTTCCTTCATGGGAGGAGTTCCGGAGACCCCTATATGGCGAGAAGGATACTATCGGTGTCAGGGGAGTTTCCGTCATGCCATCACAGCGGGCACCGTGGGAGCGACATTTTTCCCGCTCTTCGTGGGTTTCTTATTCCAAAAATCGAATAGACGATGGGCCCTTATTGGTGGCGCGGCAAGTCTTGGCATTGTAATAACTTCCCACTCCAGCGGGCCACTTATGACTAGTATTGTCGCGTTGGCAGCGTGGTGTTGCTGGCGTTTTAGATTTCACATGAAATTGATTAGGATGGGCATCCTTGCATCTTTTGTCGGGCTTCACCTTGTAATGAAGGCTCCTGTCTGGTTCATTCTAGATCGAATAAGTGGAGTCATTGGCGGTGATGGCTGGCACCGGGCAAATCTTATTGACAAATTCGTTAAGAACTTCGGAGAATGGTGGTTAGTAGGCATGCCTATGGAAAAAACCGTTAACTGGACTGCCACGGTTACGAAGTTCGGATATGTTGATGTTACTAATTACTACGTCTCAATTGGCATCAATGCTGGACTTGTTTCTTTAGTTTTATTTATTTTGTTACTCATTGCAACTTTCAAAACGATAGGAACAGGATTACAGAGATTGCGAGATAAACAAGGGCGGCTGGATCTTGAGCCAGCTTTGTGGGGAATAGGGTGCGCTGTGTGCGCCCACGCAGTTAACCTTATATCTGTCTCCTATTGGGATCAATCTTATGTGATCTGGTATCTGCATTTGGCCGTGGCAGTGACAATTCCCCAATACTTGTTGGTCCGCTGCCTTCCGGAGGATCGAGCTGGGTAGTCCGATGTCGAAGATTCCACGCCGTCGAATTGGATCAAGCAAGCGATGAAAACACAAGGTCACAATTCAGAGTGTATCGGGTTGATAGCACCCAGAAGGCCTGAGGGCCTATGCAAAGCGAGCAAGATCAAGCCTATCTTGTCGGAGGGAAAACAAGACCTGCTCAATCCCTTGGTTGGGCGGGAAGGTGTCGGCAGCCGAGCAAAGGAGGGCAGGAAGATTGCTCTTCTTGGGGTAACTCGAAACACCGACAACTATGGGGTTCACGTGCTGCTTAGTTCAGCAGTCGAGGTACTATCAACTCTCTACCGCGATGCTGAGATTATTGTTCTGGATTACGGACTAAAGCCGGAATTTTGGAAAGAGAGAATCGGAGGAGAAGAGAAAGAGATCAGGCTTGTGAATCTTAGGTTCAGTTGGAGACTAAATCTTCGAAACAACGTGCTGCGCCTTGTTGCTCTGGCGCTCATATATCGAGCTATTCCTGCCAAGGGTCTCAGGACTTTATTGCTCTATAGGAATCAGTGGTTGCGCGAGATATCTTCAACGGCGATTCATTGCGCCATTTCAGGAGGAGATAGCTTCAGCGACATTTATGGGTTGAGACGGTTCCTATACATAGCGCTTCCTCAGATTCTAGTGCTGTTAATGAATCGACCTCTTCTATTGATGCCGCAAACGTACGGCCCGTTTAGGGGAAAGTTTGGAATTATGATTGCACGTTGGATTTGGCGCCGAGCTCAAGCCGTATTCTCGCGCGATAAAAATGGAGAGAGTCTGGTTGAGTCTCTGAAAAATGGAATCGAAGCGAAAGTGGAATTTGTGCCCGATTTAGGCTTTTGCATGGCTCCGGAACCCTTGGGCCTAAATATTCTAAAGGAAATAGAGAATTACCGTCGGCAAGGTTCGATTGTTGGCCTTAATCCCAGTGGCCTTCTTTACATGGGAGGATATACTAGGAATAATGAGTTTCAGCTTCGGGAATCTTTCTCGACTCTGCTAGAAGCCCTAATTGATCAAATTGTCCAGGAATTGGATGCGCAAGTGCTTTTAGTGCCGCACGTTTGCGGAGGCCCCTTTAGTCAAGAAGATGAAACTAAGTTGTGTAAACGGCTACAAGAAGAGTCTGCCAGCCGTCATAGGAGGCGTGTCCATTACTTAGATTATCATCTCAACCATCGCCAGATGAAATCCCTCATAAGCCATTGCGATCTGTTCATCGGTGCGCGCATGCATGCATGCATAAGTGCTGTCTCACAGGGTGTACCAACCGTATGCCTTGCGTATAGTCCAAAATTCCAGGGCGTAATGAAACCATTTACTTCGGGCGTGAAAATAGCGGACCTGCGATTATTGACGATTCCAGAAGTTCTGGCAATTGTTGAAGGGGCTTTCAGGGCGCGTGAGCAAATGCGCAAGCAACTACTTGTAAAGATAAGCGGTATCCAAGATATGGTGTATTCCATATTAAAGAAGAGAATGACGGAAATTTTTGCCGATAAAAACGAATTGTAAATGATAAAACCTTTACCCTGATCCTGGAGCTATACGAATAATACCGAAGATTTCTTTTATCTTGGTTGACATTAGGATAACTCGTGCTTGGTATAATTATGCCGAATGGCTTGTCCAGTGAAAGCGCAATATAATTCGCCAGCGACGTGGTTGCTATCAAGTATCTTCTATTGCTTCGTATTTGTCTGATCCTTAGCGGTTGGGTTGCTCAATTACCACCAACTCATCTTCTGCCATTTCAATATGGTATTGACAAGCACCTTAAAGCGGAAGACCACTTTTTTTTGACATTTTATACATACAATCACTTTTTTCCATTGAGCTAGCATGCACAAAAGAGTAAAAAGCCATAAGGACCACCGTTGCCCTCCACGAAAAAAAAGAGCTCTAAATATCTCCATAGGCTCATCCACGCTGCGCTATCAAGGTTATCTTCAGAGCACCTCATATCTGCTTTATTGGCTACGTATTATTCGGATCCTAATTCCACAAAAAACCTTTATTTAACTCTTATTCTCAATCCTAACTCCTCTAATACAGATGAGGATTTTAATATAATGAGAGGAAAAACCCTTTCAGGGCTGATAGATTATATAAAACCTGTCTAATACCGGTTCGGCATAAGTGCCGGTGCAATTTGCAATAGCAGGCTTTGCAATCCTATAAGGGTTGTTGCATATTATGGCATGAATGTTGCATGTACTACTTTTTAAGATAGTCACATACCAAGGAGGAAATTAGATGTTAAATCTTATGGCTATATTTAATTATTCAAAACCTGTGTCTTGGCTGTGGAAATTCCAAGGTTTGAGAGTGGTACTACTTTTTTTTATCTGCTTTTATTTTTGGATATTTAACTTGCATATTGTTTTGGCTGCCGATTGGTACCTTGACGCATCTGCCACAGGTGCAAACAATGGAACATCTTGGGCCGATGCTTGGACCCATCCCTCCAAGATAATTCAAGACAAACTACAGCCGGGGGACACCTTGTGGGTTCAGGGCGGCAACTACGAGGAAGGCTTGATATTCATTAACTTAACAGGAGTAGCTGTGCGCATTGCTACCAATGCAGCAAACCAAGCAATATTTAAATTCCTTCATGTTTACAATTGCCAAAATTTTATAATTGACGCGTTTTCCAACGGCAAACAAATGTTCAAATTCAATAGCCGGGAGCCTACACTTAATCACGCTGTCAATTTGCGGAGAAGCATGTACATTACGGTGCGTGGGTTATACGTCGATCGCGAGTTAGAGTATACCACTGATATGGCTCAACAGCATGGAATTAGAGTATGGGATGGTTGCGGGCGAGTGACCATTGATTCTTGTGTGATAAAGAACACAACTGGAGATGGAATTAACATGACCCAAGGGGATTATACAGGGATTAATGAGAACGATTACGACTGGTTTCTGATCACGAACTGCACAATTATGAACGTTGGTGACGATGGAATTCAGACAGCTAACCATCACGTCACCGTTTCCAATTGCTATATAGATAAGAATGGATTCTCGACCTATTTCGGAGGGCATCCAGATGGCTTCCAACTTAACCCCGATGGATATAAAATTAAAATTTTCAACAATACTTTTCGGGGATTCAACCAAAATATTTTCATCGAGTATGCTCTCCGCGACATATTTATTTACAACAATCTCTTGATTGGGGGGAACATAAGTGGAACTGATCGTGGAATTAACCATTCAGTAAGGGATACTTTTTCCGGGATCTTTCTCATAGCCAATAATTTGATGTATAATTTTCTGACTTACTTTGCCTGGAACGGTGGACTTCCAGCCTCGGCTATTATTGGCAACAACATTTTTCTTAATTGTAGGTTATTGGTATCTCCAGTTACCCAATCATTTCTAAATCCTACAAACATATATTGGGATCTTCCTGATGTTCAATATTATGACACGTTGGGCAATCCCGTTAACACCCCCATAGATCGATATGCTGGTAGTTCTGTATACACGGACCCCAAGATTGTCTCCTTAGTTACATTTAGGTTACAAGCTACCTCTCCGTGCATAGGGGCTGGAAAGAACCTCAACAGTTATTTTCTACATGATCGTGCCGGCATTGTGAGGGGGGCGGTATGGGATATTGGCCCATATGAGTATGGTTCTGGCATCGCAGCTCCGCAGAACTTGCGTATTATCCCTTAATCTGCTAATCATCTGTAGTTGAGATAGTTAAGGTTTACGGTTAATTTGCTTGATGCTTACCATCATAGAATATGGCTGATGATTATGAGCGTCTTTGGTTGCAGTTGATATATTGGCAGTCGCGTGAGAAGTTATAATTCCTATGACTCTTTGGATAAACAGAGGCTTTTTGTTTTAGGGGAGAAAGGTGTTCTGTGTGAAAGAGCCACACAACATTTTAAAACAAGGCTAGTAGCTTGTCCATAAATTACAATGGCCTCGATGATTTAATACATAATCATTCCTAAGATAAAGCACAAAACTTGAATTTGCAGTTGGAACCCCGATTCGCTATGGTTGATCCACCCGAAGCGTCGAAAAAGAGCTTCCCGTGGCAAATACGTTAATTGGGGGAGTGGCCCATCAATCGGAAATTTGTTTACCTTTGAGAGACCATCTTTTGTATCTCTATTACTTTTTCCTATTTATCAGTAACTGATGGAAGGTTTTTATTCTCGAACTTTATTAAAGGGAAGCGCGTTGCTATTTGCGGGACAGGTGGGCGATTATGGCTTGTCATTTGTGCGGAACTTGATATTGGCGCGATTGCTTACCAAAGCAGACTTTGGTCTGGCGGCGGCGCTTTCAGTGGCCGTTTCTCTTTTGGAGTTTGTAAGCCGAATGTCTTTGGGTAAGCAGATAGTGCAGGCGAACGACGGCGACCTTCCAGAGTTCCAGATGACAGCCCATTCCTTTCAAGTCTCGGTGGGGATTGTGTCTGCTTTGTTGATTATCCTGAGTGCATACCCGATGGCTTTGGCTTTCGGAGTTTCCGGGTTGACGTGGGCATTCGCTATAATTGCCGTAGTCCCACTGGCAAGGGGTGCCATGCATTTAGATGTGATCCGAATGCAAAGGAATTTTCGTTACGGTCCAGGTGTTGTTGTGCAGCTAATTCCGCAGTTTCTTGCTACATTGGCAGCCTGGCCACTTGCTGTTTGGCTAGGGGATTTTCGGGCAGTTCTGTGGATCATGTTGGGAAAGGAAGTTACCACATTGGCTATGTCTCATGCTATGGCGGAACGGCCCTACCGATGGAAATGGAGTAGTAACTACGCAAAAGGTATGGTCAAATTCGGTTGGCCTCTGGTTTTGACCGGTTTGGTGATGTTCGCCTCACAGCAGGGTGATCAGATGCTGGTGGGAGCGGTTCTTTCATTGGAAGAACTTGCCTCCTATTCGATCGCTTTTAGCCTATGTTCCATTCCCTTCGTGGTCTTTGGAAACGTTGCAACAGCTTTGATTCTCCCCTTGCTTGCGAAGTATCAAGATAATTTAGAGGAATTCACTCGTCACTATCGACTTTGTCTGGATCTCTCGGCTGTGGCTGCTTTGGCTACAGTAGGCCCCCTTATGGTGCTGGGGGATTCAATAGTCCGCCTTCTATACGGTCCGAAGTACTCGGACTTGGGGTCGTTGATGATGGTATTTGGGGCTGTGGTGGCTCTTCGTTTTTTCCGATTGACGCCGGCTATAGCCTCTATGGCCAAGGGGGACACAATCAACCAGCTAATGGGCAATATCGCACGGGCTATGAGTCTTCCTGTGGCAATGTTGTTAGTGGCAATTGGCTTTCGCAATGTTCTTGCTGTGGCTGCATGCGGGTTGATCGGGGAGATTCTTTCCATTTTTGTTTCCATCATTCGAATCAAAAAAAGGCAAAACATCGCGATGCAAGCCCATATTCGACCATTGATATTCATGGGAGGATGGATTGCGGCTGCAGGACTTCAGCATTGGCTGTTTCCTGCCCATTCGATAATTGTAGGCAGCACTTTGCTGGCCGGTTTGTGGATAATGGGAATTGTTATAGCGGTTCTTTTACTCCCAGATTTATTTTTAGCACTTCGAAAAGGATTTGGCCAGGTGAAGCTGGCTCGGATTATGTAGGAACGATTTAGTAATTTTAATTGCTAATTGCGTGTGCTGGCAAACACCTGATTGCAAAGTTGCCCCCTTTGGGTACCGGGATATTTATTAGCCTTTAACGTACTGAAAAGAGACGAATTAAGGGCATATAAGACATACTAAATCGAAATAGATTTTAAAGTGGATATTTATTAATGATTTTCCATTTTCGAATTTTTTTGAAGACCATATGAAATCATTGAGGGTAGGCGTGATGGGCACGCCGGTTAGTTCGGGCAACCAGGGGGTCATGGCCCTGGGGGCATCGCCGGTAAATCTATGCGCCAGGGATGGTCGAGAAGTAGTGCTCTTCCTTGGGCATAGGGATAACAAGCCGGTTCCATTTTGCATCGGGGGAGAAACGAGGTTGGTCCCGTTGGTGAACTGCCGCCTCTCGCCACGTGCCAGACTCAGGGATCACTTGGGGTGGATCTTGCTGGCGTCACTAATTTACAGGGCTTTTCCCTTGGCTTCATTGCGCCGTACACTCAGCCGTGTCACGCCCTGGATCCATGCGTTGGAAAAAGTTGATTTGGTGGGCGATGTGCGTGGCGGGGACAGCTTTTCGGATATTTATGGCATGCGTCGGTTTTTGGACGGCTTTTTTATGGCCTTGACGGTTTTGATGGTGAAGGGGTCATTGGTTCTGTTTCCCCAAACCTTCGGCCCATACAAGCATCCGATGGCCCGGATACTGGCGCGTTATCTTTTGCGGCATTCATCGCTTGTGATGGCAAGGGATGAGGTGAGCAGGAGGGTTGCCGAAGAGCTCATTGGCTCTGGAAGCAATGTGTTGCTTTGCCCTGATGTGGCTTTTTCCCTGGAGGCGCTGCGGCCGGAAAAAATTCAGGTGGATCCTCCTTTGGAAGGGGCCATGCCTTCAGGGCTTATTGGCCTGAACGTGAACGGCTTGATGTACAACGGGGGTTACACCCGGGAAAATATGTTCGGCCTTAAGCTGGATTACCGAAGTGTCTTGCCTGGGTTGGTGGAGGTGCTTCTTAAGGTGCATGATGGTGAGTTGTGGCTTGTGCCGCACACCTATGGTCCTCCTGAAAGCGTGGAAAGCGATCCCGAGGCCTGCCGCAAGATAAGGCAGATGCTACCCGAGGGATTGAAGGAGCGGGTGAGAATCGTTACCGGCGAGTATGACTGCCATGAGCTCAAGTGGATCGTCGGCCAGTGCGATTTTTTTGTCGGCTCACGCATGCATTCCTGCATTGCTGCCTTATCACAGGGGATTCCGTGTGTTGGCATAGCCTACAGCCGCAAATTTCAAGGTGTGTTCGAGACCGTGGGCATGGGGGAATGGGTGGTGGATGGGTGTGAAACTACTGACCAGCAAACCATCGCCCGCGTGATGGAGCTTTACCAAAGGCGCAACGAGGTGCGCCAAGAACTTAAGAGAAATGCCGAAGAGGCAAGGAAAAGGCTCTTCGAAGTGTTTGAAAGACTTTTCAGGGAAACAGTTTCGTCTCGCTAAGACGCCAAGGTCGCCAAGAATCCTCTTCTTTCCCGCAAAGACGCCAATAAGACCCAGAGCAAATCTTCTTTGCGGCCTTGGCGTCTTGGCGCGGAATATGCTTTTTTCCCCCGCAAAGACGCAAAGATGACCAAGAAAAACTCCTTATTTTCATGTAATGCGTAGTTCAAATGCGCCTATACCTATTTCCTCCTTTGCGGCCTTGGCGTCTTAGCGCAAGAACAGACTCTTGAAATATGACTGAGAACGAAATAGGCCGAATCGTCGTGGACACTGCTATATCAGTCCACCGCGCACTTGGTCCAGGACTGCTTGAATCTGTTTATGAGGCTATATTGGCACATGAGTTGCGGCGACGCGGCCTAACAGTGGAGCGCCAAGTCCCGATGGCCATCATATATGAAGGCATGGTGTTTGACGAGGGCTTTAGGGCTGATATCGTGGTTGAAGGAAAGGTCATTTTGGAACTCAAGTCTGTGGAACGTGTAACTCCAGTTCACAAAAAACAGATTCAAACGTACTTGCGTCTTACCGGATGCAAACTTGGATTTCTTCTTAATTTTGGCGAGGCCGTGATGAAAAATGGAATAACCCGTGCTGTCAACGGGCTCGAAGAAGGATAAACCTTTGCGGCCTTGGCGTCTTAGAGCGGAATATGCTTTTTCTCCCGCAAAGACGCAAAGTGCGCAGAGAAAGGCTTTTTCACTCACGCCTTGCGCGGGGAAAAGTTTGTCCTTTGCGCCCTTGGCGTCTTGGCGCGATGACTAACCTCAATTCATAAAATGAAAACAGTAGCCGACGTAGTGAGGTGGCGGCTGTGCCTAGGCTGTGGGGCCTGCGAATGGATTTGTCCCGAGGGCCGGGTCCGCCTGCTGGATTTTCCGTCGGATGGGATCCGGCCTGTTTTAGATAGGGAAGACTGTAGGGCATGTGATCTGTGCCTTCGAGTATGCCCGATGGTGGAGACAGATTTCCGGTTTGATTCCTCCCTCCCCGGCTATGTGGCTGAGCCGGGAAATAAATGGGGTCCTGTCATTGAAATCTGGGAAGGCCATGCCTCTGATCCTGAAATTCGGTTTAAAGGTGCTTCAGGCGGGCTGCTGACATCCCTTTCCGCCTACTGCCTGGAAGTGTTGGGCATGGAGGGGGTGCTGCATACGGCACAAGATCCTGAGGATCCGGTTCGAAACCGCACAAGGCTCAGCCGCACCAGAGAGGATCTGATGGCTGCAACAGGATCCAGGTACTCGCCCGGCAGTGTTTGCAATGGGTTCGGCCTCCTGGGTGAGGCCCCAGGAACGTACCTTTTTATAGGAAGGCCGGCTGAGGTTGCCGCGCTTAAGAATGGAGAAAACCTCAGACCCGACCTTAAGTCAAAAGTTGGGGCTGTTTTCTCTTTTTTTTGTGCAGAGGCTCCCTGCACCAGGGGAACCCTCGATCTTCTTGGGAGCCTGGGTTTAAAGCCAGAGGCGCTTGCAAGTCTCAGGTATAGAGGAGAAGGATGGCCGGGCCACTTCGCGCCTGTACTCAAGGGGAAGGGGGAGCCGGCTTTGCAGATGACCTATAGGGAAAGCTGGTCTTTTTTACAGGCCTATCGTCCCTGGTCCGCCCACCTTTGGCCGGACGGAACCGGGGAGTTGGCGGACATAAGCTGCGGGGATCCTTGGTACATGGAGCCCAAAAATGAAAATCCCGGTAGCTCCCTTGTGGTTGTCAGGACAGAGCGGGGTCGAGAGATCCTCCACGGAGCCATGGAAAAAGGCTACCTGGAGCTTCGCAAGGCCGAGCCTTGGAAACTGATCCGTTCCCAGGAGGGGCTTGTCAAGAAAAAAGGCGCTGTATGGGGAAGGCTTCAGGTGATGCGGCTTTTGGGTCTTCCTGTTCCAAGGTTTCGAAAGGGCCGCCTGTTCAAGTGCTGGGCGGCTCTCTCCCCGGAGGAGAGCGCGCGGTCCATCTTGGGAACCCTGCGCCGTATCATCAGGCGGAAGCTCTACAGGCCCCTTGACATGAGTCGGGAAGAAGCTGTGACCGTGAGCCCTCCCATGCGAGGATCAGCCAAGAAGATTTTAGACTCCTCTTCTTGGATGCCAGGGCCGGAGTGAAAACCATGAAGATGATTAGTTCCGAGTTGTTCCCCGAGGTTATCGTAATAGAGCCTAAGGTTTTGAGGGACGAGCGGGGATTCTTCTGGGAGACTTACCAAGAGGGAAGATACTTGGAAAGCGGTGTCCGTGCCAGGTTTGTCCAGGACAATCTTTCCTATTCACAAAAGGGGGTCTTAAGAGGTCTTCACTACCAGATTGGAAGGCCCCAAGGAAAGCTCGTTTGGGTGATAAAGGGGGAGGTGTTCGACGTAGTGGTGGACCTGAGAAAAAGCTCTCCCACCTTCGGGAGATGGTTTGGAATGATGCTTTCGGAGCGTCGTCCCAAACAAATCTATATACCTGAAGGCTTTGCCCATGGCTTTTGCGTCACAAGCCGCGATGCGCTTTTCTGCTACAAGTGCACGGACTACTATTCGCCAAGCCATGAGAGAGGAATCAGGTGGGACGATCCAGAGCTTGGCATAAAGTGGCCCGTCCGTAATCCTGTTCTCTCGGAAAAGGACAAAAGGTTTCCCTTGCTCAAGCAGGTAAAGAAAGAGGATTTGTTCCCCTAACCCGCATTCTCAGGCACACTGAGCTTGATCTTGATGAGCGCTTCTTCTTGTGCCACAGAAGTGTTCCCCACCTGCCCTCGAGGTTATCTTCGGATCAAGCTTCTTTTTAAAGAAAAGGCGGCTTTTTTCTATCCCTCACGAATTAGCACAGGAGTTCATACCCTAGCCAATCGAACGACTCCCCTGACCTAATTATTAAGTCACGACTACCTTTGCTTCCCGTGCCCCCTTCCATTTCCCGGGGGTCTTTCTTTGCCTACCATTTGGGCAAGGACCGCGCAGGTGCCAAAGCCTCCTGACTCAATTATTGAGTCAAGGCCACCATTACCCACCGCTGCCCCTCGCATTTTGGAAGGGTTTCCCCTTGCCTATCCTTTGGGTGCTGACCGAGCAGTAAACATGATGCCTGACTTAATTATTAAGTCAAAGCGCCTTGATCCCCCTGCCACTGTGCCATTTCCTACAGCTCCAGCCTTGGCTTTTCTTTGTGCGCTGACCAAGTGAGCAACAAGGCTTCCCGACTCAATCATCGAGTCAACGCACCTCTGTCGCCCTGTCCCTATTCCATATCCCACGGATCGAGGCTCTTTTTCCCTTTGGGTGCTGACCAGATACCTAAAAGGGGCCTCCTGACTCAATTATTGAGTCACGACCACCCCTTTCCTCACAGCCTAGCGGCATTTCAGTGGGGTTTCTGCTTGCTCAATCTTTGGGTGGTGAATAAACCATTGACCAGATTTCCTGACTTAATTATTAAGTCAGGGCCAAAAATGTCATGCGGGGGCTTTCCCTGGTGACGGAGAAGGCTACTTCAAGCCGCAGGCCGGATCCCGAGAAATGGCTCACCATGTTCTTTGGCAGCCAATCCAGGGCGAGAATTGTGCTATTGTTTTGCGCCAATCCGGACAGGGAGTTCTACCAGCGAGAGGTGATGTACGAGACCGGGCTTTCTTTGCAGCCGGTCCAAAGGGAGCTGGCGAACTTAACGGACCTCGGGATCTTGACCACGAAAAAGACGCAAGCGCGAGTGTATTACCAGCTTTCATCTTCCCCAGTTTTCCGGGCCTTCAGGCAGTTGGTCGAGCTGGCTGGCTGATGTGAGTAATCTTGGCAACTTATTGCGCAGTGAGCTTTGGTACAATCTTGGAAGAGCCGGGGCGCAGAGCGCGACGGCCTCTTTGGCACGGGCCGCTGCATGGCAAAGGGGTCCGAACTGCGGACTTACGGATTTGCCGGAACAAATCGGTAACGCGAGTTCTCGCTCCAGTTGCTCGCGGGGGGTGGTTTAGGTCGACGCCGTGTGATTGAAATACAGAAAAATCGGATATAATCTTCTGGTGAGTGTTGTAATAGGAGGGATAGGCCGTTGAAATACAGGTTGCCTGTTACCGTTGTCCCCATGGATGAGGGGGGATTCATGGCCCGCTGTGAGCAAGTTCGGGCGACAGCCACCGGCGAGTCATCTGAGGCTGCAATAGAGAACCTTCGAGAGGCCATAGAAGAAATGGTAATGGAGTATGGCGAAGAGGCGGTTTTCGAAGGGGTGACCCCTGAGGGTGACGTGCAGGTCATTGAGGTCGCCGTTTGAGTCGATTCCCTGAACTGCACCGCGGCCAATTCGAAGAATTCCTGCAAACTTTCTCACGTCCTGGAACGCTCAAGTTCCGAAACAACAAATGGGTTGGTCTCAACCGCCACGGAAACCCGTTCGTTGTACATGTCGAGCACGGAAGCACGCGAAAGTACTCACCTGCTTTGGTTGAGGCGGTGGCAAGGGATCTTCATGTCTCCGTTGACGAGTTCCGGGAGTGGTGGAGTAAAAGGTAATGAGTTGCCTGAGGGCGGTGAGTTGCAAAGATCGAGAGCAATTGAAAGGGCATGAGGAAATAACAATCTGGTTCACAGGGCTTTCGGCCCCAGGCAAACTCACTTTGGCTGTTGCCACCAAGCAGGAGTTGTACGAGAGGGGTTACCACACTTACATCCTCTACGGCTACAACATCAGGCATGGGCTGAACAAGGATCTCGGCTTTTCCCCTCAAGACAGGGCCGAGAACATCCCTAAGATCGCAGAGGTGGGAAGATGCAGGAAGCGGCAGTTTGCAAAAGGGACCTGTGCGAGGATGGATGCTTTATCGAGGTCTTTGTGGACTGCCCAGTGGATTTCTGCGAGAGCCGGGATCCCAAGGGGATGTACAGAAAGGCGCGTGAAGGTGTCATCAAGTAGTTCACAGGCATCAGCGCCCCATATGAGCCGCCTGAGAACCCTGAGACCCCCTGCACACGGACAAGTTGGCCGTGGACGAATGCGTCAAAGTGATACTCCGCTACCTGGCCAGAGGCGGTCTTGTGGAGCTTCCAAGAGATGCCGCTCAGCGCGCATAGGAACGCCTCACTGGACCACCCGTTGGAAGCCAAGGTGTCAAGGGAAACCCCTGGCCTTCGCCGCGGACGGTCCTTTTCAGGAATCGCAGACAACTCAGGTGACAGGTTCCCTGACTCAATTATTAAGTCACGGCCACCATGACCCACTGCTCCCCCTCGCATTTCCCGCTGGTCTTTCCTTGCCTACTTTGGGCGTTTATCGCACACGTGATGAGCCTCCTGACTCAATTATTGAGTCAGGATCACAAGAGCCCGTTCTTTGGCTCGATTCTGAGCCATCTCTCCCAACAACCCCTACTGCCAACTTCTTCTCCATCATCATCGCTTCTCTCGTTGGTCGGAGGGGATTCTCCCATCCCCAAGGTAACAACCCCTTCAAGGGGAACAGGATAGTACATTGGGGAAACGTATATACGGTATAATTTTTTTGTAGTATATCGGGAGGCTTGAAAAATGGGTTTAAAGGTTTCGATTGAAATCCCTGGCGAGATCTTACATTTTACTTGCATGACGTCCGAGGATTTGAACCGGGAGCTGGCGATCCACTTTTTCCAACAATGGAAGCTTTCCTTCGGTAAGTGTCGAGAAATGGCGGGGACGACGGTCTCGGCGTTCCAACAACTGTTGGCAAGCAGGGAAATTGCCGTTCATTATGGGTAGGGTGACTACGATGAAGATCTCGCTAGCCTGAAGGAACTCGGGTGGTTATGAGCATCGTAAGCAATGCTTCATCGCTGATCAATCTTTCGCGTATTGATAAACTGGATTTATTACACGATCTCTGCAATGAAATCATCATCCCCTGGGATGATTTGGCTTTAGAAACCGAGAATGGCGGCGGCAGATTATATTCGAGCACATGAACACTCGATGGGTAACCGCAATGAGATACTGTCGAGCGAACGATGCGGATGTTTTTATTGTCTGGAGATATTTTTGCCAATGGAGGTGAAAGAGTGGATCGGTGAGAGGGGAGGGGGCAGTCAGATTGGGGAAAGCAAAGGGGGACGTAGTTCCGATATTTCCGTTGATGGATTGGCTGTGGTGTTAAGAGTTTCGTTTTTGGCTTGCCAAGCCCAGCGCAGGGGGTGCAAGACCAAAGGGTGGTCAGGTTGAGCAGTCTGGCCAGGCCTAGGACTTAACGCGGCTTTATAGCCGACCCCACATGCTCCAGTGGCCCCTCCAGGGTGTGTTTGCTCGAGTAATTAGGGTCGGCAGGATATAGAGCAACGAGGCCCTCGGCCTGGGCGGGGCTGGTTGTAGATTTGTCTCACCGGACAGCCAGCCTTGCTTCTTGATGACCCTTGGTTTGGAGGAAGAACTATCCAGAAAATAACGGAAATATCGGAACTACGTCCCCTTTTCCATCAAGGTATGGGTGGCTTAGCGCCTCGAGAGGACCCGAACATAGAAGTGAAAGGGGACCGTGCTGGTGGGACAATCTGAGAAGTCAGCTTTTCTTTGTGGAGAGGTATCTTTGGATATGGGACATGAATTCTACAAAATCCTCGAGTCTTTTGTTTAGGAACTCGTGGATCTTGACAACTTCCACACGCAGATACTCGTGAACCAGGATGTTTCTTAAGCCTGCAACCCCCCTTATCTGCTTTGCGAACTCTCCAGGAATAATACCATGTTCGCCCATTTTGTCTATGATATCAACATAGTCATCCCAATCGTTTTTGATCTCGGATGCCAGGATATGGGCTCCTATGTCCAGGAGGTTCTGAATCAGGATCTGTAAGCCTTTTTCGGCGATCCAAACAAGGCTCAGATCCTTGAGATACTCCTCCAAGGGTATGCCCTGGTATCTCTTCAGGTTTGCCAGGGCCTCTTCCATGTTCTGGAGGTGCTGCTCAATGAGGCTGAGATCTATCATATCCTGCCAAACCCTTTGCAATCCTTTGCTTCATGTATCGCCGCTTGATCTGCCGAAGGTGTGCGGTATCAGCAAAACGCTTCAGACTGGAGACCTGGAACCTGACCCTTTCAGCCTCAGATCGGCAAAATATAAGCTTCCCGGTCTTGATTACCCGCTTGCACAAAAGGGGGGTTGCTTGATTCAGGAGCACCAGGTCCACAAAATTAGATTTCAAAAGCCTGCACAGCTCTGTGCTCATCCAGGCCCTGTACCCGAAAGGAGTTACACTGTCCATCTTTTCAAAGAGATCCGGGACTACCACAATGGCTATGTCAATATCATGGACCGGCCTTTGGCCCTTTTCCAGAAAAGAGCCAAACAGGTATGCAAGCACAATTTCTGCACGGCTTTCCATGTACCCCTTGAGGGTCTCCTCCACGGCTTCTATTGTCAGATGGCTGAATTGGCGCCCACTCATCCCCGTAACGAATCTTCCCAAATTGCACCATGACCACGAAGGCATGGCCCCATGGCACAAAAACAATTATACCTGCTAGACCCTATCCTCTGATAAAGCCATGGTATCGCGGCCCCAAAGTCTGTTTCTCCTTTTGGCGCTGTTTTCAAAAGTGTGCAAAAGTCTTTATGGCAATGATGCGCGTCTGCTGGATTATAGAGCAGCTTGGCAGCGGGCGCCACTAGAAAGACCAACCCCGGATTTTGGCGAGTGCACTCTAAAAGGGACGCAGTTCCGATATTTGTGTTGATAGATTGGCTGTAGTGTTATGAGCTTCCTGTTTTGATTCCCAAGGCCGGGGCAGGGTGCACGTCTCCCTGTTTCAACAAAATAACAGAAATATCGGAACTACGTCCCCCCTTTTCATTGTCGCGGGCCTTCGGTGCGTCCGCCTTGGGCGGACCCGTGTGTTCGCCTCCGGCGAACCCGTGCCAAAAAAATTTCCTCTGCGTGCTTTGCGCCTCTGCGCGATCCATCCCTTTGGTTTTTTCAAACTGCGCTCAACCCTTATCTTCGCGCCAAGCTCGCCAAGACCGCAGAGAAATTCTTTTTTTCCCCGCGAAGCGGGGGGCTGCTTTCGCAGCCCGGAAAAAAAGGGTTTTCCCTCTGCGTGCTTTGCGCCGCTGCGCGAGCTATGGTTTTGGTTTTTTTGAACCCCCACACCCCCTATTCTCGCGCAAAGACGCAGAGAGCGCCAAGAAATGCTTTTTCCCGCGCAGGGCGTGGGGGCGAGCGGAGCGAGAATTCACCTCGGCGAATTGTCGCGGGCCTTCGGTGCGTCCGCCTTGGGCGAACCCGTGCCAAAAAAATTTCCTCTGCGTTCCCTGCGTCTCTGCGCGATGTATCTCTTTTTTCGATTGCCAAGGCCAGGGCAGGGTGAATGTTTCCCTTCTCAAATAACGGAAATATCGGAACTACGTCCCCCCTTTCGCTTGTCGGAAAAACTTACAACGAGATTTGATATGTATGGGGTTTGTGAGCTTACACAACTACTGGAATTTAAAACATTATTTTGTGACATTCTGGGAGCTACCGGATTTTGTTATTCGAACATGTCGGTTCTGTTTACAGTTTGGATGGGAGAGTACAGAGTGGTAAAGACATATTTATAGTCAAATCAATTAGTTGCGATCATGGCATCAATGTTGCTTGAATAGGAGCCAAGTAAGGGAACCAAGAAATGAGAGAACAGAGAAAATAATTGAGGAGGTGTTAAACCATGGTTAGAAAACTCACTGTCTTGGCTATGTCGGCTCTGTTCCTGAATTTGATGGCTATAAGTGCCCTGGCAACCACATATAACGATATCTATGCGAATTGGCCATACTATACACCTCAGTACCCCGAAGATGAGATAGGGGAGCCGCAAATTACAAATATCAGCGGAGTATCAGTTACTATAGAAAACCAGCACCTCAGATCAGTAGTAATAAGGTTTGATGACAGTACAAGGATACCGTGGGATTCAGGTCTTAGTGATAATTACTACGACTCTCTTTTCATTAATTCCAATTGGAATGGAGAGTTCAGTGACTACCAATCATGGGATTACTATGTGCGGGACGATACCGAAATTGACAATGATGATGGCAGGCTATACACCGTTGCATCATCATACTCTTACGTACTTGCTCCGGGGGGCGAAGCCAGAATGAGAACGGGTCATCCTGCAGGCATCTCATTGGGACTACAAGAGGTCAACTCGATTGACTTCACTGTTATTTGGAGCGAAAACGATCGAACCCTTACCTACTCCTTTGACGAAGGAATCTCGATGGGGCAGCATTTCGTGATAGGTTATACACCATGGTGCGCTAACGATGTGTTCTTGACCCCTGTACCAGAGCCTGCCACGGTGGGATTGCTGGGGCTTGGGTTGCTTGGCTTCGCAGTGGTTGCCCGCCGCGTGAGGCGAAGGGGCTGATTAAGACAACCGCATGACACTTGAAGGGAAGGTGGGGCCGAGCCCGGCCCCACTTTCTTTCTTTTGAGGAGTGGGACGTAGTTCCGATATTTCGGTTGTTAGGTTGGCCACATTACGGGCTCCCTCTTTTGACCCCTTCCCCGGTGCCATCCCATGGTGAAACACCTCATGGGGGTCCGTTTGTGCCACTGTGGGCCCCCCAAGGATTTGACAAGGCTTTCCAAAAGACCCCACTTCCCTCACCGTGTATCTGCTAGCTTTATCAGGCTTGGGCGGGATCGAGAGCAACGAGGCCCTCGGCCTGGGCGGGGCTGGTTGTAGATTTATCTTAACCGGACAACCCAGCCTGCTTCCTGATGACCTTGGTCGGGAGGAGGAACCATCCAGATAAGGGAAATATCGGACGTTCTCTTCTACCGTCGGTAATTTTTACGATCTGCGAGTTCGGGTCGGTTATTGGGCGGGTGGAAGAAAACTCGAAGAAAGGGAAACGAGAAAATGTCAGCGAGAATGCACCAGAAGAAGGTGATGCCCGGTGCCACAGTGTAGAAGCCTGGGGCGGTTAGGCTCTCGATGCTTTGGTATGCTCACTCGGAGGTGACGGCGTTGACCTCGAGCCAGTTGAGAATCAACCTCGAAAAGGTTTCGAAGTCTTTGAGTTCTTGGAGGCTTTCGAAGAGCCTGCGGGCGTCGAGTTCATTGGGTAGGTAGTCGTGGACGATTCTGTTTCTAAATGCCGGCATTTTGTTGATCTTTTCAGCAAAGTCCTTGGGTAGGATTCCTGCCTCACCCAGGGCAACGATGGCCTCAGATTCGCTCTTGCGCACCTTCCAGAGAAAAAGGGCCGATGCGATGTGGGCGCAAACGCGGAAAAGGGGGACGTAGTTCCGATATTTCCGTTGATAGACTGGCTGTAGGGTGGTAGACTCCCTGATATGCCACGGGGGCCGAGATTGGACACTGAAGGGGCGCTGCACCACGTGATGGTGCGGGGGCTGGAGTCACGTGAGATCTTTCTGTCGGATGAGGATCGTGAGGACATAGTCCATCGGCTGACCGAGATTGCTCCCAAGACAGGCACTGTGATTTATGCTTGGAGCTTACTATCAAACCATTTCCACTTGCTTTTGCGCACGGGCAAGGAGTCCATATCCAGGGTCATGCGTCGTCTTCTGACCGGCTATGCCGTTTCATTCAACCGCCGTCACAAACGTGTCGGGCATCTATTTCAGAATAGGTACAAATCGATCCTGGTGGAGGAGGATCCTTATTTTCTGCAACTGGTACGTTACATCCATCTGAATCCATTGAGGGCGGGGCTGGTCATAGATGTGAATGCACTGGACACCTGGCCCTGGAGTGGGCACAGCGCCTTGATGGGCAACCAACAGTATGCGTTTCAAGACAAGCAGTACGTTCTTTCACTGTTCGGGCGCACAAGGGACGAAGCCCGCGGTTTATATCGGGACTTTGTGGTTGCTGGGATTGAGGAGGGGCGCCGTCCGGATTTGACCGGTGGGGGACTGGTTCGCAGCCTTGGTGGTAGAGGGGCAAGCCATGGGTTCCCTCGTCGAGGGAGGGAGCGGTGGGCTTATGATGAACGGGTGCTGGGCAGCAGTGAGTTTGTGATGGAAGTGTTGGAACAGACGAGAAATCGGCGGTGTTCAGATCCAGGGGCGTCTGAGCAAAGGAAGGCGACTCTAGAGGATATCATTGCCAAGGTCGGGACTAAATTGGCGTTAAGTCAAGAAGAGATCATAGGGGGGAGTCGGCGAAGGGCTGTTGCAACGGGAAGGTATCTGGTCGCCTATGTGGCAGTTGGCAAACACGGACATCCGGTAGCAGAAGTTGCCAGGGAACTGAAGGTATCGAGTCAAAGTATTTTACGGGCATTGGAAAAAGGGCCAGGATTGCTAAAAGAGTTTGGTTGGGAGGAGGAACAGCTCAGAAAATAACGGAAATATCGGAACTACGTCCCCCTTTTTGAGTTGACCTAAATGGTCCCTTGTGTTATTGGTCATGTAGGTGAATTGGGGACAAAAAGATGGGTGTGAGTGTGAATTTCATCAAGAAGCTGGAGCAACTGGAGCCCTGGCTCAGAGAGGTCCTTTTGGCCATGCTCGAGGAGATCGAGCGGCAGAGGGAGGAGAACGTCACCAAGAAGGAGTTCAACGAACTCAAGGAGATCGTACGGGAGCTTGCCGAGGCGCAAAAGAGGACCGAGCAGAGGTTAGAGGAACTGGCCGAGGCCCAGAAAAGAACAGAGCAAAGAGTGGACAGGCTGGCACAGAGCGTGGAGCTTCTCTCCACAGAGATGAGGCATCTGGCCAGGCAGGTGGGGGCTCTTGCGGAGAACATCGGCTTTGGCCTCGAGGACATCGCCCACGTGGTGTTGCCTGGTTACCTGTACAGGCATCTGGGCATTGAGATGGGTGAGTTCGAGAGGAGGTTTTTGCCTGTGGACGGGGAGGAGGTTGAGATCAATCTTTATGCTGAGGGAACCATGGGCGGAGAGAAGGTGACGATCTTGGGGGAGGTGAAGAGCCGAATCTACGCAAGGGAGGTAGAGAACTTCCAGAACATCCTGAACAAGGTGCTTCCTACCATCAAGGGAAAAGTGGTCAAGGTCATGTTTGGTTACTTTTTCCGCCCTGAGGCCTCGGAGCTGGCCAGGAAAAATGACATCATCCCCGTCGTCTCCTACCAACGCTGAGTCCCTGATCAGAACTCAGTGCCAGGTGTTCAGTAATCAGTGACCGGTCGCAATTGCCCAGAAACCACTAATGGGTTTCCCTTGCCATGCAGATCATCAAACTGAAATGGATCGCTTTCTTACTGGGAGCCGCCGCCGCAGCCCTCATGGCCCATGGACCCCTTGTGGCACTGAGAGAGCTTTCCTCCCGGGACGAGATGTATTCCCATATACCTCTGATACCTGTGGCGGCTCTGTACTTTTTTTGGGTGAGCCGCAAGAAGGTGGAGTGCGTCTCGGGATGGTCCCCGGCCATGGGGGCCCTCGCGGGTGTGTCTGGCTTGATTCTTTACTGGGGCGTGACTCGCCTGGGAGATGCTCTTCAACCCCAGGACCGCATCGCCATTCAGATTTTCTTCTTGGTCATCGTGGTGCAGGCGGTCTTTGTGACCCTTTTCGGGCTCAAAGCTGCCAAAGAGGGGGCATTCCCCCTGCTTTTTCTGTTTCTTGTGGTGCCTTTTCCAAGCATTGTCCAAGACTGGGTGGTAAGCTTGCTCCAGAGAGGCTCGGCAGAAGCCACACACCTGATATTCAGTCTCACCTGGGTGCCATTTTTCAGGGATGGCTTCGTGTTCCAGGTGCCTGGGATAAGCATCGAGGTGGCCCCCCAGTGCGGAGGTATAAGAAGCGGCATAGCCTTGGCCATAACCTGCCTTGTGGCAGGAAAGCTCTTTCTTGCAAGAGCATGGAGCCGGGTGGCACTTATCGTGGCATGTGTGCCCATCACCATATTCAAAAACGGGCTTCGCATAGTGGGTCTGACCCTGGGGGCCATATACATAGATCCCAGGATCTTGGAAAGTCAACTCCACAGAAGTGGAGGGATTCCGTTTTTCGCCTTGGCCATGGCCATGACAGCTCCTGTGCTTTGGGCACTGTACAAGCTGGAGAATCGCCGTCGGAAACCCTCGGAGCCTCGGGGGCAGGAGCCAGAGAGCTCTGGCTCCAAAGCCGCAAGCCCGGGGGAAGGCAATGCGGAAAACGCCTGAGAAGACTTGGAAAGTTCTGAGACGCAAGGCCCGAGGGCAGGGATGGGAGAGCAGCTGAATGCAGCCTGAGGTTTTTCTTTGCTTGGGCGGGGCGGCCTCGGCACTTCTGGTGGCCGGGCTGGCTGTGTGGAGGTGGGAGAGATCTTGGGTGGTCTTCTGGTTTGTGTTGGGCATGCTGGGATTCGCCCTGGAAGGGGCCATGGTGGGTCTCAGTCCAGAGAGCCTCGATCCCCAGAGGGTCCTTTCCTTTCACCGCTGGTACTGGGCTGTGGCAGCAGTCCTGCCAGGCATATGGCTTGCCTTCAGCCTGGGTTTTGCCAGGGTCGGCCGGGGTATGCCTTCGGGCCCTTGGAGATGGGCTGTTACCGGGCTCTTGGTCGTACCCGCTGTCTTGGCTTTTCCGGGCAGCGGATGGCTTTTCACGGGCCTGGCCCTGAGGGAGACCTCCTGGGATTGGTTCCTGCCCCTTGACTGGCCGGGCAAGGTTTTCATGGGAGTGACTGTCTTGGGCTGGGTCTTGAGCCTGGCCAATCTGGAGAGGACCTTTCGTCATGCAGTGGGAAGGTCCAAGTGGCAGATCAAGTTCCTGATCTTCGGCCTGGGAGGATTGGGTGCACTGCAGGTTTACATAGCCGGCCAGGCACTGCTTTTCCGAGGTGTGGATACCACTTTAGAGCGAGTCAACGCTCTGGCGATTCTTCCAGCATCGCTCTTTCTGGGTATCGGGGTATGGAGATGCGGGGTCAGGGAGGTGCGCCTGCAGATATCCCACTCGGCCCTTTATCATTCCATCACCTTCCTGGTAGTGGGGCTTTACTTTCTGCTGGCCGGAGCCGCTGCCCAGTTGCTGGTCTTGCTGGGGGCCCTGGAGGGTATCCACTACAAGATCCTTTTTCTCTTTGTGGTGGTATGCGGGGCCGGTGCAATCTTTTTCTCAGACCGGGTGCGCTACAGGATCCGCAAGTTCATCAGACAGAATTTTGTGAAATCCAGATACGACTACAGAGATGTCTGGAACCGCTTCACCAGCAGGACCACTGGCTTGATGGAGCCCAGGGAGCTTTGCCGCGAGGCCGTGAAGTTTTTGGCCGAGACCATGGAAGCCCTTTCGGTGAGTGCATGGCTTCTGGAAAAAAAAGATGGCAATCTCAGGCTTGCAGCCTCAACGGTTTATCCGGAGGGGCAAAACATGGAGGTGCCCCTAGGAGACATGGAGGCGGTCGAGCTGCTTGCCATCTTGAACGAGCATCCCTTACCCGTGGTGGACCTGGAATCTGATGTGGGCGAGCGGCTTTCCCTTTGGAAAGACTTTGCCTCTGGGTTCCTGGAGGATGCCATGATCCGTTATTGTGTGCCCCTTTCAGCAGGGGGAAGGCTCTTGGGCCTTGTGACAGTGGGGGAGAGAATCCGCTGGGTCCCGTTGACCGAAGAGGACAAGGAGCTCCTGAGGACCCTCGTGGATCAGATGGCCATGGGTCTCGTGCAGTTCCAGCTCTCCGAAGAGCTGAGAGAGGCCAGGGAGATGGAGGCCTTCCAGGCCATGTCGGCCTTCCTGGTGCACGATCTCAAGAACCTCTCTGCCAAGCTGGCCCTGACAGCCCAAAACCTGCCCGAGTACTTCCAGGAGCCCGAGTTCAGGAAGGACGCCGTGAGGGTAATCACCCAAAGCGTGGAAAAGATCAAGGCCATGTGCAGCCAGTTGGGGCTCATGAGAAAAGGCTTGGAGCTGAATCTGCAGGAAGAGGATCTGAACTCACTGGTGCAGAGCTCTGTAAAGGAAATCGACGGTCTCTTGAAGACCAGTGTGGAGGAAGACCTGGGACCTCTGCCCAAGACAAGAATGGACCGGGAGCTGATCAAGCGTGTCTTGATCAACCTGCTCTTGAACGCCAACGAGGCCATCCAGGAAGAGGGTCGAATCAGGGTAAGTACAAGGCACTTTGAGGGATGGCTGGAGCTTACCGTATGGGACAACGGTAAAGGCATGTCCAAGGAATTCCTGGAAAAATCCCTATTCAGACCCTTTCGAAGCACCAAGACCCATGGTATGGGAATAGGGCTCTTCCAGTGCAAAAGCATAGTGGAAGCCCATGGTGGCAGGATCGAGGTGGAAAGCCAGGAAGGGCAGGGAACCAGGGTGAGGGTGGTGCTGAGCAAATCTCCATAACCATGCCCATAGAGGGGAGAGAGATTAAAGACTGTCGGATTTCTTTACTGATTGGGATTCGGCCTTCAGGATGAGAAGCTGAAGTCAAAAAACTTTGCTTCTGAAACCTGCCCGAAAGAAACAAGGACTCTCGGTCGCATCCAAAGGAAAAAAAATCAGTTAGATCTAGAAGTTATACGACACGAACCAAAGAAGACTCAATAAATCCTGGATCTGACCCAGGGCCTGTGGGACAGTGGGAAAATCTCTTGGCATGATTCTCTCTAATAAAAATTATTGGGGATATCAAAGTGAGGAATACATGAGAACCCTTGAGATCCTGACACAGTTGAAAAAAGCCCTTTTTTCTTTGGCTCTCTTGTTTGTATGGGCAGGGGCTTCATGGGCTTGCCCCACCCTGCAACTGGACATAGCGGGAGGGACATATAGTCAGCCGGGCGACGGTCAGACAAAAGAGACCATAGTGGCCCCAGAGGATAAATTTACCTTGTATGCCTTCTTGATTCCCAATAGTAGCAATACACTGCAGGATACCTACTACATCTCGGCGGCCATAGTGCCCAAGGTGGAGGAGCCTGGGGAGAATTTGGGATCGTTTGTTTTCAGTGACGAGACGATAAACGTGACGAGTGGCATGACCTATGGAATCCCGCCATTGGAGACTATGGTGACTCAGTTGTGGGATCGAGGAGATCTGCCGAGGCATGGCATCTATGAGACTTATTTTGCGGAGTTTAAGTTCAATTTCAATGCATCCCAGTCCGTTCCGTCCTATGATACAGCTTTGAGGGCTCAGAATAACTGGGCAATTCCCCCTGACTCCACAGGGTTAAATATGTATTACGTAACCTTTGAAGTGGATGTCTCAGGCCTTGCCCCAGGCTACATAATCCATTTTGATCTTTACAACAGTACGATCAGGTGTAACGGAGATGTGGATGTGACCAAGTTCGCTCCCTTTTCCCACGATGCAGAAAGCAAGGTGCCAGAGTCCTCGAGCCTCTTTCTCCTTGGGGCCGGCCTTTTGGGGGTGGTGATTCTGGCCAAAAGAAAACGGCCCAGGCGCCTGGATTAGAAACAGGCCCAAGAAAACCCGCCCATAACCCCCGTCATTTCTTTGCCTTTCTGGTTGTGTCCTCAAAAGGGCTCAAGCTCTTTGGAACCTGGAGGCGCTGCCCAGGATATGACCGGTCTTGTGGATCAGCGGGCGGGGCGAGAATGAACCTGAGCCTGGAGCTGATCAAAAGGCTCTAGCGGGTTGAGCCCGGCCCAAGGAATGAGCTGATCTAGCCCAATTAACCCAGGTAACCCGACTCTTTTTTGGTCTTGCTCACACCTGCCGCTCTAGGTATGCTCTAGCCTGTAAGGGAGCCTGCAGGAGAGCTCTGCCCATGAGCGTAAAGGACAAGCCGCGGCTTCTCATAGTGGAGGATGACCAGGACCTGGCCACGCAACTCAGGTGGGCCCTGGCCAGACACTACGAGGTGGATGCAGCCCAAGATGCAGCTTCGGCCCTGAGGATTTTCAAGAAGGCAAGGTCCAAACTGGTCACTTTGGACCTGGGGCTTCCCCCGGATCCAGGGGGGGTCAAGGAAGGCTTCACTGTCTTGGGCAATCTCCTGGAATCTGACCCCATGGTCAAGGTGATAGTGATAACAGGCAGGCAGGAGAGGGAACACGGCCTCAAGGCCGTGGCCATGGGCGCCTACGATTACATGAGCAAGCCAGTGGACGTGCAGGAGCTGGAAGTGGTGCTCAAGAGGGCCTTGCATGTGAGGGCCCTGGAAGAAGAGAATCAGGCCCTGGAGGCCAGGGAGCAGCGGGCATCGGCAGGGGAGATGCTCTGGGCCAGCAAGGTCATGGAGGAGGTCTGGGTAAAGATCCAAAGAGCGGCCAAGACAGATGCTCCGGTTCTTTTGCTGGGGGAGACGGGCACAGGCAAGGAGCTTGCCGCCAAGGCCATCCACGGGCTGAGCCCCAGAAGAAACGCTGCCTTTGTGCCCATAGACTGCGGGGCAATACCCGAGAGCCTCCTGGAAAGCGAACTCTTCGGCCATGAGAAAGGGGCCTTCACAGGAGCCCACACCACCAGGAAAGGCCGGGTGGAGGCAGCTCAGGGGGGCACGCTTTTTCTGGACGAGGTGGGAGATCTGCCGGCAAGTCTCCAGATGAAGCTCCTTAGGCTCTTGCAGGAACAACGTTTTCAGCGCGTGGGGGGCAGGCAGTGGATACAAGTGGATGCCCGGTTCGTGTCGGCCACCAACAGGGACCTGGGGCAGGCCATTAAGGAAGGCAGGTTTCGGGAAGATGTGTACTTTCGCCTGGGGGTGGTGGTCATAGAGCTTCCACCTCTTAGGCACAGGTCCGGAGATGTGACCCTTTTGGCCAATGGTTTTCTGGAGCGGTTCAAAGGGGACTCTGGTAAGAGGCTGAAGGGTTTCACCAGAGAGGCCCTGGAGGCCATGGAGTCCCATCAGTGGCCTGGAAACGTCCGAGAGCTGGAAAACAGGGTTCGAAGGGCGGTCATAATGGCCAAGGGTTCCAGAATAACAGCCACAGACCTGGACCTGGAGGCTCAAAGCAAAGCATTGCAGGATCTGGATCTTCGCTCGGCCAGAGAGGCCCTGGAAAAGGAGATGGTGGAGAAAGCCCTGGCCAGATGTGGTGGAAACCTGACCCAGGCGGCCCAGATCCTGGGCATAAGCAGGCCAACCCTCTATGATCTGATGGATAAGCTGGGCATAAGGAAAGAGGCACAGGGCGAGTAAAAACAGCACAGAGCACAGAGCAAGCAACAACAACAGCACAGAGCACAGGGCACAGGGCAGACAGAAGCGGCACAGGGCACAGAGCACAGGGCAAGCAACAACAACAGCACAGGGCAGACAGAAGCGGCACAGGGCACAGGGCACCAGGGTAATGAACATGGCGGAATCGTGGGATACCTGGAGAAAGATTAGGGTGCTTTTTGTGGGGGCATTTCTTGTTGCTGGAGTCAGCAATGGGGCTGCCCAGTCAGTGGACAACCCAACCATTCGAGTTGCCGAATATGGACTCTTGGCCGAGACCCCATTTTACATGGAAGAGCGCACCAACCACCTTCCTTTCAGGTTGCCTGAAAAGACCTGTAACAAGGACGCAGACTGCCGCTGGACCCTGGACGAGACAAGACTCCACCTGAAAATAAAGGCTACCAGGGGAAGAAAAATAGTGCGGGTGATCAAGCAGGTAAACCGTGAGGATCCTGAAACAATTTTTGAGAGCACAGAGGGGGTCGGAAGTCTTATGCAGCCTGTTTTCTTGAGACCCGGCGGGATTCGGCTGCCCTGTCGTCAACCAGGCGAGCCCCTGTTCCCGGAGGAGCAGGAGGAGTACCTCACGGTGGAGGCCTTTGAAACCGGTCCAGACCGAGAGGAAAAGGTTGTGGAGCGTTCCACCCAGGTGGTCATAATATACCGATATAGATGTCTCAAGGACCCCACGGTGCCTTAGCATGGATACCGGGGGAGCTCTTGGGGGCCTGGATGAAAGCCAAGGAGCATCCAAGCACGGCAGGGTGGGCTTGGATGATTGGTGGGATGCAAAAAAGGGGAGGCACGAGATGGCTTCTGCCATGAGAAGGCCTTGGGGAGTCTTGTGGGTGCTTGTGTTGGGCCTGGCTTTGAGTCTAGGGGCAGGCTGTGGGGACAAGCAGGCCAAGAAAGCCAAGCACATGGAAAAGGGCAATGCTTTCTTGGAGCAGGGCAAACTCACAGAGGCCATAATCGAGTTCAAGAATGCCGTGCAACTGGATCCGGGGGATGGGCAGGCCCAATATGCTCTTGGCCGGGCTTTGTTGCGCAAGGGATCTGTTACCGAGGCCTTTGGAGCTTTTTCCCAGGCCGTCAAGCTGGATGAAGGTCTTCTGGAAGCCCATCTTGGTCTGGGACGCCTCTATCTTCTGGGCAAGGATTGGGCAAAGGCCAGGGAAAGGGCTGAGCTGGTTCTCCAAAAAGACCCTACCAACCTGGAAGCGCACCTTCTCATGGCAGATGCGCTCATGATGGAAGGAAAGCTGGATCAGGCCATAGAATACCAGCAAAAGGGCCTGGAGTTGAAACCGGATCGGCCTGGCACAGGTATCCACCTGGCCACCATGTACCTCCTCAAGGGGGAGCCAGAAAAAGCCGAGGAGGTGCTCTTGCAGGAGATCAAGAAGGATCCCAAGTCAGCTTCTCCCAGGCTGGCCCTTGGCCGCATGTACCTCATGACAAGGCGACAGGATCAGGCTGAAAGGACTTTCTTGGAACTTCTGGATGTGGAACCAGGAAACCTGCCTGCCATAAGGGATCTGGCCAGGCTTTACACGGCCCAGGGCAAGCCCCAAGAAGGGGAAAGGGTTTTTCTGGAGGCCGTGGCCAAAGAGCCCAAACGCTCGGACCTGCGCCTGGCTCTGGGGGATTTCTATGTTGCCTGGGGAAAAACCGATCAGGCAGTTGCCCAGTTCAGGGAGGCCAGGGATCTGGACCCCAGAAATCTGGCTGCCCGGGAGCGACTGGTGGACTACCATCTGGCCCAAAAGGAGTTCCACCAGGCCAGGGTCTATGTGGATGAAATCAAAAAAAGAATTCCAGGGCAGCCTGGGGGAGTCATGTTGGAAGGCAGGCTTCTTCTGGCCGAGAGGCGCTACGAGGAGGCCGTGGCAGCACTTCAAAGCCTGGTGAAACAGGCCCCCAATCACCCCCAGGCGCATTTCCTCCTGGCTCTGGGCTTCTTGGGCAAGGGGGATCTTCAGCAGGGCAAGACAGCCCTGATAAAGTGCCTGGAACTGGCTCCTGCCCACCTGCAGGCCAGGGAGCTTCTGGCGGATCTTCACCTTCGAACAGGAGCCCGGGAAGAGGCCCTTGCCGAGGCCCAGCGCCTGGCAGAGACAGCTCCCAAGAACTGGAGGGCTTACCAGATGTTGGCCAGGGCCCAGATGGCCAAGGGGGACTTGAAGAAGGCCAAAGGCGCTTTGGAGGAGATGATAAAGCTGGCCCCAGAGAAATCCTCAGGGCCTTACATGATGGGGCTCATTGCCCTGGCCGAGAAGAAGGAGGATCAGGCTGCCGAGATGTTCGCCAAGGCCTTGGCCCTAGACCCCCAGGACACAGGGGCCTTGAGAATGCTGGTGGCCCACCAACTGAGAAGGGGTGAAGAGGAAAAGGCCAAGAATCTGGTGGAGGAACATCTTTCCAGGTTTCCCAGGCACGCACCATTCCATCATATAAAGGGAGCGCTTCTGTCGGCCCTGGGGAAAACTCAGGAGGCAGAGGAGAGCTACCGTAAGGCCATGGAAATGGATCCCTTGAAACCCGAGCCCTACATAGCCCTGGCAATGCTCTATGCCAGGGAGGAGCGTCTTGATCAGGCTGCAGCCATGTACGCCAAGGCCCTGGAAAAGGATCCCAAGGCCCTTGCACCCAAAATGGCACTGGGAGCCATCTACGAAAAGCAGGGCAACAAGGCCAAGGCCAAGGAGACCTATGAGCAGCTCCTGGCTCTGGATCCGGATTTCCCGCCTGCTTTGAACAACCTGGCCTGGATGGAGCTTGAGCAGGGCGGGAACCTGGATCTTGCCCTGAGCATGGCCCAGAGGGCCAAAGAGAGGGCCCCTCAGGAGCCCGCAGTATCCGACACCTTAGGGTGGGCCTACCACCTAAAAGGGCTTCCCACCATGGCCCTTCCTCTGATTCAGGAGGCCCTGGAGAAAATGCCAGAAAACCCAACGGTCCTGTACCACCTGGGGGTTGTGCTGGCCAAGCTGGGCCGTCAGGAAGAAGCCAGGGGGGCTTTGGAAAAGGCCCTAAATGTGGGCCAGAAACATCCCTTTCCGGAAAAGGAGGAGGCAGCCAAGCTCTTGGAGAGACTCTCCGGCCCCCAAACCGGCAATCCCAGACCGGCCGAAGGCAAGAATTGATGGGTCAGTACCTGGCTGTTATGCGGAAAAAAAACCTGTTGTTGGAATACCCCGAGGCTGTGGAGGTGGTTTGCTCCACATGCTGATACTCCAGGCTGGCTGTAAGCCACCTGAATATAATGGCATTGAGGGAGGGTCTGACCTGCCAGATGGTCCTCTTCCCGCTGGAGGGAAAGTCGTAATCGCCCACACTGCCGTCTAGGCCCAGAAACAGGTGCCTGGCAAGATCATAGCGAAAACTCACACCTGCTGCATAGAATGTTCCGAAGCCCAGATTCTCGGCATCACCATAGCTTTCCGTGTAACCGCCCCTCAGATAACCTCTTCCCTGGAACCTTCTCCAGCGCACCGTGATGGAGGCCTCTCCCTCTGGTTTTCCGTCTGACTTGCCTTCCTCTGGCACCTGGAAGAAATACCCGGCTCGCACAGCCCCCGAGACCAAGGGACTGAAGGCGTGCTCGGCCCCCAGAGCGCCCCTGTAAACCACATAATCAATGCTCTCCTGTGGAACAAAATCTCGGTTGGAAAATCCGGCCTGCGCATAAACAGTGGTGTGGGGGTTCAACCTGTGTTTGAAGGCAAAGCTGCCGTCTTGGCCTTCGAAGTCCGAGGAGGCCACGAATTGGGCCTTGGTATAGCTCAGCTCGTAACTCAGGCCCCACTGGGGCACAAACCAGTGCTCCCCCCTCAGCCCCACCGTGTCTCGGGTGGAATCCCTGGTGGTTTCCTGGTCGTTTCTGTACATCTCGTTTCTGTAACGCAGGGAAACCCAATCATCCCTGTCATAGCGCCACTCCAGGACGGGCTGGAAGCTGTTTCTGATATACTGTGAGCGGGTCAGCCTAGTGCCTACCCTGTACTCCGTTGGACCAGGCACCTCATCCGGGGGGGGAGGCTCTTCAGGCAGGAGCACCTCCCTGGGCTCGTCCGAGAGGGTGAAGTTGTCCAGAAGACGCAAGGTCAGGTTTCTCACCAGGGCCTGACGCAGATCCAGGTTGGCCGTGTGGCCCAGGAAGTTGAGGTCCTTGTTTCTGGCATAGAGATTCACGTTCAGATGGTAGTCCAGGGCCATCTGGCCGGTCTTGGTGTCCAAAAGGAGCTGCCCGCCAGGGGAGACTGTGGTTATGAAGTCCCTCTGGGGATTCTCAGAGGACAAGTTCAGGTTGTCGTTGTACTGTTCTTGAAGGGTGACATCCAGATGCCATTCTGTTTTAATCTGAGCCGTGGAGACCCAGGGGTAGCAACACAGGCAAAAGAGGCCCACTGCTAAAAAAGATGAGAACACGAGCCGCTTCAGATCATGTTCTTTCTTTTCCCTGGGGGGGACGCCCAATTTTGGATCTCCCGTTTTTTCCCCTCCTGATGGTGCAACTTCCGCCGCAGCATTGTATGATTGAATATCATGTGATGCAAGAGAAAAAGACCAAACTCCGGGCAATTGGCAATGAAAAGGTTGGAAAGTACAGCAGAGGCAGGGACAGAACAGGCCAGGAATACTGGAAAAAAAGGGGGGAGGGAAGAATGAAAAGATCTTTGCTGGTCTGGGGGATGGGTGTGGCAGGCTTCTTGGGTTTGTTGGCCATGGTGTACCCTTGCATGGCCGAGCAGAAAACCTCTGGAGGGGTTTCCGAGGATTACATCATTTCGGTGCACGACGTGCTGGACATACATGTCTGGAAGGAGCCTGAGTTGAGTAGAGAGGTGGTGGTCAGGGAAGATGGCAAGATATCCATACCCCTGGTCGACGATCTTCAGGCCGCAGGACAGACCCCCGTGGAACTCAAAAAGAGTATCGCTAAAAAGCTCTCGGATTTTCTGGCCGATCCCCAGGTCACGGTCATAGTCAAGATTCCCAAGAAGTACAAGGTCTTTGTCACTGGAAACGTAACCAAGCCGGGGCAATATGAATCCCCTCACCCGGTGACGCCCCTGCAGGCCGTGGCCATGGCCGGTGGGCTCAATGAGTGGGCCTCCAGCAAGCTGATAATCCTGAGCATGGAAGGAGGAAAGCCCACCAGGAGGGTGCTCAATTACAAGGAGGTGGTCTCCGGGGAGTCTCTGGAGGAGAACCTGCCACTGAAGTCAGGGGACACGGTCATAGTGCCTTGAGGCACAAGAAAAAAGAGGAGAAAGCTCCATGTTGAATTTGGCTAGAAAGCCCAAGCCCGAAGATTACCTGGCCTTTGTCTGGAGAAGGAAGTGGTTGATCCTCATACCTTTTGTGCTGGTCTCAGGTCTGGGCCTGGCAGTGGTGTTTCATCTGCCCAAGCTCTACAGATCCACGACCCTCATCATGCTGGTGCCCCAGAGGGTGCCCACGGAGTATATCCGCCCCACGGTCACCACCACCGTGGAGGAACGCCTTCAGAGCATCGCAACCCAGGTGCTAAGCAGAACCAATCTGCAGACCATCATTGATGAGTTCAACCTATATCCCAAGATGACAGCCAGCTCTTCCAAAGAGGAGGTGCTGGAGTTCATGCGCTCCAACATCGAGATAGAGTTGAAAAGAGGGCAGAAAGGGGGCCCCAGGAAAGAGACCGTTGATGCCTTTGAACTTTCCTTTTCCCACTCAGATCCCAGGACCGCCATGCTGGTCACCAATAGACTGGCCTCCTTCTTCATAGAGCAGAACCTGAAATTGAGGGAGCAGCAGGCAGAGAGCACGGCCTCTTTCCTGGCAGACCAGCTAAAGAAGGTGGAGGCTGATCTGGCAGCCAGGGAGCAGGAGATAGCCCAGTTCAAGGTGAAGCACATGGGTGTGCTTCCTGAGCAGGTCTCGGCCAATTTGGGAATGCTCCAGCAGCTCCAGATGCAGTACCAGAGGCTAAATGACAGCATCCGCTCAGCTGAGGACAGAAAGGTGCTCTATGTCAACCAGATAGCAGAGCTGAGGAGATTTTGGGCCTCTGCAAGGGCCGAGGAGGCCGGGCTTCAGGAAGACATCCCGGCCGGCCCAGGCCAGCCCACGACCCTGGAGCAACTGGAGGCCAACCTGGCCCAGCTAAGAGCCAAGTACACGGAAAAACATCCGGACGTGGTGGCCCTGAAAAAAAGGGTGGAGGAGGCCAGGCAGGCTGGATCTGCTGTGGCAGGGACAACGCCAGAGGGCCAGAGACAGGCCCGCTCGAGAAGGACCGCAGCCGGCAGGAGCGGGCCTGACCAGACAGAGACCATGATAGCCAACGTGCAGGCCCAGCTGGCGGCCACAGAGTCCGAGATTCGCCAGCTCAGGGCAGAGGAGCTCAAGCTCAAGGCCAGGATCAGGGAATATGAGGAGCGCATCGAGACAGCCCCACAGATAGAGCAGATGATGACCGACCTGACAAGAGGCTATGACAACACCAGGAAGCTCTATGAATCCCTGCTGGCCAAGAAGCTGGAGGCCGAGCAGGCAAAGGCCATGGAGCAACGCCAGCAGGGTGAGCAGTTCCGCATACTGGATCCGGCGCAGATGCCCACCAAACCCTGGAAGCCTGATATGAGAAAGATGATAGTGCTTTGCTTGGTTGCAGGATTGGGGGCAGGTCTGGGGCTGGCCCTTCTTGCAGATTACAGGGACCGCTCCTTCAAAGACCCGGAGGACCTGGAGGCTTTCACGGGACTCAAGGTGGTGGCAATATTGCCGAGGATAGAGATTAGGGAGGAGGCTTCTTCCCCAAGGCGCAAGGGCGCCGAGGTCTGAGCCACAGGACAAGAGGCATCCATAGGCACCCAAAAGAGGTAGTGCAAATGTATGAATCCTTCTTCGGTCTCGAGAAAAAGCCCTTCGAGATCACCCCTGATCCTGCCTTCATGTATGCCAGCCAGCAGCACAAGGAGGCCTTGGCAAGCCTCATATACGGGGTAAAGGAAAAAAAGGGCCTCATGGTGCTCACAGGCGAGGTGGGTACAGGAAAAACTCTTCTGGTGCGATGTCTTCTCCAGATGTTGGATCCAGGCACCAAGACGGGCTACATAATAAATCCCAGACTGAGCCTCATGGAGTTCTTCCAAAGCGTTGCGCACGAGTTCGGTCTGGGTGGGGATCTCTCCACCAAGGCGGCCTTCCTGGAACGCATGAACCACTTTCTTCTGGAAACAGCTTCCAGGGGAGACAGGGCTGTGCTGATAGTGGATGAGGCCCAGAACCTGGGACTGCCCATCTTGGAGGAAATAAGACTCCTGATGAACCTGGAGACCTCAAAGCAGAAGCTGCTCCAGGTCATACTGGCGGGCCAGCCGGAGCTGCACAAGATAATAGAGTTTAGTTGCATGAGGCAGTTTAAACAAAGGATCAGCCTAAGGGCGCATCTCAACCCATTGAGCAAAAAGGAGACGGCCCTTTACATCAGGAGAAGGCTGGAGGTGGCAGGCCTGAGCCAAGGTGAAATCTTTGATGCAAGATCTGTGGCCCTGATTCACAAGTACAGCTCTGGGATCCCGAGACTCATCAACGTGGTTTGCGATAATTCCATGCTTACGGCCTATGCCTTGGGAAAAAAGAGGGTGAGTCCGGCCGTGGTCAGGGAGGTCATAGGGGACCTGGAGGGAAAGGGACTCAAGAGAGCCGATGATCTGGTGTGGCCCAGGGATGAGCGGGATCTCTTGCAGGAGTGGGCCATGCCCAGGAACTCCAAAAGAGCTTCCGGAGCCCGCTGGGTCTGGGTGGCAGGGGCAGTGGTTGTGGCCCTGGCAGGGGCCCTGGCTGCCCTGGGAGGGGGCTCTCAGTGGTTTCCCAGGGTCTGGGCAGGTCTCAAGAGGTTCTTGGATCTGGCCGGGTGAGCCCGGGGGCCAGGGCTGGTTTCATGAAACAAGATCCAGTGGGCCCGAAGGTTTTTTGCCCAGGCCCCATGCTGAGAGGAGGTGAAAGTATTTGAGCAAGGTATTCGAGGCATTGCAAAAGGCTGAGAAAGACAAGGTTGTGCCCAAGCCTACCATTCAGGGCCCGGCCCCTGGAGCCAAAGAGGAGCAGGAGCCCATCCCAGCGGAAGTGGCCTCCTTGGCCTCAATGCTGGAGAGAGCCAGGGAGGGACAATTGCCTGCCTTGAGCCCATGGCTTCTGGTATACAATCGCGGGTATGGACAGGTGGTGGAACAGATCAAGAGGCTCAGGACCCACATCTTGCATTCCCACCCTGGTTCAAAAGCCCCTAGGGTGATCCTGGTCACAAGTGCTTCGGCTGGTGAGGGCAAATCCCTGGTTTCGGCCAATCTTGCGGCCAGTATTGCACAGGGGATAAGAGAGTCGGCCTGGCTCGTGGATGCTGATCTTCGTCACGGAAGACTGCACCGTTTCTTCGGCATGAAGCCTGCCCCTGGGCTTTCGGACTATCTGGCCGGGGAGTTGGATCTTGAGCAGGTGCTCAGGGAGACCGGGATACAGAAGCTCTCCTTCATAGCTTCGGGATCCAACAGGGAAAATCCCATAGAATTGATCTCCTCGGAAAGGATGAAATCCCTTTTGGAGAAGATCAGCTCCCAGGAAGAGGAGACCTTTGTGGTCCTGGATAGTACTCCAGCCCTTCTGACCAGCGAACCTCGCATTTTGGCCCAGATGGCCGATGGGGTGGTCTTTGTGGTGCGCCATGACCTGACCCCCAGAAATGGGCTGAAAGAGGCCATGGAATACTTTCCCAAAGAAAAAATACTGGCACTGGTCTTCAATGATGTACCTCCCCAAGCTCTGAAGCTCTACGGACATGCATACGGGGCTTATTACTATGGGGGAGCCTACAAGCCCAAAGATGAAAAGACCCGTTTCTGAAACCGGGGGAAGCCCAAGGCAATGATCCCATGGGCTGTGTCGGATTTTCTTACGCTTGTGATGTGCTAGCCAAAATCTCTTGGGTTGAAAGCAACTAGCAAGTCCCATGGCTCCCAATGTGGAAACAGTGGAGCTTAGGCTCTGCTCAAGTAAATTCATCCTTTCTGGATTTAAAAGCCAAGGCCTTCCCACAGGGAAGTGGCCCCAGAGCTAAGCTATTCTGGCTAGGATTTCATGAGCTTTATCTTCACCCTTTCTTGGGGATCCTGAAAGCCAAGATATTCTGCCCCCCCAACCGGGACCCTTGGTGTCGGATCATCTTACAACTTTGGGCTGTTGGAAGAGGCTCTGGAGGAAAAGCTTCTAGCCATATTTTCAACGAAAAGACTTTATATGCAAATAGTTAGAAGCTTTGGAGCCTGATTGCAGGCTTTGGGAGATGCACATGTCCCTCAAAAAAATTTGTTGAACCACTTCCCCTTGTTTGAAAAAGGCTCTTGCCAGAATAACTCAAAGAAACTCCATTAGTTGAGCTTACAAGGACTCGAGGGTGAGGCTCTCTTGTGCCATGGAGGTCAAGGACAAAAGGAAACCAAGGGCAAAATTTGGCACAAATATGGCTTTTCAGAGTCAAAAACTTGCGCATGGGGAGCTCAGGCCTGAGGTCTGGGTTTGAGGGGCATGCTAGATCCCCTGGGTGGTCTGGGGTAGGGGCCGGCTCAGAGGATCAGAAACAGAATTCCAGCCCAGATAAGGGCGCTTAGGAATGCTCCCAGGAGGATTCCTTTCATGAATCTTGCTCCCGAGCGCATATCTTCCATGAGGCCACAGGCAGCCTCAAAGGAGACATCTTTCCCCTGCTCCAATGGAGGGGCCGGGGAAGAACCATGTAGGCTTTCCTTTTGGGGTGCAAAGCAGGGCTCTTGTGGAAAGACATCAGGAGCACAATGTTCCATGGCGTATTTCCTCCCAGCTGGTCTTGCCTTACTGGATCACGAATCCTCCCTGGGAAGAGGCTCGGCACGCTCCATGGCTTGTGGAGCGAACAACTATCTTGTAACCGGAGCCGGGCTTAAGCTCCTGGGGCAAGGGCCAGAGCAGTTGGCCCGTGTTGGGCACATTGGCTCCTATGAGCCTGATGCGCCTGGAGCCCTTGTGCAAGGCCACAGAGACCCACTCCCCGCAGAAGCCCTCCGGGGTCCAACTGATGGGCAGATCCTCTCCTCTTGGGAAAACCGAGCCCTCCCCTGGGGCCACAACCTGCGGCTCCAATATGGCAAAGCTCTCCTGGGATTGGGCCTGCTCCTGAGGCAGTTGTCTGCCTTGAACTCTTATGATGTAACCTTCTCCGGCCGGGAATTTTTTGCCCATGCGAAGCAAAAAGGAGCCGTGGTTGGGGGTAAAAGAGCCAAGAGTGATGCTGCCAGATGGACTCACCAGTTCCAGGGACACATGGGAAGAATCGAAGCCAGCCCAGCGGATCTCATAAACGCAGCCTCTGGCCCATGTTATGCCTGCACCATTGGGATAGATGAGCCTGGGATCTGCGTAAAGATCCGCAAAGACCTCCTGGCTGTAGCCGCTTTCCAGCCCATCCAGGTTGACCGCTTTGACTGCAAAGTACCAACCTCCCTGGTAAAGGTCCAGGGTATATTTGCAAACTCCCCCAAGGCATTGCCTGGAGCTGACCCTTTGTCGGAAGGTGTAATCTCCAGAGCAGTTACCGTAATAGAGGCGATAAAAGCTTATGCGGTCCTGTGGGGGGGACTCATCCCATGCCAAGGTGACCTGAAGAGCCTGAGCCTTGCCCACGAGAAAAAAAGAGAAAAGGCTTATCAGGCCACCAGCATATATGGCAAGAACCGTTGGTTTTTTGTCATTGCGAGTCAAAAAAATTCCTCCACAGGGGGAAAAAAGATCCTGGGAATTTCATATATCAAAACCCCTGATGACGGATCTGGCTCCTTTGCCCACAGGATGGGCTTGCGCATCTCACATGAACTAGCAGAAATGATGCCAAGCTCCAGGCATCTTTTGGGGGCCGGGCTCAACAAGCCAAGGCCGCAAAAGCCTGTTGCAAATGACTCTTGAGGGGGAGGTCCTTCTTGGAGAGAAGGGTGCAAGAGAACAAAGCCCATGGTATTTCTTGGAGCCAATGACCTGTGGGCGGCCATCTTGGACATGATGGCTCCTAGGTCCAGAGGTGATTCAGTAAATATAGAGGCTTGTAGCATCTAAAAATTTAAATGTCAAGTGAAGAAATGATATTTAACCATCTGAATTTGCATGATATCATCGAGTCGAACAAATGCACCTTTTGCAGCGCCTTCCCATTTTGTCTTTTGCACAAGGGAAGATGGGCCTATCATACAGGAGATGGGGTGATCTGTTTGCCAGGAGCCAAGGGAACCGGGGGTTGCACTCCTGGGGGATAAGATGATCTAAGTGCGCGATCCGGGTTGTTGCCTCAAAGCTTCGGTTGCAGGATCTTTTGGGACTCGGGGTCATTGAAGGGCTCTTGCCATAGGAAATCTTACTGAGAAAAAGATTTTGGAGCTTGGGAAAGTAATCTTTGGGAGCAGGGTTTGAATGCCTGAGAGCTTGGGGGATAAAAAGGAGAATTTCATTTGAATCCCCACCTGGGGTGGGATAAACTGCAAGTGTTTGGTGAGGGGGGGGAATGGAAAGGCTGGCAATGGAACCCAGGGTCGAGTGTGACATGCCAGGCTTGGTGGAAAAAAGAGTAGCCGAGAGGCGCATGGGTGAGAGAAGGCAGGGTGAGAGGAGGCAGGCCTCTTTAAACTACAAACTCCTCCTTCTGGGGATTGCATGCAGAAGAAGCGGTCAGGACAGAAGAGTCTCTGAGAGACGTCGAGGCGAAAGAAGAGCCAGCAATTCCTGTTAGATAATTCCCACTCGGGTCATGTACCCAAGCACTTAGAACTGGGCCAACCCATAGCTTCCCAAAGCAGCTTAGGGGTCTTGGATCAGGCCCTGGAGGAGGCTGCTACCATCTCTGAAAGGGCTTCTGGGGTTTACCCCCCCCAGGCCGAGATTTGAGGTCCTGGCCTGGGGGGTGATGGGAGAGACCTTCCTATTTTTTACTCAACTTGAGCCCCTTGGGGGGCGATGGAGCAGCGTTTACACGAATCGTGAAGCTCTTGGACTGCATGGCTCCATCATCGTCTCTTACCTGAAGCACTGCAGTAAAGGTTCCTTCGGAACTGTACGTGTGCTGTGCGTTTAGCTGGGTGGCCGTTGTGCCGTCCCCAAAGTCCCAAAGCACAGAGACTATCTCGCCGTCTGGGTCTGTGGCAACGGCCGTGAAGGAGACCGTAAGAGGTGGAGCACCTCTTAGGGGTGAGGCCTCGGCCGTAAGGGTCGGGGGCTGATTGGGGGGTGAGACCGTGATAAGAACGGATTTGGAGACCGTGGCGCCGGCATCATCCCTTACTGTGAGTGTGGCAGTATAGTTTCCCGGATTGGTGTAGGTGTGGGAAGTACTTTGCTGGTTTGAGCCAGTTCCATCACCAAAGATCCAGGAATATTCCAGGATGGTACCGTCAGGGTCAGTGCCCGAGCCCACGAAGGACACGGTCAGGGGGGCGTGGCCCGAGGATGGAGCGGCCGTGACATTCACAGAAGGAGGTTCGTTGGCGGGGGTGACCGTGATCTGCACAGAGGCCGTGGCCATTGCTCCATCATTGTCTGTGACTGTCAAGCGGGCCGTGAAATTCCCTGCGGACATGAAGGTGTGGGACGGGTTCTGAAGGCTGGATGTGGAGCCGTCACCAAAATCCCAGGAATAAGAAACTATGGTGCCATCCTGGTCAGTCCCGCTTCCCTGGAAGTTCACAACCAGAGGTGCCCGTCCTGAAGTCACAGAGGAGGAAGCCGAGGCTTGCGGTGGGAGATTCTCCCTGGCGCTCACCTCATTGGAATAGTCGCTTTCATTACCCTCTGTGTCATAAGCGGTCACGGCAAAATAATAGGTGACCCCAGCCTGAAGGCCGGCCAGGGTGTAGAGGGTCAGGTTACCCACATTTACATTCTGTGAATAGCTTCTGGAAGAAGTGCCATAGTAGAGTTTGTATCCGGCCAGGTCAGGTTCCTGATTGGGATCCCAGGCCAAGGTGAAGGAGGCCCCCAGGCAGTGTTGGGGTAGGAAAAGAAAAGGCAAGAAAAACAAAAACCAGGCCAAGAGCCTCATTTTTTTTCTGACAAGACACCCCTTGGCTGCCCCTTGGTTTGTCTGAGCGAGCCTGCCAAGGGACCCCTTTCCCACTTCCCTGCTTTCACTTCCCCAAAAAACCACTTCCAAGGTTCCAGCCATAATGATCTACTCCCAAACCCTCAGCCTTTATGCAATGTGTAAGCTCACTGTGTGGAGAAGTATCCCTCCGAATAACCAAAGCAGCCTTTGTTCGACACAGATTCTATCTTGATGCGGTACCTGGGGCTTGGCTTGAGCTCAGGGGGGATTTCCCATTGGTAAGTGCCTGTATTGGGTGCCATGGAGGCAATGCTCATCACGGTCTTGTTGCCCTTCAGAAGCAGGATGTCCACCTCTGGTCCACAGAAGCTCTCGGGATCCCACACTATGTTTTGTGGGGTGGATTTCTCCATCAAGGCCCCTTTGGCAGGAGAGATGACTGTGGGAGCAAGGATGCGCAACTCTTCCTCTGATGAGTCGGAGACGTTCTTTCCTGAGACCCTAACCTTGTAGCCTTCTGCAGGCTGGAGCTTCTTGCTCACAACCCATGAAAAGACCCCGTCATTCTTGGTACCCTTGGCTATCTTCTTCACAGGGGCCCCGTCTTTGAGGAGCTCCAGGGTGACCTTGGAGTCAGGGAAGTTCTTCCAGAGGATGTCGTAAACACATCCTTTTATCCATGTGATGTTTCCATTGGGATATATGAGGGTGGGCTCCGAAGCCTCGGAGATCACATGGAGTTCCTGGCTAAAGTCGCTTTCGTTCCCATGCTGGTCAAAGGCGGTCACAGCCACGTACCAATGTCCCTGTTCCAGATCCAGCTCGGCTGTGCAGGAATTCCCCTGGCATACATCCGTTCCCAATACCAGATGGGCCAGGTACTGACGGGATTCAGAACCCCAGTAAAGAACATAACCTGCCACCTCGGGCTCAGGGCTTCTATCCCACTGGAACTTAAAGCTTTCCCCCATGGCCGGCAAAGCCCATGCCAGAGTTATCATCTGACCCAAGACCCAAAGAAGCTTTCCCAAACTGCCTTTGTTCAAAATTGTTACTGGATTTACCAAAAAGTAATTGCCCCTGGGCCAGCTATCTTGTCTTGAGGGTTCATTAAGCTTTGATATCAAATTGTTAGCCATGGTTTAAATCCCCTTTACTTTTTTGTCCTTCTTCCAATACGCAAGGGGCATGCCCAGGAGGCAAGGGGGGAAGTGGGAGCCCAAAGGACACATCGTCCAGGCTAGGCCTTGTGCAATTCCCAAAGAGGGTCATGGGTCTGGGGCAAGGGGCTCGAGGGGCTGAGCCCCATTTCTTTGGCTGATGCGTACCAGGGTAGAAGATCTCAGAGTGGTAGGCGCTGGACTTTCTCAGACTCTTCCTTTTGGAAACGTGATGTACGATTTTGTAACTGCTTTTTCCCGGGCAAGGCCTTGCATGCTTGTTTTTGTGTGAGGCACGGGGTTTGCATAAGGGAGAGATGCAAGCAATGGAGGAGATGCTTCCATGGGTGTTGAGAATGCCAAAACCTGTGAGATTCTAACCAGGCGGATCTCCCTTACCCGTGTGGAGAGCGTAGGACAGGATCCCAAAGGGGTTGTGGTGGGATGGGAATACGCTCCTCCCCGAAAAGGGGAGCGCTATGCAGTTTACCTGGGCAAGGGGAGGGTTCTTAGAACCAGCTCGGTGGAAGACGTGCGGGAGAACATGGGTTCCCTTCTTATAAAAACCGCCAATTCCATCTACAAGGTTCAGTACCTAAACGGAAAGTGAGCTTTTCCTGTTGCCTGGGCCATCCGCTCTTTTTACATCCGCAGGGGATGGCTTCAAGCCGGCCTCTTGCCGGAAAATCTTCAGCCCAAGCCTAAGGCTCCCCAAGTTTTGCTCCAGGAGGGATTCCCTGGAGAGGGCCTGAAGCCCTCTTTGAAGCTCCGGAGCCGAAAAAGGAAGCCAGCCCAGGGCACAGGCCGCTCCCACCAGCACCAGGTTGGCCCCCAGCAAGAAACCACTTTTTCCTGCCACAGAAAGAGCCGGCACAGAGACTGCTTTGATGTCCATGGAGTTGAGGTACCTTGCCAGGCTAGGAAGTCCAAGCTTGTTTTTGCCCTGCTCCAAAACCAGGAACCCTCCTCTCTTGAGGTAGGCCAAGTGCCTGAGACCCTCATCCTCGTTGAGACCCAGAAGCAAATCCGCCTTGCCCTTCCTGATAAGAGGCCCCGCCTCTTTCTTGCCCATCCTCAAGTGCGATACCACAGAGCCTCCCCTTTGGGCCATGCCGTGGGTCTCGCAGGCACAAACAGCCCAGCCCTTAGCCATGGCCACGTGAGCCAAGAGTCCGGTCACAAAAAGGATGCCCTGTCCCCCCACACCCGCAAGAAGCACGTTCAAAGGGCCACCTCCTCTTTTGGCTTTATGGCACCACGCGGGCACACAAGCACACACACCCCGCAGCCCACGCATAGGCTCTCCAGCACCACAACCTGCTCCTTGGACTCATCCCATGCCAGGGCCGGACACTCGAAGGCCTCTAGGCAGTGACGGCAGGCCTTGCAGCGATCAGTAACCAAAGGGGGTTGGGAGCCGCTCAAAGCTCTTTTCCCCTGGTGGAGCACACATGGGTGCCTGGCTATGACCACCGAGACCCCTGCCTGCTCAGAGGCAGACCTCTCCCATGCTCCTTTGAGGGCCTTGACCATGGCCTTGAGATCATAGGGATCGCACACCTGCAAGAAATCCACCCCGCAGCCCGCCACCAGCCGTTCCAAGGGCACAGGGTTCCCGGGCGAGCCGTCCGCCCTCTGATCCCAGGCCGGGGTGGATTGCATGCCGGTCATGGCCGTTACCTGGTTGTCCAGGATCACTAGCACAAAACGGGCCCGGTTGTGAACAGCATTGACCAAGGCTGATATGCCCGAGTGATAGAAGGTGGAATCCCCCATGGTGGCCACAATGGGCTGTTCCATATTGTCCAGGCTGAAGGCCTGGTAAATGCCGCTGGCTAAGGTGATGCCAGAGCCCATGTCCAATACAGTGTCCACACCACCCAGGTTTGATCCCAAGGTGTAACAGCCTATGTCGCTTGGATAAATGGCCTTGGGGAAAGCCCTTCGAATGGCGTAAAAAGACGCCCTGTGGGGACACCCTGCGCACAAGGTGGGCCTTCGTCCCGGCAACTGGGCCTCCTCCAGGGCCTTGTCCAAAAGAGTCCTTTGCCTGGCTCTTGTTTTGGAAGCCGGCTTTCCCCCCACCTCTGCAAGGGCTCTTTCCATGGCCTCCCAGATGATCTCTGGGAGAAGCTCCCCCTCTGAAGGCACATGGCCGCTGCTGCGTCCCATAATCCGAGTCTTGTCAGGGAGCTGGACCTCCAGGAAAGAATCCGGCTCTTCCAGTACAAGGACTCTTTCACAGGAATCCAGAAACTCCCCAGCCTTTTTCCTGGGAAAGGGGAAAGGCATGTTCACAACCAGCAAGGGGATCTCCTGGAGACCTTCCTCTTGGAGAAGTTCCATGGCCACCAGAGCTGGCACGCCCCCGGCCACAATACCCAAAGGACTGCGAGCATCTGCTTTGAGGGTGCCCCTGAGCCTGGTCATCCCTTCTGAGACCGCCTCCAGTCTCCTGAGCTTTTGGTTTAGTTCCTTGTGAAGCAGGAACCTGAACCTGGGGGTGGCGGCCCAACGGGCAGGATCTCTCTTGAAAGAGGCCTTGTTGGGGCGCGAGCTGGGAGCAAAGGAGCCCACCTTCATGTCTTGCCTGCCGTGGCTCAATCTGGTCACAGAGCGAAGCATGACCGGTATGTTGAACCTTTCTGAGATCTCCAGGCCTCTTTGGGCCAGAGTTCTGGCCTCCTGGGGGCAGGAGGGATCCAGAACCGGCACCTTAGCAATCCAAGCCATGCGCCGGGAATCTTGTTCTGTCTGTGAAGAGTGGGGTCCAGGGTCATCGCACGAAACTACCAGGAACCCCCCTTCAACTCCTGTATAAGCCGAGCTCATGAGGGAATCGCAAGCCACGTTCAGGCCCACCTGTTTCATGCAGCAGGCGGCCCTCTTGCCCACCATGGCCGCTGCAAAGGCCTGGTCAAAGGCCACCTTTTCATTGATGGACCACTCGGCGTAAAGGGGTACCTCCCACTTACGGCTCATTTTCAGGGCTGCAGGAAGGATCTCCGAGCTGGGGGTGCCCGGATAACCGGTTATTACCTGGCATCCTCCTTCCAAAAGCCCCAGTGCTATGGCCTCGTTGCCCATGAGCACTTTCCTTTGCCTGCGGGCCATTGGCATCTCCTTATGCTTTATTCTCATCCGCCCCTTGCGAGGCCTTGGCCCTGTTTATCTCCTCCATCAAGACCACGGCCTTGGGCTTAGGGGGGGTCTCAAAAAATGACTCCCATTTTTCTGCAGGAACCAATCTGGATAAGACCCGCCTCAGATTGGGCAACCTCCATTCCCAGCAGACTAGCATCCTGGCGCAGGGCCTCCCCTCTGGCTGCTGGTAGCAATAGGCCAAAGGGACCTGGTTGCCGAGTTTGGGACAGCGGATCTCCAGGGCTTGGGTATCCATTGGTCTCTCCCATGAGAGCCCCCAAGCGGCCTTGACCACCAGGCCTCCCAGGGTTCAATAGCATAAATAAAACTCAGGCAAGGATTTGGGGGCCTGAGCCCCCAACCCCCCGCCTTCCTTAGAGAAACAATCCTTCTCACCATTACTGGTTTTTAGCTCAGACTTTGGGTTTTGGCAAGGCTGAGATATCCTTGAGGGCCCGTTCGATCTCTTCTTCGGGCAGATCATGGTCCGCCAGCTTCCCCTCCATGAAGGCCGAGTATGCCCCCAGATCCACCAGCCCATGGCCGCTCCAGTTGAAAAGGATCACCTTCTGGCGGCCTTCCTCCTTGGCCTTGAGAGCCTCCCTTATGACCACGGCTATGGCATGGGCCGTCTCAGGAGCGCTGATGAAGCCCTCTGACTGGGCAAAGGTGATGCCTGCCCTGAAGGTTTCCATCTGGGGCACCGCAACTGGCGTGACCAGCCCATCCATGACCAGCTGACTCACTATGGGAGCCATGCCATGGTAGCGCAGCCCCCCTGCGTGGATGGGCTCGGGCACAAAGGTGTGTCCCAAGGTGTGCATGGGAAGAAGGGGAGTCATGCCCACCGTGTCTCCAAAATCATAGGCAAAGGGGCCCCTTGTCATGGTGGGACAGGATGCTGGTTCCACTGCGTAGACTTGCACCTGCTTACCATTTATCTTGTCTGCCACGAAGGGCAAGGCCAGGCCTGCGAAGTTGCTTCCGCCTCCTGCACACCCGATAACCACATCGGGATAGTCCCCCACCTGGGCCATCTGTTTCTTGGCTTCCAGGCCTATTATGGTCTGGTGAAGCAAAACGTGGTTCAAAACACTACCCAATGAGTACTTGGTGTCATCCCGGCTTACGGCAGCCTCCACGGCCTCACTTATGGCAATTCCCAGGCTGCCTGGGGAGTTGGGGTTTTGAGCCAGGATCTTCCTGCCCGCCTCGGTCTCCTGGCTTGGACTGGGTGTGCAATTGGCACCCCAGGTCTGCATCATTATTCTTCTGTAAGGTTTCTGCTCGTAGGAAATGCGCACCATGAAAACCTTGCACTCCAGGCCGAAAAGCTTGCAGGCAAAGCTAAGGGCGCTTCCCCACTGGCCTGCCCCGGTCTCGGTGGTGAGCCTCTTGACACCAGCCACCTTGTTGTAATAGGCCTGAGGCACGGCTGTGTTGGGTTTGTGGCTGCCAGGGGGGCTCACTCCCTCGTTCTTGAAGTAAATCTTGGCAGGGGTCTGCAGGTGGTCTTCCAGGGCCTTGGCGCGCACAAGCGGGGTTGGCCTCCAAAGCAGATATTTCTCCAGCACTGGCTCGGGGATGTTGATCCAGCGATCCTGGCTCATCTCCTGCTCCAAGAGGTTCATGGGGAAAATAGGGGCCATGTCTTCAGGGCCCACCGGCTGCCCGGTGGCCGGGTGCAGCGGGGGCTGAAGTCCCCTGGGAAGATCTGGCAGAATGTTGTACCACTGCCTGGGGATGTCCGCCTCCTGAAGCAGGATCTTCTTGGCTCCCTCCATGTTCTTGCCTCCTTTCCTGTGCTCTTGGTCTTATTTACCCCCATAGGGGCCTAAAAACAAAAAAGACCGCCTGCTTCTCGCCAGCGATCTCATGGGAAGCGCAAGCCGGGAGCGGCGACTTGCGGGAGCTTCAGCCCAGAGCTGATCATAAGCCTGCCCCTGGTCACCCACCCTGGCAAGAGGCTGGAAACCATACCAGCAAGCTATAGATCAGCGTGTGAGTTCTAGTAACACAAGGGCCCATGGGCTGTCAATGGTTTTCATACAAAAAGAATACAATCCCACTGGATTTCCTGCATCCCCATGTTTAGGTTTTATGTTAACCGGCGGGGATCATTGGCCTAGATAAGTGGCAAGAGAAGCCTGTATCCCCATGGGCCATGGAGGCTTTGAGTCATGCTGATCCCATGTTTGCTTGGAGGAAAAGGCTAAAAGCAGCGTGCTTGGCAAAATGGCATTTTCTTCCATCACAGGATGATGGGGGGGCCAGGCCCAGGCTTGGGACAAGCACAGGGTGGAAGTTTTAAAGAAGACTAAAAGAGGAGAACAGAATCATGGACATCCAGAGGTTTACGGTGAAATCTCAGGAAGCACTTCAAGAGGCCCAGACAAAGGCGGTGCGTTACAACCACCTGGAGGTGGACGGAGAGCACCTTCTCTTGGCCCTCTTGGAGCAAAGTGAAGGGCTGGTGCCCAGGCTGCTCATGCGCATGGAGGTGCCCGTAGATCAGCTAAAGGCGAGGTTGGAGCAGGAGCTGGACAGGAGACCCAGGGTGAGCGGCCCTGGAGCCGAGCCAGGGAAGGTGTACCTGACCCAAAGATTGAGTCGATTGCTGGTCAGGGCCGAGGACGAGGCTCGTCGCCTCAAAGACGAGTACGTCTCTGTGGAACACATACTCTTGGCCATGGCCGAGGAAGGGGACTCCACTGCTGCAGGCAGGATTCTTAAGGCTTTTGGAATCACCAGAGACTCTCTTCTTAGGGTCTTGAGCGAGGTGCGGGGTCACCAGAGGGTAACCAGCGCCACCCCTGAGGAGACCTATGAAGCCCTCCAGAAATACGGCAGGGATCTTGTGGCCGAGGCCAGGGCCAACCGGCTGGATCCTGTCATAGGAAGGGATTCGGAAATCAGAAGAGTGATCAGGATCCTCAGTCGTAAGACCAAGAACAACCCAGTGCTCATCGGCGAGGCAGGGGTTGGCAAGACCGCCATTGTGGAGGGACTGGCCCATAGAATAGTGCGGGGGGATGTGCCCGAAGGGCTTAAGAACAAAAGCATTTTCGCCCTGGATATGGGAGCCCTGGTGGCAGGAGCCAAGTACAGGGGGGAGTTCGAGGAAAGGCTCAAGGCAGTGCTGCAGGAGATAAAACAATCAGAGGGTAGGATCCTGCTTTTTATTGACGAGCTGCACACCATAGTGGGAGCCGGCAAGGCAGAAGGAGCCATGGATGCGGGCAACATGCTCAAGCCCATGCTGGCAAGAGGAGAGCTCCATTGCATAGGTGCCACCACCCTGGATGAATACCGCAAGTATATTGAGAAGGACGCGGCCTTGGAGCGGCGTTTCCAACCGGTGTTGGTGGATCCCCCAAGCGTGGAAGACACGGTCTCCATATTGAGGGGGCTCAAAGAGCGTTTCGAGGTCCACCACGGGGTAAAGATCCAGGACAACGCCCTGGTGGCTGCCGCGGTGCTTTCCAACCGTTACATAACGGATCGGTTCCTGCCTGACAAGGCCATAGATCTGGTGGATGAAGCCTGCGCCATGATCCGCACGGAGATGGACTCCATGCCCACGGACCTGGATGAAGTCACCAGGCGGGTGATGCAACTGGAGATAGAAGAGGCAGCTTTGAAAAAAGAAAGGGACAAGGCCTCCCAGGAGAGGCTGGAGTCCCTGAGAAAGGAACTGGCGGAGCTACGCTCCAGGGCCGAAACCCTGAGGGCCCAGTGGGATTCAGAAAAGGAAGCCATAAGAAGGCTTCAAAGCCTAAGGGAAGAGATAGAACAAGCCCGAAGAGAGCTGGAGCAGGCCGAGCGCCAGTATGACCTGAGCCGAGCCGCAGAACTGCGCCATGGGAGGCTTCCTACCCTGGAGCAAAGGCTCAAGGCAGAGGAGGAGAGGCTCTCGGGCCAGTTCGGGGGCCACAGGCTCCTGCGTGAAGAGGTTACAGAGCAGGAGATAGCCGAGATAGTCTCCAGATGGACCGGCATCCCAGTGACCCGGCTCATGGAAGGGGAGAGGGAAAAGCTCCTGAGGCTGGATGAGGTGCTTCACCGAAGGGTTGTGGGACAAGACGAGGCCGTAAGACTCGTAGCAGATGCTGTGATCAGGGCCAGATCAGGCATAAAGGATCCCAGGAGGCCCATAGGTTCCTTCATATTCTTGGGGCCAACGGGTGTGGGCAAGACCGAACTGGCCAAGACCCTGGCCCAGGCTCTCTTTGACTCAGAGGAGAACATGGTGCGCATTGACATGAGCGAGTACATGGAGAAACACACGGTCAGCCGGCTCATGGGTGCACCTCCGGGGTACGTGGGTTATGAGGAAGGAGGCCAGCTCACTGAGGCTGTCAGAAGAAAGCCTTACAGCGTCATACTGTTCGACGAAATAGAGAAGGCCCATCAGGACGTCTTCAACGTGCTTCTGCAGATTCTGGATGACGGCAGGCTCACAGATGCCCAAGGCCGAACAGTGGATTTCAAGAACACCGTGATCATCATGACCAGCAACATCGGTTCTGAGTATCTTCTGGAGGGGATCACCAGTGATGGCCAGATAAGAGAAAGCGCACGCCAGCAGGTGTTGAGCGCCCTGAGAAGACATTTTAGACCGGAATTCCTCAACCGGGTGGACGATGTGGTGTTATTCAAGCCCCTGACCATGGAGGAGGTAAAGGCCATAGTGGATCTTCTCACCCAGGACCTGATGTCCAGGCTACAAGACAGAAGGATCGCTTTGCAGATAAGTGACGAGGCCAAGACCTTCATAGCCAGAAACGCCTACGACCCGGTGTATGGAGCCAGACCCCTCAAGCGTTACCTGCAGCACGAGCTGGAGACGCGCATAGGTAGGGCCCTGATTTCGGGCGAGATCCTGGATGGTTCCACCATCAAGGTGGAGGTGGGAGGCCAAGGGCTGGAAGTAAGGTACCTGGGGCCAGAGGCCAACCCAAGGAGTTGAGCGGTATAAATCGACCAGCCAAAAAGGATTCAGGGGGGGCCTAACCCCCCCGCAAGGCTTTTGTGGCTCATGCAGATGGGACCATAATTGAGAGGGAAAAGAAGAAAGCGCCTTTTCCTGAGGCCGGGCAAATGCTTTTTTAAATATCATTTGGCCCGGATCATTGAGTGGTCTTCAACAATGGGAGCCAACAGGCCAGCATTGGCCAGTGGGGAATGACAGGAGCCCGAAGGCCAGATGGGCCACAAAGGAGGATAGAGATGGGAGAGAAGACTCTGCAGAGCGTTTACTTCGAGAAACCAGGGCCTGCCAATACAGAAAGAACCCTGGAGGTGGCAGCCCAAAGGGCTGGAGAACTGGGACTGGAGAGCGTGGTGGTGGCCTCCACAAGCGGCCAGACCGGCCTTAGAGCTGTACAGAAATTCAGGGGACCCCAAGTGGTGGTTGTGACCCATTCCACCGGGTTCAAGGAACCCAATGTTCAGGAGCTTGTGCCTGAAAACAGAAGAGCCATAGAGGAGCTGGGGGGAAAGATCCTCACATGCATGCATGCCTTTGGGGGGCCTAACAGGGCGGTGAGGATAAAACTGGGTACCTATACCCTGGATGAGATAGTGGCCTATGTGCTTCGCACCCTTGGTCAAGGATTCAAGGTCTGCGTGGAGATAGCTCTCATGGCAGCCGATGCTGGTCTGGTAAGGGTGGGAGAGCCCTGTCTGGCCATAGGGGGCACAGGTAGAGGAGCTGACACGGCCGTCATCCTCTCGCCGGCCAATGCCCAAAATTTTCTGGACATCAAGATCCACGAGATAGTCTGTAAGCCTTATTGAATCAAGGCCTTGAAGAGGCACTTGGGGGGCTTGACAGGAAGAGGTGCCAACACCAATTTATAGAGCAGAAGTTGAATGATAACAACAGGTACAATAGAAAGGAGGTATCAAGATGTTCGACCTGATTCCTTGGAGAGAAAGAGGTGAGCTTTCCAGCCTGCGCCGTGAGATCGACAGCCTTTTTGACAGGTTTTTCGAGGGTTGGCCCTTCAGGACTTCTAGTATTCGCCAGTGGGTTCCCTCTGTGGACGTGTCTGAGACCGCCCAGGAGGTGGTAGTGCAGGCCGAGCTTCCAGGGGTGGACCCCAAGGAAATAGATATATCCGTTCAAGGCAATGTGCTTACTCTCAAAGGGGAGCGCAAACAGGAGAAAGAGGAGCAAGGGGCCAACTATCACAGGATAGAGCGTGCCTTTGGGGTTTTCTCCAGGAGCCTGCAGCTGCCGGCAGAGGTGGATGTGGACAAGGTCAACGCGGTGTACAAAAACGGTGTGCTAAGAATCACCTTGCCCAAGACCGAGGCGGCAGCAGCCAAGAAGATAGAGGTCAAAACCGCCTGATAAAAGCCACAGAACCATTGAGGCAGGAAGCGGGCAAAAAAGCCCGCTTCTTTTTTATGATACTTGGATCATTTTCCGGACTCCCTGAGCTTGGAAGCTACGCCTCCAAGCTCAGGGCACATGGAACTGTTCTTAGCTGTGAGCCAAGGTAAGCTTGGCGAGAAAAAACAGAGCTCCCATCAGGGTGACCAGTTAATACCAGGACATGATGAACTTGCCCACATCATTCACTCATAATTAAAAATGCGGGCCGCGAGCCCACCTGGGCAAAAAAATGGCCTGCCCCTTTTTTGGTTTCAGGGGTTCAACCAGCGAAGCACGCGAAAGTGAAAGGCCGTGGGATTGAGCCCTTCCATTTCCTTGAATACCTCAATGAAGTCCTCACCCCTTAGGAGATAGCAAGTTGCTCCCCGAAACACAGCCACCACCACACCCTTGGGGTCTTCTGGGTCCAGGGACTTGTCCTTCAAATACCGGGCAAAAGAAGGATAAACGCGGTCTCTGAGGTATTCCCATGGCCGGTCTTCCATCAGGGGGAGTTCGTAGTGAAGGGGTGCTTCCCCCTGTGAATCCGCCAAATGCTGCCGATACCTGTTATAGTGTTCCCCAGGCATGGACCTGTAAGCTTTACCCAACAGAGTGTCCAGATAAGAACCCATCTGAAGGTTCCCCCAAGGGCCGTGTCTTGTCATTCCAGGGCAGGAGCGTCCAGGTAATCGAGTTCCACGTCCCCCACTATGGCCACGTAGTTGGAAAGTGTGGCCAAGGCTATGGTGCCCAGGGCTTCTACCAGCTCCTCATCCGTGAATCCCTGTGCCTTGACTTTCTCAAAGACCTCCTCTGAGATGTGTCCCCTTTTCTCCACCACCTCCCTAGTGAACTTAAGCAGGGAATCGACCTTGGGGTCTGGACTTTCGCCCCTTCTGGCCTCAAGGGTCTCCTCCTTGCTCATCACACCGTGCTCCACTGCAGTGGCAGTGTGGGAAGCCAGACAGTAATGGCACCCATTGATCTGGGAGGTGAGAAGGTAAACCATCTCCCTGAGCTTCTTTTCCAGACGTGCTGCTTCCAGACAACGGGTCAGCTTCAGGAATCCGTCAAAGACGGTCGAGGAATTGGCCATCATGCAATAAAGATTCGGCACCATCCCCACCTGGTCGAAGAGCTTGCGTGTGAAAGCATCTGCTTCTTCTGGTTCCACATAGTTGAATCTGGGCATCTTGAACCTCCACGTTTGCATTTGGCCCCAAAGGTCCATGAGGCTGCTTGGAGTGAGTAACAAAGTAGCCAAGCCCTGTCAAGTCAAAGTGGCCCAGATGGCTAAGGCAAGAGATCCCTGCATTGGGGTTGGCAGCACAAAGCTCAAGCCTGTTCTATTGTTCCTGGAGGGCAAAAAGGATAGGATGAAACATCTCCTGGGTTTCCGGCTGGAGAAGGGATGCGTGCCACAATAGCCTCCATAGAAAACCTCATAGCACAAGACCCAGGCCATAGAAACATCTTGCCCCTTATACAGAGAGACCACCTTCGCCTTGCGGCCATGAGCCTTCTGGGGGCCAGACGGGTACTCATAACCAGCGGGTTTCCCATCTTGAAGGCAAGGGCAGGGGAAACAGACGGTCCCCCAGGGGCATTAGCCATAGGGCAGGCTCTCACCAAACTGGGCATCCAGGTGGCATACATCACAGACAGGCACCATGAGCACCTTTTCAGGGCCATCGGAGCAGAGCCCTTGATTCCTTTTGAGGCAGGTCTGCTGGAGGATCAAGGTTTCTCTCACCTGGTGGCGGTGGAGAGACCAGGAAGGGCCAGGGACGGTCGCTATTACAACATGAGGGGGGAGGAGATCACGGATTTTGTGGAACCAGTGGACCAGCTATTTCTGGATGCAGAGCTCAGCCGAACTCTGACCATAGGCATAGGAGACGGAGGAAACGAGATAGGCATGGGAAGGGTCTTTCGGGGAGTGGCGAGGTCCATAGAGAATGGGGCCAAGATTGCCTCCACAGTGCCCACGGATTATGTGGTTGTGTCGGGGGTTTCCAACTGGGGGGCCTATGGCCTTGTGGGCGCACTCTCGGTGCTTAGCAACAAGGACCTGCTGCCCTCGGGGGGAGAGATCCAGGACACTGTGCTGAGGCTCTTGAAGGCCGGAGCTGTTGATGGTCTCAGCGGTGAGTCTGAGCTCAAGGTGGATGGACTTCCTCTGGAGAACACCCTGGAGTTGGTGGAGGAGATCCGCTTCCAGCTCAAACCCGCTCCTTTGAGCCAGGTGGAGGGTTTGGAGGTGGGGGTGGTGGGAGCAGGGCGAAGTGGAAGGGCCGTGAGCCGACTGCTTCTTTCCAGAGGGGCCAAGGTGCGCATATCAGAGCAGGCCAGGATCACGATCCCCCAGGAATTAAGGGATTGCAGGTGGGAGCTAGGGGCTCACAGCCTGAAGTTCATGGAAGGGGTGGAGCTGGTGGTGCGAAGCCCGGGGGTGGATCCCAAGCTCCCCCTGATAAAGGGGCTCAGGCAAAGGGGAGTGCCGGTGGTGAGTGAACTGGAGGCCTCGTACCAATTGGGTGAGCCCAGGCTGGTGGCTGTCACAGGAAGCTTTGGCAAGAGGAGCACCATAGGGCTATTGGGAAAGATCATGGCCAGATGCTCAAGACCCATGGCCCTGGGGGGCAACAAGGGAAGCCCCCTTTCAGAGCTGCTCCTGGAGAATCCCCACAGGTGGATGGCCCTGGCAGTCTCCAGCTTTCAGTTGGAGAGCATCCTGAGATTCAGACCTCGGGTGGCAGCCATACTCAACATCCGGCCTCTACACCTGGAGCGGCATCTGGACCCTACGGAGACCGTTCGCATAAAGAGCCGCATCTTCATGAACCAGAGAGCCGAGGATTTGCTCATTTTGAACCGTGAAGATCCCAGACTGATGCCCCTGGCAGAAAAGCATTGGGGAGAGACCCTGTGGGTCTCTAGCAGAGAGCCGGTGGACAGGGGGGCATGGATGGAACACAATGAGATCTTCCTGGCCCCGGAAGGGGAGGTGGTGGAAAGAATAACTCTGGACTGGGAGGTCTTTCCTGAGAATCTCCTCACAGCCCTCCTGGCAGCCTGGGCCGTAGGCATAAGCCCCTCTGAGATCAGAGCAGCCATTGAGGACAGGCGGTTTTTCTCTGATGAGGGAGCTGATCTCAGGGCATGAGCCCACTTTACCAGGAGATGATCTTTTGTGCCTGGACTTTTCCCAGAAAAGAACCAGGTGATGGACTGAGGAAGTTGAGCCCCGGGGCCTCAAAAAAAGGGAAGCCTGCGGTGCAGGGGGCTGGGGAGATCCCAAGTTTAGGGGTCCTTGGGGCAGCGGGATTCAAAGGAGGGATGAAAGGTTGTGCGACTCGGGTGAAAACAGAGGGGAACTGGAGCTGATGCGCAGGGATGCTGAGGCCATATTTCAGGCTGCCTTGGCTGCTGTGGACCCAGAGGAGGCTGTGCTTAGGCACCTGAGCCTGGATCGGCAAGAGCTTCGTGTGGGGGACCTGATATTGGAGCTGGATAGATTCGAGAATATCTGGGTTCTGGGGGCCGGCAAGGCCGATGCACCCATGGCACGCGCATTGGAGAAGATCCTGGGGGAGAGAATCTCCGGGGGGCTCATAGTGGTCAAAGAAGGTCACGGCCTGGATTTGAAGCGCATAGAGGTGTGGGAGGCCTCCCATCCCCTGCCTGACCAAAGGGGTGTACAAGGGACCCTGAAGGTGCTTCACATGGCAGAGAAAGCTGGCCCAGGGGACCTGATCCTGGCCCTGTTCTCTGGTGGAGGATCGGCCTTGCTTGTGGCGCCTGCCCAGGGAATCTCCCTCCAGGACAAGCAGGAGACCACAAGATTGCTTCTTTCCTGCGGAGCCACAATACATGAGATCAACGTGGTCAGAAAACATCTCTCCTCTGTCAAAGGAGGACAGCTGGCCAGGGTCTCTTATCCGGCAACAGTTGTGAGCCTGATTCTCTCTGACGTGATAGGCGACAATCTGGATGCCATAGCCTCGGGGCCCACGGTGCCTGATACCAGCACCTTTGCTCAGGCCAGGGAAGTGCTCTTGAAGTATGGGATCTGGGAAGATGTCCCCCAAAGCGTTAGAGAAAGGCTACAGGAGGGTTGCCAGGGGAGGATCCAGGAGACTCCCAAGGCCGCAGAGAATTGTTTTCATAGGACTCACTGGAAAATTTTGGGCAGCAATCTGCAAGCCCTAAAGGGAGCCATGGCACATGCCGAAAAGATAGGTTACAGGGCTCTCATACTGAGCTCCTGCCTCGAGGGGGAGGCCAGGGAAGTGGCAAGGGCTGTTTCTGCTGTGGCCAAGGAAGTGCTGAGATCAGGGAATCCCTTACGGGCTCCTGCGTGCCTTTTGTGCGGAGGGGAGACTACGGTGACACTGAGAGGCCAGGGCAAAGGGGGCCGGAACCAGGAGTTTGCTCTGGCGGCTGCTTTGGCCTTGGATGGATGGGAACATGTGGTGGCCTTAAGCGGAGGTACAGACGGCACTGACGGTCCCACGGATGCTGCCGGAGCCGTGGTGGATGGGACCACGGTGCAAAGGGCCAGGAGAGCTGGCCTTTCTCCAGAGCTTTACCTGGAAAAAAATGATTCCTACAACTTTTTCAGCTCCTTGGGCCAGCTTCTTATCACAGGGCCCACCAGGACCAATGTCATGGATGTAAACATCTTCTTGATGCGCGAGTCAAAAAAACGAAATGCGGGGATCTTAAAGGATTAGTGGCAGGTGTGGGCTCCTGGTGAGATGATTCACAGGGCCACCATTTGAAAAATGTGATGAAAGAGTTGGGGGCTGGTGGGGTTTCATACCCAAAAAAGGAGGAGAATTCATGGGGAAATTTCTAGTTGCGCTTTGGCTGGTGATTTTGGCTTCGATGGGGGCGGCCCAGGCTGAGGAGCCGATTCTCATCGGAAGGGTTTCACACATCGAGGGTGGAGTGCTGCGCTACGTGACAGTGGAGGACGACTGGGTGGCCACTGTGGCCGATTCACCCCTTCGGGCAGATGACATCATTTACACAGAACCTGAGGGGAGAGCTGAATTCATATTTCCCAACAACACCTGGGTCAGAGTTGATGGGAATACTGGGGTGGACGTCATAGTCCTCAGACGAGACCTAACGGGCATTTACGTGGACGGCGGAGTGGTACGTATCTACAACAGAAGCCAGGACGCCTTGGTCAGAGTGGAGACACGCTGGGGGTACCTGGCCGCAGAGCCCGGGGACGTGGTGGATCTTTACGTGGGCGACAAGGACATACAGATCATAGCCCTGGAGGGCTACCCCAACTTTTTTTACACCAGGAGGGGCAGAGACGAGGTACGCTACGAGGTCCTGGCCAATGGCCCAGCCATATTTGTGGATGAAGTGAGCGTTGAGGCTGCCGAACCTCTTGTGGACAGAGACTGGGAAAGCTGGAATTACAGGAGGGATCAACTCCTGGCAGAGCGAAGAAGGGTTCGCTCTGCTCACCTCCCAGAGGCTTTCCAGAATGACGCGCACGTTTTCGAGAGCCAGGGTAGATGGGAAAGGGTTTACTACAAGGAAAAGTACGTATGGTGCTGGACTCCCATTCACGTGGATGTGAGCTGGAGGCCTTTCACCGTGGGACGCTGGACCACTTATTACGAGGAGAACGTGTGGGTTCCCTATGAGCCTTGGGGCTGGGTGACTCATCACCACGGGCACTGGATACACGTGGAGAACAGATGGTGGTGGACTCCGTACATCTCAGTGAATGTGGCTACCCCTGGGGTGGATGTCAGGGTGGATGTGGGGGTGCCTCCTCCTCCAGATTACTACTGGTATTGGCATCCGGGACGTGTGGCCTGGATCCACAGCGAGGTTCACGTGGGTTGGTTTCCCCTGGCCCCATGGGAACCTTATTACGGCTGGCGCCCCTGGTACGGGAATACCGTTGTTGTAAATAACACAAACATAACCAACATAAACATAAATATAAACAACTACAATTACTTCAACAATGCGGTAATAGTAAACTACAACAATTTCTACAATGTTCCTTACGGCAACAATTACATTCAACACAACGTGGTAAACATCACAAATATCAATCAAACTACAATAATCAACAACTATTATGCAGCTCCAGTCATTCACAAGACGGTGATAAAGAATCAAAACTTTTTCAAAAATCAGTATAACTTCTCTGATAAACAGATTGTTTATAAACCACATCACTCGGTGGTGGAGAAGGCTTCTTTTGCTAAGAATGATTTTCACAAGCGAGGCTTTGGAAACGCTTCCGACTACCACATGAAGCGTGACAAGGTCTTGAAAGCTGACCCGCCCCTGGGGGATGCGCACAAGAGGGCCAAGGGGCTTTCTGCTGCCAACAAACTGGTGAAGCCAGAAGAGGTCAAGAAACCCGCGAATCAGATGAAATTCGGCTCCAGAGAGCCCAAGCTCCAGGCAGAGAAGCCCAAGTTGCATGATGAAGAGAGGCAAAGATCCAAGCAGTTGAAGGAGGCTGCCTTCCAAAGGGGCCCGGGCCGAGAGGGCAGGGTGGAGAGGCTGGGAAAGGGTTCTACCCAGGAGACCATGGGGAAGCCCAGGGATGAAAAGCCTGGAGTCTTGGGTGAAGGGAAAGGCAGAAAGGGCCTTGGGGAGGATTCCGGAGCTGGAACCGGAAGACGTCTCAGGCCTGAGAGGGATGTGGACAGAGGGGAACTCAAAGGCGGACCAGGTGCCGGAAGGCCGGATAGAGCCTTGACAGGCGATGAGAGGAAACAAGGGAAACAGGCAGAGGGTCTTGGGCCTGCAGGTAGATCCGAAAGAGGGCCCAAAGGAATGGACAGGCCGGGATCTTCAACTCAGATGGAAGATCGTTTGGGCAGGGGCAAGGGCGAGCCCCCCAAGGGCCCCAAATCAAGAGACTTGGGCCAGCAGGAGGAAACCAAAGGCCAGTCCACCATGGAAAAGCCCAGACGAGGAGGGCTCCAGGAAGGCCTGAGGGGTGAGCAAAGAACTCAAGGTGGCCTCCAGAAGCCTCAGGAGAAATCCACAACGAGGTCCCAGGAGCCACAGGGCCAGCTGGACAGGCCCAAGAGGATTCCCCAAGAACCAGCTCAGACTCTCCAGGAGCAAAGACAAGGGCAGGGAAGAAAACAAACTCAGGAGCCTGGGACTCGAAAGCAGGGCTCCCAGAGGCAGCAACAGCAACAGGATAAGCAAAGGCAGCACCAGCAGCTTCAAGAGCAACAAAAACAGAAGCAACAGGAAAAGCAGCGCCAGGGCCAGCACCAGCAGCAGCAGTTGATGCAGCAGCAAGAAAGGCAGAAACACCAGCAGCAAGAAAAGCAAAGGCAGCACCAGCAGCTTCAGGACCAGCAAAAGCAGCAACAGCAAAGGCATTTGCAGCAACAGCAACAGGAAAAGCAGCGCCAGGGCCAGCACCAGCAGCAGCAGTTGATGCAGCAGCAAGAAAGGCAGAAACACCAGCAGCAGGAA